>Ga0307514_10000030_pt1 | contig 376165 bp, 317 predicted proteins | sample 16_EM_MG_FD_203088 | JGI IMG/M metagenome (GOLD analysis project Ga0307514, IMG submission 203088) | Populus trichocarpa ectomycorrhiza microbial communities from riparian zone in the Pacific Northwest, United States - 16_EM | ecosystem: Host-associated > Plants > Roots > Unclassified... | reverse complement strand
TCGACCGCCACCAGCCAGTTCTCCATAAGAGCTTCAAAGGTAAAGTCACCTCGTCACATTCCCACGGTTTCGAGTTAACTACCCGATGAATAGAGTCTCAGCACCAGGCGCGCCTCCCATCGACCGCCTCCAGATCGACTGCCTCCAGATCGACCGCCTCCAGATCGACTGCCTCCAGATCGACCGCCTCCAGATCGACCGCCTCCAGATCGACCGCCTCCAGATCGACCACCTCCAAGTACTCCTCCAATCTTGCTCGATCATAGCCTGCTACAAGTGCATCTCCAAACTCGCTCGATCACGGCCTCCCAGTGCATCTCTCAGTTCACTCAATCTCGGTCTCCAATTGCATCTCCAAACTCGCTCAATCACGGCCTCTCAGTGCATCTCTAAACTCGATCGATCACGGCCTCCAAGTGCATCTCTCAGTTCACTCGATCTCGGCCTCCAAGTGCATCTCCGCACTCGCTCGATCACGGCCTCCCAGTGCATCTCCAAACTCGATTCATCACGGCCTCCAAGTGCATCTCTCAGTTCACTCGATCTCGGCCTCCAAGTGCATCTCCAAACTCGCTCGATCACGGTCTCCCAGTGCATCTCCAAACTCGATTGATCACGGCCTCCAAGTGCATCTCTCAGTTCACTTGATCTCGGCCTCCAATTGCATCTCCAAACTTGCTCGATCACGGCCTCCAAGTGCATCTCTGAGTTCACTCAATCTCGGTCTCCAATTGCATCTCCAAACTCGCTCGATCACGGCCTCAAAGTGCATCTCTGAGTTCACTCGACCTCGGCCGCCAAGTGCATCTCCAAACTGACTCGATCACGGCCTCCGGGTGCATCTCTGAGTTTATTCAATTACGATCTCCAATTGCATCTCCAAACTCGCTCGATCACGGCCTCAGAGTGTATCTCTGAGTTCATTCGATCGTCATTTTCAGGCGCACCTCGAATTGCTCTCAAGCACCGCCAGCAGCCAGTCCGTGTGTAGATGGGTAGCTCTATAGATACATAGATACATAGATGAGAATACAAACTGAATACATGAGTTTTAAAAATCGTTGAACGATTAGTAGTAGCTATGATTTCCAGGCGCACCAGCAGCGTTCCCAAAGAAGAAGAAGTGGTTTTCCCAGACCGCTCTACTGTGATTCGAGGAGCTCCCAGGTGCTCCCAGGTGCACTTGAAAGGCACTACATCAGTCCAGTAAACTTGAACCCGTCGCCTGTGCGACGGGCAGCGTGTAGTTTTCCGTCAGAGGGTACGAGGTTCCGTCAGAGCCGTCAGAGCCGTCCGGAAAACCCGGGTGTTTCTGACGGAAACTAGAGTCGTTGCTGATGAACTTTTGGATCATTTTGATACATAACCACAAAAATCCAGATTGTATGCCAATCTCACCTGTTCTATAAGAGTATCACTAGCCAGATTGCAAGACTGAAGAAAGACTATATTGTATAGATTCTATAATAATCCTGAGAATAAACTTGAACTAACACAGCAATGGTTCTGCTTTGTTTCTTATTTAGTGTGATTGTTAAAACCTTGTTTTAAACCTTCAAGTCTAATTTTATACAATGCAATATATTTTCAGCTTTACTAATACAGTGACAACCCAGCGTTGGATACTTCCAGTGACTGCAGACCGAAATGCATTCATCCAACGAAATGGAAGCACATTCCTCCACAATTCACTTGATGTTCATCTATGTCTGGGTACATATCATTTGATTTTAAACCCATGTATCTGAAATTTTGTAGTTATCTATAGTAATCCATTTGAACAATGGACAATTCTACGACCAGCAATGCCAGAAAACGTCATGGCTATACCTATACACAGAATCAATACAGAAAATTGAATGTTACTTTCCCCTGCACAGTGTAATCTGAAGACTGTCATTAATACTAATACCATGTAGATGTCTATGTGTATAGTGTATACATTGCTTAGTAATCATTATTGGAATTCAATGAATGCAAATCTGAATACACTTCATATTATATACAAATTATTCTAAAATGTAAATCCAAATGGCATATTGTTAATAATATGGATAGACTTGGATAAATGACTGTGAATCCTCATATAATTAGAATTACATTATGGGAAGCTTTAGAGAACAATATCATAAATAAATATCGAATTTTAAAAAGTAATTAACAGGATCAGACATAATGTGGGTGAGAAAATTAGTAGCCTCAGACAACATCAGGACAGCTATTTATAAAGCTTCTTGCAACTGTAACTGGATACTGATAACCCAACTCAAACAGTTTGTGCAGTCTTTGACGATATCACAGCAACTACTCTATCAGCCAATTGTTAGTTCTGACCAATTGGTACAATTGCATAAGCAGCCTCAACCAAACATTCTTAAATACAGATTGTACATGCATGATTACATTATATTATATACAAACACTTTCGTATTTGCCCTGAGAGTTGTTATTTAGTACACCATCTCACTGGGGTAAAATAGAAATGCTGCCTTGAGCTTGCTGTTTATTGCATTTATAATATATAGATTTGGCCTAATAAATGTGAGCTAAATATCATTATTCACTATTATAGGTATTATAAGAAACATCAAAATGCTTTATAAGTAAGGGTAAATTGCATAAGGCAAAATAACAAGTTTCCAACATAGCTTTAAACTAGTACTAAGTAATCTATAATGTAAACTGCTGTTACCATCTAATAGTTCTTCCAAAAATACATTATTATCAAATCATTATAATTGGCAGTTTTAATGCATGGTACTTCTTAAGATTATCTAACTAGATTATGAATGTGTAAGGTTATGAAATGTGTTTAGTGGCACAACTAGTAAGTAATATTGTAAGGTCTATCATGCAATGTAAATATCGTATCTGTAATCAGTGTACTTGGAGGAACCAATTTTACGTGATAATTCCACAAACATGTCGACTTTTCTTAAGTGCTTTCAAACTCTCTTAACTAATTTTCAGATTTAGTGAAATTTAAAGGACTTGGATGTCGTGCAATATTGCTAATAATATTCCTTTATGAAATGGCTGTAATTGAAGCTTGGATTTATCCAATGCCTTATACTGAGTGAGATACAACCATATGTAGGTTCATTTTTACCATATTAACAGTCCGATAAGTACTAGTATTAAATTTGCTTCTGGTTATCTCAAGGGGTAAGATTCTGGAAAAAGTTGGAGTTTGTTTATCTGAAAGTTAGGAGTATTTGACATTTCAGCATTTGATAAAGTATATATGGCCCCTCAGATTTCACAATTTTGTAGATCTCTATTCAAACTTCGGCTGAAAAAGAATATTTGTTATTCTTTGTACACATTCAAATATTGGACATTGGTGCTAATATAAATATTAATAGAGATTGTTGAAATTTGTATTTCTTGTGATTATATTAATATAATTCCATATATGGGTTGTATTGTTAATGTGGTATCTTGTAATTTAACCTAAACTCTAAATTTGTGATCCAGTTGACATACTCTTCCAGCCAATACAATTTCTGATTTAAAACAGTTAACAACTTGATTTTGATGTAGAATTTACATAGTAGTATACTTTAGGCAATTCTGCAAAGCTTGCAAATACTCTATGGCAGTCATTCTACAGTTCTTTAATTCTTATTGATTCAATTGAAATAGACTCTAATCTGATACTTCAATTCTTGATTGAAGTCACTTGTATATTTGATTGATATAATGAATATCTACTTATATCACGATTCCCACTGCTGCGTTGCCAGAATGAATACGGCAAATAGATCAACACAACACTCCATATGTCCTCATGAATCCTCAGGTTCGTCCACCAGATTGGTCATTAACATTGCCTTTCCAGGTTGTTTAGTATCATCAGCACAAAGTGAAATTGGTTCACAAAAATGGACCCCACACACTGATCATTCTCCACATTCTCCACAAATAATCCGAGTGACATATTTGCAATCTTCCATGATTCTTTGAAGCATTCAATGATGTGATCGCGTCGTCACGACATCTCAGTAATGTCTTTCGCCATATAAGCTAATTAAATGCACTTGCTTCATTCACGTTGGTTCTCAAGATTGTAATGGTTTGGACGGTTTTTTGAACTTTTGTATTGATTTCAAGTATATTCTTAACTAGTTAATCCCCTGCAACATCGATTATACACAGGCTTGCACAACTCCCATTATAAAAATTCAGACACCCACAGTAAACACTCATCAGAATTCGATATATCGCTGAAATGATTACTTCAAGCATCTAGTCGAATAATCTACTTGTAAAATAAATTGAAAGCATTCAAGTCAATCATGCTGTTCAAGTACCACTGCGAGCAACCTGGCTGTGGTGTTGGCAGAAGGTGTACATCTAGAGATATTGCGCTGATAGGGACGATATAAGTGCTTTCGATGCCGAAAAGAGGATTACAACAGTAGCTGCCACTCTGCAAGGATTGCATCGGAGGATGATGTCTCTCCTCGACAATTACCATACCAGCAGCATGACGTATCGCCCCAGTTGCCAACATCTGAACCAATCCGAGAAGCCCTCTTATGCTCGATTCAGCATTCTCGACAAAGAAATGATACTTGTATCTTGCTGGAATGTGTCCCGCAGTCGACCTACCATGGCTATCCAGACTAGTCCCCACCCAGAGATGCACTGTATCATTTCTTGGTGGCTTATGCTTTCTCCACCTTGTGGACCCAGTGCGATGGACCATACAAACTGCTTGCACGTCGCATTGAAAAGACATCACGGGAATTGCTACCACATTGTACTGAATGTATTTTCCATTGTTGAGAAAACTCAAATGCTGATCGTAATTGACGTAGTCTGTGAAGTCGGCAAAGCTCTTGAAACAACAAGCAATGTGATTCTATAGCTCCCCTGTTGGCATTGCATACCACTCAGCAAAGTCATCAAGAGTCTTGATATCTGGACGCGGGTTTTTCATCGTGTGCTTAATACGCACTTTGGTTAGTGGCATATCATCATTGCAACATGGTTTTCCAGCATATGCATCGAGATCTCCATACTACAACACCACCTTTCGGGCTTTCGTGCACAAAATACAGATGGCTGCCTCATGACAATTCGATTGTCGGTATGCTTGTGTAAGATCCATCACAGCTTTGTGTGGGACATTGGAGCTTACATTTCAGAGGTTGCCAAGCTGGCGGATATGGTCAGAGAAGTGGTTCAGGAGATGCATCTTCACAAAGTTGAAATCTGATTCATTGGCCAGATGTAGTGCAATTTCTGATTCGATCTGGACATTATCTTCATCAACGTCACGACGCTTTGCATCCACAGAAAGATTGTTCCTAGCTGGGTCTCTCTTCTGCTCCTCCTGTTTGTCAATAGTAAGCTGGTTTTTCAAGGCTTCCAAGACCTTCTTTGCAGATTTAATAGTGCGGAATTGACTGAAAACATCATTGTGACGATAACACTCGTCAAGATAATTCACCATGAGCTCAATTGTCACCTCAGTATGGTACCAGTACGGTGCCATAAGGTGAAAATGCAGTCAGTTCTTGGCACACAACAGGGCTTCTGTGAAGGGAATCCTTTGGCTCACCAAAGGGTTTCAAAGAGTCGTCGCAAAAACTGGAACTATCACACTCCTGAGTGCGTTCATCTCCTTATCACTCCAGTCAGTCACCTGGCTATATGGCTTGCTGAATCGAGCGAACCAAGGATATGGAGTCTTCATCATCCAGAGCTGGTTGAATTTGTCGATCCTGGAATGTTGTTCATGGAAGGACGTTACCCACCCCATCAAATGCTTCGGCATAGTGGGATAGATGGTATGAAGAATATCGGATACGATAATTGTTGTCGGAGAGATACACTTCGTATTCCAGAAGACGCCTTCTGAGGTTCCAACCGCAGGAACTGCGAGATATAGTCAGGCTTCCCGTCTCTCCATTTGATGTCCCTGAGTCATTAGTATCATCTTTTGCCGGTGTAGCCGATAGTCTCTCAATTGCAACGACGATGAATTCCTTTCTGCCAATGACATTTTCAGTGCTTTGCACACAGGGCAATGGGGCTGGTTGATTGAGTGCAAGTGAATGCTTTCAAAGTAGTCAGCTGTTCATACACAGATAACAGCATAGCATTGCCGCATCCGATTGTCCAACCAAAGCATAACCTTTCCAATGTTGAAAATCACGTGGAGAGGAAAAAAAATAAGCTTCAAAACCTTATATGAAACCTCTCGATTGTGGATTTGTTGTTTGTTCATAGCAGTTGGTTTTCCATGCCCTTTCAAATGATTTTTGGGACGAATGAGAACAACGCCAACAAGAATGCGTGCGAGATTCAAAGTCTTTGATCTAATTGTTGAGTAGATGTTTCTGATATTCAAATATACTGGCCATTCTTTGTTGTCGCCCTAATAGTGTCGAAGATGTGTCAGGTCTAAAGTGCTGAACAAAGGGACAATCGTAGCTCCAAGCTGCCGCCGTAGCAATTGAAAGGGTCAAAATCATTGTAGCTATAACGGAATTCAACTAACATACCTGATCATTGCACCACCAGTTGCTTGATTGCACCTCTGAGTAGATACATTCCTCTGCATCATTGAATTCCATTGCTGGAGCATAAGAAATAGATTCCCTGAATGCACACAGTTGCATGAGGAACTCAATGCATTCAACAGAATTGCAGTAAACAAAACGTGTATAATCTTTATCACGACGGTTCATTGGATCGGCCAAATGATTGTAACACACTTTGCCGGATTCGCAAAACTAAATGCCCATTGGATAGGACATTTCCTTCAACTTGTGGAATGTTGTTTCGGATGATGTGAAGTTCCGGACGGTCGCCATTGTAGGGTTCGTGAAATACTCATTGAGTGTAGCTCTGCTCAAGTTGTGTGCCAATCAATACTCCTGCACACAAGAAGATGGTGACCATAAATCAATTTCATCGTCCAAGAAATCGAAATGCTGGTTACTAATAGACTTCCCGGCTAGACGATTGCCAAAGTGGGGAGTACCATAGATACTTGTCCGAACTGCAGGTGGCTCTGCATTGATTCACGCATTCTCACAGTTGGCTTCAGTATCGCTGGAATCATGGTGGGAAGGGTGAACAAAAGGGCCATGATGCGGTTCCTGAACACATGGAAGTAGAATACTATCGTGATCGATCGCAAAGGTATCATCTGGCAGTTGTTTAGCTCAGACATATACTATCCATTCTTTGTGGACACAATGGAGGTGAGTGTTATAAGTGCCGATGTAGGAGTACGTCTTCGAGCAGTCAAGACACTGTTGACGAAGAACCATACTTCGTTAGCAAAGTAACATGTCACAACAACGTTCAGAAGCATCCCAAAGGTCTTTTCACTACAGATACCATTAGAAGCCGGCTGGTCATTGGCAAAAGCCCCACGGCAATTTCCGTTTTCTAAACCGGCGTCTTATGACTCTCATAGGATTCATCTCATCCTCCTTCACACATTTGCAAAGTGTTTATTTGCTCTCTCAATTTGAACATCCCTTGGATCTCAAAAGGCATACCACATCTGCTTTCACCTTGTCACAGTGATTGTTTTGCACCCTCACAAGACCCTCCCATGCCCATTGTCTGATATATGGTTGTTACTTTTTGTTAAGTTCATACCTTATCTAAACCATGCATTCCCATTAGATACCAACCCAGCGATGTCATGGCGGGGTACCAGAACTAGAACAAGGACAAACCTGTAAGATATGACTGCAGAGCATGCTTTTAGTTGTTGTTGTGAGGAACTTAAGCGTTCAGTCGACGAATCAGGGCACTTAGATGATGCTAAGCAAATTGCCTCCTAGCTGATTTGCAGCCAACATGATGTCGCCGGATCAAGTAACCCCTCCATAACCATATATATATTTGCCTTGCCTGCCCACCATACTTACAATCTCCACAACCTTCAACACACCCTCCTCACCTCTCCTAGCGCATCGCATCACCCTTCACAGTATATTCAACACTCCCGATGCTTGTTTAGAGTAACAAGCTTTCCATATCCACCACTCAATCATTGACCACTGTTCAGAATCTAAAATGTAATGTGATGCCTTCTGGGTGCCAAAATCAGTCGTCGCAGATGTGGATACAATCCAGATGCTGACTCTACAAGTCCGCATCCGGGCCAACAACACTGGTGTCGGAGTTAGCGAATGAGCCACAAAAACCAGGGGGATTTGACAGAATAAGGGTGGCTTGACAACACAACGGATAAATAATAAAGTGAGGGAGCACGTCCGGGATATTACCCAGTCAATGAGCATCATCAACAAGCACGGCACTGGCACCGAGCAATGGAATCTCCTAATCGATCATTGCGTTACTTGAATCAGTGATCTGGAATGTCAAATCCCCCTTTGGAACCACTACATGGCGGAGAAGACTAACCTGCATTGTCAGAATCTCAGGGCAGCACTGGACGGGTTCACACAGGTTGGCCATTGCCACAGCAAGAATAGGCTCAAAGCAACCCCGACTAAGAACAGGAAACCCGTACATGTTGGTATGTATTTCATCGCCCTGATGTTTCTTGTACTCATCCTGATGATGTGTAGATACAGAAGACTATGAGTAAGATATCTTGGGTTACAGGTCATCACCAATTACATTGAGTTGCAACGCCTCAACTGATTTCGTTGTCGAGCAATTTCATTTGACCATTGCCTTTGTGAATCCCGACAGCTGGGAAGATGGTGGGTGAAAACAACACTCAGATATTCTCATGGCACAGGCCTGGCGATGATGAATTGTTACTTGCAACAGTTACATCAATCCTCGATATAACCATTTTATCAATCGTAAACGCTGCAATCACCTGTCTGCCAGACCCCAGCAGCACAATCCGAGTGCTTTGGTGATTCCGGAATGAGCCTAATGGAGATGGTGGTCTGTACAACCATACTGTTACCCCAATCTTCGATAACAATACTGCTGCAGGATGGGTAAAGGCTGCGATGACATGATATAACCGAACGCTTTTTTGCATCGTTTATTGTGGCCAACATGTCGATGGCGCGGCTGATGCCCAGATGTCTATGTGTGGTAACCGCACCTACCTTCCTCTGGATGACATTGTCCCCACTCCAGCCAAGGATATGATTGACAATACTGGGGAGGAATCAGATGATGATGGTGCGACTCAGCGCTCAAATCCATGCAGCATCCCCACCACGAAATCAGGCTTCCAAACATTTGAACCGAAGCTTCAAACAAATATTATCAGACAGCAGCAATACCTTGAAGTCGTCCAACACTGTGCTCTTGGTCTCTGTACAGAGTACAAGCCAAGCCTCGTTCCTGATGAGGATGTGGCATGGCAATGCGAGTACGATCACATTGTGGATTCTCCCGCCGCAGGCTCTTTGGCCAAAAGGAATCCTACAAGCAGCCACCCAACTGCAAATTAGTGGTTGTGAGGATGGAATGCGCTGGCTGGCCAGTTGTTTAAGGATTTGAGTTGTACGTGGGAATTTTTCTTACACTTTGGAGGGTGGACAGATGGGTGATAATTGGGAGTTTTTTGGTGAGGTTATGGGTTTCTTTTTGGTGTTTTGTTTATTTTATTATTACATCATTCATATTCATGCATGCAGGGCTGTGCTGGATGTTCACATTGTTGGTATTAATCGTTGAGACTTTTGTTTATGGGAAATGCATAGTGGCAGTGATAGCACTCCATGTATGGCTATCATGTAATTGGTTGTTCTGTATCTCTACCCAACAGAAGTTGGCCCGAATGTTGAGTGAAACGTAAATGCTTTTTGCCTCATTGTGATAATCATTATCGTCAAAGGAAGCCATTCAACAACCCTGCGGCGTACTTGTTACCTTCGATGCTTAGTCCCGAGTTCTTGTCCATCTAAGATTTTGGAAGTGTGGGTGGCGGGACAAGCCAAGATCCTTGAATTGTCGACATGAATTGAAAGATGAATCACGATGATGCTTTTAATCATATCAATGCTTTCTTTCATTTACACAATACTGTAATTCATTTTCTCTGGATTCATGTACATTTCCTTTAGTCACTCCTACAATATGTTTGTACTAATCACTTCCCGCCCTTTGAAATCATGACAAGCAGTCGCCACACTTCTCCTCCTCCTCTTCCTTCCAGCACCAGGAGATGCAGAAAATCTGTCCACAACGAGGATCTCGATAGCAATCTCAGCAAGATACCTGACAATTGCAATAATTGTCGAGATGACAATTCAGAATCCCACGACGAGCCACTTCCGTGACCATCCAGGAATGCAATGGGCAAACAGCCATCAAAACATTCCTTCACATCAACACTTTGATTACGAGTCACGGCAACTCAATTAGCTCCTACGTCAGCTCAACCACAACAGCCTGGGCATCTGGAGGTCTATATGGTCTCAGAGAAGAAGGATCAATGCAAGCCTGTGCCGCGGGCATGCAAGAAGGTATCCAATTAAGCGTTTGAATGGTTGAATCCGCCTGCTAATGTATATATTTACTAGACAAAGGATTCAAACAAAGCTGGTGAGCAATTGGTTGTATGGAAAGCTGGAAATTTGTTGTGATATGGGCCCTGTGTTGACGATGTTACAGACCTCATCCTCGGCACAGAATATAACACCGAGACAACCCTTTCAGGTATTCTGGCGATGGTCATGACACGTGTAAAGCCTCTAGCGAACAGATATGCAATGTTTGCGAATCCCGTTGCCATGAATGCAGTGAAGACCGCCCAGATCCATAGTTGGTGGTATGAGGAAATCACCAGGATTGATCCAGCCCAGGGAAACTCAGACCCTCGACATGCCTATGTTGCAGTCGGAAATGAATCATCTCAACAATTGTTTTCACCGCCGACATTGTGCATCAGACTCTTGCAGAGATTCCTTGCTCCCATGCAGCAATGATATACCGCTGCAACACCTGAATGAACTCTATTTACGGATTTCTAACACAGTCGTCTACTGTGATCCACAAAATGGTGGCCTGGCAATTGGCCAAGGCCAGATTTTCATGCCCCACAAACATTGGTGAGGTAAGTTCAAAGTACCCTTCTCATTTGATTCTTGTCTGGACAATCAATTTACAAGTGCAAGTTTCAATTTGCAGCAACTAAAATTGTTGATTCTATTCACCAGACATACTGCTATGGCATACGACAAATGGAAATGAAAGATAGATCATTGATTCATAAAATCAACCTGACATGCATTGCCCTCACCGCGATGGCCATCAACCATTTCCTGTCAGCCTGGAAAACTGGCGAGTTTAGAGTCCCACCAGAGTTTGGTTCAGGAGGTGGAGCACAACCTACGTGCAATACAGGGAACAATCATCACGCGGCTAGTAATTCATGGACAGATGTATTTCATCATCTCAATACGGATTTTCATTCTTCCCTGCCAGAGGTTCAAGCCAAAAAGATAAACAATATTCGCCGCATTATTCACAGAAGGATCCATTCAACTGGTATGAAACCAGCGATGGCATGCCCTCACAATGATCAGAGCAACGTTGATGAAGATTTCCTTGATTACATCCCGGAGGAGCTGATAGAGCAACCCTACAATTCTTTTAATTGCTCAGCAGCTTTGTTGTTGCTACTGAAGCTGCCATGCTATTCACAGGTGTTCTGCCGACGGGTGGGTTTGTCATCGCCAACAGCAGCCAGCCCGTCCCCTGCAGCGACAGCAACAGCAACAGCCATGACATCACCACCATCACCAACAACACCAGCATTGAGATTATGGGATTAGTCAATGGAACTATAATTGTATTGGGTGCGATGTCTCTGGGAGGATAGGAATGGTGCCAGTGATCAGATTTCGGATTACCTTTCTGTGCCATTTTGTTCTAGGTTTCGTTGATATATCATATTATTGGTAAGTGTAATAGAACTGATGGTTTACTGAAGTCTGATCTCAAATGGATGAAGTCATAATCGCAATGATGCATAACCCTCCCACTACAGTTGAACTGCAAGGTACTGATGATCTTGTATTAAAAAATTAAATATTGTGTAGCACTTCTGCATTGTAACAATCATTGGTCTAATTAAGCCATCAGGGGTTTCAAAAACATGAACTACAAGCTTCAATAACCTTATAAAGCGAGTACTATCATCGTCACGACGACAAATCGATTTTGGCGACGTAGGAGTATGCCGAGGAATAATTCGTGATATTGCCAAAGAAAGTAGGAACCATTTGTCAAGTGCTCATTGTCACATTCGCAAAAGTGGGTACAGTGGTCGTGATACATCGAAACAGCATTGCAACAGCTCAAAGAACAATCTGGAACAGTAAAGCAGTGCTATTTTTCAAGGAAATCTTGATTTTATTTTTTTCAGTTTGTGGGTACAATAAACAAAATTAATTTAATGAAGGAGGTTTAGTTTGTGCTGATGATCCTCCTTTTGAATACTGAAAAGACTCAGTATATAGCCAACTCAATTGTGTTCCGGATGGGTACAAGTGTAGATGACACTGAACGTGCGAGTGTAATATATTTTGAAAGTCATGAAGCTCCTGTATTTAGCAGCAGTACCATTTTGAATTGGGTATATGATTAATCATTATTTGAATCACAGTTTGAAGAGATTCTGTTTGGGATTTCTTGTTCACTTATATCAATACTCTATTCTACATACAGAGTGGACTTTTCCTCAACAAAGTATTACTGATATCCTCATGCTATTCAACTATCATAATGCAGTTTGTAACAGGTTTGAATTATGCAGTTTAGGCAAATGGTGGTCTATTTTCACTTATGTTATTGCCAAGTCTCTATCCAAAGCAATTGTTTGCCATCATAATATTTCTTCAATCTAACAATTAGTTTGATCAAGAATTTCATGGTTTAGAAATATTAAATCTTATCGAACTAATAGAGCAATTGTATCCATTTCAAAGTATCTGATGTTGTATAGGTATAAAAATGCACCAGCCACAAGCAATTGACCTCTAACTGCTAAGTAATCAAATATAACACAGAGATTGATAGGAAGTTGCTAAGTAGGCTGCATATTCCTGTAATTAGTATTGTTTTCTGACATATTGTGACAACACATATAAATTAACATTTTCAGATATGTAAAACATATCTAATAGCTGAAAAGTCAAATGCTCAATACAGCTAAAAATACCTTAACTTGGGAATATATATATTGCTAGGATGTCACTGATATATTTCCATACAGAGGTAAGTACAGATATATCTGAACGTAGGTAATTACATGATTGATCCAGATCATTATGCGGTGATATTGGTAATAACTACATTGCTTATATCTATCCAGGGCTGGGCTATATACTCCTATCAACCCAATCAGCATGGATCTAGCATATAAAATATGATACAAGATTGAATAATCTCCCATTGAGTACACATACATACAACAGTAAGTGGTTGTACCATTGATGCAGATTATAGTGCAAGATTGCTGGTAATAACAAGTTCGTATATAATCATTCTGTGGTACATTATATACCTGTTTCAATCCATTTTGTTTGAATCCAGCTAACAAAATGTAACATACACTGCAATCTTGCCATATTGAGTTTATCTAATCGACTCTTTTAACTTGTTGCAATCACTAAGCGTTTTACTTTCATGGCTTTTGCTATATCTAAATGTTAGCTGGTATGTTGTCTGCTATAATACATTGTATAGTACTATGAAGTGACAATAGTCTATTCTCTGTCTAAGTGAACAATTAATTATCCTCCAGCCAATCCACGCAATTGTGTGGATACATACATTTACCTTTCGGGCTGGTATGTTCCACAGAGTCACCCCTTATATCAGACCTTCCTGTTTTGCCACATTACATTCCTGCTAAAATGATAGAGATACATGAAAAAAACATAAATTAATCTGCTTGCCATCGACTCGATGGTACAGTGTAAGGAACACCCATCTACTCCATGGCCTTAGGCCGTCCATTTCTGTTCAACCATCATTTCTCACAATCTGTGTTGCTTTTTGTAGTTATGAAGCATTTAGTTTACAGTTGGGCAGTTGAGGGCTGGTGCCCAGGTTAGTTTATCCTAGCCTTCCAAGTATATCTGATAGGTGTTGTCACCTTCAATGCCTTACACCCACAAATGCTGGTTAAAGGCAACCATGGCATACGAATGGTGAATCTTACAAGCTTCATCTCCTCCTCCTGTTCGAACAGGCAGCTGGGGTGGCTATTCTTCCACTCAATCTGCAGTGTACTTTAATAGTCTCTTGCGGTTCACTGTGTTACAGTTCATCAAATGTGCCGCAAATAATTATTCGACTGCATCTAGTACATGGATCCTAATGGTCTGGTCTAGTCCATCTCAGGAATATAGTAGCTTCCATAGAGCAGCAACTGGGTTCATGTATATTATTGGGAGGTCATTTGTACTCAACATCAAGAAGTCTCCGACTTCATGGCTGGATATCCATTCCCACCTGTTTTCTTCCACCTTCTGGCTGTCATGTGCCCCAAGGAGGAGGTGCAAGGCATCAAGCAATGTGGCCTTCACTCATTCAATGAAAGGGAATTCTTCAAGGCACCACATTACCTTCTGTTGAAACTGGCTTCCCTCAATGTCTGAGAGAACACGGTGGGAGAATCCTGGGTCTAGTTTGCACAGGCAGCGAATGGTAGATCAGTGTGTAGACATGTTGAAAGAATATTCTGCAAGTGGAAGTGTGGTGTCCCACTGGTCCAGATGGTGAGTGTCAAAAGCATGCAGATACCAGGTGACCTACTGACTCAAGATCTCCTACAGCCTGTTAGTGTGTGGCTGAAATGACATTGACATGAGCAGCATGGTCTGCAACCTGTTACTTACTTCTGCACAGGAATTTGAAGTAAAACACATGTCTCTGTGACTAAACATCACTGGGGGGACACCAAAACGTGGTGTGATAGTTTACAAGAAAAGCTTTGCAAACTCTGCAGCATCAATAATCTTAGTGCAAGGCCTCTAAAAGACTCGTCTGGACAAGGGGTCCACGAGTGTTACAATACTGTCATCCCCTCTCCAAGGTGTTTTTACATTAGTTATAAAACTAACTACAGATCACTCCAAATGTCATCATGCATCTCGTAGTGCATTTTGCAAACCCACAACTTTCCCACGCAGTTGATTAAGTCACATGCACATATCGCTGCTATTTAGATAGTGGTGCACTCCTGTCAACATTCCTGGCCACAACAAGTGCTGTCTTTTCACAAAGTATGTTTTTGCTGCTCCAAAACAGCCTTCCACTGCGACATCATGTTCTTCACCAAGGATTCCTTTTCCTCTGGGTATTAGAATATTGAGCTGACACTGCTCATCTTTGTGTCTTTCCAGGTGCCATTTCTGGAGGTCTAGGTCGACCAGGTCATCATCTAGAGTGCATCAGTGGCTGCAAGCCCACGCCATTCATAAAGTAGCTGTAGCTGATATCTTTGGAGAGTGTTACTGGTTGGCTATGGACACTAATGATTGTGCAATATCTTTACTGCAGCAGTCATCCTTCGTTTCCTCAGTGACTTATTGCGACTACGGTGTCAAATCCTGAATTTCTGACTGCATGAGTCGACACTGAGCTGGTTCTCTGTGGTCACATCCAAAGTCTTGGCAATTTGTCAGTACTTCAGCCGCCTGGTTCTTTGTGTCTGAGATGTACCTGTTGATGTATGATTAATTTTGTGAAGTTGCATAGTACTCCATGTGTAGTGCTGTGAGTCGAGGTTGTGTCAATATGTATTTTAAAGCAGACTGGTGCTTACCAACTATCTATCATTGGTCTGAATGGACTAAGTAGTGCCATTTCCCTACTGAGTTTTGAATCTCTAGGAGTTCTCTATCATATGTGGGGGATCAAGTCTCTGCATTTATAAGCGTTCTGCTCCACCCAGCAATGACAATTGTCTCTCCATCTGGTCCCACCTGTAATTGTACAACTCCGACCACATACTGGCTGGTGTCTGCATGCAGAATGTACTGGCTGTCATCCTCCGGTAGTGCCAGCATGCGCAGCTTACAAAAGGCATGATTTGTTATTTGGCACCACACCAATGCTTCTCCGGACCAGGCAATATGGACTGTTCTGATGTCGCTCGATTGTGGCTCTCCTAGTCAGCCTCCCATTGTTACCATTGTACTCAGTATACAAACATGGTATCCAGGCCATGCGACATGCATGTAGTGGTGAACGAAGTTGTGGTAGTCACCTGGCAGTCCAAGGGCACTCTGAACTTTATACTCTTTTGACAGTTGATCCCATTTAGGTACTCCCACGATCTTCAACCCCATTGTGTGTACTCCTTTTTAGTTGATCTGGAATGGACACAACCCGGCTTCATTCCAGAACCACTCCCATTTGGATTGGTTCAGCTTCAGGGCAGCTTGCTGGAACAGTTGAAGCACTGCTCACATGTAGTCCATACACACACATCTTGTCAGACCATGGACATGAACACTGTTGAGATCCACTGCTACAAACTGTCTCAACCTGGTATTTAATGCAAGCAGATAATTCATGACTCGTGTTGATTGGCTATGTGTATTAGCTAGTTCAAAAGGTAGAACTGTTCAATGATGGAGATTGTATATAGTTGAACAGGCTGTATTCTGTTAATCCCCCGTACGAATCCTACTTTGGTTATAACCTGATGCTAAGTTAGTTTTTTAGGAAGTATGATGATCTATCTAATGGTTGCACCAGTTCTTCAATATGGGGTGATTGGTATCAATTATTTTTGGTAATGCAGTTAACGGTGCAGTAGTCTGTATATATTCTTATGCCACTGTCATTCTTTGGCACACAAAGTACTGCTGAGCTTTATTGGGAGCTGTTTAAACATATCCATCCATTGTAAAATACTATTTCTAATTCACATTGATGGTCAGCATCTTTCTTTCATGACTGTTAGTATCAGGGTTGGTACAGAGCCTAATGATTACCTTCAGCTAAGAATTCAATCTCGAATTGCAGTTTACTCTATCATGATCTGTACAACAGTGCAGTAAACAGGCCACAGTTCTCACAGTCCGGAACTAGTACTTGAAAATCATCTGGCTACTCCTTGAGTGCGGGTGTATCATCCGCATCATATTGCACACAAACCGGGAAGGGTTTAGCCAATAAGTGATAGATTGTGCGACAGAGTTATATCATCAAAATGTATTTCAGTCACTGGAAGCCTCCAGGAGTATCGGAGAGGATGTGGAGTGTAAACTTAGATGTGTCAATTTCAGGAGAGTATAAGACCCTAGGAGGGCATTCCTGCCAGACTTTAGAGTAACTGGGAGTGCTGGCAACAAACTTGGGAGCACCGGCGAAATATCTGGGAGCACCTCGAATCACAGTAGAGTAGTTTGGGAAAAACAACATCTTCTTTTGGAATGCTGCTGGTGCGCATGCAAATCATAGCTACTACTTATCGTTCAACAATTTTTACAACTCATGTATTCAGTTTGTATTCTTATCTATGTATCTATGTGTCTATATAGCTACCCATCTACACACGGTATATCTGGACTGGCTGAAGGCAGTGGTGGAGAGCAATTTGAAGTGCGCCTGAAAATGACAATCGAGTGAACTCAATGAAACAGTCCAAGGCCGTGACCGAGCGAGTTTGGAGATGCAATTGGAGATCGAGAGTGAGTGAACTCAGAGATGCACTGGGAGGCTGTGATCGAGCGACTTTGGAGATGCACTTTGTGGCCGAGGTCAAGTGAACTCAGAGATGCACTTTGAGGACATCATTGAGCAAGTTTGGAGATGCTATTGGAGACCGAGATTGAGAGAACTCAATGATGCACTGGGAGGCCGGGATCTAGCAAGTTTGGAGACGCACTGGGAGGCTGTGATTGAGCGAGTTTGGAGACATAATTGGAGACCAAGATTGAGTAAACCCAGAGATACACTCCAAGGCCCTGATTGAGCGAGATTGGAGATACAATTGGAGACAGAGATGGAGTGAACTAACAGATATACTTTGAGACCGTGATCAAGTGAGATTGGAGATGCAACTGGAGACAAAGATTGAGTGAACTCAGAGATGCACTACGAGGCCGCGATAGAGGGAGTTTGGAGATGCACTTCGAGGCCGAGGTCAACTGAGCTCAGAGATGCACTTTGAGGCCATGATCGAGCGAGCTTGGAGATACACTTGGAGGCCATGATCGAGTGAACTCAGAGATGCACTCCGAGGATGCAATCGAGCGAGTGTGGAGATGTACTTGAAGCAGGGTGTGATCAAGGGAGATTGGAGTAGTACTTGGAGGTGGTCGATCTGGAGGCGATCGATGGGATGCATGCCAGGTGCTGGGACTCTATTCATCGGTTAGTTATCTCGAAACCATGTGAATGTGACAAGGTGACTTTATCCTTGAAGCTCTCATGGACAACTACCTGGTGGCAGTCGATCAGTAGGGAGGTATGCCGGAAGCTGAAGCCTCATTCAGGGGTCAACTCGAAATTGTGAGAATGAAGGGACGCCAGACAATCTTAGGTGTATGCTGTACTCAGTGTATGCTGTACTCGGTGTATACTGTACTCGGTGTATGCTGAACTCGGTGTATGCTGTATTCGGTGTATGCTGTACTCGGTGTATGCTGTACTCTGTGTATGCTGTACTCGGTGTATGCTGCACTCAGTGTATACTGCACTCAGTGTATGCTGCACTCAGTGTTAACTCATGATGATGGCATGGAGAGATAGAGAGGGATAACTTAACTTTGTGTTCTTGTGATGATGGTGGAGTTGTGGACAAGAAAGAGAGAGATGGGGGATGAACATGAAAATGATATGGAGGATACAAGTGGCTATGAGAAATCAGGAGTACGACTTGCCAGATCAGATTTAAAAGACCTCAGATTGGTTTTATCACCTGCCGGATCAGGACTACTACTTGCCGTATCGGGGATAGTCAATTGACTCACACACGAAATTCTCTCAACTCCCAGTTTCTCATGATGATTTCCCCCATCACCTTCAATCTCTCTCTTTCTTGTGCTCAACTCTACTATCACCTAAGAACACAAAGATAAGTCATCCCTCTCTATCTCTCCATGCCATAATCATGAGTTCACACCAAGTACAGCATACACCAAGTACAGCATCATCGTAAGATCGACTGTCACCTGCTCCCAGTGCGTTTCTCATCTCTCGGCAGATGTTGTTGTACTCAACTGTCAACATTCCCACAATTACAAGTTAACCAATGAATAGAGTCTCGGCTGCAGTCGCGCCTCCCTCCAAATCGACTGCCACCAAGTACTCCTCCAACCTCGCTCGATCATCGCTCGCAAGTACATCTCCAAACTCGCTGGATCACAGCCTCGGACTCCATCTCTGATGTCACTTGATCTCGGCGTCCAAGTGCATGTCCAATCTCTCTCGATCATAGCCTCCCAGTGCATCTCTGAGTTCACTCAATCTTGGTCCCCAATTTTATCTCCAAACTCGCTCGATGACAGCCTCAGAGTGTATCTCTGAGTTCACTCGATCCCGGTTTCCAATTGCATCTACACACTAGCTCAATCACGGCCTCAGAGTGTATCTCTGAGTTCACTCAATCCTCTCCTCCAAGTTCATCTCCAAACTCACTCAATCATTGCCTCCAAGTGTATCTCTCAGTTCCCTCATTCTCGGCCTCAAAGTGCATCTCCAAACTCGCTCGATTACTGCCGGGTAGTATCATATCTTCTCACATTCTTCCTACACTTCTCCAGTGAGAGCCGTTCTCCCTCGCGAAGGCTGTTTGGATGTCGCGAAACGTGTGGCGGCATGTTGTTGGTGGGCTTTCTGCATTCTAGCTCCGCCATTTCGCCACAACAGCCTACAAGTGGTGCATCTCTAGGTTCTCTCAATGGGCCTCTCCAGGTGTTCCTCCGATTATTCTCAACTACCATCTGTGGCCAGATCGACCATATGTATATATATAGAGATACGTAAGTAATGCATGCCGTATTATCAGGTAACGAACCGTGTGACTGTAACAAAAATAAAGACGATAGACAACATACCTTGTGCATATGGAACCCTAAGAACTACTGCGTTGTCAATACGGCACCGAGTCTCCCACAGAGCTGCTCGTGAAGGCTCCCAAAATACTGTGCGGAGGTCTCTCCCACTCTAAATTTGACTATCCAAATAGTCCAATCTCATAGCATCCTGAATACACATCCATAACTGCAGGTGCTTTCAGGAGCAGCTGATAATGCGCTTACAGAGTTTGAGAGCACTTTGCAAAGCTCCAGGGGGGCCTGGGAGCATCTTGAAGTACATAGAAGCACTAGTGAGGGCAACCGGAGTGTCTGGGAGGTTTGGGTGTGGCTTCCGGACTGATTTACATTTTGCTGATGTACTTCTGCTAAACAACTTCAATACCCATGGTGCAAGTTGCTTCACATACGATGTCTTCATCCAGTCTATTGTGAGGGGGTAGACTGTAATGGTAGTGGATTTAGGCTGCGGTTTCCCTGTCATCACATGGTAGACTACCCTGTGTTTTCCATGTCTTGTTTGTGCAGTGGTTGGTGCTGTGGTATCCATTCCTATCATGAATATGACAATCTGAAAAGATGACATAGAATCTGTCTACTTCATTGGCCGTGACACACTCTGTATATGTATTATGATTATGTCTAAGCCTCAATTCCTGGCGCACTTGTTGTCATCTTGCAAGGCTATTAGCTATTGTATGATTTGCTGTTTCGATGATCATCCAGCCACCATCTCTCTCCTCAAGTTCCACTTCCATTTTTCTTCACTTCTTGATTACTGCTCTTCTCACATGATTCTCTAATGCTTCATCATCTGTCACCGTCTTCACTGCTTCATCACTATATCTGTCATCGCACTTTTTGAATCGGAGCATCCCATCAAAACACAGACCGTCTGCTGTATCGTAATCATTGATTCTGAGATATTGACATTAAGCAACCTTTTCTAGTGTGGAAGACACTGTAGTAGATTTAGTATTTGGGAGTCGACTATCAGTAAATCACTCCTGTCGCCGTTTGCCAATCACAAATCATCCCAATCATGATCATCATATCTTGTATTGTGCATTATTCTTACAATTTATGAATCTTGGTGATGTGATATTTTCCTCCCGGGATCTGAGTTGAATGGAAGCTCTGATGATTTCCTCCACCTTTGCCTCCGGCGCTGCCTTTGTTGCAACCACCAATGAATCCTCTGCACCTGTTCTCTTTCTCTTTCTCTGTCTTCTGTGTGGCTTTCTTTGCAGCCACATTGTTCTCTGTGAAAGCAACCATGATCTACTATTTGTTTCGGTTTGTGTGTGCTGGGTAGTCCCCTTCTGTATTACCATAACAGCAGTAGTTGTTGCACTCTCTGCCACCATGTTCTCTTTATATGACATCATTTTTAACCTCATATTCAGTGGTTACTCTTTGGAGTTTGGCATGGCATCCCCTTGAGAGACATGTTCCACGATCTCATTGTGTGACACTGAAGGTTGACTTTCCAATTTCTCATTTAAACCCGTGGACACATCCTGGTTTGTCTCAAGTGATAACTGTGATGGGTCATAAAGGTGTTCATTACAGAGTGGCACATGCAGTTCTAGCTGGCATTCATGTACTCAGAAACATTCAGTCAATGTGAGAATATACTTACCTTGTTTGATTTGTGGTGACTCCCATTCCATTTTCAACCTAGTCACTGTATTGGGAGGAATAAAGGCCCCTTTGACTGCGGTGGGAAAGCATTCCCAAGCTACACCCGCACTTGCATACGCCTGGAACTGGGGGTTGGCCAAAACTGCAGCGTTGTTGTCAAGCTGACGCACTGCCACTGCTCTCTAACCATCTGTCAACAGAAATGAAAACTCTTCTGCCAAGTCTAACTCCAGGGCACAAGGTCCAAAGTGGTGGTGCAGAGTGAAGTAAATAATGGTCACAGCATCTAAGATTCTCAGACGATCATAATCGAGCCATCCAGTCGTCTTGATATCGAATGTGAGGTAGCTGGAGTTAGTTTGGAACACATAGATGGGTGCTAAGTTAGCCTTCATTTCAATGAAGACCTCCTTTTAGTATTCATTTCCATCATAGCTGACTCCATCTGTTCATTCATTCTCTCATCCTCAGTGATTTCCAAAGGTTGCTTGTTTACATTGACTTTCTGTATTGTTGCACCCAGTGTAGCTTGCATTGACTTACTGAGTCCGTTCTTGGCTGTAATAACTTGTTTTAGCTTCACCATCTGCTTTGCTGTTGCGTTGTCAGCTAGGAGTGGTACAGCGTTATGTTTAAGGTAATCAGAGGCATGTTGAGCCAATCTGTTGCACTGCCCCTGTTCCACCATAAGGGCCTTTACCTTGTCGTACAGTTGGTTCTGTAAATTCAACAGTTCATTGGGGAGTATGTTCTATTCCCGAGTGCCATTTGGATACATTGTCATCAGATCTACAACATATTTAAACGACTCCTCTTCGACCACAAGGAACCAATTGGCAACTGTGTCAGGGATCTCATCCTGTACAATATCTGCCAGGTGACTGACAGGCTATTCTCAATGTAATCAATGGTCATCTGTCTACCATTAGGGAACGCTAATACATAGTTACTGCTTACCTTGACAGATGTAGCTAGTTCTGGAAGCTCGCAATATATGTGGAACTAGTAACAAATTATCCATTTGACCTGCAGTGTAGTTGGGGTATGTGGCAGGAGACATCATGTTTGTTATTGTCATTACTGTATTATGTCGGGGTTAAACTCATGTTTTTCTCAGTAGGGAAACCCTGAGTAATCTTTATAACTTGTGTTCTACAAATCATATTGTACTTCAGTAGATATACTGTGCAGGAGAAGCCAATTGGAATGAACTACACGCATTGAATTAGTACAAAGTGACGATTGTCTGTTCTCCATCTATCTAAGTAATTGTTGATCCTCCCTCCAGTCCACCCAATGGGGTGGATATACATATTCCTTTTTTGGGCATGTAGATCCCACTGAGCTGCAATATATGTCTATCCATCTTCTCTCTCCACACATTTCCGTTCGGTTGCATTAATTAAATTTATTAGATATATCACAATTGGAGTAGACTGTATAATTAATTGATATATACTCCTTTTGTTAATTGTTCAATCTAACTATATTCCTTTCATTATCAGTACCATTGGATAGCAAATATTATAATTACATTATACTTATTTGATAACAGAAATTGTAATTTTCCTGAATTTTTAACAATAGAATAACTACTTATTGAGTTTACACAACTCCAATCAATACAAAATAAAAATTTGCACTGTTCAATGTACGTTTATAATGTTAATATCTATATCACCCAATGTCAAATAGTTATTCTGAAGAGTTCACAGGTTGAAAACTACTAGTACTAACACTTGATTTCAAGATACCAAGAATACAGTTTACACAATATCTGAAAATTGATAACTGGAGTGATAACATTTATTCTTGACTTAGTTAACAAATATAAGGTAATTGGAATTTCTTACTATTTTGAGATTCTGCTCTATTGGCAAGCTATGAAATTCAATATTAATGTGCAGTAATTTGACATACCAGCAAGTGCTGCTTACCTATTCCCTCAATCATGTTAAATCCAACAGTGACTATGCATAACCATACAATAAAATAAATTTCTCAGCGCCCTCGATCTTGTTGGATATGAAATCAATCGGAAAATGGTATTCTCCGGTAGTGGCAGTGTCCAAGGTCCAGGTTTCATCGCACTAAACATAATCCGGCTGCAGGATCGCTCTGTCTCTCGCCACTACCACAACTGCTCGTATTGTTCTCTCCTCGCAATAACCGGCAGACTTCTTCACTTCTCATTCCGCTTCCTTCCGCCATTTCCAGCAGTGTTCTTCCCATCTTATTCTTCTTATCCGCCCTCGCTCCGTGCTCTAATAGCACTTTCACAACATCCACATTACCCCTCACAGCAGCCTGACCTAATGGACTCTCACCCAACGAATTGCAAAGACCAAAATCGGCACCATATGCCAGAAGAACCTCTACAATTCTGGTGTATCCGCCTTCTGCAGCAATAATAAGGGCTGTATCATCATCCTCAGTAAACATATCAATTGTCTTTCTCACCCTCTCAAACTCCAGTAAAACCTTCACAGTTTCAAGCCGGTTACAATACACGGCCAGATGCAGGGGAGTCAGGTGCCCGTAGTCATATCCCCCGGCATCAGCCCCGCAGCATAGCAACAGCCGACATATATCACTGTCTCCGTACTGGCTAACATAATGCAACGCGCTTTTTGAGTTCTCGTCCACAATGTCAAAATCGATTCCACTTATCAGAAGTAACCTTGTGATTTCTTCGCGATGTTCTTTTTCTGGGGAGATGAGCGGTAAAGCTTTGCGAGTTCCGTATTCAGGTTCGTAATCGTCCCAGCGGAAGATGCGGAGAATACACTCACGATCACCTCGCACAGCTGCAATGAGCGGAGTTTCTTCGTCAATGTTGGTAAAGGACACGACATCGTCAGGGAGGGGGAATGGGTTGCGAAGCGAAGCGGAGCTGTCCTGGTAGTCAAGGAGGAAGCGTACAAGGGCGAGATTCCCGGTTCTGCAGGCCCACAACAGCGCAAGGCCAGCGGAGCTGGAGTGTGTTTCGACAAGGCGTCGGTACAGATAGTTGTGAAGTACTCGGTGGAGTAATAAGTTCGTATGGTACAGACTGTATATACACTCAGGGGAGAGGTGATCGGCAATTTGAAACAGAAGCTCCACGGGGAGGGATGTGACTGGCGAGCCCTGAGACATCTTTTTGAAAAGGCTGTAGGAGACTTGCGCACCGAAACATCAAACGGAGTTTGCTTTTTGGCTTCCTCGCTGGCGCTGTCTGTGTGTGGAGTAAGGTATATTTTACGTCTCGTGGCAATCACTACTCTCTTTACTTGTCTTTATAGTAGCAATAATTTATGTGATAAATAATGTCTGCAACCTGCATGAAAGAATCGGTTGGGCTTTCCTCACTTGCTCTCGAAGGTTGGGATTGTTGTGTTGTAGCAAGCAGAACCAGAGGAGGTGGCTGCGGAGGCAGCAGTGGCGGCGGCGGCGGCGGCGGCGGCGGCGGACGAGGAAGACGAAAAACGGCGTAGAGCATAAACAAGCAAGCATTCAGACGTTTAAGGCTGTATGCACCGCTGAGATGCCGAATGATGAGATCAATATGGAAGCAGCATTTAAATAACAGGACGTAAAACATACGGACGCATCATTTTGCATCTCCATTTCGCCCCGAGACGATGTTGGACGCCGATGGGGAGAGAGGCTGGCAAATTGGAAGATCCATCAAGCATGGGGAAAAGCAATAACGATGCAAGAGGATAAGTACATGTAGAAGGTATCTGAAGTGACACTCCGATTTGTATGACCTGAGGACGTAGGATAATCGGTGGTGAAAGAGAATAATATAATGAGAGGCATCCACACATATATTATGCGAGCAAACGTGGAAATGAGTATTACTTTCGTATATATGTGAAATATATATGAACTTTGCGTGTACAAATGTAAAAACTAAAAAAGTCCTCTATACAAATTGAATATACCAAAAAGATATATGGTACTGCTGTTATAAAAAAAACCCCCAATTTTGCCAATAAATACAAGTCAGGTATTAGAATGAAACAATCAGAGAATAGTCCAAGGCCATTATTGAATGTCAATGAAACAATTTATCTGCTTCTTATTCAAGTTAGGTAACTTGCATCAATTTACACAGTGTTCCATGTTGGCTAATAATATAATGGTACTACTGGATTTCACCTAACTCGAATTGCATAGTAACTGGATTTCTAATGCAGCAATTCGATTAATGGTCAGCATTTTGGATCTAATATTGTTATAAATACAATAGCAATACTTTATCAATAGGTATAAATAACAATACTGAATTGATATTGTATATTTTGGAACAATATAATACTGTGAAAAGAATAATCAAATGTAGACCTAAAGAAAATAATATCTTAGTTATATACTATATATATCAAAATTCAACTATATTATAGTATGCTATACATATTATACTAACTTTCAGATAATGAAATGTAACTATCTTAATATTACATCTATAAAGTATCTATAAAAGATGATATCAGATGTACATAATATTTTAATATATTGTAACTAAAAATATTCCGAAATATAGCAAGAAAGTCTATTAACTCAAAGATATGCCATTGATTGTATAATGAAGAGAATACATAAACTAAAGTGAAATGGTAAATCTCCAATATTAAATACCTTCTTTTAATACATTACTTATTTATCATCAAACTATATTCATAAAGCTGTCTTATTGTATCTCCATGTAGTTAGATGATATTTCGTACTGTTACTGACATATGTATAGACATAATCTTCTTATAGTAGCCTAGATTGAAAGACATTGCTATTTTTAATTTATACAAATAATATTACAGCTATAATGATTTAGTCTTTGCAGTACATATCAGTTTCCTTAAACTTTTCCCATTTGAAACTTTTATATTTCAACCAAGTCACCATGTTCTTTTTTATTCATAGCCTTCTTTTACATTAGAGAAATCTCAGAAGCTATTTCCAATGGGCCAAATTCAACCAGTTATAGCCTATGAGACTTATTAATAGTTTTAAATTCATTAATAAACTTGATGTGTTTTTCCACAACCAATGCTTAATGTTACCACCTGATATTTTACTCTCTTTGTAACTACCACAAATTGAACTTCTTGATACTACCAACCAGATATCCACCTCAGAAAGTGAAGGTGGAGGAATTCATTATCCAGGCATATGAGAAAAAGCTTAAACAATAGACTTACGATGAAATCGCATTGCTGCAAATGTTATATCCACGGCAGGTAACACCTGCCAGATATAGTCAGCTTGATATGAACCTTAAATTTCTAGCGATAATCTTACCTCACCTTACCATTATACTACTGTACAATATTGACATCTATGTTTGCAACCATATGTACTGATATACCTTCCTATAAGGCTATATATGGGCATATGCCTCTATATGCTATCATTTATTGCAGCTATTAGTATTGTTCTATAATATATAATTCATGTAGACACCATGCTACAATTTTTGGTAGGATTATGACTAAGCAATATATAATTTTAAAATATATTTGGTTCAATATATACCATTTCTAACAATTCTAGACATAACAAATGTGAGGTTTTAACTTATAAATACTTTTTCTCTTGCAAATTTGAATATTTGAAAATGGTTATTCATATAATATGAAGATAAGCAAATGTGTATTATATCTAAGCAATCATATTAACAATTAAAATATAGCATACTTGTTTTATATAGAATAACATTTCACTAAATAGATATTTTTGTATAACTTATACTCCCCTCTAGCAGTTGCTCTCTCCAGCACTCTCATGTAATAATGCATTTACATTGTAATAGATTCAACAACATCACTGCCACAGTCAAGATTGTTATTTACATTCAAAAATATATTCATATATAGTAAGTAGTACATGGTGAAGATATATTTATCAGATTATCGCTATATTCAAATACAATCTGGATCACATTCCAATATTCTTGGATGAGTTGGAGTAGTGCTGTATATAATCTTCTAGTAATTATATATATCTTTCTCTTAAAATAAATAATATAATTCTATGTAGTCTCAATTAGGGCTCCACTGCAAGAAGTATTCCTCTCAATAGTTTCAAATAACTGAGACTAAAATTCATTGAGGGCTGACAAGTAGGGCACCAATATTAATTTTGATGCTCCGAGATATAATGAACTCTCTCTAATACAGTATCCAACCCAATTGTCTCGGATACATATATCTCCATTATGAACAGTCAAGTTATATTCAATCACAATCCTGATACTTATCCATGTAATTGGTTCTAATTCACATTATCAATATTGAAACTCCTTCTGGTACTGATACATGTAACCATCATAATGCTATCACCAAAGATTGTAATGTATACTGTAAACACCCAATGGTAACAATCGAAGGGATTGTTGATGAAATGAAACGTTTATCACCAGAATGGATTCTGTAACTGGGAGTGAATGGGAGTTGTCAGATCAGAACACCAGGGTAGGCAAACTCCAGAGTGAACAAGACAGATAGAGTGGCCTTCAGGTACAAAAGGAAATGCTGGCAACTGATCATATCAGTTACTGAATCAATACTGTGGTCCACAAAGACTTGGAAGTATTGGCAATGAATCTATGAGGTTTTAGAAGATCAGGTGACAATCTGCAGAGTATCTGTAAATACAGGTGATAAACATAAGAGCATCTCAAATCACAATTGCATTGTATGGAAAAAATATCATATTTGTTGTGCGTTCTACTGAAGCACATTTACATTATATTACTACTTATTGTGAAATAGTTTTAAACATATATATTCTGTCTGTATTCTCATCTGTGTATTGATATATTGATGTATCAATGTAACTGACCATCTACATCCAGTCTGTATCTGGACTGACTGCAGATAGTAGAAGGGTGGAATTGGACCTATGTATCAACATGATAATCAAGTGAACATAAAGATGTACTTGAAGGCCACGATCCAGTACATTTGGAAATGCCCTGGGTTGAGACAATTGCATAAGGTTTGATGTTCACTTGGAGGCCTACTGTGTGCAAACTCAGAGATGCACTTGGAGGCCATTATCCAGTAAACACAGAAATTCACCTTAAGCCTATATTAGAGGGAATTAGATATGCAATTGCCATTCAAGATCAAAGGAAGTTGGTGGTTAATTTCCAAGCTGTGTGGAAATGAACTGGAGATAATAATCAAGCAGCTTTAGAACTTTACTTTGAAGGCAGTAATTGAGGAAAATTGAACAACTAGTTGGACATGTTCAATATGGTGGCAGTTAATTGGACAGGAGGCATAATGGGTGCTAACACTCTAATCATTGGTTAGCTAACTAACAGCCATCAGAATGTCAACTGTTGACAGTTTCTTTGAGCTTATATAGAAAGCAGACTGGTGGCAGTTAATCTGATGTTAAGCAGAGGCAATATTCAGTAGTTGACTTGTAATGATTAATACGAATGGGAGAATGGCTGGTAGGTTCTCAATATTGGGTTAATATTACACTCAGTGTCAACCTATAATTATAGCATGTACTAACAGAGAGAAATAAGATCACTTAGTATTCTCCCGTAATTGTTGAAGTGCAGATAAATGAGACTGGGATGAGGGATCAAGATGGGTCTGATTTTGGACAATATAATTGGATGCGGAAAATCAGAGTTATAAACTGCCTGATCAGATTTTGAATACATTGTATAAATGTGCATACCAGCCAGATTGGAGGTCCTACCTGCCAGTTGAGATGATGTGAATCAACTCACATGCAAAATTCTCTCATGTCCTTGTTTCTCGCAACGACTTCCCCAATCTCCTTTCATCTCCATCACTCATATCTAGCTTTCTCAACAACAGCTTAGTCATCACCTGAATATGTGGAGTCAAGACAAATCACTCTATTTCTCAATGACATGATCATGAGTGAACACTGACTGCAGCATCAATCCAGGATTTACAGTCTCCCACACCCAGTCAGTCTATTATCACTTCACATACCGATTTGAACTGTACTCCCATCATTCCCACCATTAGATGTAAATCAATGAACAGAGTCTTAACAGTCAATATCTGTCTCATGCAATCAACCATCTTCTAATGGACTACCTCCCAGTACTGCTAAGATGTCTGTCGATTACTGTCATTCAGATTATCCCCAAGTTCACCTGATTTCATCTTGCAAATGTATCCCTGAACTCACATGATTATGGCCCCCAAATCCATCTCTAAGTTCACATTGAAATCTTCTGCAAGTACAACTCTGAGTCCACTTGATCTCAGTCTCTACGTGTATCTTAAATTTCAGTCAATGATAACCTCTAACTTTGTCCAGTTCTGTCTACTAAATCTATCATCAAACTTACTCAATTAAAGCATTCAAAGTATATCTCAATGTTCACTTGATCATGTCTTACACATTCACGTGAACAATGGTTCCGTGTACGACTCTCAACTTAGTTCATCTTGCCCTACACATCCATCTTGAAACTCTGCTAATCATAGCCTTCCTGTCCGTTTCTAACTTTCCTCAATTCAGGCTGCCAATGTTATTCAATCAAGGCCTTAATGTGCAGCTGTATGTTTAATTACTCACAATCTCCAGGTGCTTTTCCATTTGCACTGGTCAACTTTCTGCAGCCAGATCTACCATATGTGTACATATAGCTCGCTGTAGACAGACAGCAGATGTCATAGTATAATATAGTGAATATTCTTGTCATTGTGATATTCAAATGTCTAACAGGTAAATATGAATGACCAAATGGCATCCAGTTATTGAATCTGGCACCCTGAGAATAGCTGCTGTGACAATATAGAGCTAAGCCAAAGGTTTCTCAGAGACCGATACAGAGGGCACAGCCGCTTTTGAGATCGCCTGGAGACCTGCCAAGCAGTCTCCACCTTTTGTATATTTGACTTTCCTGAAAATCAAATTTTATACGAACTTGAATGCAGCTGACAATACTCATGTAGCATCTAAGTGTGTATTGCATTGCATCTAAGGGGGCTGGCTGTATCTAGACTTCATTAGGTGTATTAGTATGGTTGACCAAAATATCTGGATTGTTTGCCTACAGCATGCAGACTGTTGTACAGTTTGCTGATGTTGTTTGTATTATGTGATACTGACAGCTGGTACAAATAGTTGAATTTCATGGCGGAATGGTTGTGAATGATCATCAAGTAGTTAAGTTTATGATAATATGTTATAACAAATTTTGATTTTGGTAAGAAGAATTTAGTTAGAGATGTGCAATATCAGATTTGACAATGGGAATGATTGACCAAGCATGGGCAATGATTAGGAGATCGCAATTAAATTTATTCATACAGAGAGACTTGTAGACATTATAAAGTTTACTTTTATTTTGTATCTACTCATTTTCATGTCATTAAAACCAATGAATTACTATTGTATTACACTTTCTGAGCTTGGTGGCTGATTTGATATACACCTTCACTTTTAGTTTTTCATTGGAATGGAATACTAATATTGTGTAAACCCACAACTACCTTATTATACTCGAACCAGTTTACAAAAAATTCAAATTTATTTAATGTGCTTGTATCTCTCCAGTGGGTGATTATAATGAGTTCTATTCCAGTTGTCTTTATATTTGAATTGATTTGCACCCAATCTATACCTGAAGTTAACTGTGTAATAATTGTATCAATTAGCTGCATCAGCATACGACCTTAAAAATATAACAATATTAGGGTTAATATTTTTGTTTTGTGACCTAGTTATAATGAGCATTGGAACAGATATGTTAAATAGTTTGATAATTACAGGATATTCTGATTGAAATTCCAAATACAAAGCTGTTGACATATTCAGAAGTATTGTTAAAGTTATTAAGACATTCTAGACATAACATCTTCAGAAGTCTTGGAATTATCCAGTAGTTCAATTTTTAATCTATCTGTATTAGAAGAAATTCTAAATGTTGAAATGTAGATAGAGCCACAATAAAATGGTTGTTAGAAAACATTAGACAAACAATATCCGGTTATCTAATATAATGATGTTTTCAAATATCAATCCTACCGAGAGTTTTGAATGGAATTTGCAGTACTGCAGAATCCATAGAATTGCATAATAGGTGTCTATAGTTGCCAAATCTGAGCAGAATTCTCTGTTGAGATTATACTCCTACTGTCAATATTTTGCAAAAACATACAATATAGCCGGTGTTTGATAATGAATCTATACCATTGTCAAATTGATATTTGAAACTGCTGTAAGATTATGAATGACCACCATAACATTGCAGAATGAGAAAAGAATAGAATATATGTTGAATCTGAATAATGGACAACTTGACATTCATAACTACCAACAATCAAATTTATACACAAAGAAGATTCCTGTTCAAACTCGGCTACATATAGAGTAGATAAGTCAATATGAAATTTGAGAGTAATACAAGAAATATATAAACACAAATGTTATATTACCGACAATAATCATTGATTAAGTGAAAGATATCATCAACATGTACATTGCAACCACTTGATAAAGACATAGAAATTTACTGACCTACAACATTCAAGATAGCCAGACAGTATCCAAAAAGCAATAAGAGCATTAATAATATCTAGAAAAATTTAGATAATATTATCTGTGACACTAAAGCATTTTTACTAATCAAAGTCAGTGCAACCAAATTGGAGAGTTGTTATCATTGTAGTTATTACAGTAGTTACTACAGTAGTTTGTAAAACTTTCATCCCTCAGACTGGATTCTTTCCTAGTGTGTAATAGTAATACCGCTGTGGTACAAGAATTCCTTATTACAATTGGATTTAGCGACTGCTGTGTTTTTATACTCAGCAACTAAATTGGTTCATGTATATATATAACATACATCTATTGAGCTGGACAAAACCAAAACAGGCAGTATGGTAAATAATCCTAAACGTGACCCAATACCAGCTTAACCAAATCTGAAATACTATACAAATCATGATATTCAAGAGAATTGGATCAGAAACTGAAATAAATTTCCAAATCTGCTGGAACTATTCTCAAATCCAAATACACATTTCCAAACAGTGATTATACATATAAATCCAAACCACACAACCAGCCCAAAAGGACCAAATAGGTAAAATTCACAATAAGAAAGTAATAAACTATTACAAAATACGAAGATAAATCATATCATTTTGTTAACCAATTACTACAGACCAGAGTATATTACTGAATACAGTTGCAATCATGCCATTATATACTTTATTCATGTTGTAATCCAAGTTAACATTACCAGTATTGGCCAAGATCCCTGGTATATTGAATATGCATAATTGCTATATCAGCCACATGTTTTCAATTACCCAATCAATTTTAAAAACGTTACAGATTGGAATTCTTTGTTAGATTTACCAGAGGCAGATCTGATGGAAATATAATCAAATCTACACAGCCATTGAGCAATTTACAGCCGATTTGCCTAAGAGAGTGGTTTGGTAATTATCATTCTAAGTATATTAGGCAGTGGACATGTAGTCGAATATGCCTCTGATACTAACCAATATGGAGTTGATAAATCACCTCAGTATTGGAATATCATCATTATCATTGAATAGGAACAGGAAAGTAACATTATTGTATTCTAAGCAGCAGTAGTAATTTTTGTAGTTAGTATTATTGCTATATAATTATGCACTGCCAGAGTTAAAAATACATTTTAATCATCATAGTAAATTGTCCAAGCTATTATTAATTGTCAAATGTGGGCAGGTCAATGCAATGTTGATGTGTTTAATAAGCTTCTGGCTATATAGTCACTATACCCACAAACTTACATGTCTATTATTGTCATTTGCAATGTTAATATTTAAGAGATATGCTTTAAATAAACAAACCATTTGAATTCTAAACTGCAATTCAGTATTAATATAATTAGATATCTCAATTTTAACCTTTTGAGCATGAAGTATTTTATTTGTATACTCTGACAGTATCATTACAAACTCAGAAAAAACTATTCTCTACATGAACTGCTAGGGTCCACATATGTTACCTATACTGGCAAGTTATATCCATGAGAAGTTGAATAATGATAATTTCCAATCTATCAATACAGTAATAACATAGACACTATGGAGATGTACTGAAACTGCTGTCAACAAGTGCTACATGGTTTCCTCTTACATAGTATCGTAGCCTATTCAAAGCTAACCACTGTATTTCTTTCATTTAGTTCTTGAAAGCTACTGTATAACAAATAACTGTAAAAATTTGAATCTTCTAAAAACATTATGAATGAAGTATACTCAGTATGCACTTGAAACTTAGGAATATTTATAATAAGTATTGTATTCATATATAACATATGGTTTATTATTTCTCTCCATAAGATTCAGCTACATTTGGCTGCAAATTTATACTAGTGAATACTTTCCACATAACAGTATTGTTTGAATGCTATGTTTGACATTTACATAGTTTGGCTGAATCTTTCTACTGTACCAACTAGAAATAATGTATACTTTTTGTGTACAATATTCTTGTAAAAATCAAGTTTTTAAATTCCAGATAACTCCACTATCAATCGGCAATCAGCATAAACTACATATCAGGTTAAGTATCTAGTTAAGCACTTCTTGTACAAGATTAAATACATTTTACAAGTGAAATGTTGTGAAATGTTTTCTGTAGCAGCTGCATCAGCAAAATATATAATCGTTTGGAAATCATAAGTGAACTATGGGAGCCACCAGATGTTTCATGATACTCTCAGAGTTCTGTGAAGCCGTTCAATTCAATTTGTGATGCTTCGTGAGAATTATCAAATATATCTCAGAACTTTTCCAGTTGCTGAGGTCTTTTTATAACACTTTAAAACTTGGTTTATGGAATACTTACTATTTTAACCAGCTAAGTTTTCTGCATTGAAAGGTGAAGATACTCTAAACATGGTATGATTTGCTTATCCTAGTTATTCATACACTCCAAATAATATATTTCATTATATATTTGATTTATTTTCCCATTTGTATATTACAATCACAATATAATTTTCTATATTATATAATATCATGTCTCTTCTATCTATATTTATCCATAAAGCTACATATCAAGCAATCTGGCTGTAGAAAGTACATGAGTGAAATCTAGAATACATATGCTGATGCCAGGTATAGTAACATGGAAATGCACTTTGGAAATATGACGGTGCAAGGATTGAAATATATTTGAAGATAATGAAATATGTAAACATTGAGGGTGGAATAAAAATATCTTAGAGATACTCTTTGAAGTTGTAAACATGTAACATTGTTGATACGCTGAAAGGGTATAACCAGATAACCGAGATATTAGTTACAGAGTAAACTTTGAAATATACATTAAAGTTGCGATATAGTGAGTTGCAAGATTCACTTGGATGTGGTAATTAAGTGAGGTTGCAGATACCCATGGAGGCAGTAAATGAATAAATGAAGAGAAACATTTGAAGGTTATATTTCTATAAGTATAGAGCATGTAATTGAGTAAACTGAGAGATACATATATAGAGCTTTATCAAGTGAGTTTTGAGATATACTTAGAAGTATTAATTAAGTGTACATTACACAATACATAAAGGCTATATTCAACCACATTGGGAAGTCCAATTTGGAGGTGGTCAAGATGATCAAGAATAGTGTGAATACAATCAATCACCAGGGATATGCAATGTAACTTCAAATTGTATTATTTAACACACATTGAACTTAAAGAATATAATAATACTGGACTCTGCCTTCATGTTGCTGGAAAGCTGGACATGAGCAATCTAGTGTATGTCAATTTACTAGGAAATATGATCCTTTTTGATTGAATATTGAGTAATAAATTTACTGTAAAGATGAAATTCAATGAAACTTAGAATATGATCACAAAGAAAATTCAAAGTGAGAGATATGAGAAGAAATGAAAGAGTGTCTGGGAGTGGGAGACAATTAGTCTTGGGGGGATACTGTACTCTGTATGGATACTATGCTGAATTTGGACACTATACTTGTTGTGGAAACTATTCTGGGTGTGGATACTGTTTGTTATGTAATCATAGGTATGATATGAGAAGGCAACCAGAAATGCAATCAATATAAGTTTTCATGTAATGGTATAGTAATGAAATTAGTAACCAAGATAAGCTACGAAAAGAAGAGGAGATGATAACCATACTTCAATTACTCTCACAGTATTTACTTCTTATTTTCCATTTATCAATATTTACTTCCAACTCATGTACTATCCCATGTCCATTACACTGATTCCTATAGACAATCTGTAAACACGAATGTCAGTTATACCATACTACTACTGCATCATATAAATATTAGTTAATACGGAATATTTTTTCCAAATGTCCTTATTTTACAGTCAGTTTCACTGTATTGTCCTGATTATATAGTTACCACATAATTTAGCCTTCATTACTGCCATGATACCTTTCAGATTAACTATTTGCAGCCAGTATATCTGCAGTATAAAACTAATGTGATGTTTCTTCACCTTTCCAGTTTTACAAGAGACTTTATATATACAGTATGTAATTCTATTCTGTCTTCCTTTCAATTAACTCCCTCTAGATTGACTATGGTTTATTAGTTGTCATTTATTATACCATTATACCCTTTGAACAGATCTGTCAGTTTACTTAATGATAGACTCAAGGTACATCTTCTCACAATCTTAATTTGTAGCTATATTCAAATCTCAAAGGATTCTTGATTATCGTCTTTGAGTATATCTGGCGTCTTGCTCCATTACCATCTCCCTGTGTATCTGTAAGTTTTATGATAACAATCTCCATATGTATCTTCCAACTTGTACTATTATAGTCACTAAGTGCATCTCTAAGTTCACTGCTTTGCCATCTCCGGAGAGATGATCACTTGGCAATAAACATCAGGAAAAGCTTTGGTGCAACTATAACAGAGAAAATATAATTCCATCACCACTGTGTGACTGTTGCTAACTCCAGATGATAACTGCCTTCCACACAGCTTGGTGATTAGGGAGGTGTAATGGGAATAGTATTTGAGGGTTACCATATGTAACATTGAATTACAAAATAAATCAAATTTTTCATACCGCATACATTCTATCAACCCTCTGTTTTCAATTGTAATCTCCACTACCAATACCATCACCGCCATAGCCATCACCACCATCACCATCACCACTATCACCATCTACACCATTTCCATCACCACCATTGGGTATTTGACTCTTTGCTTATTACTCTATGTGCTATATGTATCACCCTGCCAACTATCAGTGAAGCCAGATCCACTGCCAGATGTGACGCCAGATCAATTGTGACAAGCGAAGTCAAATCCACTCTTACCAACTTCGTTTCAGCAGATGCAGATCCACTGTTTTCTGCAAAGCCATATCCACCACTACCAGCTTGCTCCTAGCAAAGCCAGATTCACTGCTAACAGCGAAGCCATTTTCACCTCTATCAGGGAAGCCAGATCCACCGCTAGCAGCTTGCTCCCAGTGAAGCCAGATTGACCAACAGGTCAGTGTGATGATGTCAGAACAGTGAGACCAAGCATGTCAGCGTTGTAAGGGCCATGTCTGATCTAAAGCTTCTTGTGAGCTTGTAGTGAATCCATATCCCTTGCTACAAGCAAAGCTATCACCACTGCTGCCAGCTTGCTCACAGTGACACCAGTTCCACTGCTACCAGCGATGCCAGTTTCACCCCTACCAGTGGAGAAAGATCCACTGCTACCAGCTTGCTGCCAGGGAAGCCAGGTCCACTGCTATCTGTGATGCCCGGTTCACCCCTACAAGCGAGGCTGAATCCGCCACAACCAGGTTGCTCCCAGCGGAGTATATTTCACCTTGACCAGCGAAGCCAGTTTCATCCCTACAAGCAAAGCTAGATCAACCGCTACCAGTAAAGCAACTATCACCCCTGCCGGCATAGCCTTATCCACCGCTACCAGCTTGCTCATGGCTTGCTCCCAGCGAAGCCAGTTTCACTCCTACCAGTGAAGCCAGATCTATCCCCATCAGCTTCCTCCCAGCATAGCCTAATTGTCTGAGAGGTTAGTGTATGAATGTCAGAGCAGTGACACCAAGCATGTCAAAGCTTTAAAAGTACGTATGTCAGAGTTGAGATCAGTTGTGAAAGTGAACATGTCAGAGTTGTTGGAGTGAGCTTGTCAGCATTGTCAGAGTGAGCATACTCCACATCAGCAACAAATTGAGTTTCCATCAGAAACACCAGGGTATTCTGGATGGCTCTGACGGCTCTGATGGAACCTCGTACCCTCTGACAGAGAATTACACCATTCCCATGGCCCAGGAGATGTGTCGCGTTGCCTACATACCTCCTTTACTGTCATCAGCAACATGTATTTTGGTCACTGGGAGCCTCTGGGAGTATCTGAGAGTTGTCAGACCAGAATCACAGGGTGGTCGAATTCCAGAGTTTACTGGATTGATGAAGTGGCCTTCAGGTGCACCTGGGAGCACCTGGGAGCACGTTGAATCACTGTACAGCAGTCTGGGAAAAACATCTTCTTAGAGAATGCTGCTGGTGCGCCTGGAAATCATAGCTACTACTTATCATTCAACGATTATCAAAACTTATGCATTCATTTTGAATTCTCATCTATGTGTCTATGTATCTATATAGCTACCTATCTACGCATGGTATATCTGGACTGGCAGCACGCGGTGATTGAGAGCAATTCGAGGTGTGCCTTAAGATGACGATCAAGTGAACTCAGAGATACACTCCGACGCCGTGATCGAGCGAGTTTGGAGATGTAATTGGTGACCAAGATTGAGTGAACTCAGAGATGCACTGGGAGGCCGTGATTGTGTGAGTTTGGAGATGCACTTTGAGGCCATGATGGAGCGAGTTTGGGGATGAAATTGAAGACCGAGATTGATTGAACTCAGAGATCCACTGGGAGCCCATGATCGAGCGAGTTTGGACATGCACTTGGAGGCCGAGATCGAGAGAACTCAGAGATACACTCCGAGCTGTGATTGAGCGAGTTTCGAGATACACTTGCAGCAGGCTATTATCGAGGGAGATTAGAGAAGTACTTGGAGGTGGTAGATCTAGAGGTGGTCAATGGGAGGCGCGCCAGGTGCTGAGTCTCTATTCATCGGTTAGTTAACTCGAAACCGTGGAAATGTGACGAGGTGACTTTACCTTTGAAGCTGTTATGGCGAACTAGCTGGTGGCAGTCAATCTGTAGTGGAGTACACCCAAAGCTGAAGCTACATTCAGGGGTCAACTTGAAATCGTGAGAATGAAGGGACGACAGACAATCTTAGGTGTATGCTGTACTCGGTGTAAGCTGTACTCGGTATATGCTGTACTCAGTGTAGGCTGTACTCGGTGTATGCTGTACTAGGTGTATGCTGTGGTCGGCGTATGCTGTACTTGGTGTTAACTCATGATGATGTCATGGAGAGATAGAGAGGGATGACTTAACTTTGTGTTCTTGCAATGATGGTAGAGTTGTGGACAAGACAGAGAGAGATGGGGGATGAAGATGAGAACAATATGGAGGATACGAGCGGACCTGAGAAATCTGGGTGATAACTTGCCTGATTGGATGTAGAAGACCTCATATCGGTGTTTTACCCGCCGGATTGCAACTCGTACTTGCGGTATCAGGGATGGCAAATTGACTCACACACAAAATTCTCTTACGTCACAGTTTCTCATGATGATTTCCCCTATCTCCTCTGATCTCTCTCTTTCTTGTGCTCCACTCTACCATCACCTAAGAACACGAAGTTAAGTCATCCCTCTGTATCTCTCCATGTCATGATCATGACTTGACACTGAGTACAGCATACATCAAGTACAGCATCATCCAACGATCGACAGTCTCCCGCTTCCAGCCAGGTTCCCGCTCCAAGCCAGTTTCCCATCCCTCGGCGGATGTTGTTGTGCTCAACTCTCTACATTTCCACGATCACAAGTTACCCAATGAATAGAGTCTCTGCTGCCATCGCGCCTCCCACCCTGGCCTCCAAGTGCTTCTCTCAACACGCCCTGTCACGGCCTCCAAGTACATCTTTAATGAGCAATGGCGGGTGTACAGAGATATACTGGTAATGCAGGTGGACTGAATGACAGGGAGTAAACATTCGGGAGACCCCAGGGTAGATAGATATCATTTCATTTTCATGTCATCTTATCATACAACGAAAATACATTCTCTATCATTCCCAACTTTTGGTCTCAGATGCTCTTTCCGAGATGTCATGGATCCACCCAATTGCGTGGATTCTCACGGCCAGGTAGTACCATATCTTCTCACTTTCTTCCATGGCTCATCGAGCTAGAACCTTCCTTTCACATGGATTCCATTTGGATGTCGTGAGAGGTGTGGCGGATTTTCGATGGTGGGCTCACTGCTGTCTAGCTCTGTCGTATCACCACAATGGCCTCCAAGTGGTGCATCTGTCGGTGCTCCCAATGGGCATCTCCACGTGTTCCTCCAATTATGCTCGACTACCGTCTGTGGCCAGATTGACCATACGTATATATATAGAGATACTTAAATAATGCATGCCATATTACGAGGTAGTGAATGATGTGACTATAACAAAGATTAATATGATAGACAAAATGCCCTGTGCGTATGGAATCCTAAAAACCACTGCCTTCAGAATACGGCACCAAGTCTCCCGCAGAGCTGCACAGCGGTCTCAGCTGCTCCCCAATTTGAGTATCCAAATAGTCACATCTCGTAGCATTCAGAATGCACCTCCATAACTGCAGGTGCTTTCAGGAGCCCCTGAGAATGCTCTTGCACAGTCTGAGAGCACTTTGCGAAGCTCCAGGGGGGCCTGGGAGCATCTGGAAGTACTTAGAAGCACTGGTGAAGGCAACTGGAGTGTCTGGGAGGTTTGGGTGTGGCTTCCGGACTGATTAACATTTTGCTGATGTACCCAATGAACCGATTCCTACGTATCGTCACAGTTGGCCGCAATGCCACATTGTTCATCTACAATAGGATACTGACAGAGCGAGAAGAAATGGCGAAAGTGCGATCAGAGGGCGTTGTGCACTGAGACGCATGGTATTGGTGCCGGGTGCGGAGTGATCTGCCGCAGGGGTATCTGTGACGGCTCTGATGGAGCACGTCCACTTGAACGCAGCCATTCCGCCCGGATGGAAATGTCTTTTCCTGATGCAGTTGAGGGAGGAAGCTTATCAGAGTTGTCCAAGGGAGCATCTCAGTGTTGAAAGAGTCCATTTTATTGAAGCGACAGGTGATATCAGAGTAGGAAACAAGTAAGAAATTGTGATGAATATATAGTATGATTCATGAATTGCAGTATATAATACATGCACTATAGTTGAATTACAGTAATATTTCAGTTGTGTTATTGGTAAATTCCTGGTGTATCATCGGGGATTGAAGGAAATGCCTCTGGGGTAGTATGTATTATTTGGTGTTATCAGTGTTACCGGAGATTACTGTAGGCCATATAGCCTATAGTCGATTACAGGTGACAGAATATGTTTTTCCAGACGAATAACATCTTTAGCGAGTCTAGACAAACACTGTATAGATGAATATAGATGTAGATTTACAAATACACAGATATGGAGATGAGAATGTAAGTTGTATACATGTACAGTACAATTATTGAATGTTGAGTATCATTTGTAATTTTCAGCTGCACCTATAGCATTTGCAGACAACGTATAATCATTTCCAGCATAGTGTATGACACTTTGACAAACTTTCAAGCTTGTTACCTACCATTCTTGGTACTTCTAATATTGTTACTATCTCTTCTATATTATCACAGATTTGACAATAGAGCTTCCAGAGTCATCTGAAGTCCTCAGTATTGGATTGATTAATTTTTAGTCTTGTTATTTGTTGTTTCATCATTTGAAAATAGAAATAAACATTGGACAGTATCCATGAACTAGTGAACATTTTCCTGGTATATCGTCTGGATGCAATTTAATTGTCCTGTTAATGTAAAATGCAGTAGAAGTCATTTATGCCATATATGCCTGTGGTTGCCTTCAGCATCCATCTGAATTGTGGTTTGAAATACAACATATTGATTCTATGTAGTAATTTTAATTGTAGAAGCATATTTTGATTAATATTATATTACTTTATCCAAACTTGCAGACTGTAGTTCTGCTGATCACTGGCCAGTGGGACTCATCATAGAAAATCTGATAACAATTGCAAAAGTGTAAATAACTTCCTGCCACTGATTCCACTTTGCTGAAATATTACAATGGAGCTTCAATAGTTTTTATTATACCCACTTTCCATCACTCTCTATCGAGTTTGATATAATATAACTCCCTTTTCCCAAAACATCTGTCACAAAGGAAATATGATATAAGTGTTGCACAATTGGTTACAGTAGATTGCTATTCCACTGATTTTAACCTTGGATGAATTAAACTGTATCATAATATCACAGTTTGGGAATTTCTTTCTTTCCACCTATAGATTTTACCTTGTGGAGCTGAGTCTCCCATTCTGACTTATGTGGCTCCAGTCTAACATTCTCCAGGCATCAAACTTTCCCATTGTAATCATGTGTAGTGGTGACATTCTTACGAACTGCAGCAATAGTATTTGTACTGATATGGTTAAAAATGTTTATGTGGTGTTATATTAAAGCCAGTACTGTCACAGTCTAATGGTTGCTGGTATGCCCTTTCCAATATTTCTGAGTAATACAGTATATAACCTTGCCAGTACTACAGTTTTCAGTTGTTCAATCCCTTTTTGCTAAGTGTGTATTCTTCCGTACATTCCACTTTACTCAATTAGTTGTATATGGCCATTACTGTGTGGGTTAGTGGAGAGGCTGCAATGTTCAAATGTCTCTATTGATATTGTATACTGCTATTGTTACAGGGGTACCATCCCCTTAGTATATAATACAATATTGACATTTCTGTATTAGCTATCAATTTAGAAAAGCAAATTCTTATCCATCTGCAATACAAATCCTTATACCAAAGATTATAATGAAACAAATTATTATAAGCCTCAGAAACAGTTACCTCAGTTCATCATTGCCTGTTAAAGTCTATAGTTAGAACCAAGATTCGTTGTCAGGTAAACCCACTATAGATTCTATTCAAGATTAAAAATACACATACTATATTCAATTATAGAAGTTCCGGAGAATTGTTTAGGCTCAATGTAATGCGGAAAACTTCCTTAAGTTTAGCAATAGGATAACTGTACACTGTTTTTGATACAATATATCACATATCACAAGTCAATGTATTTATGAATAGGAGAATAATAAACAATTGGGATTAGAATTCTTGACAATATAATTTGACATTGCTTACTGTTGTATTGAGATAACTGATATCTGCTGGAGCATATTGTCCACATTTCTTGACCAATGAGAGTTGTTCACAGATATGACCAGTGGATGAGACTCAGTAGAATATTTTAAATCTCATATTCGATTATGCTGACAGTTTCCATATTGCAGTATTTATACCCTATTTAAGCATTCCCCATTATACCACTTCACATCCTCTGAAGTATCATGTTTGAATATAACTGACTTTGAAGAAATTTTCCCCCAATTTGGACAACTGTCTGCAAGCTATACCTAAACCTCAATATTGAATTATAAATTCATCTGGGATATATCACATTCTATTTATCCAGTAGTTGGACTATCTACCATGCGTAATACTGGGAGATTTACCCTAAGTTCTAATCAATAAAAGTCCCCTAATGAGTTCCGGACTGATAAAGAGACAAATGATAAAGCTTTACTCAGAATGTGTAGAAGGATTACCACCCAGGGAGAACAAGGTAACTGTTCCATTCTCTGCTCCCGATAGATAGTATCAACTAGAGAGTATCGTCTTATGCTATTAGTATACTGATGTACATGAATCAGGAGTATTCTAACAGAAGTATCCTGTAAACCACCTTGCTATCAGGCTGGCATCTTGGACTCCCTTCAGACTGTAAAGTATGGTTGTGCTCTCTTCCCAATTAACAACTTGCTTCGACAAAGGTACTAATGATAACCAAGTATAAAGAGTGATAGATATATTCGTGATATAGAGCTGAAGAATGAATGTACAACTCTGGACTTGAAGAGAGAAGTATCCTCAACGACTTTGATACAGAACTCGTAGATAATACTCAGGATTGAAGTAAAGGCTTAACCCCCAGGTTGAGAAGGTCAATAGGTTTCTGTAGATCAATCTAATTGTGGATGGTATGTTCGATAGTAGGTTATCAATGTCCTTCCTCCATGTCGGTATCACTGATATATATCACACAATCTAGACTCTCAACAATCCTAAGACTGGGAAAGCCTGGTTGGGGGTTCACTTATGTAATATCGTCAGCATCATGACCTTCTACCAGTGATAGTCGAGTTTTAACTCCCAAGATGATTAACCACGGCATGAAGGTAATGTACTCGTATTTGCGTCACAATTGCGATTGGCAATATCTTGCATAAATAAAAGCCTATCTGAAGCCAACTATCAACAAATAGGTTCATGTCACCAAGACCCAGTGAGAGTGCCCTCTTATGAGTGTTAGCAACGGTTCCATTTTGGGACCGTTTCTACTATAGAGGGTCGAAGAAAACCCTGAACCGGCCAGTTCGGTTCCAGTTTTTGCCAAACTGTTCCCTTGATTAAGTCCACCAATATTGATCAGAGAATTTAGAGCTTGGTATGTGAATTATGCAGCTTTGTATGGCGCATCATTTGGTGGTCTCAGATTTTCGATATCTTCAAAACTCAGCAAGCGGCTTTGAAAATACAGCGATTTTTCGCCTAAAAACCATGTTTTTGCACCATCGCTTGCCGAGTTTTGAAGATATCGAAAATTGGAGACCTCCAAAAGATGCGCCATGCAAAGCTGCATAATTCACTTACCAAGCTCTAAATTCTCTGATCAATATTGGTGGACTTAATTGGGCAGTTCGCTTAAAAAATTGTCGATTTTTGATGTGGTAAGGCCATTGCCACACAGGCCTATAAATCCAGCCGGTTCCAAATATGGAACCATTGCTAACACTGCCTCTTATATACCCACCGGGTATGTAACAGTTCATCAATCGCTGCAAATAACTGATCTGTTAATTGGACTACCCTTTATTGGAGCCAAATATACAGTAATCTGCAACTGAACTGTTTTGCCATATATTGAATGCGGAGTATCCCATCCCACCCAGGACATATGAATCCCAAGTCCTATTTGCCCAGACCAGGAAGGTGAATTCAAAATAAGGGTTGATTCACCCAAGTCCATCTGGTCGACAGTGCTCCGATATATCAATTATTGATTACTGACTTATCTCCTATATCACTCTACACATCTTGTGATGCCATGGTGGTTTGATACTGACGACATCTCATCTGATCAGGAATGAACCATTGGAGCATGAGTGAATAGTCATTTGCTCGGCGCCTAGGAATAAGGTATTCTGCCGATTAGGAGTGACCATTGACAACACAGATTCTACAACCATTACCAATCTAAAGATGATATACATCTTACTTGTGCTTGGGCTGACCTCTGTCATCGCTCTATTGATAGAAAGACCGGGTAATGGAGATGTGACCAACTGGTAAACTAATCAGGAAGGTAGATCCAAAACGGAAATCCGAGTGATAATACGTGATTCCGGATGGAGTATCCATATTAGAATTCTGGAGTGATTCCATATGATTCCAGAAATATTCCTGTAACACCACAAGCGTAACACCATGATGCAATCTCACTATAGTTCGACCCAATTGTATTATTACATTATCTCTAACTAAAGTATAGTAAGCTGCAACTTGGATTATTTAGGAAAGCAACCAGTCTATGCCAATGTGACAGAATAATCTGCAATATGTACTGATCTGACTCCATAGCCTGAGTCACTTTAAGCCTCATTATATAAGCCAATACCATTCATCTCTCAGTTAGTGGATACTTTGATGTTCGCTGCTTCATATATGGCAGGTATTGAATGATACTTTCCCTCATCATGGGTGTACCACCCAGACCCCCCCTACTTGAATATTGAATGATGTCGGTTGGTAACAAAGTTCAGTTTAATCGTTATGTAACTTCTATTTGTCATACTAGCTCAAGTTTAGCAGGTAAAGTTGAGAATTCAATGGTACAACTAAATTGCATTCTAGTAGAGCCAGGTACACTGCATTTTAAAGTTACTAATTGGTTATATTAAATTCTAAATCTACTTGCGTACCACATAACCTCCATTCATTCACTTTGTTTTGGCGTGTTTTAAATACCAGTAAGTTCAACGTAATTATCCAACTGGCGATATTATAAATATGTATTATCCACAATAGATGTCTACTCTTTGTTGGTATAATAATTGAAAAGTTCCAATTTCACTGTTAAGGGAAAACGTCTAACAGCTATTGACTGCTGGAAGATTTCTCTCCCAAACTCCTGTCTGTCTATCACTGTTCTTCTGTACAAGAAAAATTAGACTTATTCTTACACTATGATAGCAACTCTGACAGTAGTTGGGCTCAAACATGAGACAATGTACTTCTCGTTTCCACTGTGTAATGGATAACATCCTGCAGAGACAATATATTTCCCACTCTCCATCAGAGATACATACTGATGACAAATTCCAGACGGAGGAGAATCTGAATGCTGAGGGATATCAATGCAAGTTACAATCGCATACCTTTTGCAGAGGATATACATCTGCCATATCACACCCCTAACAACTCATCAATGCAATTAGAGACCACAATAAGTTTGAAGAATGATATGAGAAGAAGCCAGAAATATTACACTGCATTCTTGGAGAACCATCTGTCAGAAAGGAGGAGGATACAATTATGCTATCAGGAAATGAGAGATCAAGTATATTACCATTAATGAGTGATAGAGGGAATGGAACCAAAGTTGTTGTCAGTACAAGTTGTGAGAATAGTGGAATGGTAAGGGGTAGTATATGTGGAATTATATAGTAGGATGGACAAGTGGTTTGATTTATGGAAATATTGCATAATATTGTGTAAATCTGTAGATAATTATTTACCTGGTGATATATAACATCAGAGCTGATAATTTCAATCTTACAACTTAGCAACTGCAATAATATGAACGTAGCAGATGAATTGTATATACATAGAAGTTTTTTGATTTGGCAGAATTTCTTCTTCTTCTCACTTTTCTTCTTATATTGATTCAATAAAATACTTTATGTTGGAATCAATTGTAACCACCACCTTGTCTTGTTTCTTGATACAACTATCATGTGTAAGTTTATGAGGCCGTATTTTATTACAGATATCGTCAATATTATCCAATACCCAGTATTTTATCTTGGTGGCTACAAGATATACAAGGGGAGTCAATACCATGAAACTAATCATAAGCTGGAGAACTATTCTGTTTTGATTCCTCAATTGACTACTGGCAAGGTAAATGGTAGTAGAACCAAGAGAGTAAGGTAAAATAGAAGAACAATAGTTGAATTTCTCAATTTGCCTGTAATACTTCAGTAATGTTTAAAATTGAAATGTAAATGGTGCTACATTCCCAAAGTGACATGAATGAAGAATATTTCGAATCAACTAGAATTTGGGAGAATTATACTTTTATATTTCCAAACTTAACTTCTACAGATTTGCCATATCCCAACTTACATTTTCCGAAAGAGTCTGCTTGTTACATTCCATACAACATTAAGTATTAATTATAATACTGTGCAACGTACTACATTAACAGCAAAGACAAGATATGATGCATTCGAATTTGAACCAACTTTTGGATCATTGAAATCATAATCATCATTGGTGGATTATTGCACAGTGGTAAATATTCTTCAATATGGTCTGATAGCTAGATATATAGAATGGAATTACATTAATGTATCTGGTAAAATTATGTGAACTGCTACATTGCTCTCAACTGAATTATATGGAGCAGACAAGATGTAATTCGCAATAGCTGGTGGATACCATTTCAACTTAACTCAAAATACTGGGTAAATGATTGATTTGTTCATTTACAAAACGGTATGATTTGAGCAATTCTGCATTTCTGGCCACTGCAAAACTAAATCAATGTGAAAGTTATATACACATTGTGCACAGATTGTATCTGAGATAGTGACTGTTTGGCAATTCCATTTTGCAAATAGAGTAGGTGTTCAGTGATAATGTATTTGAATTATATTATACAGGAATACTTGATTGAGAGATAGATATTTATGCTAGTATCAATACCAGTATGTGTTTTGGTAACAGTGATTTGAAACCATTCTACAAATCTAGAAATTCAACCAGTGACAGATTGAATATTGTTGACAGTATATTATGTATCTCACTCTATATCTTGACTGGGGCAGATATCATACATTGAGAAAATACACACAACTGATACTAATAATGACTTCACTTCACAGACACTTTATAATAGAGATGTATACGACTTTTTTGAACTATATTGTCTCTATCTGAGCTAGCGTTAAAGATACTTACATGTGTTTAAAAATCAATATAGAATACATTCATATTCTCAGTGGTGTATTAAATAATATAGATATGAAAGAAAAGATTGTATTTCAACTTCTATGCATTAAAAGCCCATAAATTGCCATTGAACTTCAAAATGCATTTTACACTACAGCATGTTATGCAATGATTCTACTAGTAAGAATAAAGAGTTTATTCATTGATATTATCAGTAAATATACTGAAATTCTATTGGGTCCTCTAAATAACTATAAATAATGTTTTATCAATTATTCAATGTCAATAAATTTCGAATCTGTCGATAGTTGATCAGATAAGTATGTGTTAATATCATCTGAATGGTAATCAGGTTTTGATGATTACCATATTTTTTATTAGCTGCAATAGCAAAGTACCAGATATTGTTTGTAACTTTTTGAGTATTCAAATCTGGGTTCAGGTAAGCTGCAATATAATATACTTCCACTGGATTGTACTGGTGGTATTAGTTACTACAAACACCATCAGTTGTAGTAAACTTTTGACAATGGTGATATTATACTATAATAAACTTTGCTTATTGACGTTCTATACTTCAGATTGCAGTAATTAACAATATTGTATAAAGGATTCATCACAATAAATATATCCAAAACTGAATTCGTTTGGATAGTTTCTCCAGATTTGACAATAGATTAATGATAGTTCCACTGGGTTTGTATAATTCAGAGATAAATACCACTGCCTTTTCAGTATAATATCACAAGTATTTGCATAATCCTATAATAGATTTTCCGTATCCAGTATGTCTTATTAAAATTGACACTGCAAGATTCTTAATAACAAAGTCAAAGTACTTATTTAATATCCAATACAGCAATGTATACAGAATTAAAACACAGATATAAGTTTTTTTCACTTCTGGCCGAGTTGATAACCATATAGCATATGGTAAATTCACACTGCATATTCTGAAGGACTTAATTCCAACACTTTCAAACTTACTTCATATAATTGGAATGTCTATTCCACGAGGCAAGACTTTGGAACTTCATTTTGAAAACATATTACATTAGTTTTCTTGTACAATGTATTAGTTCTTAGCATTGAATCTAACATTATCATGTTGTCAAGTTAGTTCCACTGAGATTGTCCTAACAATGTTGCTAATAGTTTATACTTGGAAGTATTAGCAACACTTTTATATTACCAAACTGCAGTATAGTTCCAATCCACCAAGAATAGTTCTAATCCATCAAACAATTGCCCTTCAACTAAATTTCAAATTATTTTCCAATTTGAATACTTAATTGTAAGTGCCAACTATCACATGAGTTTTACAATGTTGGCAAAGTGGAAATTAACAATAGAGTATAGTATGGGTCCAAGTGTACATGTACAAATTGTAGCAGATTTCTGTGAACTTCTATGCAATATACAGTCCATATTCCTCCATTGTCAGTCTATAGAAGTCTGCAGGTAAATCCATAATACTACATACCGCTGGGGGTTCATACAATCCAGTCAGTCTTACAGCTAATAGGCTTTGCTGATGCGAATATATTAATTAATAGCATTTTACATTGACCCATTCAAGATATATTTAAAATCCTCATTGTGGTCTGAGAGGAGCACAATGAAGACTCCAATTGGGAGAATATTTCAGAGCCATTATTGTGGGAGCCATAGTGCCACACATGTAGCATTTCTACAGGAATATGTATGCTGATTGAAAACTGAGTTTCTAAAGCATTTGTATATAGAATACTTTCAGTCTGTGCAAGCTTTGATGCTAACATAGTCATAGCCAACATCCTTTCAGTACTGTTACCATTGCCATCACCATCACCCTCACTATCACCTTTACCACAACTATTTACATTTTCATTATCACCATCAGCACCAGCCAGAATGCACAAACGTATAGCAGAAATCTGTTCAAGATTGCCACAGATTCCAATGACAAAGCCAACTCAGAGATTTGTACGTCCCAATATCAAATTGTGTACATCCCCTGCAGTGTCAAAGGCTGTAATTGACAACACCATAACAACAATATATTGTGTAATCTTGTCATAGTGGCTGAAGTTATAATAATATTCCAACCCTGATATTGAAAGATGTCATAATTTCACTCACTACATGCTACCCTCCACCTTCAAATTCAGTTCACTCCACTGCACACACCACCAGCGAAATACTACCCATTGAATAGGATTCATCTTATGCCTCCAGGTATCAGTCATGCATAACTCAGCAGACCTGTAGATGACTTATAGAGCTGGATATATATGAGTGTACTGTCAATTGACAGTGGAAGTGTCTTGCCATTTGAGAGTGTATTTAGGAGTGTAGATCCAAGTAGGCTGGGATTGTACCATTAAGCAGAATTGGAAGTATACCATAATGTGCAATTGAGAGCATACCTTAAATGAAGTTCTGAAGTGTACCTGTGGGTATAGTTGGTGGTGTAGTTCAAATTGTATGTGGAGTTGTTCTCAGTTTTATGTGATGAGTATTTCTGTGAGTATACAGATATGCAGACAGGGAGATTAATATGGAGTCCAATTGGGACCATACATGAGTGCATGCTCAAGGGTGTACATGAAAGTTTATTTGGTGGTAACTTGGGTACATACTCAGAGGGATACTTAGAAGTATATTGCAAGCATACTTGGGAGTGGGAAATAAAGTAGGCTGGGAGTATACAATGAAGTGTATTCAAGAGTTACCTTCAGAATGTAAATGCAAGCATACAGTGATGAGCATTATGCAGCCCTGCTTCTTATTTGTTATACGCAGCATAATGTATAGTATAATATGCAACAAAGTGTATGTATATTGTTCTAATCTTGTCAATACTCAGCTCCATAGTACTTTATAGAGACCTGGAGCCAACATGTTATACATTGCCATTGTGGACAAAACCTATGAATGAGTTGTGTATCTAGTATGAATAGTTTATATATGTAAGTTTGATTGAATACAATCCATAGTATATACCAATATTTTCCCATACATTTCTGAAAGAATTGCAATTTACATTGACTTAATTGATTACTATTAAGTTCAAAGCTATGCTAAATCATATTAATTATAGTATTATCAACTTTCATTATAACTGTCTACTCTGTCATTCATGATTGACTTTAATTACCCATCTTCTAACTGATTCTGCTAATACACAGATTGAATCATTCTCATCTACCTCTATATATAATCATTTTGTTAACAAATATAGACATTAAGAAGTTAATAGGAAATTGTATCATATGCTATAAAATAGATTTTAAATGAGTGTATTTATATTATTAATGAGACTTTGTTAAGTTTAATGATACCATGAGATGTAAATGCTATCTGAGTATACTGAATGTAATAGAATATATTTTCAAAATTCTGATTGCCATTATACTCAGTTTACCTATATCTCAACTAGAACTGCTCCAGTTCAAAATATCGAATTTTCTAAAGAAGATTCAGGTATTAATACAAACTCTATAGATTAATTATTGCCATATATTGTGTTTCCCCATGGTTAGATGATATAGACGTATTATTTGTACATATTCTGACTCTTGTTTTACACTATAGTGATTGAGATAAAAATTTATTATTGGAAATATTATGGAATTTTCTTAAACTTGAATTGTAAATTCACATCCTTATAAATATTACAGCATTTATTTGGAGTATATTTTGATGTAGTTAAGATGCAACTGATAGTGATTACACTCTGCATCTATAATTCTGCTAACTTTCACTACTGGTATGCATAACATGTTTTCATCAGAATGATCATTGATTTGTTACATTTGATTTTTATCTAATCTCTGTTAATATCGAGTATATACTAGGATCACCATGCAGTTTGTGACTTAATTATAAACTCAGAATGAGTTTCAATGTTAAAAACTATTACTACTTTCAACGTAACCATTATTCAACTGTGCTTGCCAAATGTACAGGGTATTACTTTTCATATCAAGTTTCACTGAACCATAGACTATCTTTAAACAAGATTTGTTGGCAACATGGACTGCACTTTATTGTATACTCCATGACTGGTATTAGGATTAATATCTTTATTAGTCATATAGTGTTAATGTAGTAGCTGCTACTTCAGGATTAACTTGTATTGAGCCCTGTAATTCCAGTACTTGGAAGTCACTCCAATAGCAATACTGATAGTCAGATCTTGTTATTATTATAATTGTAGGCGATTTACTTCATATTTTGCTGTGATTAATATCCTGTTTATATTCATTGCAAGTTAAATTTGAGATTCATTTTATGTTTATTAAGTATCACAGAAACTGTTTCACCAAACATTCAGGTATTTGATCTGTACTTGACTATAGTTTCGCTGGAATCATCCAAGTCCAATTCACGTATAGTTCCAATTATATTGTTCAAATATGAAGATAGATTTTAAATGTCAATTTCTATAAGTTTGGATTAATAGCAGTTCATGGATGGTATATTGATATCAGTATAGCCATTTTAGATTGGGCATATTTCATACGCTACTGTATTCAACTCATTGATACAAATAGTCAGATTCATTCACTGTGCTGCCTATTATTACAGTATTCTGGAGAATATACTGTACAATAATAACTGTCCCCAGAATCAATTTCAGCAGATGTCAAGTTTGACCTATGAACCTAATTTCTATGGAGGTTCGGGGAGTACATATATTCCTTTGCTTCTCATTTGAAACGTCTTGATTGAAATTGTTCGCAGTCTTGTAGAGAGTAATACATATATTGACATTCAGATTTAGTCGATTATATTTGATGGGAAATTGTTTGTATCGATATCAAGATACTATTGAGACCATTGGGAAGTAATTATGGTCAAGCTGTGAATATCCAGTATAATCCAAGCAATTTATCCTGTGTGGTAATATTCTCATTATTTCCAATTGCAGATTGTTTTATTGGAGACTATTTTGATTTATTTTAACATCTACTATAATATTGTCAGATTCCCATTGATGATGATTTTTCTTTGAATGATATCATAATACTCTGGTAATCATATTGCTTCAGATTATCATGCTCAACATTTCAGATATTTTGCTATTTATTGTATAAATTGCATAACTTGTCAAAATGAATTATTATATGAATTTTTATTTATTCACATAAACATTGAAATGACATCTAGTTTATTGTTTTATTTTTTTGTGTAGCCAAATGCTGGGAATATCATCAATTGGAATAGGTTTAATTTTATTGTAAATGTGCTTAAAATTTCCGAACTTTCTTAAATAATGGATATTATGAAGCCATATGAACAATTATTAAACTGTATCCAGTAGTACTGTAATTTTTGCATTGTAAACTATAGCAATCAAGGCAATTACCATATTACATTTCTTGTATTTGTTACCATCCACAATGTAGAATATTGCCTTCCTGCTAACTATATTAAATATATACAGGTGAGTTAGTACAATGTTCAAATTTATGCACTAGTTTCGATATGTGTGTAATACAATAGCGGGTATTTATTACGATGAACCAGATATGTCCATTATATAGGAACTACTTAAGAATAAATCACATTAGTAAAAACCTTCTGTTTTCTACACGGTTGCACTAATTCATCCGATAATTGTAATATTTACTATTTTGATTTCAATGTATCATCACATATGTATATAATATTGTATCGCCATCTTCAACATGTGCCATCATAGTATCAATATTGTGATTCGACTTTCTATATACTTGCCATCTTGAAAGTTTATTGGAATAATTATAAAAAATAGTATATTATAATATAGAATGATATTTTGCTTCTATATATCAATATTTTGAATAATATTAATCTAAAAAAATCAATTCTGAAATGGTAGTTGTAGTATAGTACATAGTAATTTCAAATCTATTAACTCTCAAAAAGATAGTATTGGATAGTTTACCAAGATATATTGCAAGAGAGATAAGTTATAGAAGTTCCATAGTGGAGTAAATTGTTAAACTGTGAAATTTTAAGGTATTGTAGAATGGTTTAAAATATTGTTCAAATCAGAAGTATTATATCCTATTTGATTCTATTGAATGTCTAAACAATACAATTACAGGTTGGCAAGTGGCAATCTGGGGTTAAATCGAAAGAAGTTAATTGTAATTACTTTGAATTGTAGTCTTTTGTGGAACCTTAATGACTGCATTCCCCAGCAGAAGTGGAATAATGCCATTTTATTGTCATCTCAATAACTCTGGTAATTGGCGTGAACAAGATTCTACTGTATAGTGTTGATTTCTTTTGACTAGATTGAAATTCGATGGATGTTAATCTTCATCTATTAGAAATGTAGTAATTGTAAAATGAATACAATCCAGCCATCTGCTTACCATGTACACAGTACTAGAATATAATGAGTAAACGATCAATGATGTATAGAGTATATAATGTACTTTTGTTAATCAGTAAATACAGAAGATGTTTCCCATTTTCTGAATTGTACAATACTCACGTAGATGAATATTGTCAACAGTATTCAACCGAGCTGTATATGATTGTATTTTCCATTGGCTGAACTATAATTCTTTCAATTGTGAAATTCCTGAAATCCACAAGCAGTGTATTGCTACATATAATATTTTGAAGCAAGTTAAAATGTTTAACAATGTTCCAATACTAAATATTTTAAAAAATTGAAGGGTGATAGGCTTTATTTGGATGGATTCCGGCATTTCTTACCACACTTAAGTTGCATATTGTCTTGTTCAAACCTGAACAAAATAACAGTGGTAATATGTAAATTGTATTAAACATCATGTGAAATGTATTTACACTGAATGGTATAATCTAGTTCATAAGTATTAGATTGAGTTGGTACAACATTAATCGATTCTTGTACAGCAGCTATTGTCAGGCTGATCAGAAGATTTGACATCTGGTATGAATAGAAAGTGATATTGACTAGAATTATAGAAATTGTATAATTTGAATCAGACTGGAAATAGATTGGAATTGTCTTTTAGCCAGTTGTTGAATCTTATTTGGACAGGGTAAAGGGTTTCAAATTTCATAAATTAACTACAGAGAGACGAATACAGTGTAGAGAACAGCTCTAGTTAACAACTTCTATTATTGAAATACTATTTTTCATTATTGACTATACACATATTCATCTATATATTATAGTATATAATATATATTGCAGCTGGTTAGCAATCTGTATAGTAGCAAATAGTTTCTGTAAGTCATCTTATTACTGGAGTATGGTATGTAGATAGTGTTATTCAGATATATCAATACAGTTCCAATGTTCTTGTACAAAAGAAGACACTACTCTAGAATACCAATTTGAGTTATCCAGAATGTCTATAACTAATTTATGTAACACATGTAAACATAATTAACATTTCCATATTCTGCAGAATACAGTTAAAAGTGAATGAATACACCTTTCGACTGTTATTGCAGTTAGCTTATCTGGAAAACATTTTTCATCTCATTGATAAATCATGTAGTTTAATGAGTATTGCTTTTCTAAGAATTGTATCATTATCAGTATAGAACAACTCAATTTCTAGGGTAAGAAAATGGCAACTACAGCAACTATAAGTTAAATTCAAAAAAACACAATTTTATCTTTTAACTCCCATTTGGAAATATATATCATTCGTACTACAGTCACCTTCAGTTACTATATTATATAATATGCAATCATTGCATAACATTTGATTATAGCAAACATTGCAAGGCTGCAGGAAATTTTCTATTTTATAACTGCATCCAGATATTCATATAGGCATATCTGGAGTAGACAGAATGATTTGTAAGAATAGATTCAAACAATTCCAGACTTCTTTGAACATCATGAATATGTTAGTTCCATTCTTTCCAGTCTTTCGAAATAGGAAACTGTACTCCAAATGAATTTCCAATCCAGTCTGCTCTGCAGTCTAGGCATGGTAGTGATTATAGTCTATTTCGAAGACAATTTGAGAAATACTCTTCATACGCTCATTGTTTGTTATTATAATACATTCTTTGTGTTGAAGTGGCTATTGCCAATTCGTGAATTGAATTGACATATATTGCAATACCATACCCATGTATGTATTTTACATCTCTGATGGCTTGATAAAAGGATTGTGTAATACATGATTACAATATTTACAGTGAAGCACATTGTATCAACGCTGTCAGATCTTGTCTGGAACTATTACATACTGGTATAGATATGTTTGTTCTGGCAGCAATCAAGATAATTACTGTGCAATAAGCTATATACAAACAATGTTTTGAAAAAGCAAAAACCCAGCATTCACGAAAAATCTCAGGAACATGAGCTGTCTGAATAGTGGCTGGGTATTTGAGGTGGTATATTTGAACTGTTTACATTAAGACACTGATTATTAACCAAATCCAGACCTGTGGTGACATTTCTGGTAAATATTTTGCAACATTATACACATGCCAGTACAGTATGGATATACTGTATGAAATGCAACTATCTTAATTTCAGATGTACAAAAACCTATTTGAAATCTTCTGCAATAAAGCAGATTAATCTATTCGGTACATGTTAGTATAGCAGTATGAAACTGCAACTGCTGTCTGCTACTTCAATAGTAACTGAATTATTATTTCAGATTTACAAGTACAGATGTACATTGATTGGAATTGTAGATATCTTGTACTATTTTTACATTGCTGGTAGACTACAGCTAAGTAAGAACAACTGAAGACTGATAGAAACAATCAATCCAAAGTGTGGAGTGCAGTCTGCAAGTGCTGTCCACTATAACAGGAATAGTTCAAAAACCAATCTATACCTGATACATATCATGTGTAATATACTTGCTGATAATTCTCATCCCTTTGTCAGGAAGATATGTTGCTGCCAATGATTGTAAAACCTGCTGTATAGTTGTCATTAATCATATTGCTGTTAAGCTTTCTTTAACTTGGACATTGGTACTCCAAGTAATTGTGGAAGAAATCTGAATTTGAACATATTTACATATCAGTATACCGACAATATAAAGGGTAATTGTGCAGTTCTACATATCATCCAGATGAAACATACAGAGGAGAATATAAAATATTCACCATATAAAGTTGTGAATAGTAGCGACAATACCTCCAATTATCTTTCCACCTAAATCAAGTCAGATCCAGTAGCAAGTTTTTCAATAGACTCATATAACTTCTAATCTACCCATGTAAATTTGTAGTATTTTTGGTGGCAATAGTTGCTGTGGTTACAGCAGAAATAATAGTACCAACAGCTTTCTCAATAGGCATTAACAGGAATATACAACCCAATTATGTAAGTGCTCATATACATATCCACTTGTAGTATACCACTTAGAAATATAGTTTGTTATTATACTGACATGTTTGATGTTTTCTTATTTCTTGCCAGGATGTCAATGATTAACCAATTGCAACATGTCTTCTGCAACTTGTAGTTGTGAAAATTGTATCTGTTATTAGGAAAACAAATGATAGATGTTGAAATTTTCACTTAATATGTAGTAAGTGAGTTTTGTAAAGTAATTGGTAGCGCACAGCAAATAGTATCCTACAGATTCTACATATCATTATAGAAATTTGAGAAGAATATTGCAATGTTGTAATTAAGACATGTACTATAACTATTATAGCTTAATCTGATGCATTCCATAGTATCAAAAATGTAGCAGCATATAACATTCCAGGTACACGTTAAACAGGATATTGCAAATGTAATATAGAAGAGATTAGATGGTAATAAGTTAATGATATCAAGATGAATTACAGTATTTGAAACATAAAGAGAGTATGGCTGTGCCACACCAGTTAGAAGGCTATTCAAGCAGGTAGCATTTGGCTTCAATACTATAAACAACACTGCTCATCAATATATATATTCCGATTTATAGTCATGATTTGATTATGGAATAATAAATCATAGAGAACTTATGTTGGAATTATAATCACACAATGCAGAAAGTCATTTTGAAATTCTTTTATTTTGTTTTTAAATGAGGTTGGACACCGAATAGTTACTGATCTTATTTGATAGAGCTTGTATCTGGAAATATGCTAACTCATATGATTGTAACAAATGGAGAGTATGTAGTTACATATTCTGAAATGTGGCATTATACAAGGTACAATGTAGTACTACCTGTTATAAAGAATATCACATTGGACATTGAATAATTTAATTTACATTATGATACAGATTTATTTCTTGTTAATTCAATCTAAGGTACTACAATACATTACAGCAATCATTTTGCATATTAGTGGAGAACAACTCCTTATTGCTCATACTTGTTATGTATCAATATAATCAACATGCACTTTACCTATAGGGAGATATTCAAAGATTATTTGATTACAGATATTGTTACATAACATTATTTCATCTAGGCAAGCTAATTAAGTTTTGTAACCATATTGCCTGGCATTGAATATATATTTCCCATTTATGGTCATAATATTGAAATAATTTGACGATGATTATTATGTTCAAATTAAAATTTACACTGCAGATTGGGTCAATATGAAATAAGCAGTATTGGTATGTCCAATAGTGCAGATATGAGATTAGTTCTAGTATACAGAGGTAGAATATGGAGTTTGTGGTAGTTGATATGATAAAAGTACAGGTTACTGTATCAACTTCTAGTTATATTCATCCTACAGAAGTAACAGTTGATGTGTTGTACAATACAATCACATGTATTGACCATACTGATTGATAACAACTGAGTTAAGAACAACTGTACCGATTGGACCTAAAGCATTATTGTTAATACTTAATATGTATATTATAATTAATATTAATTTGATCATTCAAAACTGCAAAGGAAAGGTTATTTTATCGCAAACTATGGAGTATATGGGGAAGAGTATCTAGCTACGTATTCGAGTGAGAAGTTTGCAATAGTCATTTTACTATTTCTAATACATTATGCACCCCCTACTAATATAGTACCACTGCCAATGGTATTCTACTTGGAGTAATCTAAATAGACTATTGTTCAACTCTCATTATTTTGCTGACAGCCACCAAAATCAAATCAGATTAATAGAATGCTACAGTAGTATACAATTGATATGATTTGGAGCAAAATTGGGAAAAATCAAAAATATATTCTGTTGATGATTTAAACATATATTATAGTTCAATACTATAGTTGCATTTATGAAATTTATTCTCCAATGAAGTTGCAATATATAATTATACCAATACTTTATATTTTCAAATAAATATTTTAATTTTTGTTAATTATACCTACTACTAGTATACTATATTTCTAGTTGTTCAATTGGTAAATAAAGTTCAATCTCTTATATTCTCTCAATATATACTAGTCCAACAACCAAATTAATTGGATAATCACTTCCTAAATAGAATTGTAATGTAGATTTAAATAGTTGTCACTTGATATAATCATTATTGAAATATTGTGGATTTGAATATTACTTGGTAAAAGATACAGTTTACATATTATCTGTGACTTACCATAACAATACACCTAAGTGAAATATATACACACTTGAAATCAATGGAGCAGATTCCTAAATATTTCAAACTTTATTTTTTGCCATCATGCTACTCTAATTTGTAGTTTTTATATAGCTACAACTTTCTACTTCAACTTTAAATACCAATGTACATCTGCTTCGAACTTAACAATAACCAAAAAAATGATGCCAGGTTTACTATAAATGTATGAACAACTAATCTAATTGGTCTATAGCTGCAATTAAATGTGGCAAATATATATCAACTATACACAAACTTTCATTGAAGTCATAGTATTTGGATTGGAGACTTCAGGCCAATAGCTGAAAGACATGGTGTTAGTGGGAGAATAAAGTCGAATTGACTTGAATTTGAATATTGGGCTTTAGAATCATCTATAATAATATCATTCATACTTCACTGATTAGAAATTCGATTGAAGTCTTCCATTGACCTATTACATTCATTGTATAATATTTCCAGCACACAATAGTATTATACTATATTATATATACTGCATATATTCGCTTCTTTCAGTATGATGTATTTAAATATTACATGAGTGACAGATTAAATACAAATCTGACAGATTTCAGATATTATACAATTTTGATAAAGTGAATTCTATTCACAGCACATAAATCTCTCACATTCAATTATCCCATCATTGTTCAAGTACTCAACTACGCATCATCAATCACTTAAATAGGCAATATCAAAATGAATTTCCACATCCGAAATTTGTCCCATTGTATTCTGAGGGTGTGAAATGTTGCATGAGTCTCATAAAATAAGGAACTTCTACACTTCCACCACAACAATAGAGATAAATGTTAAATGTAGGTGCAGGGATTATAAGTCATCAGAGATGATTCGATGAGGTTTTCTCAGAAAAATATTTGTTGTGTAGTAAAAGATGCAGATCTTGACGTTTCTTGTTGTATGGGAGAAAAAAGTCAAACGCTCTTTTGCCCTGTGCGACCATGTCCCAAATCCCGTTGTACTGGAGTACATTTGATCATATTGAATATTCAGACAGTTTCCAGGTTTCAGTTTTTGATATATTTCGATCAGTCATTCATGTATACAGCTGTAATTTGTCCGAAATCATTTATGCCAGTAGTACTAGTGTCTATTAATTGTTTCATTCTAGTTCAATATTCTGTTACATTAATGTATTAATCTGTATATTTGTCATATATTCAATAGAATGCAAATCTGCTCCTCTTTTGCAATAGAATATCTGCCCTTTCCACATACGCTCTGTAATAGAATGTTCATTTTAGCTGTTATTTTGCAGTGAGTGAAAGTACTTAAACTTACTTCAATACCATTTATATGTTTATTGATCCTTGTATTATATTAGTAGTATACTAATATGTCTCTTTTCAAATTAGAGTATATGTTAAATCTTCTATATGTGTACCGATATTGAATTATTTGTAGTCGTATTAGAAAGTCTTAATATAATGGTCAATTATATTTCTGCAAGTGGTAAATATCAAATTTTGCTATTACTGTAACAACATTGTAATACTTTGTCTAATGCGATTTGTAAGAAGCTTAATCGAAGAGAATACTAGATTACCTATCTTACTCTATTCAAATACATTCGTATTTCAAGAAGACATTGTTCTCATATACTGTTAAATCGATATGGATGTCTTTATATAACCTGGTTAATGGTAAAGGGAAATGCTATGCAAAATGGAACGTTTTCGAATTACATGTATCATATTGACTATTCAATCTGTATATATATGGAAAGCACAATTGAAGTGCTCAAATCTAAATATCCCTATTCGATCACACTCATATCAACTTCTGACTTATACTCTGGTACAGTCATATGATATAGTAGCTCACTATTCCCGATGATTCATTGGATTGTTGGATATGTTTTTAACTGATTACATCAGATAGTATTCACACACTATCAATCCCTTACATCTATGACATTTGAATGTATAATGGAATCGCATCAATGTTGCATTATAGTAAATGATTTCGTAGTTATTCCAACAAGATTAGCAAATTAAAATACTTCATACTTGAATCATAATTGACGTTAGATATTTGGAGTACCTTTAAAGTTGAATCACACATAGTCAACTGAATACCCTCTATCTCATAATACTTTGAACAATCTAATAATAAATAGCACTACAGTATACTGATAATAACGATTATATAATATACATTTGAATATTTTCTCTGACTGTGAATTATTCTATCTTATATGTGACCATATATCAAAAGTCGGTTTCAAATCACACCATACAAATTAACAATTAGGTCATCAGGTTCAATTTGTCCATTATCTTGTAATATTGTTGTATATTTAATCTGTTTCTGTTACTATCAATTCCACAAGCTGTTTCTTTATACTAAGTAGTAGGTTACCTTTTATTGTCAATATGTACTACTATGTTGAATTTCTTCTTCTATCATATCCACTTTCTAATTATGAATCAGCAAAGTCAGAGGACTTGTATAGATAATGAGCCACTGACATGCAAGTGAAAACTCCAGGATAAGTTCAACAGTTGAAGAATTCCAATCTTTTGTAATTGATTAAGTCTACCAATTCTCATCCTAACAAGTTATGTATAAGGCCAAGTTACAGCTCATTTAAAGGCAAATTCACTGCGGAATTTGATTGAACAGCTTCTCATATAGACTGTATATATGAAGGAAAATGGTAGTTCAGAATAGTCAGTGATCATGCAAGAATAGATGTACCATGTCATTCAATCCTAGTGTATGGAAATGATTAGATATGTTACAGAGTCAAGGTAGACAGTGATAACCTTCATTTGCTACAAGAAACCTGCTGTGAATAGCATCCATCTTTTCAATCTGATCATTGATTGTCTTCTTGGCAACAGTTATCCATATCTTTAATAGTAAAATATATCTCTGAGTAGTATTTGTGATCTCACTGATACAAAGCACTAGCATATTCTGCTTGCAATGAATATTAAACTCTATTTGATGAAATTGAAGTCTGGTGAATATGGTAACATCTTGCATATAGCACTGCATCGGGAAAACGTTCGGTGCAACTGTAACCAAGATATATTTTTCCCGTTACCGCTGTATAACTGTTGCTTCGTATAGATTATGACGGCCTACCATGTCCAATGGCCAGTAGAGAGGAGTTCAGAGAATGTTATGTCAGTGTTATCATTTGTAATATCGAATTTCAGAATGAAGCAAATTTCTCATAATGTATGCATTCCGTCAACCCCCTTTTTTCAATTGTCATATCCATCACAATCAACATCACCACTATCACAATCACCTGTATCGGGTATTTGACTTTTGTTTATTCTTTTATCAACCTGATGTAACTCCCCCCTACCAGCGAAGCCCAATCCACTGCAAGCAGTGTGCTCTAAGCAAAGCCACTTCCACCCTGACCAGCGAAGCGCGATCCACCGCTACCAGCATGCTCCCAGCGAAGCCACTTTCACTGCTACCAGCAAAGCCCGATCCACTGCTAACAGCTTGCTTCCAGCAAGCCAGTTTCACCCCAACCATCAAAGCCAGATCCACTGCTACCAGTGAAGCAAGTTTCACCCCTACCAGCAAAGCCAGATCCACCACAAACAGCTTGCTCCCAGTGAAGTCAGTTTCATCCCTACCATCGAAGCCAGATCCACTGCTACCAGCGAACCTAGTTTCACCCCTACCAGTGAAGCCAAATCCATTGTTACGAGCTGGCTCCCAATGAAGTCAGTTTCACCCCTACATTTGAAGCCAGATCCACTGCTACCAGCAAAGCTAGTTTCACCTCTACCAGCGAAGCCAGATCCACCGCTACCAGCTTGCTCCCAGCCAAGCCAGATTGTCAGAGAGGTGAGAGTGAGAATTCCACCGCTACCAGCTTGCTCCAGTGAAGCTTGATCCACTGCTACCAGTGAAGCCAAATCCTCTGCTCCCAGCCAAGCCAGATCTACCGCACCAGCGAAGCCAGATCCACCGCTAACAGCTTGATTCCAGTTAAGCCAGATTGTCAGACAGGTGAGAGTGATCATTCCACCACTGCCAGCTTCCTCCCCGTGAAGCCAGATCCACTGCTACTACCGAGGCTAGTTTCACCTCTACCAGCGAAGCTAGATCCACCGCTACCAGCTTGCCCCCAGCGAAGCCAGAGTGTCAGAGAGGTGTAAGTGACCATGTCAGAGCAGTGAGACAAAGCATGTCAGAGGTTGGAAAGTGAATATGTCAGAGTTGTGTAAGCAAGCAGATCAGTAGTGAAAGTTAGCATGTCAGTTGGAGTGGAAGCGAGTATGTCAGAGTTGAAGTGGAAGCAAGTATGTCAGAGTTGGAGTGAAAGCGAGTATGTCAGAGTTGTTAGAGTGAGCATGTCAGAGTTGTGGGACTGAGCTTGTTGGAGGCATGAGAGTCAGAGTGTATGCTTGTCAGAGTAGTAAATAAATAAGTAACCCTTGAGTATATAGTATAATCCATAAATTGCAGTATATGATACATGCGCTACAGTTGCATTACAGTAATAATTTAGTCATGCTATCAGTAAATTACAGGTGTATTATCGTGGGTTACCGAAAACAGCTCTGGGGTGTTTTTCATCATTTGGTGTTATTGGTGTTACGGGAGGTTACGGTAGGCCACATAGCCTATGGTATATTACACATAACAGAATTTGTTTTTCCTGACGTGTTTGTATTCCATAATCCTTGGTGTGTAAAACTGGCAGTATACCGAGCTATATTATATATTGTCACAATCAACCTTCCTTTCTATGCTAGTTGAAGATAGTATACACACTACCTGTATGGCAATATCCTGCACATATTACAAAGTATTGAAAGATAAAATATGTTATTTCTAAAGAAGTTGGTTAAATGCAATCTTTCTTTGATATCAGCTTTGCAGAATTGTTTTACTTGAGGTAAGATGAATATTGATTTCATATTAAACTGGCACAGTGGCTGATTTTTGATATCATTGAAGGAGAGATCCAGAGTACATACAGAAGCACTAGTCAATCTCCAAGTATTATATACAACATTTCAAGATTAATGTAGCATTTTGACTTTTATTTATTTCCATTCCGTTTCAATGTCAGTATCCAGATGTTGAAAAACCATTTCGATCCACAGTTAAACATACTCCAATATGCCACTGGAATGATGTTTCTCAGACTACAAATACAGTTCAGATACTACAGTTCATGTTTGCTTTACTATAGTAGAAAAATCGAACCAATTGTTTCCACATTGATAGATATCATTTCCATCAAATGCAAACTGTTTATTTTGTTATTTATACTCTAATGATTCTGTGTATAATATCAATCACAGAATATATTTGCATATTATACACTATCTGGCTGACTACAGACAATGCAGTGACAGTACTTAGTGTATTCCACTAAGTATTGATATTATATACTATAAACTTTGTGGTTCTTGAATATTCATGTATTATTGAAATGTGGGAAGTATTTGACTATTATAGTGCTTTCAACCTGTTGTAATCTATTCTCTCGGAGCTACTGGATTAAACACCAGTACCAAGGCTGGAATCCTGTTTATCCAGTGATTCCAGAGTAATCTTTTTTGATTTTTTCCAAATCTAGAGGACAGCTACTATACATAGCTTTATTCAGACACTTTATACATATCCATTTCAATGAATATATTTCCATATGCTTCTTTGGCATCTAATTCAAATTGTGTGGATGCTCTGAATCTGGTTGTTGATGTAAATAGTGGTAATCAATCTGAATACAAGTTCATCCAAGTAATATATGATTATTGTTTGTAACATTAACTTATGACTTTATGTCCCCATCTGTTAGAAACCTGTTTTACGCTGAATACATGCAAGAATGTAATCATATATCCCCACAAATTTCTTTAGGTATCTCTAGTATAGCTCAAATATGTACAAAAGGGAACAACTTAGCATCTACCTGTTTTATACCATACTTTATCGTAATACTAACTGTACTACCACAAGGCAAAATTTTGTGCCATGTAAACAAACCTACGATCAATTCACCAATAGCAGTCAGTATTTAGAGCTGACACATTAAATATGTTAGATACACTCTTATTTACATATGGCTTGTTCATTCAAAATATCCCATCTATGGCAAAGATGCAAATGATAACACTCACTTACCTGCAAATCTAATGATGACCCCTGAGTTTCGATTAAATAACAGACTCATAAATGTACCAATGAACAAATACTCACTTAGTAATTACATTTAGAATGATCTGCTTTAATATCTTGGCCTCAGGATGATTGAATATCATATCACTTCAATCATCCAGTTCCACAACTTGGTAATTAAGCTTATCCATGTCAACTATGACATTGATATTGCGAAGAATAAAATCTGACTACAAATATCATAGTGAATAAGGTGCCAATTTATTGCTATCTGAGAGATAGTTATTATTCAATTTGTCTATCTTCATAGGTTCAGTGTGACTTTGAAATCCCCATGTATAGTTCTATATCGAATTATCAGTTATACATTCTCAAGTATTGAACTGCAATATAGTCCCTGCATCATTGAATCATACGTTGTAATACTAAAGTGGATACTATTTACCTTCTGTCAACTATTCAGAAGGGAATTATAGATTTTCACACAAGCAATCAGTTAAGTGTACTCCACCAGGTTACATATTCCCAAATTATTGCAATTTCAGACATCATATCAGGCACATACTATCGATCACCTTTTGCAAAGGTAAATATAAATCATACATTGATATTCTGATATGCAAAATTCCATTCAATCTTTTGACATTGTCATCTATGATACAATTAGTGTCAATATGACTATATAGTAACTATACCAGGAAGAGAAATTCTTATTATTGTATAGAGGTTATGTAACATACATGCCATTATGTAACATAATATAGAACATACTAATATTTAACTTTTAACATCGTTGTATATACATTACCATAATTACATTCTGTTTTCAAATAGTCCAGCCAGTAATATCTTACTTTTCATTTACCTGTTTCTTTCAATTATTTAACTGGATAATTACCATTCAGTACATTTGAACCTATTTAGCTATTATTGTGACATTATTTCAATTGGCTTTCAGTCATGATAAGTCAGATGTGCTAAATCTTTTGACATACTTGTACTTTTTAAACCAAAGTCAAATTGATAAGTAGAGACAAACTTATATGCAAGTGGCTTCTAATTAAAATGATAATCTAATTCATCTGATAATCTTATTCAAATCAATTCCACACTTTAACAGCAGGGTATTATAACTTGGGATTCTAAATGTTTAATCACACACAAACATAGTTTTGTCTAAGTTATTTGCAATATAATATGAAGATGAAAATCCCTCCCCAATAATCACAAATACATAGAGTATCTCTGATGCAATCTGGTTAGATACAAATTGTCCTAAATGAGTTACAATAAAGGTGTGTATTCTGAGAGGCCTCAATTTAAGTGAGTAAGAATTCACTTAATTGTTTCACCGTCTGTTGTAAATGAATCTGGTATTTGTCAATAAGTTACCACCTCATATGTTATTTGATTCAGTCCCACTATCTGTCTTTTACTTCTGGCTTATTTAATCATATTTTGAAGCTCATCCATTATTTAATTACTGGAATCTTGATGCTGCATTCATTTCATAAACATCATAATGTGATCAGTTTACTCTTAATCTGTGTATATCTCCACCGATTTCTGCCTCAGTCTGTCTCTCAGCATTATTCTCAGTGACGTTTTATCTTCTTTTTGCTATTCGCTGGTTTCGGTTATAGTGTTCATATTAGTCAGTGTTTGAGTTGCTTGAGTGGCCCACGTCATCTTTCTGGCTGAAGTTATTCTGTATACTGCATTGCAAACCGTACATGAGTTTGACTGAAATGTATCCTGTCTGAGGTCTTGTTAATTGATTCCCAATCAGTATTAGTCAGATAGCAATCACCGTAATGACTACCACACCTTGCTTCTAGACCCTTTCATTGCAGGTTCCCTTCAATGTCGAATATCACGAAATATATCTCTCATTCCCACTATTGAATTCAGATTGAACATCAAGCTAACAATGATACAAAGTGATGAATTTCACATCATTCAGTATACTGTATACTCGTCCTGTGATGTTTGCTCCAACTGTAATATAGTTTGTTGTCTATTGCGCTCTCACTCTAGTATATTCTTTGGGGGTTCCTTCTGATATTGATTGTTTTTCTAGATTGTCGTTACTAAGGCCCCAGTCCCCAATACACACTGAAAGCATCTTATCTGCAACTGGATAATCTTACAAGTACTCTATTTTTGATTGAATTATCTACACCATAACAAATCTGGATTGTGTTCAACAACTTAACAAAGTGCCCAATGCTAAATTTATTCTACCACAACTATTGTACATAATCTATTAACCAAAATTAATCTTGGATGAATATATCTCACTAATATGAGAACAAAAGTACAGTACATATAATTTTGAAATGAATATTGCATTCGATGTACCTGATAGCTTCAAATGGATGTATCCTATAGTTTGGAACTTTTGAAATCTTAATAGTGTTTATATAATATGGTAATTTTGTTCCATGATAATTTTGGTCAATTAAATTCCTTCACTAAGAGTCAAATTGTGTTTCTTTGCGATACTGTAATATCTTCTAAGTAATTCCACAATGTTGAATATTGTGGATATTCTAAAACTGTTGGGTAATATAACCCATTTGGGTATTTTCACATATTTTGTTCTCTCCATCAATTTGGATAATTTCAGCCTCTGGATAATCTAAAGCCATTTGGTTATGTTCTATGATATTGGCATTTTACTGTCATTGGTCTGTTTGAAAGGTTGGGGAATATTAACAATTGAAATAGTGCCAGTATAACTGTCAGATTGAGTCAATTGGACCATTTGATTGGTTTGAGCAAACCTACTTGGCATAAACAGAGTAATTGATATCTGTGCAATATGAAATCAAAACCAAATTCACTGATATAAAGATACAATTGGTATTAGCAACAGGTCCAGGTAGGATGCCAGCAGAGTGGATTCCGACCTAGACAACAGAATGGTTCAGAAACACACCTATCAAACAATCTGACCCACTGACTATTGGTGGACCAATCCCGTACCCATACTTGCCAACTGGTGTGGGTTGTCGGGTTTGGTTGGACCAGACTGTTCGAATCTCTGGGTCAACATTTTGTGTTTTGCTGTGTATGGTCGCATCCAAATATTGTACTGTTAATCCCACAATATTGACTTTAGTATCCCATTGTCTTTATTTGATGTATTGGCCGCCATTACAACCAAAATGAGGGAGATATGCTGTCATCCCCATCCTGAAAATGACTGTCCATGGAGTATCAATGATTTTTAGTCATGTTAGTCAGGTAATTAAACACTCGTGCGGTGGTTAATATATACAATCCTAGTATCGACAGCCTTTATAGGCAAATGAGAAAACTACACACTCCCTACCCCATCTTGAGAATGAGCATCAACAGAGTATCAATGATTTTTGGCCTTGCATCTTGGTTAATCAAAGCACAATCTGGCTGTTATTGCCTATATATGAAGTTATAAGTGTTTTTATAAGCTTAAATGCTCATGAACACTTAGTTGCAGGATTGTAAATGAAATACATTGTTGCTGTCCGGGAGGCTGTTGCAGGAATATCATCCTTATCTGACTATACAGGTTGCCAACTTGTTGTCAATAGATGTCTGCGATCAAGTGTCACTACAATAACCCACAATGGAAGAGCTGAAATTGTTGACCCTCCGTTGATGATCAGGTTCAATATGGGGCTGGAAGCATATCCCGTTCTCATTTGCCAATAAATGCTGTGCATACATTGTTTGTGTATAACAACATCCAAATCACCTTTTGATTATGTGACTTACATGGCCAAAAATTGTTGACACTCTGTTGACGTATATTTTGCCCTGGGCATATCTGCAATATGCAATTATCTTCTTGGCATAGTACATGATTAATGGCGTTATGCCAGCCATTCTATCGTCATCATGTACTTTCTCCTTTATCACTACATTGTTCTTCAACCATACATATAAATATATTCTTCATTGTATACTTTACAGCATCTGCTAATTGTAGATAATAATACACACAAAAATCCCATTTGTTTCTATCAATGCTCATCTACACTTGAAGGTGCATTCAATGAGCTGCTTTTGTGTGCAAAATGTCTGTCAGCTGCATACCGACACAGCAGTCAGTGTACTAACCATTGCATATTCCTTCATCAGTCAGCACATCTGGAATACAATCTTTACCGGGCTTGTCATTCTTGGCTTATGCATCAACATTGACATATTGATCTGTGGGAAGAGGAGTATGTATAAACAGATATCGGGGTGGCGCACCATCGATGTGGCAATATTGAGCATGTCCATTGTCACCGGTTGGCACAGGTGGTGTTCCGTACGGAGGTGGCATCAGTGCTTGTGACAGCAGTATGCGTTTGTTGTTGTGTTGTGTCCGCTCTGCTGAATCTCTCTATTGACATACACTCACTGACAGTCTCTCGAAGTCTAGTTGACACGTACAGAAGAAGTAAAGTGACTTGGCTCCGCTGCGCATAACCCTGAACCAACACACGTATGATGACAGCACTCAAATCTGTCCCCATCATCCTGCAGGGCGGTATTATGACTGTAAGTGTGATACTCTAAAGACAACCTAAATTGAGCTTTGCCTGAAACTCCTCTCAAAAAATCAACCATGGCTGGAGCTCATCGAAAGGAATCTACTGTGCCTGGAGCTCCTCCGAACAAATTATCCTTTCGCTCAATGCCTCTTTCCTGCAACTTTCGCATCCAGCCAGTGCACATCCAGCTGCTTCACATTCAGCTGCTTCATATCCACCTGCTTCACATGCAGCAAGAATACCGCTCCAGACTGGCGTACTACGTCCTCATGATTTCCTCCACCTCGACCAGTATTCTCAGCTGGTGCTTGTCGTATATCTTAATCTCATAGCCATTGACAGGCACAATCTACAACCCCAGATCCATAAGCTGCAATTGTGACAGTGAGTGGTGTGCTTCTTTAATCTGCCAGATGTTTCTTGCAACAACCTCATGATTTCTGCGGTATCCTAGCAGCCACAGCCTAAATCACACGTCTCCTTATTCGATGGCCTTGCCTGCGACACTTCCATCAAATTCATGAACCTCCCACTCTTCTCTGTTGGTAGGCTGTGCAAACTGTTCAAACTTTCACTGATTACCGATTACCACAAATGTGAGAAGTGGTGGTACAATCCAAGTACCAGCTGTCCATCGATGCACTCTCATGATGCATAACTGTCATTCAATAGTTCTCAATTGATGTTCTCAACATCGTCTTTCTGCTGCCGCTGCCTCTGTCAGTGCTCCACTCTCCACCGGCCCAGTGTTTGGGCAATACCATGCGATGCACCCCACCTTATGGCATCTGTTGCATTCCTGGGTATCCCTCCAATTGGTGCGGCAACTTGCATGCATCTCATTTTCCAAACTGCTGCAATAGCTCTCACTATTGCTATCACAGGTCTTCCGGGATATTCCAGTCTACCTCTGTTTATTGCTCTGTATCCGTGTCTTATCTGGTGCGCACAAATTCACCCTATCAATGGCGACTTCCTGTGGTTCCCATGCTTCGTGCACTGTCTTCTTCATAGTAATCTCCTCCTGTTAGTGGGCCAGTGTATCGATCTTGCCATCTATTGACTGGGTGAAAAACCGCCAAGCTTCGTTCTTAGGAATTCCCTTCACCAGGTAGTAGCTGTGCTCCCTCTTCGGAAATGTCCCACCATGAGTGGAATTGTTGGCCCAGTGGTTGAAGTCGTTCACATATGACTGGATATTCAATGCATACTCCTGGAGATTTTCGCAATCCCTCAATGTCACTGCTGACATGTCATTTCGCAAAGGCCACACACTCAGCATCACCTTCGACTTGTAGTCTTCTTTCAGCTGATCCCACCATGCCTTTGAGTCTTTCTGAACGCCTAACTGCTGCTGCGAAGTACTCTCCATCGTGAGAAGAATGGTTGACCACGCAATCCCATGCTGTTTATTCCATGATTTGAGCTCTGTCCCATCGTCTTGTGTTTCCTCTGTACAGTCAACAATGCCAAGAGCCTGCTTCTGTTCAAATAGTGTTTCAATTTCCAAATTCCAGCTGTTGTAGTCCGTAACACCAACCATCTGCATCGAGGTCACTGTCGATTCAACCATCGTCATTACCCCTCAAGTCAATCTGCACTGCTCCGAGACCATGTTGATGATGCGGTAAATCTGAGTCAAGTTCATCAAATCAGTGAAGTGCCCGGGTTCATAACCTGTTGTGCCACGTCCGCTGTGCTGAATCTCTCCATTGACCTAACTCACTAACTGTTCCTCTAAGTGCAATTGACACACACACAAAAACTGATGTGATGAGGCTCTGCTACGCATAACCCAAACCGAACCCTAGTGATGACTGCACTCAAATCCGTCGCCACATTGGTCTTGTTAAGGTGCACAAGTTGGATTGCACCTACGGTGCATCTGTGGATTATTTGCGGTGCCATGGTTGCAAAGTAGGCGGTGACTGGTTTAATTTTCACCAACTGTTGGCGAGTGTGTTTTGATTGCAGCTTTCACATTTCTGGGCCCAGGAAACAGAACACCCTGCTTCCCCAGTTCTGGAACTACGGCGTGAGGCTTCTCGATTAAATATTCCGTTTTGTCTATTATGGCACAAGAAACATCTCATTTGCCATTTTAGCCATGTTCAACGAAAGGCACTTGTCAGACTGTTCTAGCTTCACCTGACCTGCTTGCTATGCCATTGTAGCAGACAGGTTGAATAGGTACAAGAAATTAATTGCGGCATCTACAAATGAGATTTGGCTATCACCTCTACCATATATGCTTTTGTAGTGTTCTATAATGTGTTCAACGCCTGTTTTGTCCACTCTTGGGGATGTGTATCACGAAATTGGTCTGCAGACGTCCCAGAGGTCAGAACATCATAATGATCAATTTTGCAGAGTGTGCAGACACATGATTTGGTTAACAATGGACATTTCACATTACGGACTGCTATTTATTTGTCACGTAGCTGCCTGTGCATACTGGCTATACATTATATATATAGTTGATGGCCGTCTGCCTCGATATTGAATAACCCAGATACAATGGCATGCTGCATCTAAACCTTGCTGCGTCTGGCCTTATGGACCAGTTTAAAGTGTACTCCCTGGGCGAGATTTTTGGTTGCTGCATTGGCAGGGTTGAGGTCAACTATGTGGTGTCCGTGTTGTTGTTGGGTCCCAGCTGGTGGTGCATTAGACGAAGCTCCTGATGGTCAGCTCGATGCTCATGAGCTTGCTCCTTGCAGAGGTGTTTGTGAAGCCATGGTGTGGAGCTGTGGACAAGCAGAGAAAGATGATAACGAAAAAAAGTGGGAAGTCCTAAAGAATATATAGATTGCTTTTAGTTAAAAGAGACGGACTAACAGCCAACAGGCACATTCTACTCATACTGAATTCGACTGCATATTGTGACAGGTTGCAGTGGTTTCTAATCATTCCTCGATTTGTAGTAAGTCGGTTCGATGTTGTCTGTGTCTTACCAGGGACCAACTGAGGTAAATGACAACCAAAATCTTATATGTATTGGATACCAAAATGGCAATTCTTCGATGGAAAGGAGGTCTGGTGATATTTGTGGGAAGGAATCCCCGGCATCTTACATGAAACACTCTCAAAATGATGTCATGTTGTACGGTTAGCATTAATATTCCTGATATAGTGACTGTCAAAACACAGAATTTGCTATGTTCAAGTTGATCATAGCTACCAACATTCACATAAGAGATGCAGCTTGCCTCCATGTGGTCCATATCTTGAAATATCCAACATCTAGCCCAACATCAAAGTCAACACACAGTACAATTGTCACTGGTCTGAATGAAAACCCATTTCCTCATCCAGTGGGAAATACGGCAAGTTGACACACCGAACAACATGACGACTTTATAATGTGAATGAAGGAAAGAGTTGCTTGGACGAAGAAAAGCTCTACACCCTTGGAGGAGCATGGCACAGCTTTTGATGAAACAATTGGCTTGCAGGGAAGAAGCGATGAAAAACACACTGTTTATGCGATGACGAGCAAGAGAAATAAATCTACGATTTTGTCAATAGAGATACCACCCTGCCAGGAAAGTGAGTTGGAAAGATGATGACTGCGGTTAAGCAATAGCAGGATGATATGGGAAATGCTAAAGGGGTGGGATCGACAACCAGAAAGCGCAGAAATGCAATTGAGAATATGTTACTTGCTATCATAGATAGTCCGAGCGATCTTGCAAGTTCCGACGATATGGAGGATTGGAATGATTAGAAAGATGATGATGAGAATACGGAGCAGTGCAAGCTATGGAAAGATTATGAACCGGGCTGGGTGATGGGAACGATCTGCAATATAGTACAGTACAGCATCGAGAGGTTTTGGCAGAAGGTGATCACTCTTGACAAATCGATAGGCCTGGGATTGAGGGATGCACCCAGCTTGTTGTGTGAGAGATATATGATGTAATGGACGGCGGAAATGATGGTTCCGGCAGTCATCAAGCCGGAAACAGAAATATTGCTGTCGCACCTCCAGAGAAATAATTGGTAGAGCTTACGGACACGAGTGTTATGTTCCCTGGAAGATGGCAGATACTGCGAGGGACTTTTCAACCAGAAACTAGTCATACGAGGCTACAACCAGAACACCATAGTGACAGAAAGACATAGCATCTCTTCCCCCCAATGCGCCACCTTATTCATCACTGGTTAACAAAGTGAAGCCTATTTAAACTGCAAGCTTTGACCCCAGCATACAGCCTCCCTAGCTAATTACCATATACAAGACTGATACTGACCAGGATATAGTGACCATTTATGTGTCACCAGGTGAATGGATAGGTACATTGCAATTTTTGACACCGTATCTTTTTGAACAGGAATCCCTTTACCAATTTTGGAAAGTGTCAGTGTTTTCTTAATATCAGCAGCAAAATTGTGAAACTTGATAATTTGGCTGGGTATGTGCATGGGTCATACAGGCTATGCAAATGTTCTAGATTATAAATCAAGGTGATAGACAAACAACAAACTTGATATCATCTTTCCCATTACTGTTGTGTTAGATAGCAAAAACTACATTACAAACAAAATATATTAACACAATTTAAATATGTGAAGTCATATGAATTATACAAGGAACAGTCGATGTGCAATGCGAACCTGTATGAATGACAACTATCATGCGTCATTTCTCCATGCATCGAAGTGCATAACTCTCTGCTCAGATGTAGTGTTCATGGTCAAAGTTTTGACAATTGCTTATGGTAGGTAATAGAAATTGAGCAGAAGGAGCTGGATAAAGAATGGTGAGAAAGTCGCACTATACATATCAAATACCAGTGAATGGATCTACATGCTGTAAATGGTTGGCTGAGAGTGGTGAAACATTATTGGCCTGTGTCATTCATTGCGCACATAGCTAGTGTGGTGGTGGATCAGTAATTGAGATATCTCGAAGTTTTTGGTTGCAAATGATTATACCTAGAAATGATATATTGGCTGTCAATTATGACTACATGTATTTTTTCTTACAATTGTACAGCATACAATGACTGTTAGTGTAAGTTTAAGGTGAGTATGAAGAGAGTGTCAACAATTTTTGCTTTTACACTTTGGGCAATCAAAGGACTGAAAAGTCACATTCGTCTACCATGAGACTATTGGCAGTCTTTATAGGTATCAAGGAACATGACCAATTCGTTACCACATTCTACAAATCTGCATCGAAGAAGCATTTAAGATTTTTGCTTTTATAAATTGATAATAGAGCGATGACTGCATCGCTGTGATAGATAGTCAATGTTATGGCTAACTTTATAGACATCTATGCTCGCAACGACATCGCTACCAGTTATTATAACTCCATTGTAGCCGAGCATCAACGAATTTCCACATTGCATCTTGGATACTCAAAGGGCAGAGGAATGAGATCAACTCATCATCAAAGTATTGGTCGCCATTATGTGTAACAATTGTAGTGGCAATATTACTACCACCTAATAGACATGAGTGCCAACGGAGCGTCAACAGTATTTTGCCTTGCATCTTGGATGATCAAAGGGCTGTGCAATGGCATTAACATATAGTCCAAGTATTGGTCACCTTTGAGGGCAAATATGCTAGCCACTATATCACGACCACCTTCGAAAAATGACCATCAACGGAACATCAAAAGTCTTTGTGGGGGCTCAATAAGCTTTACAGCAACAAAATAAGTTGAGTTATTTCTTATTCAGTTTTTAGCCATGTGTCTTTTTGATATGTTGTTGTTTACAACTTCGCAAATATGCATGGAATATCTCACTGGTCTTACTGTATTCTTCCTTGTAGGTTCAGATTCAATATTTCAGAACTAGCTTTCTTCTTTTCTACAAGGGAACCTTTGACAGCCTGACAAGTCAAATTATGGAGCTTTTGAATTCCTACCATGATGTCAGATGAACTATCTTCAATTATCTCTATGCTAAAGATCATAATGTCAGCCAAGAATTAACCTGACTGTGTTCATGATTTGAGTGATCATACTATAGGTATCATATTTGATAGTTGGTGAGTGTCTATAAATCTGCACTCGAAGAATTCTGTTACGTGGAACAACTCTAGACTTGGGCATATATGGCATTTCTGTTTGCACTGTGGAATTGAGGAAACTGGCAGTGCTGGCATCATATATATTGTTTGTCATCCAGTTTTTTGGCATCCATCAGACCATGGGACACACTCAATGGGGAGACTCTTCCTGGCAAAAGGGCACATTGAAAGGTCAAGTGAATTAATCGAGTTGGAAGTCACTGAAATGACTAGTTCAATGGTCAATGAAAGATCTTTGGCCTTACAAAAGAGACCAGGAAGTCGACAAACTTCATGACTAAGTTCACAACGGAAATTCGTATTCAACATTTAAGATTAATCCACATTAACGGAATTGACAGACAAAACGCTCCATACTGGCAAATCAGAACATTGTCAATGCCCAATTTCACCAAGAAACGTGGAATCGCTTCCTCGTGTTAGGATTTGTTTTGGCCCATATTGCATGGAACACTATATCAAACCTTAAGCCATATTTGTCATATAATAAAATATGAAGCGAGCTGGTGCTACATTCCACCGGCACCCTTTTGCAATATTTGCCACTGGGAACACTCATTGACAGAGGATAAAATTAAGAATCAATTGGTGTCAAGAAGTTCAATTAGTTTAGCTTTAGACTGGTAGACATCAATAAACAAATTAGACATAAACTCAGTTATTGCTTGCTCCATCAATCGTAATTGGTCATTGGGAGATGTAACCTTTGCATTTGATGAGATTAGTAGTCCGTTTTTTTCCTCTTTCAAAAGGTCATCAACAATGGTATCTTCTGGGTCACTGTACTGGAACAAGACTAGTTGTATATTGAAAGGAAGATCTTGATTGTTTTGGGCTTACCGACCGCAGGTTTAGTTGAAATTACAACTGATAACGCTTTCTCAATCTACTCAAGGACTCATGAACTACAATGAACCCTTTAGGCCTCTGGAATCAAGTGGCCTGCATTGACACACCACATACCATGCCTGGTGACATTCATTGAGCTTGGTTTGGGTGCATTTATTGGCAGTCTCAGTGTAATAGAGCCCATGAAGTCTAGGGAAGCCCATGATTGCAATCAGCAATTTGGAGAAAATGAAATCATACACATTGGCAAGAGTGAAAGACTTCGAAAAGAGGGCAATGCATGAATTGACAAGATGTTGGCCATGAGATGAGGTTTGCCAACATAAATGAGACAGTGTACATTTCAAGAAATTTTAAATATCCTGACTCTGACCTTGATATAGCAGTGTATGGTGACTGTATTAATGAAACAATCACCGGGTCATCGAACCGAGTTCACTGACTGTCAATCATCGAAGATATGAATTGTACTACGATGTGTTGAGGATGTGAATACATGATGGAATATGATGCGGGAGATGCTTTAGTATGCCTACCGATTATGAGCATTCACCTTTGAGTGGCTGAAGAATCCAAAATAGAGTAATAATCAGCTACAGTACACAGCACAGAATGAATGAACCATTGTGAAGTACATCATGGATGATTTAAGGCCATTCTGATACAGGATGCTGTGGATGTCAAAAAGGCATAACATTACTCTGTATCATGTTATCACTTTCTACCTTGACATGTTCAAACATATGAATGGCATTATGCAAGATTTGGCTGGGAAGAAGACCCAATGGAAGAAAGACTTAGACTTAACCATGAAGTTTGCACGACAGAAGCTGTGCAAATATTAATCTGATGTCACTCCAACGACAGATATGAGTCTCGATTCGACACAAATCCTTGCTGGTTTTCAGAAGTTGAGATCGTTATAATTGTGTGATTTGGGAAGGGATATTCATACTGAAGTCAAGACTTTCTATACTACCCAATACCAATAGGAGTTTCTGAGGTATGTGGAGAATGAATACTGTGCCACAAATAGACTTTTCCATGTCATTACACCCTGAAGAGTACTGAGCAACAATCTCTTCCTCTCTGCAATCGCTTCTAGATCTGGTCAATCATCTAATCCATCCACGTGAGTTGTCCAGCAATGATGAACAATACTTAACACATACAATTGTGGTTAAAACAACACCCGGACGAATTGATTGCACAGTATACTTAGTGGCAGCTACTTGGGTCTAAATCAATTCACCTTCTGAATCACCAAAGAACTGGTGGCAAGTTAATTTGAATCTTATTGATTACCACACTAACCTCATGGTGAGCAGTTGTGCACTTTCCATACCGGATATCACCGACCGGTGGTGTCAAGATGAGGGAAGGGGATCAAAGTACCCCGATCTCTCAAATGTGGTACACGATATATTCTCCATCATACTTGATGGTGTGGAAATAGGGGCCACTGTTTCTCTTGGGCCAGACATTATCTGCGGGAGGTTGTCAATACCCACAGGCAATACCATTTGCAAAATATTCATTGGAAGGCAGATTGCTCTAGCCAATAATGGGATATTGGTATATGATCAGCCAGCATTAATTAAGCTGAAACCTGAAAATGACTTGGAAACAAAGAGAGAGGCAAAGGAAAGACAATTGCTGAGAACTGCCAAAGTCCACGATGTTTTGGAGATGTGGCAGGGCTGCCCCAACCTACCTGCTACACAGAATTAATCTCATGCTCAAAACAAGCAAATGTCAGCAGTAAAATACATGTGAGATACTGAAGAGATCGTCAAAGCTTCCTAGTCAATCTGTTAACATGATGAAGCTGCTACATTCAAACTGAGAGAAAGATCACCCTTCCTACAAGCTTGGTCTGCAAAGGACCTCCCCAGACGACAAACTCAGGTATGAAATATCTGCTGAATAAAAACAATTGACCGTCATCCAGCGGAAAGTGATGAGGATAGTGAGCTGAAAGCATTTCGGACACCGAACATTGACTGAACTGGTATGGTGACCTGCATAATTCAACTGAGAGTGACGAGTACTGGGAGGCAGCTGATGAATCCAATATCGAGCCAGACAATGAATTGCAGGATCCGAAAATGCTAAAGCAGCGGGATCTGAGTGCCGCACCAAATGTTGCGGTATTTAATCGGCAACCATGGAGGTCAACGAATACAACTGGAAAGGGGTTTATGGCAGTAAATCCATTGGCAACGAGGAGGAGTACTGGAAACAATACAAGGTAGGATAGAATGCGTCAATATGTTTTTACCAAGTTGTTTATATTGCATGTCCGAGAATTTCATTTAGAGCAACATTATAGAACATTGTAAGCAGTCCCATCAAATTATTGATTGATAAACCGAAGTATAGCTGGCAAAATGAAACGTTTCGTAAGATATCTAGATTTTAATATAATGAAACTGACTAGAGCAAGAATATTACAGGGCTTGGCTTTGCCAGAGAGCCGAGTTCCAATCAGTCAGAAATGGAACAAATAATTTCAAATAATTATGATTACAATTATCCATAATAGCAGGTTCTGAATGGACAATTCATTAAAATGAGTGTGGAAGGAGTGTCATCGATTTTTGGTCTGGTAAGTGGGGTAATTGAAAAGTAATTGGGTTGCTGTTATGCATAATCGATGTATTGGCAGCCTTTATCGGCAGAAGAGTCAGCACCACTCTAACTGTCTGAATCCCATAATCTGTGTCAACGGAGCATCAACAACCTTTGGCATTGCATCTTGTGTAATATAAGTGGTGACTGGTTGCACATATTCATAAATCAGGTATTGGCCACCTTTTGTGGCAATAACAAAAGTGATATGCTTCCTGCCCCATCCTGAAAATGAGCGTTAATGGACCATCAATAATGGTTGATTATGTATATTGGGTAATCAAAGCATTGGGTACAAATTTAAGATTATAAGAGAACTATTGACCACCCAAATAGTCAAAAAAGTAAAATATGAAGGGAAAAAGACAGATTGAACAATATTCAATGTTGCAAACTGCAAAACATACAACTCAAGATCACTGGTTATTGAATGACTGATTTTGATTAGATACTATTATCAAACAGCAAAAACAATAGCATTACATGAATCTACAGATGGACCTGCTGACAATCTGCCCATTTCAGATGTGTTGGGAGACTTCCATTGAGCTGTACCCAAATTCACCGTTCAGATGCATTAACGATTGTAACTATACATGTCGTGATGGTTCAGTTTCGACTTTGACTCGGACCTGAAGTGTCGGTCTAGAACCATTGCTAAAACTAGATATAATCAATGTCAAAGTTTGAAGAGTAGCATATCCTATCTGCGTAATTATGCAATTCAAAAATACCTCATTAAACAATTGTTACATTAATGTAATCAGAAGTCTTTAGTGTTTGAATTGTATAATTAAAGAGTAGTGTTAGTAACAGTTCCAGGTGACCCCACTTCGGTCCGGGCTAGAACTGAACCAAATGCCCCAGTTCAGATCAAACACGGCCAAGCAACCCAAACTGGGTACCTTGTGCCATGTTGTTACCCAGGCTGGACATACATTGGCAGTTTTTTGGCCAGGTTGAAAGCGGATGGTGGTTCCAGTTTACAGTTCCTGTACAGCTGGCTCCAATTCCATCTCTGTGTTCAGATAATATCACGACATGATGAATAAGTTGATGATACAGCTTCGACTGCTCTTGCACCTCCCGCTTTGGGATTTGCAATTGAACCAACATTTGTTGAATTGTTGTGAAATAACACCATATTTTTTGTGAAATTTGCCGGTTTTTCATAGTGACTCAACAAATATTGGTCTGATTGCAAATCTGACAGTGGAAGGTACAAGAGCATCTAAAACTGCACTCTCTACTTATTGATCATGTAACGGTGCAGTCACAACTCATATGCTTCATTGGAGACACAATTGTTCACTTCAAATGCCGGATTTTTGGTGTTAACACTCGCCCATTTCCAACGGTCCTGATTTTTCGTATAGTAAAACCCATTAGAAGATTCAAGTTTCGGGTGGATCCGAAACTGAAACCGAACCAGGATTTTGGACTGTTCGCTAACACTATTTTAGAGAGTAGAGTTATTTGAAATCTATCATCATTAATAATTATAATTTAGATCATCAAAAATTTGTAGTTAAATACTGCTGTAGTGTCAATAACAGTCCTTAAGGTTGAAGGTACATAAATGTTATTTTGAATATTAGTTTTATGGTTCACCTGATTATCATAGAATTATACTATCTTATCCTAGATATCATTTGTAATATTAAGTAAATACATTTAATTGTAATACCTCTTCAGGTTGGATATTTTCATTCACTGGATGGTTTTATACCATTCACTTCATTGTATTTTGTTTTCTTACATATTATCCCTCAGTTACATATTATGAAACCATTTGTGTAGTGTACTAGTCACATCGGATTGTTCAAATAGTGCCGGGGTTTCACACTGATATGTAAGAATGTTCTACAAGCTAATCAGATTCAGTTTTCTGAATACAAATATTTAACTTTATAGTATCTGGTTTGTTTATGCACTCTGTATGTAATTAATTGTAAATTCACATTATGTTATGATCGTTGTTAGCATGAATATAGGTACTGAATCACCTCAACAGTACAGCAATGTTCATTTATAGTATGTTACCATTTCTGGTAACAATTGGAAGCGGTATGTGAGCTAGTACGACTGTATTGTTTTCAATTAGTAATTTTGATATACCTGCTCCATATTATTACAGAAAGCTGGAGTTGAGTGAAATCATTCGCAATTGATCAGTAAGAATGAAACCAGCTATGGTGTTTGTGTTAATGACAGACTGTTTAAATCCAAAATGGATACATCAGTTATAAATATAATGTTAGTAATGTATAGCAATCATCTTAAATAATACCAGTCAGTTGAAACTATAATTTAAACACAGCATGATTCCGACCCTGCAAGGATGAATGACTTTAAAAGTACGGGTCCAATAAACTGGCTATTTATTTTGTTTTTGTATCACTTACTGTATTCGTATTTCTCTAACTTGCATGTTATTACCACCTTACATATCTCTTAATTTATTTTTATTTACAGTTTCGAATCCCACTGGAATATCTATAAATCACTAAAATATTACAATGACATTACTAACAAATAGATTGTACAATATATATTGCTATTTATAATCAAAGTTTGAGTTAGTATTTAATTATAATAATTTTCCTTTGATGTATTTGGTAAGTTACTAAGTGGTATCATATGAATCTCAATACCCATTTTCTAATATTTGGAGTAGAATATATTATATTGCAATGCTATTACTACCATCATCATTGTCCATCCGGAGTATAATTCCTATTTCTACCTACTGTACTGTCAGGTTAAAATCATCAAGGACTGATATGACTTGGACTAGCTTTCCTTCTGATTGGATCTGACTCTTTTCTGTTTGATACATAATAAATGCACTCTAAAAGGAGTATGACAGATCCAATATCCCCTCCAACTCCAGATGATTGAGACTGCTGGCTGAGTTCTTCACCTACTACCTGTTATCCACTACACACTGTGAAGTGAGTACTGCACATTCTACCCAGAGCATTGTGGCTGCATATCTGACCAACAGTTCCTGGAGCTGTTCAAATACACTACTGTGCGAAGTCCCAGAAATAGTCCTCTCACCACTTGTTAAAATTCAGACCATATAATTTATGTAGCCAAGTTCTAAATACAAATACTGTGTTTCCAGTACATCTATAGTCATTACCAATTGATACGTACATATCTTTGTTGTTACCGCAATTTCAACTTCTTGAAATGGTACTTGCTGTATATTAAAGTAATATCAGCAAAATGTAATTTGGTTACTTGGAGCCTCTGGGAGTGAGTGGGAGTTGTAGGACCAGCATTCCAAGTTGGTCAAATCTGGAAGTTGACTAAACCAGTATAGTGGCTGTCAGGTGCTCTAGGGAGAACTGGTAACACATTATGGATTTGACTAGACCAATGCAGTGGGTTTCAGGCCCACATGGGACCACTGGTGAGATATCCTGACATGCACAGGAGCACTGGTGACAATGTCAAGTGCATCTGGCAATCATGTTGGTGTAACTTGATATTGTAGTTACTGGTTATTCTTTAATGATTTTAGATCATTATATTCAGTTTGTATTCTTCTATATGCATCAATGTAACAATCAAGCTATCGATCTACACATATTTATCTGGACTGGCTGCTGGTGGTAGTTGTGTGTTTTTGGATCTGTACCTGGAGAGAGTGACTGCCTAAATATTGAGATGCACTGTGATAATGTGATGGAGTGAACCAAGAGATGCATTTGGAGGGCATAATTGTGTAAACTGGAAGATTGGCTAGGACAACATGGTTGAGTGGATATAGAGATGTACTTTGAAGGCAATTATTAGAGAACCTGAGTGCTTAACTTGAAGGCAGTGATCAATGGAGGTTAATGATACACCTGGTGGCGGTAATCAAGCAACGGTGCAGATGCACATGCTGAAGGTAATCATGCAAACTTGCTGTCCAGGCTAGAGGAAAAGTGAAAGTACATAGTGAGGCCATAATCAAGTGCATATGAAGCTGTACTTGGAGCTTGTCAAACTGGAAGCAGACAATGAAAAGGCAATTACTCTGGCAGAAGCTAATATAACTCCGGTCTATCTGAGGACAGGTTACCTGTATCACGTCAATTAGGAGACAGTGTATTGGGAGGGAATTGATCTGCTCGTGGTCAACTGGATGGTGGCTGATTGGGATGGAGGCCCATTGGATATCACAACAAAACTCTTCAGTACACTTATCATCATGAAATGAAATGACAGCTTTCATTCTCTTGATGCTTCAGGAGAGCAAGCTGCAGGTGGTTGATCAGTAGGGAGGCAAGTCGAAAGCTAAGGCTATACTCTGGAGTTACCTTGTATGCATCCAGGATGGTTGATCTCGGATACATGCTATACCTAGCATTGGTGTAAAATGATGGTGTATGGAGATGAAGTAGGATATATCAACAATGTGTACTCTAGTAATGGTAGAGTGGTCAACAAGACAGAGAGACATCGCCCCAGGAGATGAGTAAGAATGGGCGAAATATTCATTGGACACTGGGACTCAGCACAGTGTTCCATGGCACTGTCAACTGCCAAACTGAACATTGTAATGGCAACAGATAATCTGGTAGGTACAATCTCCAATATGAATGATATTTCACCTGATTTGTTAGGGACTCCCCACAACTCTCACAATGGATCATTTCTGTTCCATTTCCCTCCTCAATGTATTTCTCTCCCATGCAAATTTCTTTCATGAACTGAGATTCCCAAGCAAAGTAATTCTTCCCTAACATGCAATTGCACAGTCACACATTTTCACCATGTACAGTATCCACCCATATCCAATGCTCTCCTGCTTACTGCAAGTTTCTTCCCTAAGTAGTTGGCATACATTGTTATCCTGTTCTCCTGTATGGTGACTGGATGGGAAGTGAATTTCATCATCTCTCTTGTGATCAAGCACCTCCAAATGCACTTGCAATGGTACAGTATTAAAACTTTCCAGTGCATCTGAGAGTTTCCACAATCTCAGTACACAAAAGTTGATCTCTACAGGTACTCCTTTAAAGTTTCTGTGTGCCTCTGCATTCAATCTTGATCTTGGCCACCAACTGAATCTCCGATCTCGTTTATACTCAGCCTCTTAGTATATCTCCAAACTCCATTATTCTTTGCCTCCATATGGATCTTAGTGTTCACTAGATTACCACCTGCAAGTTGGCTCAATGGCAGCCTCTAAGTGTGACTTCCAGGTCACCCAACCACCACTGCCAGATGCTCCTCATTTTCTTTATCTCTTATCTCCCTCCTGTGATATCCCACCATCACCATCTGCTGAAACATTTACTGGAGGCATATATATGGATACACTTTGATAAAGCTGACATGGTGTATTTCAGTATAATAATTCTTCTTGAGAGTATAAAACAAATATTCAAACCAAGACCAATTTATTAATTTAATTGCCTTTGGGACCCAGGATACCACAACTGTAATAATGCTGTATGAAGTGTAAGATGCTTCTTCAGATCTGTGCAGAGTTCTCAGTTGCTTCCTCAGATCTGGGTAGAGGTCTTCGCTGGTCCCACTGATCTGCCTAAATGTCTGCGCAGCTTCAATATTGGACTATCCTATTAGTCTAATTTCGTATCATTTTTGCGGCACTTCTTCAACTCCAGATGTTGTTAGAACCACACTTGACTGCTCTGTCAGCATCTGATAGTACTTGGCTTAATATCTCAGTGGTCTGGGAGTATTAGGAATAATATACATATCCTGGAGTGATTGTCTGGAGTATCAGGTAGACTCACTGACGGCTTCTAACTGATTTTACACTCTGCTGATTTAGTCATTCTGAAAGCTTATAAGGAATTTGGACTGCAACAATTTGCATTTACCATACAATAATCTCTGTACCTGTTCTGATCATAACTCTTTTCACTGTACATCAACTCTTCTCTTGACTGATCTCAGTGCAAGTACGTCCCAGTTGACTATGATTCTAAAACTAACACTCTCACAGCATGGATATTATAAAGATATTTACAAATTGCTTGTAGAAATAATTACATTAACAATTACCTTGATATTTGATGATAATGTTGTGGCATTACTTTCTCTTAAATACCATAAACTCAATTACTATAAGCAAATAGATACCAGATTTACAAGCCAATTTTTAGCCATGATACATATAACATTATATGCTGCAGAATTATTTTGGAGCACCATTCCTGTCACAGAGAGAATCGTTTCCCAAACTATAGTCTGGCTGCGAAATTGAGAATTTCTATATTGTCTTCTCTGTACATTTAATTGATACACACAAAAAGTAAATTCACTACTCCCCAACCACTCAACTGTAACCTAATGCCAAGGGATAACCACACTGGACATTCACCTAACAGTTTCCCAGTGCCATCCCACAGCTGTAAGTCCATTGAATGAAATGATGTTAACAATTAGCCATTCCAGACAACTATGAAGCAATTAGCCAAGCCCAGAGCTCCTTCGATGTGATTATTTTCACAACAAACAAACAATACAACATATTCAGCTCTACTGTCACATAAGATTCACAGCATACTATCATGGCTTTCAGTCTGGACTGCTTAGTCAGGTTCTCCATTCTTGATTTCAACTTTGTCAGATCCACAATTGTGATATACAGCCAGGCAAATTTGATGACTTCAGGTAGCGGAATATTCCAATATACTCCGATGATTGCCATTGGTGCATGCCTAGTCTGCTGTAAAGAAGAATTTCTTGTATTGGTTGGCCAGTTCTAATGAATCTTACTTCTCATCCTCATTTGTATTTCTATCCTCATTTTTAAGCTTATATGCTACCTCATTGACATGACCCATACAATCAATCAATTGACCTTTAGCATTCCCAATGGACTGACTACCAGCTGCTAGTAGATTGATTGCAGGTATTGGTACCTTTGTTATCACCATTTCCTGTCTCTGCTTAAGCTTCTCAGGCTACAAAATATTTGTATTGATATGCCCATATTGAGACATATTCAGTAATCTGTACAACTTCTTCTTTCAGGATTCATTCTTATACCAATACCCTTGCCTTCATTGGCCACATCAATCTCCTGTCATACTCCACTATAGGGTTTGATTCCAGTATAATTTTCTTATCCTCTGTAACCCGTGTTGTAAGTATCATATATTCTACTGTTAAAGTTACTGTCTGAAACAACACATACATCCTGATGCTGGAATCTTGATCAGGAGAGAAAGTTAAAACCCTCCGCCACCTGCAAGAAATTTCTTATAACAACCACTGGTTCAAATTTTCCATCTAGACTATACTTTAACTCTTCACTCCATTTTATCCCAGCCTGGGATCATTGTGCACGACCCACCTCGCACAATGGCAATTGTAACCTAAATTGATGATGCTGAAATGTATATAGTACGAAATCAAAGTTCTTTGATCTTCACCAAACTGAAATGTACAAGCACACTTCCAGTATGGACTGTCCTGCAATGGGGCCATTTTTTGGCCATTATCCATCACCAAGTATCACTTCACTGTGCACATTGTGTCCATTATATTTCTTGCAGCCCTAATAAAACTATAGTTGGCCTTGGCTGCCCTTTCAGTGTGTTTCTTCAGGGTGGTAGAATTTCTGTTCTGTATAATCTGGTTATTCCAGATCATGTGCTGTGCTATTGAGGAATAAGACCACATTGATTTGGCTTTGTGATTCTTATCCTTATCAGGGTCCTCACCTTTGCAGCTTTTCCTTTCTCTCTCTTTGCTGTTTCCATTTAGTATGTAAATAGTAGGACATTTTACCCAAGATCAGGCTCTATCTTGATTGTGGCCATCTTTTCGAACAACGTGATCACAATCTTGCAGTCTGTATGTGTTGATGCCATACATTTGTTCATCATCAATGGCAGTAAGAAATGCAAATCACATGTTGTCAGTACAACCCATACAGTTTAAACAATTTCGTCCTTATCAAGAATTGTTGCAAAAGTCCACAATGTATTTAATCACAATAGTGATGAATCCGAGCATAGCTCCTAGGTCTTCACCTTGTGTTTGGTCCAACAACCATATGTCTCAACATTCTCATAATCCTCAAACCATCTGTTAAAACATTTCACCCTACTATGAAAGATATTGAACTTCAACTTTGACTATTATGCTGTTATCATATACTCACCAAGTGTGTACTCATTAGTGATCACCATGAATATTGACTGCAACAGCAGCTCTATGGAGTGAAGTATTATTGGCAAGTAGTTCTATATTGTTTTACTGAATCTGTGGCTGCAGCTAAATATGCAAATCCATTTATTGCAGAATTATTCTCTGTAGAATTCTCAGACTGCTTAATATCCATCACGACTCCACTGTAGAGTTTGTACTGCCCCATGTGATACAACATCACCGCTGACAATTGCTAGTAGATTAACACATGGTACTTCACGATTGATATAGTTGCAGAATTCACCATGTACATTTCAGCACCAAAGTTGACCATGATTCACAGCTGCATCTCAGGAGGTATCTCATTGCACAGGGGTATTTCTGCATAGCTCAGTGCTTTGTAATTTCCCATAATATGGTGTAATGTGGACTAAATTTATTGGATCGATTTTGGACCAGTGGAAACTATATGGCATTGTTCATATCAGCTGCCAAATTGGCGATACAAGCATTGACTCGTGTATTTACCAAATCAACTTGGATACAACATATAGTATGAATATTATTCCACCACTCATTGACAACGAAATTCCCATGCATAACCACACTTGGAATCTGCGGAGTATATTTTACACCCAGAAACTTCGAAACTTTGTCATATCTCTTTAATACAAATCAATACTAATCAACTCAGATCTTGATCATATTAAAGATAATGTATTGAATATCTTTGCTTTTGAAATTCCACTTTATTGGTTTAATTGTTCCAATAACTATCATATGAGTTTATATATTATACCAATACCTCTCTTCTATTACTTTTAGTATACCCAGTCAACTGTATACTTACAGTATATTCCACCAATATAATTCTTACTCCTGCCTAAATTCAGCTTGCTGTTTGCCCTTGTCAAGCTGCTGGTTGGAATTTAAATTGTGTATTATACATGTGGAATCGTCACACTAATACCTTTGGTTATTATTCTGCTGTATTCACCAACCTTCTTTTCCACCTATTGTAGTACATAAACATTCACCAAATACCAAACTTTAAGTATCTGTATTCTGGTCTAGAGGGGATTGTGGCGAATATGAAAATATAGAAAAGATAACATGCAGAGCATTAAATTATAATATGCACACAGCAAAATATAAAAAATGAGACTTATCACTGTACTGTCAAACAGATATTCTGGATTTCATGCCACAGCTCAATATCTGTAATTGTGTTCAAATAACATTTTGAGACATTGTCAGCATTGGCAGTGTTTTTGTTTTTGCAGCTGCTGTCATTGTAGCTGCTGCAGTTATAGCTGCCATTTGAGCTGCTACTTCTATTGCTGCTGCTGCTGCTGCTATTGCTGCTGTTGCAGCTACAGCTGTCGCTATTCCTGCTATTGCTGTTGTTATTATTATCACTGTTGCTATGGGTACTTCTAATCCTGGTACTGCTATTTGTATTGCTACTGTTTCTACAGTTGGTGTATCTGTAGCCACCATAGCTACTTCTGTTGCTACTACGATTGATATAGGTACAGTAAGTGGTTCTTCTGACAGTTATTTCAGGTAAACAGTAAGTGGTGCCGTATATACCGATTCTTTCGCCACAGTGATAATGAACCAGATTGTTGGCAATGTCGGATTGTTCATTGGGTGTCTATTGAAGACAAGAATCTTTCCATTTTGTATGGTTAGTGTAATGAATAGTCATATTGTGGTAGTGAATAGTAGAAAACATTAGTCAATACTCCATCGAATGCCAAAATTCTCAATTTGAGTTTCTGTGGCATACAATTGTTGTTGAATGAACATTTGCCTTGGGATGACATTAGTCAACTCTGCAACAAAAATTACAATCTGATCCAGTATTGTATTAGAATATATAACCTGTGTTAACTACATCCATCTGAGTTACACTTCGCATGAACTTTGTATTTACGTAATCTGTAGATATTCAGATAATGGCAATCAACTAATGCAGCTAATCCAATTAAGACTATTTTGATCATTTGAATGACATCACAGTCCATCAGATCCCATGGTCCCATATGGGACAAGTGGATATTAGAAGCATAATCAACAATCATCAATATATGATTAGTATTTGTACATCTGTAAATATTGTTAATAAACAATTCACTAGTTTAATCAAAATTGGCTTTTGCATTAACTTAACTTGAACATAATAAGAACATCAGTTGTGGTTGAGGTGAAAATGTGAGGTACTAATCAGTCTATTGTGACATTACTTAACATATATTCATTTTGAAAGCTGCTAGCATATTAATCTCTTTCTTTCTTTTAAAAATGATTTGCAAGTACAGTGAAATAATCATTCCAATGGCCTTGATTTGTCCACAATAATATTCTTATCGGAGTCAATTATAATAATCCACTACTCCAATATTGCCATGAGCCAGATGATCATTTTCTTCAAATAATAGTTTATCCAAGCCTCACAATTTCACACTACATGTGCCACAATAGACTTCACTGAATGAGAACAACCTGGTTACGAAAGATTGCTTCTTGTGCTGCAATGGGCTTGAGTGTCACAAGAAACACCCTTTCTCACTATAGATGGTAATTTTAAGAATGTATTTGTATTACCAATAATATATATAGCAGCATTGTGTATATAGATATTCAATATATGAAATCTTTGAATATAGATGATACTGTAGTAGTGTACTTCCACATAGATTTTATCGAATTATACTGTTATTTAATATAGCATCTTGAACTTGCTATTAAAATACTGCTATATAGTTCCACATAGGCAAAATATCTGCAAAATTTTCTTATTCGTAATTTCAACATACTTACACTGGGTATCAGCTACAGTGGGAAGAATCATAAGAAGATATTGATTGAATCCAGCAGTCAATTTGTAATGAAAGGGTGGATCAGAATTGCTTGTCTGAAAAGGATGTTACTCTAATCGAAATTAAGTATCTTGTTCCTGATGCAATATCATTTTGCAAAACAAATTACAACTGCGGAACTATTCAGACGAGGTTGAACATATATTTATCTTATTCTGTATTAACTAAATGTATATGTCAAACATTGAACTCACAATTAGTAAGTACTTAACAAGGTATGTACTTTCGACATTGTCAGGGGGACATGGTTAAATTAATTGAACAGCTATAGTTTAATATATAGATGGAAGTTATTATGTAGATATGTCAGTACTAAGCTTATCGCTAGAGTTGTGTGACTGGTCATGACTATACTAAATGAAGCAGTGGTAACCAGAGCATAGATATGCAATGTGCCAGTCTTGGGAATCTGAACAACTTTCTGCCATGATAGTATATCCCTATTTGAATGCTAACCACCTGAGATTCAATCAGCTGTACAGGGAAAAAAATCAAGAAACAAAAACAGTTATTTCATAAATCTACCAGTATATACTCAGGAATTCCAACACAATTCAATGATACTTAAGGATAACTTTCAGCAGCTCGAGCAGATGTTGAAAATAAACGTCTACTTGATTCACTTGCACAGTGGTAGAAGCACTTGCTGATGCCAATCATATCTAGCTGAAATTGAAACTGTCAAAAATAGGAAAAGATGAATATAGAAGAAAAACTAGAAATATATAAATATAATCGCATCATTCGATTTCAACTTTGTAATCCACATTGCAGTGAAAGTTATCCCTATTGTTTAGATCTCAGTATCACTCAATTATTGATGGAATGGGTTGGGTGGTAGTTCTTTTCTCATAACCAGCAGCTAATACAAGCTTCAGCTGCCAGAATTGGTTTTTGCCATCAGTAATCAGCATTCCATATGTTTACTACATGTTGTTCCATCAAAGTTGTTGATATGTGACATGTACGTTTCTCCCAGATGGCTTTATGTACAATGTTTAATCACACTGGTACGGTCTGAGCTCTGTGAAGTGCCTCTGTATGCACAGGAGAGTACATATTTCTGCATGTAGTTATTAGTAGTTGAGTATTAAGTTGTAGATTAGTGTTGAGTTTGTATTCACCTTTTCATATCCATCCACCTTGGTGGCATTCTGCATAACCCCATGGTCATACTCTTCATAAGCTACTTTAGTAAAATTTTAGTCGACTATGTAGCATTCCTGCATAATATTGCAGACATCTCCAAAGTAAGTGTCTGGTAGTCTACATCCTGGAGGGCATCAACTATTCAGTAGGAGATGAATTTTTACACCTTACAATATCCCCTGTTCCAATCTGCATTGTGCTGTCACTATCTTCCATTTGATCTGAATCATCGAGAACCTTGCTAACTTAGTATCAGTGTAAACAACATGTTTGGTTTGAAATGTGATTACTCAGTGACTTGACAAATAATTCAGTTTTGCTTCTGGTTAGTCTGTTGACAATCACCAATTGGCGATGATTGTCCTTCTGTTTCACCCACTGGCTAGTCACTCTCTTCACTTGCTGTGAGAGTCAGCAGGCTGCTATATCAGACGCCTGTGGATCCTCAACCTGGAGCTTATTGCTAAGTTTTACCCCTATTCAGTCATGAAGTGAATATTGACCTGCAATTGTTAACCTCAAATTTACCTTGGTAGGGATGCTTCTTGCATCCACATTGAAGTATCCAACTGACTTCAAATCCTGAATTGACTTCTCATCAACATTCTGGTGCATGAGCACATACTTTAGTTGTACATTGTAAGATATCTATAGATAGTATTTTGAACTGCTGGGTATACGCACTGCCTTCTCTCCTGTTTACTTGTAAATTCTTTCCATTTGCTTGATGACTCTAGTTTCTGGGGGCTTTTCAATTTCGCTCAAGGAATACTGGCCATGATTTGTCTTGGTTAACATAGTTCTGTTCGCTGTATCAAGTTTGACAATTTCTCTTATTGAATACTGATTGCTGCAAACTGCTCACACAGGAGGATATACTGTACAACGTAGCATACCTGCAGGGCCAGAATTGCCACTGTTCATTACAGATGTTGATTGTTTCTGTACTGTAGCATCTATAGGTTTGGGAGGTAATTGCACTGCTGATGATCACATTTATGCAGTGGCATCAGGAGCCATGCAATGACTCACTGAGTATTGTTGTTAAGGCTATTCAACAAAATGTGGCATTGATCAAATCTTCACTATATGGATTGGTACAACATTGTCTGGTATATCATCTCCATCTGCTCAAGAATCAAAAGAGGCTGGAGTCAATATAGAGTACATTCAGATTGCTTTGTTATGAGTTTGTAAATGAATTGACTAAGTTCCACCATGCAGTCACTCTCTGTGTATCTTGGAAAGTTGTTAGTGGTCATTGAAGGTTTCCATCAGAATGTTCATGGGCTGCAAATGCCAACATTACTCCTTGATCACTGATGCACCATGTTGTTATTATTACCAATCGAGAATCAGTGTCGTTTCCTTTGGAGTTCTGCTCATGAGAAGCCATAGTAATCGTCTTTCTTATATCTTCTGAAATAGAGGTTGTAGAAACAATTTCACCAGCTATGAATACAGTAGCCTGTCCCCAATTTGAATGCAAATAACAGTATGTTGAAAACTTAACAATAGTGAATTCACTCTGTCGAGGGTATCAGGTATCATCCATCAATTCCATGCAACTGATACTGATGAATAGCTACTTTGAGGCATGAACTGTTTAATCTCAAGTTCAAAGGTGCCTAAGACTTTCTGAGCTATGTATAGGTGGTCTGTAAACATTTTACACCCCTATAGCAGATAATTTAAATATACCCATTACTGATAAATAGTCTCAAATTCTAGTTAAGTATGCAATACTTTTCTGTATATGTTATAATCTGCCTTTGGTAAAAGTCATTGAACAGCTCAATGGGTTTCATAATACTGACAAATGAACTCATTAATAGAATTGGAAATTAGTTGAAAATTTTCAAACTTACTAATTAATCTGAAGGTTGTTCAGTATTTCGAAGACTTTCAAAATCAACTCAGGGTTTTCTATTGTGGCTGTATTCACTCAAATCATTAACCAGCTCATTTTTATTTGCAAGTATTGTTTCTACCATCCAGATTATGAAGTACTTAAAACACAAGATTAATACGCACCACACACGAAAATTTGCCCACGACTCTGCTCACTCTGGAACTAATGTTCCCATAGTCTACCAATTGCACCAATTCTAATTCAGATATGTTAAGCATTGACTGTAATTAATGAAACATAATTGGAGAATATTATAAAGAAAGGAAAAGTAAAATGCTGTGTAATATGTATAAGTGACAAATGCAATGATTTGTAGGATCACAAAAAACTAGGCAAAAAAAAAAGAGTGATTGATTACCAGTGGTGTGAGTGTGGGTAGCAAGAGAAGTTGAGTAATCAAGGGAACAGAAAGCTGTGAGGGTACCAAGATAGAGAAGCAAGTAGGGAAACCACATGTGTGGTAGACTAAGAAAAAGATCGAGTGTGGAGGTTGTTGTCACCGGTGCAAGATATTGTTAGCAATGGTTTCAGATGGTCTCTTCTGGTCTATGTCAGTATTCAAACTGAACAATTGCAAACTTGTAAGTCCAGGTTGTCGATACACCTGAACCATCAATTCCAGTATACTTTGATGGAAATGTCCTATCCAGTCTGAATTGGGTGGGTTGTTAGCAGGTTACCCAGCAGGTCCATTCATAGATTCAGATCATGCTCTTGTTTTTGCTGTTTCATATTATTATCTTATCAAAATCACCTATTCAATATCTAGTAATTCCTTTTTCTGTGATGTCTAGTTTGCGATATCAAACATTTTGGAATACACGTTTTTCCGTTGGTATTTTATATTGTTAACTGTCAAGGCAGTCAATAGTTCTGTTGAGAGCTCAATTATCCACACAATGTCTTGATTACCCACTATTCATAACCTTCATGTGTTGACATTCCTTTGACGCGTATGTTCATCATGCGGTAACTACATGTCATGCACTGATTTACCTGAAAAGGCCACCAGTACTTTGTATATGACTTATTGTGACAAAGTGACACTTAGATTTCTCAAGATGCAAAACCAAATATCGTTGACACTCCATTAACACCCATTTTCAGGATGGGACAGGGAGTGTATTGCTTTCGTGTTTGTCTCTGAAGGCGGCTAATACCTCATTTTTGAATATGTACAACCAATTACAACATACATTACCCTGGATAGATTGGGAAAAATATTTCACGCTTCATTGATGCTCATTTTCTGAATGCGGCAGTGATCATGATGCTATGTCTTTTGCCTATACAGGTTGCCAATATGATGGTTATACATAACAGCAACCAAATCACTTTTCAATTACCTTACTTGCAAAGCCAAAAAGTAGATGACGCTCCATTGACACTCAGTTGATGTAATTGTGCATTCAAAATCTGCTGCTATCGATAATTGTATTTATGATTATTTCAACTTATTGATTCTGTTACTGATTGATTGCAATTTGGCCCTTTGGCAAGGCCAAGCACAGTAATATTCTTGAGCTGGTTGCTCTCATTCTATTGAAATATCTACATCCTGCTAAATATCTCATTTCACCTGCTAAACATCTGTTGATCAACCAGTATTCACATGTAACTGTTTACTAGTTTTGCATAATACTTCTCTAAATCAAATTCTTGGACAAGCAACATAAACAACCTGGTGAATATTTGTTGATGGATTCTGACCTACTTTTACATGTTTCCCATCTTGATTCTTGGTTCCATTACATTGATCATGGTCAACACTGTTCAGCTTTGTTTCTCGACCTCCATGTTGTCTGAATCAATCTGGGAACATTTGGTGTGATATTTGAATTCCACCGCTCTGTGCTTACTTTCCCTCCATGCGATTGCCTAGTTCTCTATCAGATTTATCATCTGTCTTTGTATTGCCTTTGCTCTCAGTTGAATTGCCGCTGTCTCCATTCCAGGTAAGTCACTTTGTGGTGTCCGGAATGCTCTCAGGTACACTATCATCAACACTTTTGGCTTGACGATAGTTGATTATTTTTAATTGGTGGAGATTTAATATTTCAGTTTGTCCTGGATTGAGATCCTTGGCAGACAAAGCTGCTGGCAAAGGTGGTCTTTTCGACTATTTAAATGCTGCTGCACTATGAAGTTGAAAGTCTGACAAGGATGCTTTGACAATCTCTTCAGTATCTGAACTGTATTGTACCGCTATCATTAGATTGTTTTGAGCACGAGATTTCTTGCGGGTAGTATCTAGTTTTCAGCTGCACTGCCACATCTCCAAACAATCTTGCGCCGTAGCCATTCTGTGACATATTCTTTCCTCAGCCTTATTGTTATTTCCATGCCATTTTCAGTTATCATCCTATTCGATGCTGGGTCATCACCTGCAAATCTGTCATTGTAGGCTGGAGCAGACTGCCTCATTAGAACATTTTCTTGAAGGGTCTCACCTGTGGTTTTGACTGCCTCCAGTGAATAACAACTCGCACAAAGGAAAAACTGGTCTCTACTCCAACACCATGTGGTATGATTGAGACTATATTACATGCTACATTAGGGAGATTGGGGTACTTGAAGCGCATTTTGTCATGTTGTCACCACTGGTTGGTGATATTCTGTATGCAGAAAGTACATCAAATGTCGATGGGGTCAGAGTGGTAAATATTTTGAATCAGATTAACCTGACTCCAGATTTTTGGTAACTCATGTGGTGAATTGAAATATAGCTTTCCAGCTGTACATCTGGGTGCTGCACGATTACTTCATCCAGGTCTTGTTTTAGCCACAATTCTGCATGATAAGTAATGTTCATCATTGTTGGTTATATCATGTGGATCATTACAAGGATAGACCAGATCCAGAAGTTGTTGCAGAGGGCAGGAGATTGTACCCTGGAACTCTGTCTGGTGTAATTACTGGCACACGTCTGTGTTTGCTACAGTATTCATTCTCCACATACTGGATACACTCCGCTTGATATTGGCTAGTATAGGAAGTCTCGTCCTCAGGATGAATGTACATTCCCTTCTTCCACATGCCAAACAATCGCAACTTCCGGAAACAGTCAGCTCTGTACACTGCACTGAATAGCGTGCGAGCTGTTGGACTAACATTAGTATAATATTTCACCAGCAAAATGTATTTCAGTCTCTGAAAGCCTCCAGGAGTGTCTGAGAGGATGTGGAGTGTATACTTAGATGCGTCAATTTCAGGAGAGTATCAGACCCTAGGAGGGCATTCCGGTCGGGCATCAGAGTAACTGGGATCTCCGATGACTGGTACAGAAGTACGATGGGAGTGATTGAGATAAGTTTGGGGACACCTTGGAGCACTGGAGAAAACTTTGGGTGCACCTGGAAATGTCGCTGAACTATTGCGGAAACCACAAGAAGGACTGAGAGATGCCTGGGTTTTCATTAATATTGATTCGGAGGACAGCAGGCATTATCTGAGACAGTCAGGATGTCCATGAGCAATTGATTTCCCTCACCGGCGAATATGATGCATGGAATATTATCCATTATTACTTCTGACTCATACTAGCTACCATCTTCTGCAAACATTGTATATATTGGCCCACTACTTTATCATATCAAAGGCAAAGGCGGGTGATTCAACCATAAACTCGGATACACCGAAACAATAACCCAACAAACAGTTAAATACTATTAAACAAACCTGATGTCGATGCCATCCACTACTTCTCCCATTTGATCAGGACCAACGAAAGTAGGAACATACAATTCATGTAAGGCCCAAAGAAGTTGGAGGCACTCCTTGTATTTGCTGATTATTCGTACATGGTGAGTGGCTGAAATTGAATTCCAATGGTGTTTGGCTCGATTTGTAATGTCTATCAAAGGTGGAATGAGATGTTGGCTAACTGTGAATGTGAATTAGGGGTTGAAAGGCAATATGATGGGAGGGGGGGTGGGTGAGGAGTGCTTCATGAAATATAGCAGAGAAAATCCAGACCAAGGGGTGCCAGTGCACATTGAGGAGCTCCCATCTCAGGCTGAGCTGTGCAGAAATGGGGGTATAGAGCATGGCATGAAATAGGGCAGCTGTAATCAAGACAGAGGGGATTAAGGAGTGTAGCAAAGAAGCACTGAAAGAGGAGGAATTAAATGCGGAAGGATATAGGAGACTGAATCTAGGCTGAGGAGCACCTATTGTAGTGGAGTTGCACCGCATGGTGGGGGGTGGGGGGTGGGGGGTGGCGAGGGGGGGTTAGAAGTGGCCAACTAATGTGTAATTGATGAGTGCAGTGGCTTCTGGAGTGAAATATATCACAGGGGACACAATGTTGGTCGATATTCATCATGGGAAGACATAACTGTGGCCGTCCTTCCACTGCCATATTCAGACAGCGCACAATAATTAGCTGGGGCAACAAGGGCTAAAGTCTGTGAAGCGAGAGGTTGGAAATACTGGGATGTCATCGGCTGGTGCCCCAAGCTATTGGTGGTGAAGAATGATTGATGGTAAATGATATCAAGCTCTTCCATTTGCGTGAACCATGATTTCTTATCATTGATAATCTTGGAGAGATATGGATTATCAAACAGCAGCTCTTTAACCTGAATCTGAAGCTCAGTGTCAGAGCGCTAATCCAACAGGTGACTACTGAGAGTAGTTTGATGTGCCCCATCTGCCAACCGTCCTCGAATGGCACTTATCTTCACTTTCACCGATGTCTATTTCGGGGCACAGTCAATATTGTAAATCTGATTGAAGAGCATTGAACAGAATTCAAGACTAGAAGCTTCTCAAGGTTTCCAGATTGATTTGAGAGATGGACTGCTGGGCAATTGACACACCGATAGTGTACCTACGTGATCACCTACTATTGCCCCCTGATCATCCTGAGCTTCAATGGCAAGTTTCCAATCTTCTTCAACGATCGAGTACTTGCGATCAGATAATATTGGCTAAGCAGTTTTTGTGGATACAATTGCTTCCATGAATCTTGTTGCGACCTCAAGCATAGCATCTTGGTGTTAGGAAACGTTCTGATCTGCATTGGCCGTGGGTTGTGGAGCATTCTCGTCTCCACTACACTTGGATTGCGGCAGTGCCTGGGCAGATAGTGCACGGTCAGACTTGGTAGATTTGTTTAGAATGGCGGACATCTCGCGTTTGAGTGGTGGTGGTGCCATTGAATGTGATGGTTTTTGGGAATTTGGAAGTGGTGCATGTGGAAAAACAGTATTGGCACAGCTCCATTTCCTTGCCAATGGAATCATTGAAGTTTGTAATGACTTGTCCCGGCACATCTGGCCTAGATGTTGGACGTCCTGCGGGTGATCCAAATTGTCTTCTTCCATATCGGATGATTATGTGGACTGGGCAGTGTCCTTACTTTCGCCCCCACCTTTGTCATCACCGAGGTCCAGATTGGTATCATTGTCCTGCTTCATTAATGTAATCAGGGACATTAGTCATCCCCGATATGATGTATGAAGGCAGATAATTGGAAGGCAAACATTTGATGGGAAATGAAGATTGGCTGCTTTCTTCACTGCGAGTGCTCTCTCAAGGTGTGCTTCTTGATTCTTCTGTGAATAGTGATTTCCTACGTGGCTGGGTGTAGGTTCCATTTGCTGTACTGAAGATAGACAGTTGAGGAATGTAATAAAAATGAGTCTATAAGGAGTAAATATAAGATTAAGTGCAATAGAATAACAGGAAAATTGGTACAAGAAGTTGCACATAGTTCAGCGGGATGCAATTAAAGGCGCGCCTTGAACGTTTCAGAAGAGATTGCTTCAATGATTCATATTCATATCAAGGATTGCAGTCCTGTGTTGCGATTTAGGATGTTGGCAGGCGCACCGGAATGGATGGATTCCTACTGTCAAATGTCAGCCACTCCTATCAACAACACTCTATCTGGATGCAACAATTGGAGGTTAGCTAAAGCCAACACACAGATGTTACAAACAGATGCATCTGAACGAGACACACCAGAAGAAATCTTGCGGCATTAAGTAACCTTTGGTGCTGGCCAAATGGAGCATTGAGTACTGGAGTGAGAACATGTGCCACTGCATCTGACTGCTCTATATGAAGCATTTATGCGCGAATGGTCGAGCATTTCAGGAGACTTCCTGGCATAGAATGGGTGCAGCATTGAGAATCTGCACAACTGGATGAGAGATGGCTGAGTTGCAAGGGGTCATATAGAGTTTGTTTTCGATTGAGGAGCAATATGAATCTCCATATGTGGTATATCTGCCGGAAAGACACACATACATCCACGATAGTATATTGTGGCAGGATGCTGCAGGTAAGTTAGTGGTCAGTAAGGCAATATCTTAGGCATCACTTCCCTTTGAGGTGTTCATCTAGGCCATGTCTGCAGACAATCCTTCGCAACAATGTTGCATTCGATGGAGGGAGGTGAAATAAACGCTTAGAGATACAGGCGTAGGGACAAAACGGTAAGGTACGATGGATGAAACAGGGGTAATTTTATTGATTTAACCACTGCTCAATACCAAGATTGCGAACAAATGAGTCATAAATACTCACTCACATTCTGACTTTGTGCCTGATATCTATTAAGTTGCACACCGTTAAATCCCATATTCATTTTGAGTCTCACTGCTACAATATAGACTTAAATAAATGTAGTAATTGAAAGCTATACGCTGTGATAGTATGAATGCATATGGAGAGGCCATCTCAAAGCAAACAGAACAATGATGATTCAATGCATGCAGTTCTGGGGAATTGAGGTGCACTGACAATTCAATGGTTACGATACGATCCATTCACTGGGGATTGCCGACTGACCTTACTCTGCCAGTCAATTGTATTCTTGAAAGTTGTTCTTTCTTCACTTGAGCTTTCACGATTCTCTCTCTTCAAATTTCTCTCATGATGGACATTGGTATCAGATAATCTATTTCCAGATACCAGTTTTGGCAGCCCAAACATACATTTAGTCAGCATCGAGTTAAGTTAATATTCAACACATTGGGAGCTTAGGCCGCTTTGAGTGAGTGCGGTACATGGGTGAGCGGGCATTGCCAGCCATCTTGTAGAGTCGCTGAGCAGAATGCTTTGTTTGTGATTGTCGCACCCAAGCTGCAGCTATTTTGACAGTTCCCAAGGTTGCAGAAGCCATGTTAGGATTCGGAAGCAGAGCTCCAAACATACTACTCAGGCAATATCGAGTTAAGTAAGGTTGATAATTGGCCAGGTCTATACATGTATGGTTTGGTTGTACAGGGGTACTTTCCTCCAATAGACAGTTGACACGAAGCTAACAGTTTAAGGCACTTTCACGGCAGCACCGGAAAATCATCACAAAATGTTTTGAAGCTTGTCATAACGGAGCTAGCACCGTATATTTGCTATTCCAATTTGGTATGGAGGCTGTCTAGTTGATATTGAGTACTGGTGTCAGTAGATCAGAAAGGGATTGCTTAGTCATTGCAAAGCCAGAGCATTTGCTGGCATATGATCAATGTTTAGGTCCACTGCAGAGTCTTAAGCACACATCATCATAACAGTCACTGCATAATTGCCAATCCAATTCCGCAATCAACACAGTCTATATGACATCGAGTTCCAGTGTTACAATATGAGGCCTGTGCTCACAAATTTGTCACCAAGGTGCAGCTTGTGCAGGAATATGATGGACCTTCGGGTTCACCTCAGATCTGCATCCCAGATAGTTCGAAATTGAAACTTCGCTCTGGTATTGCTGGCTAAGCTGCCGCTTTCACTACTGGGTATGTCCTAGCCTACAATTCAAGTTAAGGCACAACGGAGATCTACAATCCAGTCTAAATTGCCATTGTTAGACTTGTATGAAGCCAACTTTGGTAAGCTGGAACTCATTATGGATGTATCATTCCAGCACAGACACACCTCAACAGCGACACTGAACCTCTGACCAACATGTACCCCACTTCATAGTGCTCTATTAAGCTTACTTTGCATCATATTCATCACATAACATCCACAAAATATAACATGGTTTGGAAGTCACAACAGAACGCCTCAGCAATATTGGAAACAAACGCAGTTTCGGGTAGAAACACCCGGGTTTTCCCAACCACTCTGACAGCTCTGACGGAACCCGGCACCCTCTGACAGAGAATTTCACACTACCTGTCGCCCAAGCGACTGGTCGCGTTGCACACATACCTTCATTACTCTGTGTCCAGAAGGTAGTGACGTATACACACAGTCAGAATGACACATGTGTTATGCTCTTTGCAGGGGCTCCACTTCCACTGTAGTTGTTTACCCAACGCCTAGCAATGTTTATGGCTTTCTCCAGCCGAGTGCCACATTTAACCTCTATACAATTGCTCCATATTGAATGCTGCACTCTCCCCATATATGTTTCGCTTTGAGATGTCATCACTTATCACAATATAGTCTTCACTGCGGATACAGCACTTGCTATTGCATTTGCTTCGCCAATATCATATTGTATATGTCTGAAATGTACTGTCCAATCTTCAGACTCTGTAGTATACTCCCATCAGTCCTCCAAAATCTGCGTTCATCCATCGTCAGGTTACGTTGCTTGATCCGCCACATGGCCAGCTACATAATCGCCATCGTCACACTTATGTCAGTCGACATCACTTGTTTTCAGGTCACAACTCACAAGTTCAGTTGTGGCCCATCGCGGCCAACTTGCAGAGGGGATGGCATCGCACTCGTCATATTTGTCATATTTGTCTTTGTAATCCCTACCACCCACTGCGTTTCCGACGTACACTTTGTCTTCAATTCAATTGTTGTGTATTGGGATGTTTGGGTCAGTACATCCGATCTCATGTTCTTCAAGCACCACTTTCCAAATCAAATAGTCAAGAAGTATAGCACAGTCAACAGGCGCTGCTTCCATGCTTATGACCGCAGCAGGTGTTGGGTTCTCTGCCTGTTGGATCTGATGTTTGAGTGGAACAAGAGTGCTTTTATACACCCTGTATTGGTAGCTCTCTGGCAGTATGTTCCGGGAATTCATCAAGAATGTATACATGTCTGCAACACCAGGCAGGGTTAACAACTTGCAACCCGTCGCACCACAGCAGGATGCGTTCTTAGGACCGGCAGGTCTTGTAGTGGAAGTAGTTCGAGCGATCAAGTCTGTCCGCTTTCAGATTTGACTTGGGAGCTTTGGGATGACCAACTTTGTTCATTTGCCACCCCAGGAGAGCATGGCACACCGCAGTGCAGGTATACATTATCAGTGGAATGGGTATATGACAGTCCTTGTTGTCAATCATGAAATGATAAAATCCATCACCATACTTACCATGGTCATTTGCGCAAGAATAAAATTTGATGTGGATCCACCCCAGGATTGGTTCAACCTGGAAGCAAAGCGAACAATGGTGATTTGTTACTTGCATTTGACTCTGTCTGTGTCGTATTTGGGCCACATACACCACCTTCCACAGGCTCTGAAATAGGGAAAAGATACTAGTTGTCTGCCAGAAGGCCATCAATAACTTCCAACTGCTCTGCATCAGATTTAAAGTCGTGGAGATCATAAAGCACTGCTAAGTTGTCCCTTGCTGATTGAATATAATGGGTTATAAACTTATCAACTTGTGCTCGAAGCTGGTACTGGTTTGAGGGTGTAATATCCAATGTGGGGTGTTGCTTCAGCATACCTTTTCCAAGATCTCCTTTGTGAATTCCTCCAATGCTCTGGACTATATGTTTTGCTGCATAGCAGTGATTCAGTACTTCTCTATCATCAGGCAGTTTGGGGCATCAGCAAATACTTTTGCAATGCGTCATGTTGCTTAACTGACCACCTCCAAGTTGCTTCCACTCACCATCTGCCATCTTTTCCACTTGTAGAGCTCCAGGATTCTTCCCTTTGCACATACAAGACACGCTATAACTGAGTGACCAAACTGATTGATGCAGCGACTGCTGGAAACGACTAATCGTGGTGCAGACACTGTCTGCGTTTACATTTACCACCGCATCTGACCCAAATTGCATACGGTTAAATGCATTCTCAGTGGATGTATAATGATCGTGCAGGCTGCCGGATTAGGGCTGGGGGCACGCAGGTAGTCAAGACCACTGAGTGGAGTGGGAGTGATAGCGATGCTGGATGTGGTGTGGAATATAATGCAACATGTTAAGTCTCTCTATGCTGTTTCTCTGGGTGCCAGTGTGCTATGACTGCTCATACCCAGCTTGATGGTTGGAGTATTGATTGACCATAACAGCGTTCTGGATGGGGTGGAAGTCATGGGTTGAGCGATATCTGCAACGTGAGAAATGTACAGCGAAGTTGAGGGGGTGGAGTTCTGACCTTGGATTGTAGAGGCTGCATAACTCCCTCCTCAAGAGGAATCCCTCTTGGGAGCCAGTGTGGCAACAAGACTCTTCTCAGGGCGAAGCTGAGAATACACAGAAGGCCTACACTTGGGTTGCTTCTGACTATTAGCAAGATGTCAAACATTTCATATGACTAGAGTTGTGTCCGGGTGAGGGATTTCAAAAGTCATAGTCCGATATTGATATTTGACGTTAAAACTGTATGAATGATTTCCCCTCCATTCATATGCTATGGCAGGCGAGGTAGACTCTTACTTGTGTGACCATGGAGGTATTGGTAAAAAATTGGATGCATGGTGTTGACATCAACAGACTTGAAACAGGTATCACTGGATATAATTCTCGGAGAGGAGATCCCTTGAACAGCAATCAGTTACTGGGTTAGCAGCCATCAGAGTAAACTCAGATTAAACTCGGCACGGATATTCATTGGTACAGCGAAGTCTCAACATTCATTCTCACCACTTGAAGAGAGTTTATGCCTTCTTGGCGCGATCATGATTGTATTGCACTCATTCTTGGCACAATACATCGATCCATCAATTGTGTATACCTTCAGATTGCTCCTTCAAATCCCCTTTTCGCAGACCCAATATCGTTGCAGTGCGAATGATCACATATTGTCTTTCCTATGACATCAGGTGTGTTTGCTACTGTGAGCAATGGGTTCAAATTCCTGGATCGGTTACTGTTCCGATTCCACCCAAAACTGGGATGTGGCAACCGGTCTTACCACACAAACCTCCCGGACCATTGGTAATGGGCCGGTTTTTCCACCAAACACCCGGCATTTGAAGTTCACAATTTGGGCTCCAATTAATGGTCTGAGTTCTGATCCTATCATGGCATGGTCAATATGGACATTGTACAGTTTTGGCCGCTCTTTCTCCTCCCCCTGTCAGGTTTGCAATCGAACTAATATTCCTTCAGTTGGTATTCATCACCTGCGAATTTTGCTTGAACTATTGTGTTATTTCACAGCAATTCAATGAATACTGGTCCATTGCCAATCTGAACACGTGAAGTTGGAGAGTGGCGAAAACTGTACAAGCTATGTATTGATAATGTCATAATATGATCAGAACGCCCATATTTAATTTGAGCAAACGTTGTAGGAACAGCAAAATGTAACTGCGGTCCGTATTCAACCTGGCCAAAACACCACTCCATTATGTGAGGTCCAACGAACAACTGCAACATGTCAAAACAGGTCGGATTCCTGGACAGATCTGGAACTGAACTGATCTGATCTTCCAGTCTCAACCCGGACTCCTGGGGTGTTACCCGGATCTGTTACTAACACTAACCTGTGCTGTTTTCACCGCTAGACATATTGGTAGCCATGTTGGACGGTTGCTCAGTTGGGACAACCCAGGAACTACTCAGTCTGCTTCAAGATGGAGCATGTCTGAGCCGGAAATTTGATGTACAATACCGAAGCAACGCCCGGTATTGGACACTGTTCTCACCACTAGTGCTTGATCTCATCTCAAGGCTTCCCATTCATGAGGTGCCTGGAGGGTACGTATGATGCAGGCTGCACCTTTTGGTGGTCATCAACCAACAAAACACAAGATATGAACCAAAATTATCATATCTGACAAGTTGAACCAAGTAATTGGAGGAACTCAAAAATATGTAGCATTTCTTCCCGCCTACATATTCTTACTTTTTTCATCCCGTATTAGACACACCACCAGCATTCTGAACTATCATGTCATTAGGTGGATTGGACAAACAATCCCTCTCGTTACAAAACACATGCGACAACGTAGTCATCTTTGTACATTCCATCTGGGCATTCTTCCGCTACATCCAACTGTATTATATTGCTAACTCCTTGGATGTAGATTCATCTTCAACTCACAGCAATGGCACCAAGTGGCAGCCGTCTATGAAAGGGGAAGGCATCAGCTTGAGCAAAGATGCAGACATTGGTTATACAATGATGCCCCTTGTTGTATCAGGACCATATAAAGGGATTCATCTCAGAACACATCCAGGGACTCATATTGATACACAATATTGGTGGCTTCAAGAATGTGAGGACATAGGACCTGTTTTACGATACAACATTTCATGATCCAGTTCCAAGCTGTCCCTTTTTACAATTCCAGCTGATGTGGGTGCACGGCAGGAGCAGGAGGTTACATTTTTGGCAGTGGCAGCCAACCTTCTGCTAATAGATGTGGCAAATGAGTTCCAAAACCTGCGACCTAAAGAGCAATTCGAGTTTGGACAACCCCTGCGCCTCCCGGGATCATGTCTATTACTGAATTCTTCAAACACCCAGCCCGAGGATGGTTACAGGCACAAGTGAGCATTTCTCATTGTATGGTTGCAATGATCTCAGGGCAACGATTTAGCCACCAAGCTGCCTGCAGTACAAGACAGGTAACTTCCTAGCAGTTGCACCACGGATTTGGGATGACATCATAGACCAGGATGCTGATGGAGACAATTTGCCTGAGCCCTGAGCAGCTTGTAGTGGAGGGAGCTGTCCTAGCAATGGCTATAACAATGACAATTGCAACCCTGATGAGGAAATGCAGAGGGGTGAGAAATAGACCAGAACAGAGATGTGAACATCCGACCAAAGGGGGAAAGGAAACGCAACTGCCTTTCGGAGGTGGAAGAAGGAGGGGAAGGCAATGGACAATGGGAAGGGGAATAGAAAGGGGAAAGGGAAATGGAAAGGTATTATATTGCATACCCCAGGGGGATATGCTATCTCTCATGCCGTTGCTTTGCAGTTGCAGAAGGAAATTTATAAAGTAGACTTGGACACGGAGGGCTGACTAGAGTTGGTTAATTTAATGCCAGAAGCATCACCCACCATCAAAATTTCTGCAGATGATAATACCAACTCTACCAAGGAGTCAGATGGCGAATATGACTCAGAACATGATTCTGATGTGGATATGCCCATGGGGGATGATGTGGACACACAGTACAGCATTAATTTAAACAGCGATGTGGATATCGAAAGACACAGTGATAATGAAGTGGAGGAAGATGAACAGGTGGAAGATGAGGAGGAGGTGGTTGCAGAGGTAGTAGATGAGGATGTGAAGGAGGATGAGGATACGGATGATGGCAAAGAACCTTGGAAGATTGCCCAGGGAGAGATGGTTTGTACATCTGCTGACGATTTAGATACCCTTGTAGACAAGCAGTCAATCCAACTATCTCAGCAAGGCCAGTAAATGCGTGAGCATACCCTATCGCAACAACTTCCAGTGCTGGCCCCACTGCTACAAACCCTGGTGCCTTACCCATCAGTGCAAACCCTGGAGACTCATTGCCTCAGAGGGCTGCGGAATTTAGGGCTTGTGACACAGTGAATTCCTCGCCCAGGGGCGCCAACTCTATGAAAAGCATCTGCAAAATGTAAATCGGTCTGGAAGCCCCACACAAACCTCCTAGATAGTCCTGTAGCACTCACCAGTGCTTCTTAGTTCTTCCAGATGCTCACAGAACTTCCTGCAGCTTGGCAATATGCTCTCAGACTGTACCTGAGCATTCTCCAGTGCTCCTGAAAGCACCTGCAGTTATGGAAGTGCATCCAAGATACTATAGGATTGATTAATAAGATAGTTAAATTTGGGAGCTACTGAGACCTCGGTGCAAGTCTGCAGGAAACTTCCGGAGCAGCTGAGACCTCTGTGAATGCTCTGACGGAGACATGATTCCATACTCTCACAGCACTAGTTGTAAGAATTTCACAACCACAAGGCATTTCGTTTATGATATTTGTCTTTGTTTCACTCACAAGATTCCCTACATCATATTATGGCTTGAATTATCTAAGTCTCTCTGTATATATACATACGGACATACAGGGATAATGGAGATAGACTCAGAGAGTGGGTGTTCATATTTGGGAGACTCTGGAGTAGATAGACATCATCGCATTATATGAAATACACACTCTACCTTATCCAGCTCTTGGTTTCACAGACTCTTGCTGCGTATTCATAGATCCACCTGATTTGTTTGGTCCGTCACGCACTCTTGCCAAGCATTCATATACCCACGCAATTCCTCTGGTTCAGCATGGCCGGGTATCACGATATGTCATCTCACCCTCTTCTGACGCTCCTTGAGCCAGAATTACTCCATCTGAAAACGACCCTTCACATGCCATGTGAGGTACAGCACAATATGTATGACGGGCTGTCTGCCATCTGTCTCCACCGTTTCACCACATCATGATCGGGGGAGTTTGGAGATACAATTGGAGGCCAATATGATGCAAGTTTGGATACACTTGGAGGCTGTGATCGAGGGGGTTTCAAGATGCACTTGGAGGCCGAAATCGTAAATGTTTGGACATGCACTTGGAGGCCATGATCATGCGAAGTTGGCGAATATAATGGTGCAAGGTTGAAGATTCACTTAGAGGTTGTGAGCGAGCAAGTTGGCAGATGCACTTGGTGGCCATGATTGAGGGAGTTTAGAGATGCACCTAAAAGTCATGATCTAGCGAGATTCGAGGAGTACCTGGAGGCGGTCAATGTGGAGGCAGTCATTTCGGAGGGAGGTGCGATGTGACCTGAGATCCTATTCATTGGGTACCTCATAATAATTGTGGGAATGTAGAGAATTGTGTACAACAAGGTCTGCTGAGAGCTGAGAGACGAGGAACTGGCTGGGAGCAGGACACAGTCAATGTTGGCATGATGCAGTATGCTGTGTATCCTGTACTCAGTGTTGACTCATAATCATGGCATGGAGGGATAGAGAAGGATAACCTAACTTCGTGTTCTTCAGTGTTGCTAGAATTGAGCACAAGCAAGAGAGAGATGAGAGGAGTTGCACAAATCACAGTACGAGACTGGGAGTTAAGAGAATTTGGTAAGCGAATGAATTTATTTTCCTCAATATGTCAGGTACGAGTCTCAATCCGGGGTGTAATCACACTGAGATGAGGTTTTCCCAACCCAATTAGGTAAGTTATAGACCTGATTTCTCATATCCGCTCGTATCCTCCGCATCATTCTCATCTTTGTTTCACATCTCTCTCTTTGTTGTCCAAAACTCTACTTTCGTCATGGAACACAAAGTTAAGTAATCCATCTCTATCTCTCCATGCCATGATCATGAGTTGACACCGAACACTGAGTAACACATACAGCGAACTCAGCATACACCAAGTGCAGTGTACACCGAGCACAGCTTACAGCGCACACAGTTTTCAGTGAGTACAGCATACACCAAGCACGGTATCTACCGCAGATTGTTCGTCTTCCCATTATTCTCATTATTACAAGTTGACCTGGTAATGTCGCTTTAGCATTTGGCGTGCCTCCCTACATGATCCACCACCCTTGGCCAGCTTTCCAAGAGAGTACAATGGTCAAGTTGACGCACTGACGAATAGAGTTTCAGCACCAGGCACGCCATCCCTCGACCTTCTACAAGATCTTGTCCAATCTCGATTGAACCCGGCCTTCAAGTGAATCTCCAAACTCGCTCAATTACAACCTCGAAGTGTATCTCCAGCCTCACTCAATTACTGACTGCAAGTGCACTTGATCATGCCCTCCAAGTGCATCTCCGAACACACTCATTTCCGGCCTGCAAGTGCATATCACCAATCTCCATTGATCACGGCCTCAAAGTGCATCGCCAAACTCGGTCGATTATGGCTTCTAATTGTATCTCTACACTCCATCGACCACGACCTGCAAGTTTGCATGATAATGGCCTCCATGCGCATAGAGAAAGTTGCTTGACTATGGCCTCCCAGTGCATCACCAAACTCGCTCGATTGCTGCCCCCAAATGCATATCTCTAAACTCGCTCCATCATGGCCTCCAACTGTACCTCCAAACTCGCTCACTTATGACCTCCAAGTTCGCACAATCGTGGCTTTCAAGTGAATATCCAGACTCCCCCAATCACAATCTCAGAGTGCATCTGTAAGTTAACTAAATCACTGCATCGGAGTATATCTCCAAAACCGCTCCATTACATCCTCCAAGTCCATCTTGAAACTCGCTCGATCACGGCTCCAGAGTGTATCTCTGAGTTCACTCCATTGTCAATTTCAGAAGCACTTTGAATTGCTCTCAAATACTTCCTGTAGCCAGTCCAGATATACTGTGTGTAGATGGGTTGCTGTATTGATACTTAGATGAAAATACAAACTGAATACATGAGTTTTATAAATTCTTGAACAATAAGTAGTAGCTATGATTCTCTGGCACACCAGCTGCATTCCCAAAAAAACATGTTGTTTTTGCCAGACTGCTCTGCAGTGATTCGAGGTGCCTCCAGACTTGTCTCCTGGGCTCCCAGGCTTGCTGTTGGCACTCCAAGGATTGTCATCGGTGCTTCCAGGCCTCGTGCCAGAGCTCGCAGTTGCTCCCAGGTGCACCCAATGATCTCTCAAGTGCTCTGAGGTATTCCCAACCGTATCACAATCACTCCGATACAACTCCTGTCCTACTCATTGATGATCCCACTTCCTCTGAAGGCTAGCCGGAATGCCCTGCTAGTGTCTCGTACTCTCCCGAAATTGACCCAGCTAAGTTTACACTCCACATCCTCTCAGACAGTCCTGAAGACTCCCAGTGACTAAAATACGTGTTGCTGATGAGCTGAGCCAGCCGGAATCATGTCGGATGATATTGTGAATCAGCAGCTGCTCAATGAATGGGCTGGTGGCGACAGGCACCCCAATATCTCTCACCATAATGTCGGTCTCCATGTGGTGAACCTGGATGACTCGGTGAGCGAGGAGTAAAGAAGTCCTCCCATGGCAGCTGAGATAATGGCTATTGCATTCTGTTTCGGATCGAGTTCTTGTTCTTTCATTTTCCTTTACTGTACTTTGTTTATCTCAGATACTGATTCAGGTATAGGTGTAGGTGCTTTGGTCACTGTGGGTTTTCTTGTTTGCTGCTCGTTTCGGTAAGGGGTTGAGCTGTGGGCTTGTTCAGTTTTTTTTCTCCAGTCTAATTATCTCAGGGATTGATTATTATACATGTCGCAAGATTTTTGAATTGGTCAGGGTGTACTGTATTTATGGCTTTTGTATTGGTTTAATTTTATACTTCATATTATGGGACATCGCGTATGCAGCATTTTGCAACTCCTCGCGTGTAAGGATCCTCATTTTGATGTTGTTGAGGCTCAAGCAATCTCTCATGTTGGCTTAAAGTATCGTGAGATTACACCCACACCAGACTGCTCAGGCCCAGTACCAACTAGCATCCCAGTATGCAGTGTATAAGGTACTCCTCACCTGTCATTACCAATGTCAGGAATAATTCCTTTCAGTTGCCCCAAATATCAATACCGGAAGATGTTCACCTGTGACAGCTGGCGACTAAATCATATCAAATTGCACTGTCCTGAATACCTTCTAGTTGCAAGCCACAAGAATCGTACTATTCGCAGTGTGACCAGAGTTGTTGAATCTGGTCAGTGTCGTGATTTCAATCCTAACCAACATTCTGCCAAAGAATTCAATGCAGTTCCTAACATTAAACACATTGAATACATTGCAGATGTTGAGTTTTAACCATCCCCACCTGCGCTGCCACACATGGAAACATATCCCACCAGTAGTGCTCCACTGAGCAATTTTATTGTGCAGCTATGGGAATGTGACACCCATGGTTGCATTGAGACATGCCGACATGACAATGTCTACTACCCATTTGTGATGGGTGAAGCGAACAAATATATTCAGTGTGGGATCAAGCAGAAGAACATCTTGACATATTATGAAAATGTGCTTATGAAACAAAACACCGCTCAGATTTTCACAAGCTTCAACAATTGGGATGGGATTCAGATGCTTGTGCATAGCATTCTAGATGAGCAGGTGCTCGTCGAGTGGCAACTACACACCGTTCACGATATGTGATACAATCTGAATCACCTACAACCGATCTAATACTGGGGTCGAGATATTATCAAATCTATCAGATGGTTGATGTGATAGCCAGCCTATGCAGAGCATCTTAGATTCACCCCTCAGTGTTGATTTAACAGTAATATGCCACCAAAACGTCTCAATAGTGAAATTCACATTGCAGACTGGTGAGGGGAGACAGAGGTAAGAAGAGATACTCCAGTATAATAACGTGCTAATCGACCTTAAGTCAACACTCAGAGTGGGAGATACACTGTTTGTTAGTCTTCATATCCAATAGGACACATCTCTCGAAATATCCTAGTGCCAAGATAAAGACACCTGTATATGTGACAATTGCCAATCTATCATTCAAGGTCTGCCAGATGCCCTGAATGCAAAGCGTCGTAATAGTCACTATTCTGACAATTTCGAATAAGAACCGCAATATTCCCAAGAAGGAGCTGGATGGGCAGTGGAATACTTACTTAGAGCTGCTGAACAAGATACTTGGGCGGGTACTCCAGCCTATCTCCTTTAAACACAATTCAAGCTCTAAGAGCGAGTATTACACTGTACTCTGTGCATATTCCAACTTCAGGCGTTAGACACCAGCCTTAGCAGCATTACTTGCAGATTACCCACAGCATAGCAACCTACATTATCTCGAGTGGCATGTCGGTGTCACTGCACGTGCCCATGGAACGGACTTCGACATTCTCTCCCTTCTGAGAAGCAACACCACCGGTGGAATCACAACCTATATCAAAATCTGAGCAATCCAAACAGCAAGGTAGCCAATGCTGAAATTTCATTGCGCCGTGTTCAAGAAGAATTACGCGTGTTTCAACACATTTCTGTATCGTGAGCAAAATCCTGAAGTCACACCTGCTCCATAAAATGCAGTTTGGCATGATTGACCACCTCCAGCTGTGGATATTACATTTCGTGATAACACATGAATGGCTTGACAAGCAGAATGAAATCTTGTTATCAGTTTCTGCTTACCACGGCCTCACACCAAAAAGTTAGTGATTGGAAGATATTGTTCAATTGAATTGGAAGGAGATGCAGGATATCAATTGACCCATGCTTAGTGTTGTAACCCACACTCTACAAGGCAAATGCCTGGCTCAGCGTCCCATATTTGATCACTTGATTCAGTGCAGATGGGCATTGGTATATCAAGCAGTTTGATGCCAACTTCAACATTCTCATGATCCACTTGATGTGTCATTGGGTTGCACAGAGTCGTCCATACTGAGCCTTGCAACAGTATTCTGCTGAGAGACATGATCAAGCACATAAACCAAACCTCAAGGATGGTTGGACCACTTCCAATCACAATCTCAATAACCTGCCACAAGTAATCTCCTGTCATTGTCGCATTCTCTGCTTCAAAAACTGATAGTTCAATCTCAAAGCACTTGCTCAATGTCGAGAGGACAGTGCTGCCGCCGGCATAGCTGGCCCTTCGTGTGCTGATGTGGCGGCCCCCCCGTGCTCCAAGCCATAAGTGAAGGCCGAATTCATGGGACCCCAAAACTTCAGTAAAGAAAAGCATTCTGACCTAGAGATCAGAGACTTCAGAACATGACTGGACAGTACGCAGAAGGGAACGCACCGTGCAGCAAAATACAATCGCACATGGGAGTTAATCAAGCAAAAGCGTCATGACACAATTGATATATCAGATATACAACTGCACCCAATGAAGCTTTGTACCTACAATGGTATTAAGGTTCAAGTTGAGGGTTTGGAAGGTGAACGCATATCTCTGAGGAGTCAATGCACAGGACACAAGAGCTTGCATACAGCGCACTGATGAACTGACTAGATGAGTGTAATACAACGCCCAGGGATGCATTATGGCACACTGAATCTTTATCCCCGGTGGCAACTGCAACAACTATTCAACATCAGGCTTGTGAACAAGGATGGAGCTTTTGTTGACTACTGGTTAGCCCTGGCGCTTACCTCAATACCTGAAAACTGGGGTAACTTGGATCCTATCTGGAAATTTGAACAAGTAATAAATCCACCAACGGCCATTGCTATGGGTGGCAAGAGTTTGAAACCTGTGGTTAAGTTCCAGTTCCGGGTTGGAAGCGAACTGGAACCGTTCCAACGGGGTTTAAGCTATCAAACATCCAATCCACCCTGAATCAGCACGTTTTTGGCTGCTTTTACATTTCGGCAAACTCAGAACTTTCGCTCCAATTTACTCTTTGAGTTCCAATCATATCACAATCTGATATATGTATCAATCGTGCAGTTTTGGAAGCACTTTTGACTCCCATTTTCCAATGTGTGATCCAATCAGTATTTGTTGAGTTACGAAAAACAAATACCCAATATTGGCCTTCATTTAACAGCAACTCAACGAATATTGATCGAATTGCAAATTGGAGAACAGAAGGTGAGTGACCATCTCAAACTGCATGACGTACATATATCTCATATTGTGATACAATCAAAACTCAAATACTTAATTGTAGCCAAAGTTTGGAGCTCATGAAAATGAGGCTGTACTGAATGCAAAACACAGTTAGAAAGCCGTGGTTATAGATGTGGAACATGTTTGGAACTGCTCGCACTGGGACTATTATGTATCTTTGCGGTTCCAGAATCAATCTGGGGTAATAGTTCCCACTCCAACCCGTACCGTGGCTGTGTATCCTTGTGCTGATGCTGGCAATGGCCATTGCTTTGGAAGTTTTCAGTGTGGGAAACAACATTTGCTCCATGCACTTAATTCCAGAGATAGCAACAAGTTGTAAGACAGTACATGGACAGAACAAAAACTGATTGTCAATACCCCTATAGACATGGCAACTTGGAATATGGTATATAATTAGTTAAGACAGAATTGCAATTTGCATGCTGCTAGAAGGAACACAAGGGGAGATATTTGCAACATCAACAATCGAATTGCAATTCGGACGCATGCGCATAACCCCTGAACCCATTCTGATGTATGGTCACTATTGGCCATAGTAGGCCACAACTCCAGAGTGTTTGTTTAAAGTAGGAGACTGACAGAGTGAGTAGAAATGGTGAAACTGCCATCAGAGGGTAATATGCAATGGGACCTGTAGTATTGATGCCAGGCGTGTTGTAAGCCTCCACAGGGGAATCTCCTACGGCTCTGACTGAGCAAGTCGAATCTAACCAAGCCAATCTGTGCGGAAAGAAACCTCACTAGCTGCTGTCTCCGTTCGGAATATTGTACTCTGTTACCTGTAATCTGCTATAGGCCATATAGCCGCTAGTAACCTCCCATAACACTGATAGTACCAAATAATACAATCTACCCCAGAGCCATTTCCTGTAACCTCCAATGATACATCTGTAATTTATCAATAATACACCTGTAATTTACCAATAGCACAACTGAAGTATTGCTGTATTTCAACTGTAGCTTGTGTATTATATACTGCAATTCATGGATTATACTATATATTCATCACAAGTACTAATCTATTTGCTACTCTAACATATCCTTCGGCATCTGTAACATTGACTCTTACAACTCTGACCTGGTCAGTTGGACAACTCTGACTAGTAGAAGCACACATTCTGACTTTCCGAAATGTTAAAAGCTTTCACCCACAACTCTGACATGCTGACTCTCACAACTCTGAGAACCTCACTGCCACAACTCTGACATAGTCACCTTCACAACTCAGACATGCACAGTTTCACTACTGATATGCTTACTTTCAAATGGCTGACATGGTCACTTGTAATACTCTATCATACTAGGCCTTACTGCTCTGCCATGCTCACTCTAACATCCCAGAATCTGGGTTCACTGGGAGCAAGCTGGCAGCATTGGATTGGGCTTTGCTGGTAGGGGTAACTCTTGCTTCACTGGGAGCAAGCAGATAGTGGTGGGTCTGGCTTTGCTGGTAGGGGTCTAACTGATTTCACTGGTAGCAATGGATCCTGCTTTGCTGGAAGAGGTTAAACTCACTATGCTGGTATTATTTAATCTTAACTTCCTGAAAGCACACTGGTATGAGTGGATGTGGCTTCAGTGAGTCACTTTTAAAGCTTGCATATCCTTGGTCTCACAGCTTTGCGATTCTCACTCTCTGCTGAATGACAATATGCCTTCACAGAGAGCAAGCGTGTAGCAGCGGATCCGGCTTCCCTGGTAGGGGTGAAACTGGCCTTTCTGGAAGCAAGCTGGTAGCGATGGATCCAACTTCGCTGGTAGCACTGAAACTTGCTTTGCTGGAAAAGGTGAATGTAGACTCACTGGAAGCATGCTGGTAGGGGTGGATGCGGCTTTGCATACTCACTTTGAAAGCTCTCACAAAATTGATCTCACTGCTCTTATATGCCCACTCTCACCTCTCTGCCAATCTGGCCTTTTGGTGAGCAAGCTGATAGCGTTGGATCTGGTGTCACTGGTAGGGGTAACAGTGGCTTCGCAAGCAGCAGTGGAATTGGGCTTGCTGGTATGGAAGGATTGGGTTTCACTGGAACACAAGATCTGCATTTACTGAAATGAACATTGTAAAAGTGGATTTCATTGGGCGATTCACAGGTGATTTGGCTTCAAACTAAGTAGTGGGTTTGGTATCTGGTGTAGTTGTACTGGATCTGGCTTTGCTGAGAGTTGGTAGAGGGGTATTACATACTGCTTATGGAGGATTAATCTAGGAGTACAATACCTTGTGGTGGCGATGGTGATGGTGGTGGTGATAGTGACAGTGATAGTCGTGATGGTGAAAATTGTGATGGCAGGAATTTCTAAAAAGAGGGTGGCAGAAGGGTACTCAGTACAAGCAATTTGCTTCATTCCATAAATGGGAACTATATACAGTTACATAGGGTAATTCTCCCATAACCTGTCGATAAGACTTCCGTCATGATCCAAATATATGGAATACATTCACGATATATGGTTAGCAACTGTAAAACAGGTGTAACAGTAACAGTCAACCTCCATTATGGTGGTGCTGAAGCTATTTCTGAAGCCTTGTTAGAATACCCCAGGCGACATCCCTCTCTGACTGCGATTGAATGGCTGCAGCAATCCATATTGTGTAGTGATTGATTTCCAGACAGTATCCAGTTACTTTCTACAATTCATTTCCACCAGGTGCATAATTGCACTCATAAGGGCCATACTCTGTGACTGTCCCTGTAGTTTTAAAAGCCCAGTAATGATCATTATTACTAATATCCATCATGTCCACCATCCTTTGACTCTTCACTGAAGTTGCATAATTCAGTCTATTTCATATCATCTATCTTGAAAATGGACTTACTCATCGTTCCACCCATATTGGATGGGACCTAAATGTCCAGATCAATGATTTGTCTTCATGAACACAGGATTTTATTTGATACAGTTACTGGAATACTGCTCAACACAACTCCAACCAACACAACTCTGATAACATGTACATCTGGGTATGGCAAAAAGCAACTAGACCACAAATCAATTGCATGCTCGATTGATTCATGCTGCAGCAGTGTCTCCACCTGTCTACTGGAAGAAATCTCTATATATAGTTGGAATATGTCCTTCACCATCTATTGGTACAATCAATATTGTTGTGCTGATTCAGTCGACAACTGTTAGTTGGCAATTTGTAATGGATATGGAGTGATGAAGCGCAATATCCAGGAGTCTGAAAAGGAAGGATGTTCAACAATAAGGCCAAGCTCCACAATTCAGTGTCACGACTCATGTCTTAGCAAGCCCCGAATGGTTGATTAAGTATACCCTTCACTACCTCTGATGACTGATGCTGCCGCTGCTCTCCACTCGCCTGTCCAGTGCCTGGTGCCTATCATACCAAATTACATGCTTTCAACAGTCACTCCCAGCAGTCCTGTACATCTTTCACTTTTAGAAAGAATGACCACATAATATTCTCACTGGCTAGTAGAGCTTAGATACTAGTCACTCCAAGGATTTGAACATCCGAAGTACAGCCACAGTTTGAATGCGCCTTCTTCCAAGCCGTGATTCAGTTACATGTACACAGCAAATGGGATAGCCAGCACAGTCCACTGCAAGCTATTCCGCTCACCCTTTGATTCCAGAGCCATAAGTTGAAATCTGTGCAAGTCGACACTAGGATTCCTGGGTTGGTACCTAGCCAACTCTTATCAGTCTCCAGCTCACAATGGGTATCCACTGAGACTGCCACCATGTGTACTAATAGGCTCACTGGGCAAATCACGTACCTGCTACACCCAATCGATACTGTGTGACAACTAAATAACATCCAGTCCCACATCAGGATAGACACATCGATTGAAGCTCTTTGCAATTCAAAAATGTGCTGAATCCGGTGGTCTCCTGAGAGTGCTCAGATTGTCCATAGTATGATAACCCCATGAATCTTCAGAACCCTGTCAATCAATGATTTCATCTGCATTTTATTTCTAAAAAACCTCATTATATGCCATCTGGTGAGAACATCTCCATATTCTCCTGTTTGCAATCAATCAGTTATTCTTCACTTGTTTGAGCAAATAAAATAGCATTGGTGCGGATGGCACTCTCCTTATAGCGATCTGATTCAGTTGTCCAATCAGATGCCACAGGTGAAAATTGACAATGCTAATCTCCAATCATAAATGCTAGCCACTTTATGACATTGATGGGTAATGTCTCTCCCCATCAGGTGCTGCCACATAATCTGTAATTGCTGCATCGCCTTTGTATTGATGACTCATTCTGAATGACAGATGTTAATCTCCCAAAGCCATTGCTGAAACTCAGGACCATCTCTAATATGGATAACTTTACCGGGTCATATGGAACGTAGCTAAAATTGGAACTACCATTGGTAAGGTTGCCAGATCTGAATTGTGCTTATTGAATAAATCAGCTTTGATGCTCTGCAAGTTCACATTGTATGTGCCCATATAGGCTCTTCACAGGGTCAATTGCACATGTAGAATGAGGATAGACAAAATCTCACGAAAGGGTTGTCTGCGACATTGCATGTGATGCAACTCTGATGCATCTATCAGATCTGGAATCGTCCCTGATATCGTCAATTGGCTGAATAGGATTATAACTTAACCTTTCTCCTTGATGCTGCAATTGATAGCCTTAAAGTTCTTGAACAACAAATTGATTCCCATTGACATCAACTAAATACGCTACTGATCCGTGTTATTTCTGATTCACATTTGAAACTAACCTGAACTTCTCTCTGGAACCATGACTCTCAATTGGCATGACTTTGACAGCCAAGTCTCTTTAGCAATCCAACATGGTCAAATATGAACAATTTCTCATTCTTTGGTATTGCAGTCTACCTCTAGCTGATTGGTCTCTGGAATTCACATAAACCCATCACTGTTACTATTAACTTCAATTTCATTAACCAATGAAGGTTGCAATAAGTTTGAATGCATGAGGGAGCTCTGGAGAAAACTATGTCGGTGCCAGCAACTGTTGCCCAACAAGTGTTAGCAACAGTTCCGAGCTACCCAGCGTCAATCCAGGTTGGAACCAAACCTGAGGTCCTGGTCCATGTCAGAAACCGCCACAGAATGTGAACTGGGCAACTAGTGCCAGGTTGTTACCCGGACTGGAAATAAACCCGCAGTATTTTAGCCAGGTTGGGACTTGACCGTGATTCCATTTTACGGTTGCTGCAACATTGGCTGAGATTTGGCTGCAATTTTGTTTCTGGGTTCTAGTCATATCATGTTATGATAAATATGTAGATTTTGCAGTATTATTACCTCTTTCACCTCCCACATATAGATTACTCATCGAACAAATATTCATTGCGTTGCTGCAAAATAACGACAAATTTTATGAAATATTCACGAGTTTTCTATTGCGACCCAACGAATATTGGTCGCATTTCAAAGCTGAATGCGGGAGGTGAAAGAGCGGCTAAAAATGCACAATCCTCATATTCATCATCTCACAATATGATCAGAACTTATATACTCAACTGGATCCAAAGTCGGGAGGTTCAAATTTTCGGTTTTGATGGTAAAACCGGCTCAATTGCAACGGTCCAGGTTTTGGTGTGGTAAAACCCATTGCAATGGTTCAGTTCTGGTTCTAATCTTAACCCAGAACCGTTCTGGAGGGTTGGAACTGTTGCTAACACCATGCCCAACCCATGTGGGACCTTGAATTAAGGTAGAGAGATGTTTGGTTTCTTATGGATATTTGTGTGGATAATTGCAGGCAGTATCTGAGGTTCTCCAGTTGGGGTCAACCAACAGAATACCCTCCATGGCAAATAGGATACATGGACTGCTGTTTATTATCAATGTTTGAATCACACTATACTATCTGACTTTTCATTCAACATTCTATTACAGACATTGCTTTGTTATGAAATTGAAGCAAGTGGTGAGTGATTCAAAAATGACCACAGGTACACCAAATCAGGTGCCTGACAAAGTAATGCAATAATATCAAATGAATACCATGTTCATGTTATCCACTTAACCTTCCATCTCATCTAAGTTGACAAATACCAATTCACACAATCCATCAACAGCACAATGACACCAGTCACGCTCCTTGTATTTGCAAATGATTTGGACCTGGGGAGCAGTTGAAAGTGAAATCCGATAACATTAGGCTCAATTTTGAATATCTTACAAATGTTGCATTGAGATGTTAGCTAGCAGTGAGTCAAAATGGAGTTTGAAAGGCTTCATAATGAATTCGGAGAAAGATGCAGTAAATTACAACGAAATTGAGCGAGACTGATGTAGAGTGCAGAGTAGACAACATAAGTACAAATCGTAATTATGGAGCACAGAATGAAATAGAGGGGCGCAAATCCAGACTATGTGGTACCTACAGGGATTGAGAATCAATTATTCCGTAGAGCATTCAATCGAAGCTCAGCAGCCCAGAAAGGGAGGCAAAGTGTGAGCATTGAAATAGATGTGTACTTAGTTGATATCAAGGAGGAGATTTGTGAGCTCTCAGTCAGGAGAAGGAGTGCCAAAACAAAAGGAAGTTGAATATATGACATGAAATGCTGAAGCACCAATTCAGACTGAGGAGTGCCAATGGGAATTGAAGAGCATCTATCATCATGGAGCAGTACAATGGGGGGCAAAGTGTATAATGTTGCCCACTAATAGATAATTGATAAAAGCAGTGGGTTTTACAGTGATTAAATCTATCACTATGGAAGGGTAAAATTCACCTTGATATATATCTTCAGAAAATATAACTGTAAACCTCTTTCCAGTGGCATATTCAGACAACACACAATTACTACCACTGGCTACAACCGCTAACATCTGCAGAGTGGCACATTAAAAGAACTGAACCTGGCTGGCTGGTGACAGTTGCTATTGGTGGGAAAGACAAATGATTCCCAAACCATATTGAGACTATCCATTTTGGTCAACCATAATGTCTAATCAGTGCTGACCATTGACTGATAGACATTGTTGTTTTGGCACTTTTGAACCTAAATTCACAGTTCAGTCTGTGAGCTCATATCTAACAGGTGACAACAGACAACAGTTTGCTAAGCTTCATCTGCCAATTGCATTTAAATAGTACTAATCTTCAGTTTTAACTGTGTACATGTAGGTGTTTAGTCATTATTATCAGACCAATATGGAAGGATCAAACAGAATGATGTTTACAGCTTCTTTGGTTTGCAAATTGATTTTACACCAAGGACAACGGGGGAATTGACACACAGATGGCGAAGCTGCAGAAGCACCAGCAAAAACCTGCTGGTCATCCTGAGCATTAATATCCAATTTCGAAGCGTTGTTAACGATTGAGTACTCCTCATGAGACATTATTGGCAAAGGAGTCTTCGTAAATACAATTGCTGTCATGAACCTTTTCACTATCTCACAAGCAGCCTTTTGGTAGTGAGAAACAATGTGTTCTCCACCTGCCATTGTTTCAGGAACATTCTGATCTTCACTGGCAATTGATTAGGGAACATTCTTCTCCCCACTTGCCTGGGGCAGTGGGAGTGCCTGGGTGGCTACAAGGTCAGACTTGAGTAACATGTTGATGATAGACATATGGCATTTGAAAAATGATATTTCAATAGCCTCAGCTGGATATCAGCAATGTGGAAGTGGAGTTTGTGGAATGAGAGTATCAGCAATACTTTGTTTCCCTTACAATGTAACACTTCAACATTTTAATATCTTATTATGGCATGCTTCGCCTAGATGTAGGATCTGCAGTGGATGATCCAAATGGTCATCTCTGAGGTCAGAAGACACGGTGAACTCTCCAGGGTCTTCAGTTTCATTATCACTAATCTTGTATTCTCATTTGTCATCATTCTATATTGTACTAGTTATTGTGCAATCATTAGCCATCTCCAACAGACTACTCAAACGGTGAGTGTACAGTTACAATATTCGAACAGCAATCAGAATTGGCTATCTTCCTGAATGTAAATGCATGTGCTTTCTCAAGGTATACATTCCGATTCTTCGGAACCTAGTCAATCCTTACTGAGCAGTTTTTAGGTTCCATAATAATAAACAGAAGATACAAGTTGGGCAATTTAGTGACAACGATAAGGGGGAAGATATAGTATGCAGTTTAATAGACAATGGGCAAAATTGAGTAATGGAGTAACGATTAATGGAGGAGGAGGATGCAGTTCGAGGCGAGCGTACAGAGATTCAAGAACACATATTGGCAGTTCGTATTTATACTGTTATTGGTAGTTCTTGGTTGAGATTTTGAAACCATTTGTGGCAATAGATTGGATGGATTCTTCAAGACCCCATTTTCGAACATTAGCACTCATCTCAATGTACACTATCGATGCAAGAATTGGATGTTAGTTTACGAAAACTTACCTAGAATTGATCAAGACCTAATTGCAAATCTTGACATACCATAAGAACTTGAAGAATTAACATGATTGTATCACTCACATTCTTACATAGCCAGTCATGTGCAGTACTGAGGATTGGATTGATCATAATTGCCATGTATTATGGCTCTACCTGAGGTACTGATTGTACCTCTAGCTCAGACATATGAGAAACAAACACATGGCCCATAAGTGTCACTGTGTTCAAACCCTATGAACGTTGGATAGAGGTGGAACCTTGGTAACTTGGGATATTTCAAGTTGCATGGGTTCAAACTAAGTATGTTGTTGCTGACAGCGGCTCAAGATGAATCTCCAAATGATGTATACCAGTCAGAAGGACTCTCTGTTGTCATGAGATCCTGTTGCTTTAAGAGTCTATAACAATGTTAGCAGTCAAATAGGTAGTACCATATGCAGAACATCACTTTCAGCTGTACATGCCTTCTGAATTTGCAATAAGTATTGTAACCAATATAAGAGGACAAGAAATTCAATTTGCAAAATAGAGATTCAAGATAAAGACTGAACAGAAAGATATGATCAACCTTCTGCAGAAGTTTAACAGATTCCAGTTTGCATCAATGCCAAGATTGCTACAAAATATATCTTCAATACTCACTCAAATTCCGATGTTGGGTATATTATCGAGTTATGACTGCATTGTTTAATCAGGAATCTATTAACTGTCCAAACGCTATAATCTTGACATAATTTAAGCAGTGGCGTTCACAGTAGTATAGAAGATGATCTAAATGGGTAACGAGAATTCATTTGAAAATAGCAAGATGATTGAGAGCCTGCAGCTCAGGTAAATACTAATGCAGTGACTATTGAATTGGGATGCACCAGGCAATGTAAATTGCTGGAAGTGCAGACTTGCTTTATTTGGACAGGCACTTGCACTTTCAGAAGCTGCATTTTCTGAAGTGGAGCGTTCATCATAATTTGTTCCACATGCACTGTTGGCATTCTAAGTTTGGGATAATCAGATATTTTTGGTTAAAGATTCTTCATAAATTTATGTGTGTCAAGACATTTAGTGGGTGGGAACTGCCAGTTTGCAATGGACTCACTGAATAGAGACTGCCTGTCAAATTGTATCTTGTCAATCTCTTTTGATCAACATATGTTCAATGTTTCTATTTTGAGATAAAGTTTTTTTGCTATCTAATCATTCATGTAAGTCACAATGCAGCTATATCTATATTAGAAGCCTTGTGAATTCAAGCCTGTTTGAGAAATTGTGGTATAGATAATCAGATAGATTTGCTGCTCATCTGCAGAGTCACAGAGCAGAAACTGTCTTTTGAAACTTTCTCTGATACTGCAGGTTTATTGTGGGATCTGAATACTGGATGATATTATTCAATGTTGGCAATATACATATGAACATACCTATTATTCAATATCCAGTTAAGTGTACCCAACTTATAGTCCGGAGCTGTGTATTTAGGTTTAGACAGTGGTGGACACCATGCTTTAAATGATGGGTTGATGGAGGGCATGACAGTTGTCACATATTAGTGGCATCCTTCACATACAAATCATATAATGACATAGATATTGTCAGGGGCTGAGCACGTTATGTCGACTGCATTCAACAGTGTACAGTCTGAAAGAGGTCAATCTGTGCATGCTGGCAGCCTTATAGTCAAAAGCATCCAGCGAGGATGAAAACAAACATTGAATGAATCGCTCAAGTGTATTATGCAGTGGGTATATACTATTCAGTTGCTCAGAAGTGTTCCTGGACTAGAATCATATGTTAATAATAACTGACAGGTTGTGAAGTTCAGCCTGTTGTATAAGATAGGCATATGGTATTGAATGTATGATCACCACACTTGACAAGGCTTTGGATCTAAGTTGTGCCTAAACTCTAATGTTCAGGAAGGAAATACACAGCTACATATTCTTCAATTATGCCTGAAATATGGAAGCTGTAGCTGCAGTCAACATTCATCCATTGGGAATTGTTCAGACAGTACCCATATCCCAGAATAATAGGATATGTGCTCTGCTAGATCTGTCAAATGAGCGTCAAGAAGTAATAACGATTGTCTGGTGCAATTGACAGTAATCCATTTGACATTATTAATTCATTAAATTTCCTGAATGCTATTGTAACTCTAATTACCAGTGTGCTGGATACCTCCCAGAAAACATATATTGTGAACCACTCTTGTAGGTTCAAGTACACCTGAAAGTAAAACACCATTTCCAAATATAAGTATCACATTTCCACACCGAACATATCAGATGAAGATGAGATGTGCCTGCCTCTTTCAACAATTCGTATAATCACAAGTGAATGGTGCCACAGAATTTCACCCAGTTGATAATGTCCTAAAACAAGTTCAATCAACACTACACAATTGTGGTGGCATATGACTGTTTAATGTCAGATTACATCATCCAACTGAGATTATGTTTCTGTATTACGAATAGATTTAGCATTACCTTGAGATCGTATTCACACATCATAATTGAGTAGCAAAGAATGAGATTGAACTGTAATAAATACTAATTTAATTCTCATCAGTGTGTTACTATCAATTCAATAAGACCATTTTGCACGACTTGGTGAAATTGTGTTGGTTTAATGTTCAAAGACAGATACTTTGACATTACTGTACAAGGGACAATCGGTCATCTTCACAATTCGACAGCACAATCACCCCCTGCTCAGTACACTGCGTCATATAATTCTTACAACTCGCCAGAATTAGATATATGACTCTGGTTACAGTGTCTGGTTAACTTACCAGGTCATCCAGCACTTTCATTTATGTGACTCCAGGGAGCTGCTGGTGATCACTCACTCGTGATCATAACTACTTGATCCAGGATTTAATATCCAACTGTGTGGTACTCCATTTTTCCCAAGCCAAACATCCAGCGCCAATACCCTACACAGCTTATTCAATACTCAGAATATCTGTGATATTACCACATGGTTCGCTGCTGTCAGATTGAGGTCTAGCCTATCTACTTTATGTGTAGTAATGAATATGAAGGGATTTGGTGAATTGTGGAATTAGAGCATCATTTCTGTGCTTTCATTGTTGCCCATTTTCATATACATGTAAAAAATATCCATAAAATCTGCAAATAACTTCCTCAGCCACCTCTTTAAATAACACCTTTGGGCAGCCAGAGGACAAAATAGCACCACATGGCATATTCATTGCATTCAAGTTGAGAAAGAAGAGAATTATTATATACTGTATTAGAGTCAGATTCTGAATACTCCGCCTCTATATTGAGAACCATTGTCAGAAATGTGTCGCTCAGTCAGCGGAAGATTGACCAAACTGCCCAACAATCAAGGGGCTTCAAATTGTGCAATTGTTCTGGCATATAGTTGTGATTCTTGTGGCCTCCCAAAATATAACAAAATCATGCAAGCTGCAAGCTATGAACCCTCCATGCTCCTGAAGGACCTTGCACAGTATATTGTTCCACAAGGGGCTGCAGTAGAGCATGCTATTCCTCAGTCTATTCAAGATTGACAAGGTGTGCCTTCTTCTTCTGTATGCAAACAAGTTGTTTCCCATTCGCTGATTTCAACTCATAAAACCTCCTAGTCCTCCACACTACTACACTTTCGATTGTCCAAGCTGCAGCATCATGTTGACCTTCATTGTCTTCAGACTAAATAACATCCATAGATTTCTTCACTGCAAAATATGGTGCCTTGGAATTATAATTATCCATTAGCATATCATTCGCAGAATCTTCAGGTGCATCTGAAAACATTGGTAATATCTAATAACACCAATCAAAAAATGAATGGAATCCAAATGCGGCTGTCACTTCAACCATGAATTCAATGCTAGCATTAATTTCAGTTTGCGAGCCAACAATGTATATTATCTTCAACTGGTGTGACTCATCATAATCCCAAACCTCCAGTAGTGGTGTGAAAGCTTGCAGTTGCTTCATTGTGTTGCTCTGGATGTTAAGTTATCATATGACAGAAGGTGGTTATTCCATCAGATTTCTAGCTACACACTACTGGTGTTCCAATCTAGGGGGGTGAGATTTACATCTTCCATGTACAAGAAGATCACCTGTTCAGAAATAGTCCTCAATATTGTCTTGTGGATGAGACGCCATGATGTCACTCCCACTCGGACCGATATCACCACCACAATTTATTACACAGTAAAAATCGTACTAGATACTCCAAAGCTGAAGTTATCTGAATCCCTACAAGATGGCAGCGCACTGGATTTGATCTCCACAACAGATACCATTCTTCTTCATTACAGATTATCTTGGAATGGTGATTTTGAGCCATACTGACCCATTTATTGAGTGTACTCCCCCATACAAATGCCAGTGGCAATCCACCAACAACCTTCCAAGTTACCAATTTGCATATATTAGGTACTACCTGTATTGTAAACATCTTCCGAAGGTCTGTTGTATCAGAAACCAGCACTACTGGCCTATCAGAATCCCAAACCCAACTCTGCACAATAAACCACATTGCCCAAATCTGGCACACCAGAAATTTTGTTCCAAGTAGGCCTGAAAGTAAATGATTCTTGCCAGGAACACAGTTCTCATTGAATTGGTAAATTCAACCAGTATTCAGCAGCCTGATGACCTACTCAAAACACTCATATTCATAGTCACCAAACATTGCAATGAAAACAGTATTCAATCCTGAACTGCGATGATCTGGATCGAAAACCTTCTTAGCATCCACTTGCTCAGGAGTATCTCTGCCACCTTGCCAGGTTTTCTTTTGATCTTTAATGATCCATTTCAGCTGTTCAAATGTAAGATTTGCTGATGGGGTACTACTCCAGTGCTACCGAATATTATTACGATGGTAGGTAATGCACAGAGACGCATTTGAACCCAATCAATATGTCGAATATATTCAATTCTATTCACTCAGTTACAACTGACATTGATACTAATACTAATCTCTTTCCCACTTACCTCCACATCCTCCACTCTGTCAGATTCACCTGATTACAGGAATGTCTATGTTTACTAATTAGCTGTTGTGCATATCTCACCATAATTAGGATAGTGGGGATTTCCTTGGCCAGTCTAATTACATACTCAGCAATATCCTTCCCTGTAGCTATCTTCATTGCTATCAATATAATGCCAAATTGTGTACCAGTTTCATCTTGGAGGACTTCAACATGAAACTGTGGTATCTGATCTGACTATACACAGGGTCATTCATCCTGTACCCAGAAAACTATAACCCCATATACTCCTCAATGATTTCGTCCTTTATCAAGGTGCATTTGTTGAGCATAGCCACACCAAATGGTTCTTTTGGAGCACAACTTTTTTTGACAACACCAATTAATCCCTCCCACTTCATCCCATTCTTGTACCAGACTGATAGTGCCTTTCTTGACATATTGTTGGCATCTTCATTCAGCACCCTGCTGATCACAATAATATATATCATATTTGGCCACTCTAGGACGTTACCTATGGCATATTTGTGCCAGTGCTCTCTCCAATCTTTTGCTAGTGACTTGTTGGCTTGCCTTTCCTTCTTGCTTGCCTTCCATACATTGCTTCCACATTTCTTCAAGAACATCTTGTTCCACTGTCACTAAATCCATTCAACAAGATCAAAATGTTGCCAATGCAGCCACATCTTGAAAGGCACCAAAAAATCTATAAGTTCAGCCTTCCGGTGCAGCAGTCCATTTCAAAGTTGTCACAACTATGTCTAACCCCAGATGATAAACTGCTCCTGTTTCCCCAGATGCCCAGCCACATATAGTTTCTTCCACTTGTCGAAGGTTTTAAAGTTGAGCTGCCCAATCCTTATACAAATTGCTGCATGGAGAATTCTATTTGGGTCAGGCTCATTGCGACCATGCCTTTGGAACCTTGCATAATCAAAGAATCATTGCTCTCATCATCTGTGTCATATCAGTTGTACACATGCTCTGGTATTTGCCGCCAATCCACAATCCCTGCAATATCTGTGCAGCACCGTGACACTGCCACCTGGAGTAGTAATACTGGGGGGCTTATGGATAATCTGACAAGTGTACTGTAATTCTGTCCATGTGCAGTAAAGGCAGATATTGTTGGCCAAATAACAGAACTGGTTACAGACTATGCTGAAGGCACTGGAGGAGGACCTGGAAAAGACTGCCCATGTTCTGTACATTGCTAAGTGGGGAATATTTGAGGTACACCATAACATACTTGGAAAAAAATATAGACGTGCCAGGGTGGATCAGGACTTGCATATCCTTCAGTCACACTGGGGCTTGGGGGTTTACTTCATGTCATATTCAATATGCCACTGTAGAAGACCTCGGAAGCACCTTGAAATAGTGGCTGCCAAGAGGTGTCACAATATGCTCACTGTGAATGAGACTACATTTTTGGTTGCCCCAATTGAATGTCTCCACTCTATGTATTTCCAGCATCATGATCTGATGCTCCCAAAATACTATCTGGATGTTATTATAAGCTAAACACCCCACCTATTGGGGCGAAATTGTTTGTCTGTGAGGGAAATCCATTTGTTGACAATATATGTAAACAAGATTATTCTAAACTATTACCAAATCAATAGGTGATTCAGAATAAAGTAGAGTATAGTGTAGAATGTTGATGGTAACAGTGATATTTGGTGAAATACAGGCCGCTAATATCACTCTGTTTGTCACAAACTGTGGTGTTTCACTGTACGTTTGATCTAAAAAATCCAGGTTAGACATGGATATCAGCATCACGCACATCCTACCGTGTGTTGTGATATGCATGAATTGGTAATACAGGATCATGGATGGATCATTAGCTTTTCTATATTAATAACAGCAAAGATCTAAGAAGGGAAATGATCTGATGTCTCCAGGAACCCAACAGTAACTATATCAAGTTTAAAGGTTACCACAGCTATTGATTTTACACCCAAAGTGTGTGTATCGCCTCCAACTTCATTCCATAGAATGTTCGTGAGTTGAGCAACAACAGTGATTGCTCTATTTTACATGCCATCTGTTTACTTCATTGTCACTTTAGAATCCTCCCACAAGTCAAGGATTGTTACTGCAGAAAGCCAGTCAATTTGGCATGATCATTGCGTGGACATACCGCTGGTTAGGAAACTTACTTTTGCATTCAATTAAGCTGATGTTTGCCTAATTATCCATTGCTGAAAGCTTAGGCTTAGGAACAAACTACACAATGACACAATGATCAAGTATACGACAATGTTGATCATAGTAATTATAGCAGCACCTAATGTGCAGTATTAGAAGGTGATCACAGTAATGACAATAGAAACCTTCCCTACTAAGGATTTTCAACAGTTGATGTACAGCATAATTATGTGGGATTTGACGGATATCATGCTGGTTGAGGAAGAAAACTGTTTCTAAGATGACAATATATTATCCCTTTCCAATATTTGGTGGGATGTGATGCCGCTGTGAAAGTAACACACTAAGCTGGGTTATCTTGCTTTCAAACAAATGTCTCTAACACTCAAATCCAGCAACAAACTATCAAACAGAAAGCATCATTGATATCAGTCACAATACTAAACATATTGCAATTGTGGACAACACTTGTTGGGAATATGTTCAACGATGTATCTGCAATTACAACAGATTCAACCACTGACTGGAAACTCACAATTGTCAATCTATCCCAATATCAATGTATGATGAGCTAATCCCAACTGTGATTCCGCCACCTGCGAGTTGAGATCACTCTGAGCCTTCATAATTTGACTACAGTAGGTGCAATGGAATATGCATTGACATGTTTACAAATAATGATTCACCCATGGACAATATACCTGGTGCCCCACCACCAAACAATACTCCTGGCAAAGAATCTATACACCCCCTGCAGACTGCTCATATCTGTACTGCTGATCCAACCAAGAAAATGGCTCCTAGCAAGGTACTTGCAGTGGCAAATGTGCAGGAGAATTGGTATGGCAAAGCAAATAGATTATTCAACAAACATTGTGAGAACTCAGAACTGTGTAATCCATGGCATCCAGTTCAGTACACACATAACTGACAGCAGGCTGAAACATTTGGCCAGGAAACAAGAATAAAGATTGATCTCTATCTGAGGGGTTGACTGGACAACTTCAATATTGAATTAACTCAAACAGCAGATACCTTGCTCGAGTTTCTCTCTTAAGTCAATTGCAAGCTCAGCAACATTATTTGGATCAAAGATAAGTCACCTACCCTCAGAACATCATTGTATGGGGATATTTACAAATTGATCTACTTTTTTTTTGCTGATCTACCATGCCCAGAACACCATGATTCTGAACTGGTGCACCTTGCTGGCACCGAGGGTCATCAGATCTCCCAGGAAATGAATATAGACAATTGATAGTGTGATATGCATGATTCACTTTAGGCCAGCAGGACAATTGTAGCAGTACTTTGTGCATCCAACAAGACTCACTTGACCAATGTATCAGGAAATCGCCATTGGAGGCCACTGAATCTCACAATTGGTAATTGTCGAAATGATATCTGCTGGACACCATACAGCTGCACTAGGCTTCTCCTTGAACTCATACTATATCCCCCGAAAAGTGTCAAAAGCATTGAGAAAGCATGACATAAGGCTGTTGAAATTGTGTTCTCTGCAGTCTCTAATACTGACATCACTAGTCCTGGCTTCAAATGAAATTGTACTGATGGATCCCAGTGACAATGTTGGCCTCTGTTGCCTGTCTGGAGCAGGGATTATTCGGAAGAACTCATGATTGTTCAACGTTTATATGGCCTATGCCCAATGTTGGTTATTCCTAATAGCACACAAATGCAGAATTGGACATTTCGACCACAAAGTAGCTTATGTGATCAGGCGTTTCCTGTGGAGGTGCTGGAAGACATCCACCATGATGCTCTGCACACTGTAGGTGTCCACCCAATCCACAACCAGTTTTGGCAATACCGTCTCTGCAATGTCTATCAGCATTGGCAGGCGGAGAAATTGTATTAGCTGCTCCTAGCTGTAGTTAAGATCTTATTGAACTTGCTGCTTAAATCCAGGAAATCTGGATATTACAACAATCAATTTGACGATGAATTTACATCAGAACTACTATATCCAGAAGTTCAGAACTTTTCTACACTATCTGTCTCATTGAGTAGCAGTACCTGGCAAGATAATGAAATCCATGGTATCATTAAAACACTAACTGTACTTTGGGTGGCAGTTCTTTTCAGCTCATATCATAACAAGAAACCTTTGGCAGGAACAGCTTTTGGTGCAATGGTCCTGGGAGCTGTGCAGATGTGATGTGAATTCTCTCCACCAGTTAGCCAACAAGGTCGCTCTGATCTATGCTTTGAAGCACTAGATGTTGCACTCAAACAATCTTACAAGAAGAAGCATATTTTTCAACTACAGAAAACATTGAAGTCTGCACAGACCACAGTGGATGACCTGATGGCAAGGGAATCTGATCAGGTGGGAGAACAGAAGCTTTATACAATTTGTGCTGCAATTGAGGACCTTAAGCATGGAACTGCAATGGAGTCCAATACAGAGCTTATGCAATTCCAGGTAGGTCTCATTAGAATCCATCTAGGAGCAACCTAATTTTCAGATACCAATTGTCAGAATGCAATAGTGCAATTGGACTGCAATATCCATCAAATGAAACCTGATGAATGTAAGCTTTTGGATGAATTATTTAAATATTATAAATAACAACTATTACATAAACTCAAGACACAGCCAATCTATTCCAGAAGCAGATTCACCAAATGACCTGAGCAAATGAAAACTGCCACAGAAGACAGGGCTTACAGGGTGGCAAATATCACCCCTGACAAGTGAATGCAATTGTAGATCTACCTAACCAATACTGCGACCGAAGAGCTTGGCTGATAAGAAGTTTGTCACTAAACCTGCTGAAGTGAGAGAATTATAATATCGCTTCAACTGAGCTGATGCAGATCAAACAGGTATTATTTACCCATTTGATTGTGTTTTAACCTTGTAGGGAGACAGTTCACATTCAGAAGATCCCGAAGACCATCCAACAATCTGTTATACATTTCGGTGTTCAAATGATGCATTTTGTAAGCTATCAATCACCGTCAATTCAGTGAATGCAGTTGTGGGACAATTTTACAACTGATATTTCTGATTGGCTTCAGGTTGCCAATATGAAAGCAGTATATTGATCTAGCAAAAAAGTCAATTACATTGAACACATACTCAAGTATCATGACCAGTATACCAGTTTGAATGCTGTGGAGGATACCTTATAATAAGGTGCAGTACATTGCGGCTACGATATTGACTCTGTGAAGACATTCAACCTGCTATCTGCTACTAATCAGTGGTGAAGATTCACCAGGGCATATCATATATATCTCCAGACAATTCAGGACTAGCAATTATTCGCCACCTTTTCACAGCATGTGTAGCATTTGAAAGAAATGCCAATCTGTGGAGTGTGTCAAAGTATCAAATTGATCTCACTGAGAGGTGCATTATCAGATTTTAGAATCGCCAGCATTGGATAGTGATTTTAGACTCTAATTGAAGAGGACTGGAAATACAATGTCAGTAGAATGGTACTTGGCTAGAATCAGAATGTACCCCATAACACAATGTTTATTGAACTTCAGAATTGGCTGTTGGATTACTGTTGTCCATTTTTCAAACCAAATTCACTGTAGTATCTGGAACTAAATTGCAAGATATAATATAAACATGCCAACCAAGGGATCTTGGCTGAAGCTTTTATCATTTGGGTCCAGTATATATACAGCGAAGATAATAACCTTGGTAACACCTTTCAAGAATGAATTTCATCTTTTCTGGTATAATACTTCAGCTGGACTCCAACAAATCACAACCTCCAATATTAGCAGACCAGCTAGATAGTCAATATCAATCTTGTCTAAGAGGTAAACAAATAATTATTAATGGCTATTATATCCTCCAGCATAGGAATATGCAATAGCGATTGCAACAAACTCCACCAATTAGCATAGTTGGGCTGATAGTGTTAACAATTCATCTTGGGTGTCAAACAGACTAATTAGATGCATATTTTACCCATTGAAGCAATCATTGGACTGGCACATTTGGTGTGGGAGAATTCTACGTTAGACAGCATCAATATCATATAACGTGGAAATCATAATCTGGAGATAAATACCTACCGGAATGTATCTTGATTAGAATGCCTAATTAAGGTGTGTAGATGTGAGATATTTTACCAAATTGTACCATTTGATATAGACATTATACATTGTAATTCCCAGAAAGTCTGGGTCCAAGGGTACAGGAATTGTTATGGTAATGTGTGTCTTAATCCAAGCAGCCCCAAAATTCTACCAACTTATAGACTTGATTTTTTAGCATTCTGAAGTCATCTTTATACTCTTTAGAATGATCTTTGATTCTGTTCTGCAACCTCAGAAGAATTGAGGAGCACCTGAAAGTCGTCTCAGAGGACCAGAGAGCACATCATTAGGTATTGGACATCTTTGAAAGAATCAGTTTGACCATTCAGACTTGCTAACTGGTTGAGTTTTGACTTCTGAACTATTTTACATTTTACTGATCTATATAATGTACAACTTACTGTTACTTTTAACATTCATATGTAATGCTCCGGGAAAAATAACCTAACCTGATTTGAACTCATAGAGAAGCTGCTTTCGTGACAGTAATCCATAGCATATTTGGCTTCTTACACTATGCAGTTCTATAGACCTGCACAGGGACAAGATTAATATTATATGCAGGTGATGATGTGCACTTGATACTATACATCATGCTGCATTCAATGAACTTGATACCACACTGCCAAATGCACTTCATTGCATGCTCCTAAGTACGCTCTGAAGTACACTCCGGATTGCACTCGATCTTACTCTCCCAGCCTGGTTGACTTACGCTCCCAAGTCAGCTCTCCAGACGCTCCCAAGTACACCACCAGTAGATCCCAAGTACACCTCCGAGTACGTTTTCAAGTACTCTCCCGGGCATACTCTCAAGGACGCTCCCAATCACAATCGATGGCACACTCCCAGCCTGCTTGACTGTACGCTCCCAAGTAAGCTCTCAAGACGCTCTCAAGCACACTCCCGAGTAAGCTCTCAAGGACGCTCCCAATTGCACTCGATGGCACGCTCCCAGCCTGCTTGACTGTACGCTCCCAAGTAAGCTCTCAAGACACTGTCAAGCACACTCCCAAGCAAGCTCTCAAGGACGCTCCCAATTGCACTCGATGGGACACTCCCAGCCTGCTTGACGGTACGCTTCCAAGTAAGATCTCAAGACGCTCTCAAGTACACTCCTGATTGTACTCGATGACACACCCCCAGCCTGGTGGACTGTACGCTCCCAAGTAAGCTCTCAAGACGCTCTCAAGGTGCTCTCAAGCATTCCCACCGATTGTGGGCGTATGGGTGGGCATTTGGTCCGGGGCTGATGGTGATGATGGCAATGGTGATGGTGTCAGTGATGGTGATCATAGTAACAGAACCACTTAAGACAAGTAGGTTGGCTACGTCAACGTTAGCATCAAAGCTTCTACTGATTTAGAGCATTCTATTAGCCAAAGCTTCTACAAACTCGGAGGTTTCGAACGGCCAAAAGCTTCCCGTGGAAAACTCTACTCCTCCCAAAGCGCGGCTGTCTCAAGCTCAGCTCTCAAACGTGTCTCTCTCAAGCAAGCTCTCAAGCTGGCTCTTAAGTAGGCTCTCAAGTAGGCTCTCAATCAGGCTCTCAATCAGACTCTCAAGCCGGCTCTCAACCAGCCTCTCAAGCGGGCTCTGAAGCAGCCACACAAGATGCTCTCAATGGGTGTGTCTGCACCAGCGAAGCCTGTCGGCAGTCAAGGCTGGCTGAGGTTTATAGACTGCCGGCCGTATATAGTCCCATAGTCTCACGCGCAGATGTGTATGAACCGACTATGGATGGCTACAGACTGCGCAGCAGTCCACGGGAAGCTTGCTATGAGCTGCGCGTGTGCGCGTAGTGCAGTCTATAGTCGATTTACACTTTTGCCGATGTGTGAAGTTATTATATCCCCATCATGTCTTGGTGAACAATGCAATTGAATATGTAACGGACATATTAAAGTAATGTTTCTGTATTTTCAGTTCTACTCAAAAAATATCCTAATAAATTTCAAGTTGATTTGATTTTGACCTACCCACCAGTACATACCTCTATTGTACATTGAGTAGAAAATAAAGGCTGTAACAGTGTTAGAATATATAGCAGGGGATGGTATTGTTTTCAAATGTAGAATGCTGTAGTAGAAAAGAAAAATAAATAGCAGATAGTAACTTTATAGTACAAGTGAATTAGAAGATAGCAGTGTTCAGAAAGCATATATCAAAACTAATCAAATAAATTTCTGTTCAGTATTACCACTGTTTATATTGTTCAATGCAGATATTCTTCTCTATCTTTAACAGATATCTTATTACATTATTTAAACAATAATTGGATGCATGAATTACTGAAAACTATAAACCAGGAATAGAATAGAAATGATAGTCTATCAGCCATTTTTAAAAGTAATATGATGTCATTAAAATCCTATATTTTAGATAGTATATAACTTGATATGGAGTGTTTTGAAATTATATGTTTCATTTCAACTCGAAGGTAAAAATTAGTTTTGTCAATCAAAATCACATATATAATGCTGATTAAGTTTCAGTCTGATAATTTGGTATAAAGCAAATGGTGTGATCTGAAACATATTTAAGCATCTAATAAAGATCAAAAACTGAAGGAGAAAATAAAACATTCCTTCCATTCTCCCCTCTATTCCCTTTTAACCAACTCGAAACATATTTTTCTAACATGAATTCTTGTTTTACATACAAACTTATCTGCTAATACCAATGTTATCCTCATATATCCAATCTAAATATGAACTGTGAATCATTTAAATCTAACATCAATATGTTTTTTAAGCGAATAAATTTAGAAAAAAAAAATAATCCAAATTTATTCATATACACTATCTGTATACAATGAAGTGAAAATCAATTTTAGAACTATGAAAGGACAGTTCTTGAAAGGTAATTCAATTCCATTTTTATACTGTATTTTATATTTTTTGGTATTTTCATAATTAACACTTTTTATAATTACACTCAACATTACTTTACTAATATATATGAAATAATCGAATTTATATACTCTATATTTTCCTTCCAACTGAATATCTTCTTCAAGTAGTATAAATATATTGTATTCAATCTTACATCCAATTTATTAGCAATAATAAGGTGTATATTAAAGGATATTTACATCTTATACAATCTTACTATCTAATCAACTTTCTATTTGTTAGTTTCCTTTTAGTTATATTACTACAAAGTGAATTTTTCAATGATTTTATTAACAAGGAAATATGTACATACTGCAATTGAGTGTATATACTCAAGTAGGTATATTATACTCTAATATTTGATTTATTTTATTTTTGTAATCAGATAAACATTGCATATTATACAATTAGAGAAAAGACCGGATCACATTTTGAAAACTATGTTCTAAACACCACATGGAGTTGTATTTAGCACAGCTTTATAAAAATACAGTACCTTTAGTTCAATCTTAAACAAAACTTTCTCTTTTCTATATCTCTTCAAATTACAATAAATGATACAAGATTATTAATATATATTTGAATAGCTCAAAGAATAAGTAAAACTATATAAATAGTATTTTTACAAACTACTGAAGGTGTATAAACTTTACAATTTTCATGTTTTCTTTTCACAATACAATATAATTTTTTAACATATTTGCAAAGATTATGTCGCAGCACAGCCCATGATACATTTAGCATTATGTAATTGCAATTGTATGGTCATTGTCATGACACTTAGATTATTAGAAACATATTTTACTACTTACTGCTCCTGTGGATTTTAGTTGTGCACAGTGTGAAACCATAAACCATACTTTAAGACATAACTGTACATTGCTGGATGTGAAAACACACACTTTTATACTATATTCAGTCATTCAGTCATCCAGATACTGGATAGGTTTTGCTTACTGCCCTGTGTGAGCTTGCCTCTATTTTAGTGTATAGTAATTTATTCCAAATGAAAGATTCATGATAGATAAGTTTCTTTTGTCCCAAGAATCAAACTTGGATTCTAATAAACACCTTCATCTACAAGAGGACCCTGATTCATTCAAGCATGTCAATTCCTTCCTCGATACCCGGAATAACCACAGTAATGTAAATCAATGACACATAAACTCAACCGAATGATTGGAGTGGACAAGGAATCTTTGAGATGATGACCATTTGCGCTTACGAGACTTTGAACTATTTACTCAGAAAGTAATCATGATTAGTGTTAGCAACGGGACGAGGTAACCGGCCAGTGGTCCAGATTAGGACTGGAAAAATGGCTTGGTTAGATTCCAGACCCGTCCATAAAACCGAACCGCACTGTTCTGGCGGGGTTGGTATGCAGACTGAACTTAAACCCGCAGTTTTTTGGCCGGGTTTATCATACTGCAGATCTTCATTTTCATGAAATCAGAACTTTGGCTCGAATTAAGTATCTAAGTTGTGATCGTATCACAATATGATATATACGTAAATGATGCAGTAATATATGCTCTTTCACCTACCTTTCTCCAATTTGCGATCCGATCACTATTCATTGAGTTGCAGTGAAATAACAACGAAAATTTCGCGTTTTTGGAAGCAAGTCAACGAATAGTAATCGGATCGCAAATTGCATAATGGGAGGTCAAAGAGCATCTAAAACTGCATCTTTTGTGTATATATCATACTGTGATACGTTCACAACTCCAATACTTATTTGGAGCCAAAGTTCTGAGTTAGCGAAAATGTGGAACCGCCCAAAAAAGGGCGGGTTTGGTGCGGTTTGGTTTTTTGATGAGGTAAAACCTGTTGCAATTGTTCCAGTTCAGTTCCAATCCGGACCCGGAATGGTACCGCCAGTTTGGAACCGTTGCTAACACTACACATGATTAATAGAGAAAGTGACATTTGATTTATCTCAGCAATGAAGGCTGTACAGAAGTATTAACCATTATCAAATGGATCAGTGGAGTCTATACCAGGTAAATAAATTAAGAGTTCATCAGAGCCAGATGGAACTTCGATGCACATGATTGTATCCTGTATGGGATAGTATGATTGGGACTATGATATGCTCTGAAAACAACTGTCACACCATCAATTTCTAAGAATAAGAATCACTTCAAAACATAGAATAAACTATTTGATCTTACTGCTGCACACTGATGCAAGCAGGAAGCAAAGCAGACTGGAAGTCAACAGGATCAACAACAATAATATCCAAACGAACGACTAGTTTTAGCAACGGGTCCGGGTAACCCGCCAGTAGTCTGGGTTTTGACCGGAAAAACAGATAGGTTCAGTTCCAGACCCAAATATACATCCAACCCGCTGTGCTTTGCCGGGGTTGTTACCCCGACCGGATAGAAACCCGCAGTGCTTTGTCCAGGTGCAAGCCGGACTGCGGTTCTATTTTAGGGTTCCTGCAACTTTCGCTCCAATTAAGTATATGAGTTCTGATCGTATCAACACATGATCCATATGTAGATTGTGCACTTTTAGCCGCTCTTCAACCTCCCGCTGTCAGTATTGTGATCGGACCAATATTCGTTGAATCGCTGCGAAATAACACCATATTTCAACCAAAATTCGTGGGTTTTCAACAGCGACTCAATGAATATTGGTCCAATCGCACATCTGACAGCGGGAGGTGAAAGAGCGGCTCGAACTGCACAATCTACATATAGATCATGTCATGATACGATCAGAACTCAGATACTCAATTGGAGCCAATCTTTTGATGTTGAATGGCAGGTTTTGAGTGGTAAAACTGGCCCATTTCCAATGGTCTCGGTTTTTCTTGTGGTAAGACCCATTGCCATGGTCTGGTGTAGTGTGGAACCGGAACCATAACCTACCCGGGAATTTGGACCCGTTGCGATTACTACAAATGACTCAAGGGTAGTGGTCAGAGATAAGATTTCAGATGATCCATCATCAATGCAGAACAGACACCATAAGTGACTCCCAATTGGCCGAAAGGAATAATGAAAATCATGTGGAAGCCAAGAGTATGTTTGATCCACCATAATCTGCCACTGGCAAACTGGGTGGTAACAAAGAACTCCCAGAGGTGGAGAGACAATGGGCAGTGTGCAGAATGTGGCTGTAATCACAAGGCATACAATTGCATTCAATACAGTAAGGTGGCTTTTCCAGACCAGCTATACAATTTCCCACCAAGTACTGGTGATAATCATGTTATACTCCAGTGATTCTCTTATACTAGACAATCCGAAATGTAGTCTATCTCTCTCAATTCCTGACGTGGCAGAAGTGACAGGATATCAATACCCTGGGTTTTAAACCGATCGGTATGCGGTCACATATGGCAACTAATGTCACCTTACATTGTTGCCAGATCGCGATAAAATTGACAGTGTTTTATGAACTTCTCCCAGCATGCATGTCAAATCAACCAATATGTGAAACAGCAACCACAATACACAACAAACACATAATCCATATATACTATATTTGAGATGTAACTGGTGAGATGTAACCCAGTTGATCTCATATCCATTGAGATATTACCAGCATGGTCATGGTATGCGAACTACTTTGGCAACTTGGAGTTCAATTAGAACTGGCTCAGATTGCAATCTTAACCTTTCATCAGATGTTGATAATGTCAGCCACAGATCATCAGAAAATGGTAATCTCATACCAGTATTTGAAACACTTGCCACCGGATGATGAATCACATGTCTTCAATGTGGACATGACGACTTATGATTTTGTACTGAGCCTTTCTTTGTTCCAATTTAGAAATTCCAACATTGACTGCTCTACAGGCCAGTCATTATGTTTACAGACACCTGTTGGAAATTGTGCAAATGTGCGAAAAATTCTTTTGCTCTCCAAGGGAGATTGAACTGTTGATGGTTGTGGTTGTGAATTATCACCCCCAGCAGTAGATATTCAGTTACTGGGGGCCACTGCATTAGATGACCAACTGGCTAGTATCAAGCTGGATATAGTATACACTGGGCAAACTGGCAAGCGTACTGGTCTGCTGAGAGCAGCAACAGTGATGGAAGGCATCACCTGCAAATGATTAGAACAGATGAGCTGCAATCAAGGCTGAATTGGAGAGCAGTGAGCAGGGGTAGTAGTTGCGACTGAAAGGAGTCTACAGAGGAACTCTGAATCACTGCTTCCAGCTCCCCAAGATATGAAGCAAGTACCTCAATGAAATAACTTGGCCTTATTGTAGTAAACTGTTCCAATCCAGCCTCCTGAAACCCCTATACTTTTCCAATCTTACTAGAATTCGGTTGGAAGCAGAGAATAATAGATAACAGGCGAAGATAATGCAGGTATTGTATTTACTAACAATGAAGTGCATATCTTGGCTTAAGAGAATGACTTTTTGCAGGTCATCAGCAACACCACAGCTAGTACACTTCTGGCACACCGAAAAGTATATCACATAATTAACCATGAGCTGGGCAACACATCTCCAAACAGGTAGATCCACAGCCAGTCGGAGTTCAAACTGAAATAATTCAAACTGTATTTTGTATCGAACCTAGGCATTGGCTTTGTACAGCAGTTACAATCACCGGGAGCAGCACCAAATAACTTCAACAAGAAGATGGGTGGAGGCCTGTAGCTGTGTGTTGACTATTGGGTATTCTTATTAGCTATGTTTTAGAATCAATGCATGAATGCAGTGATTTCAGAAATGATAAATCTTGTATGTTTTGCTCCCATCAGTTTCAGACTTGATCTCTTGATTGTGTGCTGGCTTCTCTGTATTATTGAATACAACAGGTACAAGACACGATTTTGAACCAGCTATATCCAGTTTGAATAATGGGCTACACTATTCAGATACCCGATTACACTAATCTTATTCGAGGATTACATTGACCACTACTAGCAACCATATACCAATGACTTCACTGTGTGCTACATAAATGACATACTCAGCGACAGAGTGACTGCAAATGTGCATGAGGAGCAGATTCAAAATGTGCGGGAGTAACAGTTGGAATTTGGCCTATCTCACCAAGCTGTATATTGCAAATTAAGAGTCTTAAAGGTTGGCTTTCATTGATTTTTCATCAACACAGAAGGGATTGGTATCAAATTAAAGAGGATATCTCCAACCATGAATTGTCCAAACCTACAGTAAATCAGGGATGTACTAATACCTGTTGGATTTGTAAACTTCAACTTAGAGGTCATCAGGAAATGTCCAAGGAATACATTTGCGCAGACAGAGTTACCGAATTGTGGAGATGCTGCATATACAATTAAATACAACAAGAAGTTAAACAAACTCAGATAAAGACAGAAGATGACATTAGGAAAATGTATTTTAGTCACTGGAAGGCTCCAGGTGTGCCTGAGAGGAGGTCGAGAGTATACATAGATGCATCACTTTCAGGAGATTATGACACCCTCGGAGGGCATTCCAGCCAGCCTTCGGAGTAACTGGCATCTCAGATGACTCGTACATGAGAACCCTGGGAGTGATTGTACTATGTGTGGGAACATCTCGGAGTGCAAAAGGGAAGTTTGGGTGTGTCTGGGTGCATCTGGCAGCGCAGAGGACAATGTTATGAGTACCTAGAAGTGCTAGCAACAAGCCTGGGTGCACCCGTGATAAGCGTAGGTGCACCAGCACCAAGCCTGAGTACATGGACAACAAGCCTAGAAGTGCAAGGAACCAGCCTGGGAGTACTGGCGGAAAGCCTGAGATTGCCGGTAACAAGCCAAGGAGCGCTGGTAACAAGTCTGGGAGTGCCGGCGACAAGCTTAAGAGCACCTTATATCACAGTTGAGCAGTCTGTGCAAAACTACATCTTGACTGGGAATGCTGCGGGTGTGCCTGGATATCACAGCTACTGCTGATTGTTTAATGATTTTTACCACTCATGTATTCAGTTAATCTTCTCATCCATAGATCAATACAGCTACTAATCTACACAGAGTATATCAGAACTGGCTGCAGGCGGTGCATGCGAGGAATTCGAAGTGCACCCAGAAATGTCAATCAGGTTAACTCAAAGATCCACTCCAAGGCCACGATTAACTGAGTTAGGAGATTCAGTTGGATGCAGTAATTGACCATATTTGGATTTACACTTGGAGGCCACAATAGAGTACGCTTAGAGATGCACTCCAAGAATGCAATCAAGCGAGTTTGGAGAATCGCTTGGAGGCCTGAATTAGGCGAACTTGGAGGCTGTAATTGAGCGTGTTTGGAGATATGTACCTGGAGGCTATTGTCATGCAATTGTGGATGCCATAATTGAGCTAGTTGAGAGATATGTACTTGGAGGCCATGATCATGCGGACTTCAAAAACGCAATCAAGCCAGTTTGGAGAGACCGTTGGAGGTGTAATGGGACAATCAGTTTCTCCCCACCACTACCAACCAGCTTGGCAGAGGACTGAGCTGAGGTGGGTGTACGGAGATACAGGGATGATGAAGACGGACTGGGCGGCAGGGGTGTATGGCGATACAGGGGTAGCAGAGATGGATGCATTGATGGGAGGTATAAATTCTGGAGACCCTGGGGTACATATCTTGCATGGCACTTCATATCATCGCATTCCATCATACAATGGATTATACACTCTAGCTTTCCCATTTTTTTATCCCAGTTGCTGTCTCCGAGACTCTGTGTGGATCCACGCAATTGAGTGGATCCTCACAGCCGGGTAGTATCATAGCTTCTCATCCTATTGCTATGCTCCTGAAGGCAGAACCATTCTGTCAGATGCATTCGTTTTGGAATGCGATGAGAGGTGTGGCAGAGTGTTTATGATGAGCTCTCTACCTTCCAGCTCTGCTGTTTCACAACAAATGGAGCCCAAATGCGGATTCTGTTTCTGAATGCAGTGTACTGAATGGTGGAAAAGACCCGCACTAGCTAATACGGGCGAATATGGAAAGAAGCAATTAGTGGACGATACTAACAATGTTGGATTTGAATGCCAGATGCGGTAAGCTGGGTACTTTGATGTTGCTAACAAGAAAGGCAACAACCTAATACCTTGACAAATACCGATGAAATGGCGCAAAACTAACATCTGACAAATAGCACCAATCTAATACTGGAATGAACACTGAAGAAATTGCACCAAACTAACACCGGCCGAAATGTACCGACCATATACTGGGACCACAGGCACCGACCCAACAACGGCAATGACAGGCACCGTCCTAACACCAGGATGGCAGGCACCAATCTAACACCGGGCCAACAGGCACCGACGTCGCCCCGGGACACAAAGTACTGATGTCATACATGGATAACAGGCACCGACCTAATCCCGGGGTGACAGCCTCCAACCTAATGCTGGGATGACAGCCACCAACCTAATACCAGGACAACAGGCACTGACCTCGCAGACAGGACAAAAGGCACACACATCACAGATGGGATAACCGGCACAAATCCCATACCGGGACAACAGGCACCAATCTAACACCGGGACAACAGGCACCAACCTAACACCGGGACAACAGGCACCAAACCAACACAGGGACAACAAGCACCTACCTTATATTGGGACGAGAAAACAAAAGCGGAAAAGGAACGCGAACCCCATACCAAGGAAGACGCTGACCTGAAGGAATATTAAGGAAAGATATTAACTATCCTGGCAATATTGTGAGAAGTGCTAATGAGAATACTACTAGGCATACGGGGAAGTCGCAGGGAATACAATACGAAAGACGACATAGCAGGAAGCTAAGAGAGATCACCGTGAGAGGGTGTGAAGCTGCACTAAGAAAAGGATCAAAAGAAAGAGCTCATCTCAAAAAGAGCGCCAATTGACCTAACTCCTCTTCCAAAACTCACAAACTAGCAATTGACCTTAGATTACCAATTACTGCCAATTCACCGCCAGATCCACCATCCTACTTCCAAACTGCTACAAACAGTACGAAGATGTCAACTTAACACTATCGATTCACTTCCGCTGCCGATCCCAGTAGCCGTTCCGCTTCCTCTAGTGCTGGGCCCTCAATCCAGGCTGGATTCTCTACTAGGGCTGGACCTTCTGCCAATACCTCGCCCAATCATGCACACAATCACAGGCAATTCATCGAGTCCTTGGCCCTCGCCATTGTGAAAGAAAAGTAGCAAATGTTGCTCCCAGGTACCATGGGCACCTGAGTCTTCAGAGGAGCGGATGTAACCCAATTCATCGAGGCATATGAAGGTCTCTCCTTTCATACAAGGACCGACCTAGCTGCCTAAGAGGTTATTGCAACGTTCCCATCCTACTGCTCGGAAGCAATCGAGGAAATGATTAAGATTGTGAATAGATATCCGAGGAATCACTGGGTGCAGTTGAAAGAGGAGCTGAAAGATGCCTTCCAACACGCCAATAGCCGGGTCTATATGTACACGGCATCGTACTTGGAGCGACTATGCAGGGACCAGCTGAAACGTGGGAACATCGGCCTAAAAGCCTTGATCCTCGCCTACGACAACATCAGCTGCATTTTGATCAACAAGGGAGCCTTGGCCGAGAACTCAGTGGTGGAAATGTTGCTCAGAGCCCTTCTAAGATATTGGAGACCGAAAAAAGTAATGAAACTGGAACTAGATCCCAGAGACCCCTGGACATTCAAATACGACAAACTCCAACACTGTGTACTTGACAAAGGTGCGACCGCCGATACCCTCACCCACCTACATTGGGATGGAGCACATAAGGTGCCGGGCATCTCTCCTTACTCAATCCCAACTGGAGTTCCACTCCCACAGATGGTAGTGGTGTTGATCCTTCCGCCAATTCCTAACGAAGAGACTCTGGCACCAGCACAAGCCACCAAGGCAATTCCCATCGCTAAAGCAGAATACACGATTGACACCAAAAAGGACAATATGACAAAGGCCTTTGAGGCTTTGACCTTCCAGCTGAGCCAAGCGAATGAGCCCAGATACGGAGGCTACCAGACTGGCAGGGTGTACACCATCGAAGTTGACCATCCACCTTCGTACCCACACCAATGATCTGTCCATGTTCAAATGCACCCGTGGGAACTGCTTACTACCAACTGGGACCCAATTACCAGCAGTATCCACGGCAAGGATTAGGACCCTGTATCTATTGTGATGAGCTGGAACAAATCCGCAGGAGCTGTCCCAATGTGGGCACCAGCCTGGAAAAATGTGTAATCCACCTCAATGAACATGGAAGACTAACCTCAGAACCAAGAGGACAAGCTGGAGGTGAGATATCCAGATATCGACCAGAGAGAAGGTTTTTGTCAATCCAGGAGTACGCCCAGGAAGTAACCTGGCAAGGGCAGCAGAGAGGGGGAGTTGCCACTACGGCTGCACCACAGCTGCCACAGCCACAGGACATTGCAAATCTCCACTGTTTCAGAGGGCCAGTACCCAGGTGACTGCGTTTCGCTTAGGGATTGCTGGACAGCTGTCGGAAATCGACTGGGACCACTGTGGTCAGTCTACAGGGAAGGATGGTAAGGAAGAAGGTATCAAAGCCCGTATCAAGAAATTGAGCGACCAGAATGCAGAGCAAGAAGAGGGTCAAAGTTACTGCAGTGTGGAGGAAGAGGAGGATAGTGAGACAGAGGAGGAGAGAGATACACATTTAGACAAGGAAGAGAGTGATGAAAGGTGAGCAGTCATGCGCATGCAGGCAGGATAGGCCTTCGTGGATAAGAGACTAAAGAGGACGGACAAGGTGACCTGAGGTCATCATAAGCGGGCACGTATCGAGCAAGAGGTTCTGAAGGTCTCGATAACTTCTAGTAACCAGGAACAGCAAACTATCATGTAAGCGGTAGCATTCAGCAAGCAACCGGTGAAGGGGGACCACATCGAAAACACAACTCCAAAGACCTGAAATCCTCTGAAGGTGCTGCGAAATATGGCACCGGCCCTGGATGCTGAAAACTACGAAGTCCTTCGAAGCAGCCAACTCGATTATACTAACGTAGCCCGTCAGGAGAGAGAGACCGCTGCTTTGATATTTCAACTGCTACCACAGGCTAAAACGCTATCAGTTCCCAAAGACAAATGAGTTACTGCCCGGACCCCGGCCGCACCAAAGAAAATAGAAATCCCTTTTGTTTCTGCCTTCTCCAGCCTGAAAGATTACGCCAGATGCACCGAATTCCGGTTCGGCAGGGCCTCTCCAAATGTTCTCAGAAAGATCCATGCCCACGAACTTCCCATGCTCATTCATGGTGGAGCTGAGATCTGCATGATGTGTGAAAAGGTCACCAGAGAGTTGAATGTCAGTTGGAAACTTGCCGACTGGAAGATGATCACTGTCAATGGCCATTGGTCTGATTTGATGAAGATGGCAGAGTCCATGCTCCTTGATATCCATGGTATTTTCATTCCTGTACCTATCTGTTTTGCAAAATCCGTATCTGAACACTGATCTTGGATCACCTCTGGGAAACATATGATTGAACGTTAGAGAGGAACTTGGATGATAGGTGTTGCCAAGTAACCATCTCAGCCATCGATGGGTCAGAGCAGGTGACATTTGTTGCTACCTTTCTGAGTAACAAGCGGGATAGATTCACCAGAAGCTTGGGAAACTTATATGCCTCATTGAAGTGAAGACGACTAGGAAGGATAGGGCCTGGCAGTACGAAGAAAAGTTGTTTGAGAGTTCTGCGAGGAATGATGGAAAAGAGAAGGGCTCGAATAGTAGAAAACGAACAGACCAGGAGTTGGTTGATACGATGATGGCACGTGCAGGGAAAGTGGAAGGATTATACACCGGAAAAGAGAAGAAAACATTTAAGAAATGGAGACAGTCAGTCTGATGAGAGGGGCTGTGGAAGGCTGTAAGGAAGCGAATGGGAACAGGCATGAATTGGGAAGATGATTGGGAAGAGGAGAAAGGACTGGTAGATGGAGAGCTGGGCAGGAGGGTGGTAACAGAAAAGTGGTTGATAGGAGAAGGGGCTCTGGAGAAGGAAAGGAGGGTAACCGGAAGTGAATCGATGACTGTTGCGTAGGGTTTCAAAAATAGCATTGCTCAGGACCATAGTCAGATACAACCCTTCTCCTGATACCTTGATCCAGTGAAGTTCAACTTAGACAAAACACCAAAGCAGCACAGGTGCGTGCCCTCTACAAATGTGTTGCCCAGAAAGTGACCCCTGTTCCTGTGTCGGATGGAAGTATACCAGATACTGGACTCGACTGGAGAGAAAGAGCTATCGCCAAGGCTTTACCAGTACCAGGCCCCTGGGAGAAGCGGTTTATTCCCAAATTCTCCCACTCAGTAAGAGTTGGAATGTTGACACCTGAGACATTACAAGAGCTACGGATAGGGATCGTATTATGGCCGAAGAAGAAGGAAGCCCTCCTGGGTATGGTATTGAATGGAGAATATCCGATGTCATGGACATGGGAGGAACTGGGACCGATCAGCGATGAGGTCGAGCCACTCCATTCTTTCTGACTGTTGGATAGTCATAAAATCTGGAAACATCGTGTATTCAGAATACCGATGAAAGTCATTCCCGTGGAAAAAGACATGATAGAAGAGAGAGTCCGGCAGAGCCTATTTGAGCCCGCTTGCGGCCCCTACAGGAATGCTCACTTCTTAGTTCCAAAGAAGAATGGGAAGTACTGCTTCAGCTACTCTGCCATGCGGACAAATCAACATACACTGGAAGATGCCAGCATACCACCAAACGTCAAAGAGTTTTCTGAAGCCGTTGCCAGGTTGCCCATTTCTTCACTGATTGACTTTTACTCTGGGTATGACCAAAAAATATTGCACAAAGACAGCTGGGACTATATGGCCTTCCAGACTACGCAAGGCATGAATCGGCCAACCGGACTGGTACAGGGAGCTACCAATTCGGTATCAGCATTTGTCAAAGTATCTCGGAAAATACCAAACGATTGCCTGGGATCAATTGTAGAAGTATTTGTCCAGAATGCCAGAGTGAAAGGCCCAATGAGTTCATATAGAGAAGAGGTAGTAGAAGGGCTGCCTGGAGTTGGAAGGTTTGTTATGGACCACCTCCAGAACCTCAATAATGTACTTGGCGATGAAGAGAAAGCTGGAGCCACCAATTCCGGAGAGAAGTCTAACTGGCGTAGGATTGGAGGAAAAGTAGTAGGGTATGTCTGTGGAGAGGCGGGAAGGTGGCTGCAAGTGTCTAAGGTCAACAAGGTGTGAAATTGGCCCTGGTGCGAGAGCCGTATGGAGTGCAGGGCATTTTCAGGACTTCGCACATATTACCAAATATAAATCCACAAGTATGGAATCGTTGCAGGCCCCCTCTTACAAATCTTATGGAAGCACGTCGAGTTTCAATAGGGGACTGAGAAAAATAAAGCTCTGGCAATTGTGAAGGTGGCTCTCTGCAATGCTCCTGCGTTGAAGACGCTAGACATTAGTGATGGCGCCGGCAAAATAGTTGTTGGAGTTGATGCCAGCTTAGTGGGGTAGGGGGCAATCTTGTTGCAGGAAGACGAAAATAAGGACCGGCACCCTTGTCACTATGAATGCGGACTTTAGAACAAATCCGAGAAGAGCTATGACACAGGGCAATGTGAGTGCCCTGGGCTAATGAAGGCACCTATGAAGTTCTGCAACTATGTATATGGGGTCAGATCTCTGGTGGAGACCAGTGCTAACACATTAGTGTACCAACTAAACTTCCCCACCAACGACCTGCCAGAAGAACTGGTCACCTGCTGGATAGTGTGGATACAACTCTTCGATTTCGATGTAAAAGAAGTCCCAGGGAGGCAGAATGGAGGTCGTGATGGCATCGCACCGCAGCTGTGAGGGGAAGGGGAGCCTGAGCCAAGAGAGGAGGGTGACCTAGAGGAAACGATTGAAGCAAGCTTATCAGGGAATATGGATTGAACGACGACCGGAACAAAACAGATGAGAGAGGGCCTACGAAGTATTTGTCGGGTTAGGACTGGTGGAGGAATACAAAGGGAGATGGAAGGAGACAGGTAAATTTCTGGGGAACCTAAAGTGGCCGGAAGGAAAAACTCCAAATGAAATGCAGCATTTTCAGTGGGAAGCCATGAAATACCTCGTTTCAGATGGAGTACTCTACCCGAGGCGCGATACCAATGATCCGCCAGCAAATCTGTTCATGAGCATGCAGCAGAACAGAAAAACAATGGAAGCTGAACATGAACTGAGCGGACACCATGGAAGAGAAGCAACATTACAAATGGTGCTGGAGCGGTACTGGTGGCCGGATATGTATGTCGATGTCAAAGAATTGGTGAAAACGTGCGAGCACTGCACGAACAGAGTGCCTCTACAGTATGATGAACTCGTGAATAGCCTAACTGTCAGTCACATATGGTAGCGAGTGGGGATAGATATTTCGTTTGTACCCAACACGGAGGATCGGTATCACCTTCCAGTGGTAGCCAGGGAATGCCTCAGCAGGGGGGCAGAGCGACGACCACTAAAACAGGGTACATCGGAGAAAGTTGCAGACTTCCTTCATGTGGAGGTAAATTGCCAGTTCGGGACCCCGGAAATTGTGGTAGTAGACGGTAGTGCAGAGAACAGGAAATGGACCGACCTGTTCCTCAAACGGTAACATATCTAGAAAATCACAGTAACCCTGTACCATGCCGGGGTTAATAGAGTAATTGAAAGAGGGCACAGACCAATTGCAGATGCACTATCCAATCTCCCAGCCGGCTCCGACAAACTGAAGGAGATGTGGATTGACCACCAACCAACAGTGTGTTGCGCCAACAGGATGTCCGTTAGACATACGACTGGATACCTGCTATTCCGCCCTACATTGGCCAAGATGCAGTACTTCTGATAAAGCTGGAGAACGTATCGTGGAACACCGACAACTGGATTCAAGGAATTGACAATATGGCATGACTGCTTCGAGCCAGAGCAAGACAGATAGATCAAGTGCGAGAGGTCATCGATGCTACGAGACAAAACCTAAAGGAGTCGAAAGGTGCCAACAAAGGTTACTTCGACCCAGCGGACAACCTCCGAGCTGAATATCTGCAAATTAGCGACTTGGCACCCGTACATGAAACAATGAAAGGGCAGTCTCACAGTGGCAAACTGGATGTGAGGTGGTGAGGCCCCTACTGAGTCACAGACATTGCCCAGACCTTGGGGACATAGCGACAGTCACAACTAGATGGAGCAGAACTCATGGGCGGGATAGATGGTATTCAACTAAAGATGTTCTGCACTTGCAACGACAGCATACCCAGCACTCGAGAAATTTGTAACCCTAATGCCATCCAGGAGGACGATTTGGAGGAATTCGAGGAATTCGAGGGGGAGGCAGTAGCAGGCGGCAAATTTATACCAGGAAGCTGGATATATATAATTAAGTTGAAAGACTGGAAGGAATGATCATGGGTAGGGACGGAGCATATCGTGGGGTGTAAGTCGCTAGTGGATAGGTGGAATGCTGTATATCCGGTGCCGGCAGAGCACCCATCCAAACAACGAGGGACAGACTGGGGGGGGAAGAAGAGGGGAAGGGAGGAGGTCCATTGCATCGACCATGATGAAAAGAGTTGAGGATATCGAATCCACACAATTGCATGGATTTGCGAGATGGTGGGGGAAGAAATATTCCTATTGGCTGAGTTACACCCATGTTACACGAAAGATTCCTACAATTCTCCCCTAACCCTCGAGTAACTTCGGGACAAGAGAGACGCCACCTATAACAGCAGTGGGCAGAAAATTTACCACTGAGAACAGGAACAATAAGCAAGATTTGCCAAACCACTGAGTACAAGCAGAGAAAGAGAAGGGGAGGAGGCAATGAAGTTGTGAACAGGTACCAGAAGAGTAAACTAGGGAAATCGGGAACCACATAGAGACTGGAAACAGAACGATCTGGTACAACACACCTCCTCCAGGTATATACAGAGCCTTCCCCCCCACTAAGTTCCTAAGAATAGACAACCACTGTCTGTACTGTTCACCTCCCTCTGCACACAGATGACTGCACCCAATGTCACTCTCTGAACCATAACCGACGACAGACATGCCATTTACATCATTCGATGACATTGTAGCAGTACTCAACGATGCCGTGGATTTTGAAGCACTATTAACCACTACCCCCTCCGTTACGAGCCTCGACTCCACCCCAGCGGCAGTCACCACCACCGCAGCCTCCACCACTGCAGTTACCACAACCGCAGCTTCCACCACCGCAGCCTCCAACACCGCAGCCACCACCACCGCCGTTACTACATAAACCCCCTCCTTGGATATCTCTAGTATTGCTAGCTACCTGTCTCCAGTAACCCTATCATTGGAGACACTATGACACCTCAGCAGGGAATTCTTCGCCAATAGACCTGTCAGATCACTACAAGAAGCCGTAGAGATCGCTGAATGGGAACTTCCTCCCTAAAGCCACAGCAATTTCATGATCGAGATCTATGATCTCTTTGGTGACATTACCAGTACTACTGATACCCAGGTCACGTGGCTGTCGAACTTCATGGAGAGAAACCTTGACTGGAAGAAGTCGAAATACAAGCGATACGACGACTTCCTTAAGGCTCTCGACAGCTCTGGCAGGGTAAGTGAGATAATAAAGTAATATCACTCTGTGTCGCAGAGGAAGAAACGGGCAACAAAGAAGCTGGGAGACCTCAGGCAGCATTATCCCAAATTCCAGGAAATTCGAAGTGACAGCAGCAGAAGTGAGAAGTGGATGCAATTAACCGCAATCGCCAACTAAACATCGAGGGATCCCAGCTTAACTAAGAGATGCCTCAATGGTGCATACATCAACGATCTCACCACGCTACACTGGCTGTCGAAATTGAACAAGTGGTAAACTTTGGGAGATTTCCAGGAAGCTAAAAAACATGTTAGATAATGGCTGCCCTAAGCTGGAAGAAGGAATCGACTACGAAGCTATGGGTCTGAAGTGGTACCGGGGGTGATTAATACCACTTAGTTATTACCCTGGCCTGGATTACCGCAATTATGCCAATTGACTCTGAACTATCTCACCATCAGTACCACCTCCTGACTCTGAGATACCCATTCCACCTCCATCCCCAGATAAGAGCAAGATGCTCCCACCACCAACACCACCAACAATGGGAAAAGAAAAGGAAACGGATGAGGGCAACATTGGAGGGCTCTTGATGGACCTGGCTGAGAATGGATCTGAGGACGAAACCAGAACTGCCACCATGAAAGACACCGGGACAGCCCCGCCAGGGCTCACTAAAAGAGATGCCAGTACAAGCCCGCTAGGGCCCACTGAGAAACATACCAGTAAGATCCTGCCAGGGCCCACCAAGCAAGAGGCTTGTACAATCACACCAGCACCCACCGAGAAAGAGTCTGGTACAACCCTGCCAGCTCCAACCGGGAAAGAGGCCAGTACAGCTCCAGAGGAGCCTATCTATTCTATGCAGCAGGGCACTCCACAACCCAACAGGCCTACCACTCCCAGCAGCGACAGTAGTAGTTCCGATGACGTCTACACTAAGAATGATGATTATGTGAGCTGCTTATCTAGAATTGTTCGGCCTCAACCCCAACTGCAACAGAATGTTGGACGACAGGACGAAGATGTTGGTATTTCATGAGAGAAAAATGGGGAACAAAGCTGTTCCTATCTTCCAACAAGCAGTAAACGAAGACCCCGAGTTGTTCTTTGAGGCCAGGGTACAAATCACAGTGGCCATGTACGCGATGCCTGAGATGATAGTTTGATTCCATACTGGGCTTGGCAACATCTCATTCTTCACAAGCGGTAAAGGAAAAGAAAAGACAGACATGGAGAGTGGCAAGAAAAAGCGGGTGCGCACGTAGTGAGAGTTCTAATGCTTTTTCTTTTGGGTTTTTTGGGTTTCCTTTATGTTCATGGTTTTCGTCTTGGTCTACGTTTGTGTCTTTACTTTGAGTTTATGGTTTTCTTTTGAGATGCTGGTTTTTGTCTGGGTCTACATCTGTGTCTTTTCTTTGGGTGAATGTTATGCTTATGTTGTTTCGGGTTTTTGCGTATACAGTAATCTGGAAGAGGAGAGGTGTGCTTCACAGAAAGGGCCAGGAAGGAGTTGTGGCAGGAAAATCTGTCTCTTACCATCACCACCAATCAGCTTGGCAGAGGACTGAGCTACGGCGGGTGTACAGAGATACAGGGATGATGGAGACTGACTGGGTGACGGAGGGGTATGGGGATACAGGGATGGCGGAGATAGACAGAGTGACGGGGGATATATGTTCAGGACACCCCGGGGTAGATAGCTTGCATGGCATCTCATATTATTTCATCTCATTATACAAAGAATTACACATTCTATCTTTCCCATCTTTGGATCTCACTTGCTCTTTCCATAACTCTCTGTGGATCCACGCAATTGAGTGGATCCTTACAGCCCGATGGTATCATACCTTCTCACCCTCCTCCTACGCTCATCGAACCAGAACCGCTCTTTCCCTCATAGTTCCTTTGGAATGCTGTGAGAGGTGCGGCGGAGTGTTGATGATGAGCTTTCTGCCTTCTAGCTACACCATTTCACCACAGAGACCATGATTGTTCAAACTTGGATGACATAACTGAGCCAGGATGGAGATACACTTCAAGGTCATAATTGAGCCAGATTGGATGAGTAATTGGAGGCAGTTGATGGATGGTGCACTGGATACACAGACTCTATTCATTGGTTAGTTATCTCACAACCTTCGGAATGCGACGAGTTGACTATACCTGTGATGCTGTCATGGAGTGCTTTGGTGGTGGCCGTCGATCTGTACGTGGGCAAGCAGGAAGCCGATGCTACATTCAGAGGTCAATTTTTCATCGTGCAAATCCGGGAAAGACTGATAATCTTGTGTGGATGCTGTACTCAGTGGATGCTGTACCTGGTGTTAACTCATGATCCTGTTATGGAGAGATAGAAAGACATAACGTAACTTTGGGTTCTGCGATGATCATAGAGTCATTGACGAGAACAAGAGATGGCAGATGAAGACGGGCATGATATGGAGGATTCAAGTGGCTATGAGACATCAGGGGTACGACATGCGTTATTGGGTGTAGCAGACCTTGTATCAGTGCTACTCCATCAGCAAAATGTATCGTACTCACGGGGAGTCTCCAGGAGTGTCTACGAGGATGTGTAGTATAATCTTGGATGCGACAATGTCAGGACAGTATCAGACCCTGTGAGGGGACTCTAGCCAGCCTCCGGAGTAGCTGGGATATCTGATGACTAGTACGGGAATACCACGGGAGGGATTAGGTTACGTTTGTGAACACATCGGAGCACTAGAGAGAACGTTGGGTACATCTGGGAGCACCAGTGACAAGGCTGGGAGCGCTGACTACAAGTTTGGTAATACCTGGGAGCGCCAATAACAGGCCCTAGAGCGCTGCCAACAACATCAGCAAAATGAATTTTAGTCACTGGGAGCCTCCAGGAGTATCTGAGAGGATGTGGAGTATAAACTTAGAAGCGTGAATTTCAGGAGGGTATCAGACCCTACGAGGGCATTCCGGCCGGCCTTCAGAGTAACTGGGATCTCTGATGACTGGTACGGGAGCACCATGGGAGTGGTTGTGAAAAGTTTGGGAGCACCTGGGACTGTCGCCCAACCAATGCGGGAATCCCAAACTAACTCTGAGAGATGCTGGGTTCTCATGCATACTCATTTGAAGGACTGCAGGCATTATCTGGGATTGTCCAGATGTACATGAGCAATAAGAATACCCTCCACGTATGATGCATAGATTATTGTTCATTATCAACTTCTAAATCATACTATAGTACCCAGCATCTCATCAACATTCTATTGTTTGCTTCGCTACATTAAGGAGGAACCAAAGAAAATCGCGAGTGATTCAAAAAGAAAGTAGCTAAAACCGAAACAATAACCTGACTAAGTGATCAGAATGATATCAATAGAACATAGATGAGGGAGCCCCACCACGTGTAATTTGAATTTGATGTGTGCAATGGCTTCTGCAGTAATGCAATCTATCACCGTGGAAGGGCAAAATTTACCTCGATATTCGTCTTGAGAAAACATAACGGTAATCTTCTTTCCAGTGGCATACTCAGACAACGGACAATGAATAGCTGCAGCCACAAGCGCTAATGTCTGCGGTGTTACAGGTTGAAAGAACTGCGATGTCATCGGTTGTCACCCCAAGCTATTGGCGGTAAAGAAAACCCGATGGTAGATTATGTCAAGCACTTCCATGCACGTGAACCAGGACTTCTTGTCCTCGATGACCTTCGAGAGATAAGCATCGTCAAACAGGAGCTCCTTGATTTGGATTTGAAGCGCAGTCTCTGATCCCAAATCCAACCGGTAACTACAGACAATTGTTCGACGAGCTCCATCTGCCAAATGCCCTTGAATGGTACTAATCTTTAGTTGAAACTATGTATTTTGGGGGGATTAGTATCATCATAAGTCCAATCGAGGAGCAGAAAACAGAATATACACTTACAGCTTCTCGGGTTTGCGGATCGATTTTAAGAGATGGACCACCTGGCAATTGACACACAGATGGAGTACCTACAGGAGCACCAGCTAATGCACGCTGACGATCCTGCGCTTCAACGGCTAGTTTTGAAGCCTCATCAACTATCGAGTACTTCTCATCAGAAATGATTGGCCAGTGAGTCTTTGTGAATACGATTGCCTCTATGAACCATTTCACTACCTCAAAAGTATCCTTTTGGTGTTGAGGAACGTTGTGATCTCCACCGGACTTTGGTTGAGGAACATTGTGGTCTCCACCAGCCTTGGGAAGCGGGAGCGCCTGTACAAAGTCAGACTCGCGTAATATGTTCATGGCTGACTTTTGGTGTTTGAGCAATGGCGGTGCTACAGCCGCGACTGGATGTCGTTCTCATGGAAGTGGAGGGTGCGCAATGACAGTATCAGCACGGCTCTGTTTCTTTGGCAGCGGAACCCTTGTAGTTCACATTGTCTTATCACGGCGTGCCTGGTCTAGATGTAGTACCTCCTGCCGGATATCGAAATCATATCCTTCGATCTGGGATGACAACCTGGACTTGCCAGGGTCTTCACTTCCGTCATTGCTGATCTCCCAATAGATATCGTCATTATCCTGGTTCATCAGAATAATAGCCCGGACATTAGCTATCTCCAACACTATACTTGACAGCTGGGTTGGAAGTTCAAACATTTGATTGGCAATGAAGATTGGGTGTCTTCTGCAATGCACATGCAAGTCCTCTCTCAAGGTGTACTTTTTGATTCTTCTGTGAATAGTGATTCCTCACCTCGCTAGCCATAGGTTCCATGTTTGATGAAGTGAAGTTGGAAATGTAGAGGGAAGTATATAAGGGTAAATATAAAACGAAGTTTAATAGAATGACATGAAAACAGGGCAACAAAGTAACACGTGGTCGAGCAGGATGCAATTCGAGGCGTGCCTGGAAAGAGTCCAGAAGACATGTCGGCGGTTCATATTTATATTGCTGATGCTAGTTCTTTGTTGTGATTTAGGAAGCGTCAGGTGCACCGGATTAGATGGGTTCTTCATGCCCCCAGTTCCCACATGTTAGCACTTGTATGCAATTACGCTATTGACGCAAGAATTGGAGGTTGGTTTAAGCCAACATACGTAGAATTGAACAAGACGCAACTGAAGAACTCAAGACATTAACATGGTTGTATCGCTAACTACCTCTCAGGACCAGACATGGGAAACTGAGAAATGGGTTGATCATGATTGCCCCTGCATATGACTCCGCCAAAGGTAGTTCATTAGGCCTCTAGTTTGAGCATATGCGTGGTGACCTCGTGGCACAAAATTGTCGGTGTGTTGAAGAATCTTGCAGGACTTGGATGCAGGATAGAGTTGGAACCTTGGTGAGTCGCAACAGTTGAAGTTACATGGGTTCAAACTGAGTTTGTTGTGGATAGTGGGTAAATATGAATCTCCGAATGCAGTATACCAGTCGGAATGACACCCTATTTTCATGATATTCTGTTGTTTTGAGATTCTGCAGCAAACTTAGCGGTCGATTAGGCAATGTCGTGTGCAGAACTTCACTTCCAGCGATCCCGAGTCTGCTGAATTACAATATATATGCAGTCAGTGTAAGAGAAGGTGGAGGATTTGGGTTAACAAAGGCGAGATTCAACATAGAGGAAGAATGGTGAAGGTATGATGAAGATTCAGGGGTAATCTAATCGATTCCAGTTGTCGTCAATGCCAAGATTGCAAGCGAATGGGTCATAGATTGTCACTCACATTAAGATGTTGTGCATAATATCTTGTAAGAATGAGATGAATGCATCATGAGGCTTCATCTGACAGTGGAAATACCAATAACAGAATGCAGTTCCGGCGAAATGAGGTGCAGCGAGCATTGAATTGGCATGCAGGATTCAATCTAATGTAATGGCTGGGATTGTAGACTCACTTTACTTTGACAGTTACTTGTACTCTCAGAAACTGCCTTTTCTAAACTCGAGCTTTCATCACGATTTGTTCTTCATGCACTCTTGGGATTGGACATTGGTGGAAATTAGATATTGTCTGTCTATGATTTGTCACGAACTTTAGGCGCTCAAGATATGCGGTGGGCGAGAGCTTGCAGGTCACCGATTGAGCCGTTGAGCAGAGTCTGGCATTCAGATTCCATCTCTTCGAGCTCTCTTGATGGAAATCAGATCTCACAATTTATTTCAAGATACGGGTTTTGGCGGCCCAAACATAGAAGTTAGTCAAAATGTAGTTAAGTCTGCATTAGAAGCGTTGTGAATTTAAGCCTATTCGAGAAAGTGTGGTATACAAGTGAGCCGGATTCACCGGTCATCTGCAGAATCGATGAGCAGAAGCTGTCTTTTGAGGTTCACTCTCTGAAGCAGCAGCTCGATTATAGAGCCCGAATGACAGAAGCTATTTTAGGATCTTGGAAATGCAAGGTCCGAACATGCTTCTTAGTCAAAATTCAGTCAAGTGTCGTTACGTATCGCCCAGGGCTGTGCATCTACGGTAAGTGTGTGGTGGACACCTTCCTCCAGAGGATAGATTGACACAGAGTGTGACAGTTATGGCATTTAAGCGGTGGCCTTCACATACCAATCAAGCATAGATTTAGATATTAGCTTTGGCGGAGCGGGATGAGCCGCGCCTGCACATAAAAGTTTAGTGTCTGAAAGATGACACTGTGTGTGCTGGCAGCCACAAATTCAAAGCATTCAGGAAGGAGAAAATCTGCTTGGAATGGAGCAAAATGACTATTTCAAGGGTAATGTGAAGAGGGTATTCACAGTTCAGAGACGTGCCTGGAGTAGGATCATAGGTTAATAATGAGTAGCAGCTTGTCAAAATTGGCCGGTGGATACAATATGCATGTGGTGTCAAATCTGAGACAATCAACCTCGACAGGAGAGTGGATTTGAGGTGTGCCGGAACTTCATGCCTGAGCAAGGAAATACTCGGCAGTATACTTCGGGTAAGCCTGAAATACGCGAGCAGTGTCTCAGGAAACGATACATCAACTCGATTTCGCTTAGACTGTCTTAGTATCCATGGATAATTAGAGATATACTGCACAGGATCTGCCTCAGGTGGGTCGAGAAGTTGACAGCGAATCTCTTGTGCAATCGACTGTATATTATTCAACATCGATGATTCAGTGAATATCCCGAAATCTATTGTGACTCTAGTATCCGGTGTGCCTGAAATAGACGAGCAATATATAACTGGAATCAAACTTGGAAGTACAGGCGCACCTGATCACACAGATCTCGTTTGCAGATTTCAGAATCACAGTTCCACACGGACAATATAGGATGAAGATAAGCAGGGACTATAGCTCAACAGATTCTCACACAGTGAAATATATGGCACCGTGGAATTTCACTTTGATCATCATCAAACTGGTGCACCTGTATTTCATCACATATTGGTTCATCCAAATGAGGCTATGATTCAGTTTACCAGATATCTGTTTACCATTGCCATCATTTCATATTCATCACTATAATCATCTAACACGAAATGGAATAGAATTTTAACAAATTCTCCTGGACTCCTCAATTGCGCCTTATTCTCCATACCATTTGCCTAATTTGCATCAGTTGGTGAGATTGAGTTGGTTGAATGTTTAAAGAGGCATACCTTCAGTTCACTGCACTGATCATGATCGTTCATCCTCACCATCTGACGGCACGAACTCTCCATGCTCAGTAAGCCGCTTCCTATGGTCCTGCCAACACTCAAGAATCCGGTATATCATTGTTGTCGTGATGTTGGGTCGGTTCATCAGACCTTACAGGACTCTCATTTGAGCCACTCCAGAGAGCTGGTGGAGATCACTCGCTCTGTTATTATAACCATTGGGTCCAGTGTTCAATAGCCATGGGTGTGGAACTCTGTTTTGCCCCAGTCGGACAACCCATGCAAATGCCTGCCGCTGCTCATCCAATACCCAGAACTTCTGAGTTACTACCGCATGGTTTGCTGCTGTGAGATTTAGGTCTGTCACACCCACTTTGGGTGTAGTTACAAACACAGAGGGATTTGGCAAATTCGGGAATTTGAGCTGCATTTCTGTGCGCTCATCATTGCCCATTTCCGCAAACTTGTAGAAAATATCCAAATTATCAGCAAAAACCTTTGTGAGCCACCACTTCAAATGAAAAATTTGGCTTGGCAGAGAACAAAATACGACTGCCTTTGGAGAAGAAACTGTACGAGGCAAGGTGATTTTAAGGCTTTCAGATTCGTGCAGGAGTGCCTCATTTGATGCGTCGTCTTCGTCAGGCTCGGGATACTCCGCAGATTCCTTGAGAAGCATTGGCAGAAATGTGTGTCTCAGAAATCGGAAAATAGGAGAATCCACCCAGGTATCGAGTGGCCATTCATTGTACCATTGTCCTGAAACGTGATTCCGATCCTTGGTGTCTTCTAATACCAAAAGAAGCTTGCCAGCCGCTATGTATGAACCCTCCACGCGCCTGAAGCACCCCGTGAAGTGTATCTCTCCACAAGGGTCTTTAGTTTAGCTTACACGTCCTCAGTCCATTCGAGATCAACGAGGGGTGCATTCTCCTTTCGTATCCGAACAAGTGGTTTCCGATTTACGAGTTTCGATTCTGACCACCTCCTTATCGTCCAGGGCTTTGCAATTTGGAACATCCAGTGTGTCGCATCCAGTTGAGCGCCCTGGTCTTCAGTCCCGATGGTATGCATCAAACTCATCACAGTGGAATGCAGTTCATCGGCACCATGCATTTCCATCACAGTCTCGTCCTCTGGATCTTCAGGTGCACCTGAAAACAGCCACATTGTCTGATAACACCAGTCATAGAGTGAATGGAATCCCGGCATTGCAGTGACTTGAAGTTTGAATCCAATTTTCGCATTTGTCGGAATTTTCCAGCCTACGGTATGTTTCGTCTTGTACCAATGAGACTCATCAAAAATCCCAAAACTCCATGCACAGTGTGAGAGTCGGCCATTACTTGATGGTTTCGCTCTGGATGTTAAGGTATCATACAACACAAGGTGGATATTCCATTGGTTCTCTGGATCATAAATACTGGTGTTCAGAATCTCGTGGGTGAAATTCCCATTTTCGGCATGCAACAGGTTGACCAGTTTGAAATCAGTTCCATGTGTCATCTCGTCAATGACAGTCTTGAAGGTCTCTCCAACGCTAGGCATTGTGACCACTAAGATTGGTTCATGGGCCGATATTAGTGCCGGATGCCTGTGAGGCGGTGTTGTCTGGATCTCGAACAGGTGGCGGGGCATAGAATTCAATCTCTGGAGTGGATACCGCTCCCGCTCTTTACCGACAATGCCAGGAAAGTCGTTCTGTACCATATTCACCCACTCCGCAAGGGTATTCCCCCACAAAATTAACAGCTGTAACCCCATGACAACTTTCTCGGTCAGCAGTTTGCAAATAATTGCTGCTGCCACCGAGGTGAAAGTCTTTCCAAGACCCATTTCATCCACCACCAGTGCTCCTGGCATATCAGCATCCCAAACCCATCTCCTCACGATGAACCAGATGGCCCAAACCTGGTGCGCGCGAAACCTAATTCCAGGCAGGCCTGGAATTGAATACTTGTGGGCTGGAACATGGTCATCTGTTGATTGGCAAATAGAATGGGCATTCAGCAGCCAGACCGCCTCATCAAGACATTCATGTTCAAATTCGTTGTTGATTGTGTTGAGAACAGTGCTCAATACTCAATTGGTATTTTCTGGATACAGGACCTCCTCGCCATCCTCCACTTGCTCCTGGACCTCTCTTGCACCTTGGTCCGTCTTCATTTCATCCTCAATAATCTCTTTCAGTTGCTCTGATGTAAGTTGGAAAGATGGGCTCATACTCCGGCACTCCTGAAATTCATCGCGATGTTAGGAGTTTCACAGAGAAGCATCTGGACCCAATACTATGTGGAATAAAATCAATTCTATTCACTCAATTTGAACTTACATTATTAATACTATCAATCTTGTTCTGACCTGCCTCCTCATCCACCACTCTTTCATATTCTTCGGATACCTCCGAAGTCTAAGTAAACTGATTAGCACTGGGGAATGACTAACCGTAACAAGGCTAGCGGAGATTACCTGGGCCGGTTTCATTACGTTCTCCGCAATATCCTTCCCTGTTGCTGGCTTCATATCTCCCAAAAAGAGTTTCACATCGTGTCCCAGTTTCAACTTGAAGGCATTCGAAAGGGAACTGTTGTATGAAATCTGACCATATAGAGGGTCATTCATGATTTGCCCATGTGGGTATAATTGCGTATACTCTTCGTCCAATTCTTCCTGCGTCAAGCTGCATTTGTATATCGCCATCAGACAGTATGGTTCTTTCAGGGAACATTTTGTCTCGATGAAAGCAATCAGCTCCTCCCAGTGCCTTACATCTGGGTATGAAGCTTGAAATTGATTGCTGGATGTCTGGTCATTGTTGCCATTCCGCATTCGACAAATCACAACCATGGAAGTTGTATTTGGCAACTCGGGGAGGTGACCTGTCGCTTTGTTGCCCACGCGCTCACCCAAATTCGTCGCCAGTCGCTTGTTGCCTCGCCTTCCCTTCTTCCTCGCCTCCCGAACCTCACTTGCACATTTCTTCAAAAACATCTCCACCCATTGTTGCCGAATCCATTCGGCATTATCGAAATTTTCCAAAGGCAGCCATGTCTCAAAAGTCTCCAAAAACTCTGCAACCACCGTCTCCCAGTGCAGGGGTCCATCTCGCATCTGTTTCAAACGGTTCTGTCCCAGGATAATGCACCAATGCTTCTTCTCGAAAAACCCAGCCACCCATACTTTCTTCCACTTGTTGAACGTACTAAAGTTGGGCTACCACATCCTTTTGGCAAATTGCTTCAAGGAGAATCCTGTTTGCATCAAGGTGATGGAGGCTTGGCCTTTGGCCCCGCCCAAGTCCGACAAATCATCGCTCTCTACATCTGCATCGAATTCATCATAAGAAATCTCTGGTAATGGGGGCAAATCTGCAATCCCTGCAACATCTGTCCTGCGCGGTTCCGCAGCTGACTGAAATCGTATCTTTGGGACGCTACTTGGAGGTCTCCCAGGTGCGCCGGTAATTTGTCCGTAAGGAGCAGACCTGGAAGATATCGGCCAATTGACTGGAATGTTTAAAGTCTGTGCTGGAGGCACTCGAGGTGCGCATGGAGATGACAGCCCCTGTCCGGTGAATTTCTAAGGAGGGTAACTATACCCCAGTGGTGGAGGAAATCGATTCATCGGTTGCCCGAATTGGGTGTCTTTGCTCTGTGTATTTCCAGCATTATTATCGGATGCTCTCACATTGTCATCTGGGTGTTGTTGTGAGCCAAACAGGCCACCTTGTGGAGCCATAATGGTTGCCTTTGGTGGAGATCCATTCGTCGACATTGTATGTGAAAAAAAGATGGTGGTAAACAAATTATCAATTCAATTGGTGATTTCAAATGAAGCGGAGTATAGTTGAGAATATTGAAGGTATCAGTGACCTTTGGCAGAATGAAGGCCTCTTATATCCATCTTATTTGTCACGAACTGTGGTGTTTCACTACACCTTTGATCCATGAAACCCGGCGGAGAAAAAGAAATCATAATCACAGACATTCTGCCTTTCTTTGTTATATGTTCGAATTCGTATACTAGGAACTTGAATTGAAGCTCACCTTCGTTTGGTTCATGACAGTAAAGGTCATAGAAGGGATTCGACATGATATCTCCAGGAAACCAACAGGAACTATATCTAGTTGGAAGGTTAGCATGACTAGGGATTTTACACTCAAAATGTGTGTGTACGACCTACTACTTCATTCAATTTGAGGCCTGTTAGTCGAGCAGCAACAGTGATTGCTTCTTTTTGAGCTCCTTGTGCAAACTACTTTGACTACTCAGGATCCACCCACCGGTCAAGGATCGTTACTGACGAAAACGTCCTACCAGCCTATCAGTTCTTGATGATCAATTCAGCAGGCATACAGCCAGCTAGGCAACTTACCAATCCATTGTATTGAGCTGATGTTATCCGCTGCTTGAGGCCCAAGCGTAGACATAATCTGCACATTGTTGTAATGACGTCGTATACGATAAGACCGATCGCGGTAGCACCTGATGAAGAGTATTAAAAGTTGATCGCAGTGATGACAAAAGAAGCTTTCTCTGCTAACTATTTTCAGTAGATATTATCCTAGTTTGTGAAGAAAACTGATCGTGAGGTGACTTTGTTTTACCCCTCCTCTACATTTGGTGGGTGTGATACGGCTTTGAAAGTGATACGCTAACCTGAGTTAGCTCGCTTTCATACAATTATCCCTGAGGCTCGAATCCAGCAACAAACCATAGCCCCTAAAGCATCATCGAGATTCGTCAGAATACAGAGTGTTTCTCAAATATGGTCATCACTCGCTAGAAACATGTTCAATGCTTTATCTGCAAAAAGACAGTATGCAACGAGAACTGACTGGAAGTTCACTATCAATAATATCACCCAATATCGATGAATGAAGGGCTACAACCCAACGGGATTCTACCACCTGCCGGCTGGGATCACCCCGAGCCATCATGATTTGACTACGGTAGGTGCACCTGAATGGCCATCGACAAGCTGTCAATTAATGATCTACTCATACAAAACGTACCAGGTGCACCACCACCTGAAGATACGCCCAACGAAAAATTTATAGACCCTCAGCAGCCTGATCTCATCTGTACCCCTGATCCAACCAGGACAAAGGCTCATTGGCTGGAAGTTGGAGTAGAAAATACAGGGGGGAAAGCGTATGGCAAAGCAACTGGATTGTACAACAAGCATCGCAAGTACTCAGAACAATGGAATCCATGTCATCCATTTCAGTCAGCAAACAACGTTCAGGAGGCTCAGTCATTTAGCCAGCAAACGAAAACCTGGATAGATCAACATCACAGGCATGGACTGGACAACTTCAAAATCGAATCATTCCAATCAGCAGATGCCCTGCAAATGCTCCTCTCTGAACTCGATTTTGGGCTCAGCAATGATAGTTCAATTGAAGATGACTCACATATCTTCGGAACATTATACTACAGGGATATTTTCAAATGTATCCCGTTCCTTTTGGCACATCTCCCATTTCAGACACACCTCGATTTTGAACTGGTGCGCCTTCCTGACTCTGAGGGTCACCAAATCTACAGCGAGATAAACACGGGCAATTGGTGGTGGGATACACAGGATCAACTTCCTACCGGAGTGACAATTGTGCGAGATATATGTGTATCCAACAAGACTCACTTAACCAATTTTTCGGGTGACCAACATACCTGGCCTCTGCATCTTACAATTGGTAATATTCAACAAGATATCCGCCACACGCCTAAAAAGCGCACCTGCATTCTTGTCGGGCTGATCCGATGTCCCCCGAAAGGTGCCAGAAACATTCACGAAGCATGGCATTCCGTTGTTGGAACTGTGCTGTGTCAACTTAGGCATCTTGACATCACGGGCCCTGGCTTGAAATAGGATTGTACAGATGGATTCCAGCGACAATGTTACCCTCTGTGGGCTGCCTGGGTCGGGGATTATCCGGAACAAGTCATGATTGCTCAAGTCTCATATGGCTTATACCTGATGTGTGAAATTCCTAATGGTGCACCGATGGGGCATTCAACTTTTCAACCACTCGATAACTCAAGAGACCAGCATATTTACTCAGAGCTGCTGGAGGACAATAATCTTGATGCTCTTTACACTCTAGGTGTCCGCCCAATCAGCAACCAGTTCAGGCAATACCCTCTCTGCAATGTCTATCGCCTTTGGCAGCCCGATGAATTGCATCAGCTGCTCCTGGGTTTAGTTAAAGACTTATTGTACTGGCTGCTCAAATACCTGAAAGCTAGAAATGTCAAGGATCAATTTGATAATAAATTCACATCCGTGCCACGATATCCCGGCCTCCAGCACTTTACTACACCATTCGATTCATTCAAAAGGGGCACCTGGCAAGGTAAAGAGATCCGTGGAATGATCAGAACACTGGAAGTGAATTGCGCTCCAATTCTTGACTGCTCCCACGATGCCGGGAAAACTATGGCGGAAACCGCCTCCGATGCAATGGTAATCGGAGCCATGCCGGCATTATGTTAATTCTCTCTACTTGTTAGCCAACAAAATCACTCGGATCTATCTCTGAAAGCACTAGACGATGCACTAAAGCGATTTTAGAAGAAGAAGGGTATTTTTCGAAATCAGAAAATGTCGAAGTCTGTGAAGGCCAAAGTGGATAATCTGTTGGCAAGTGAATCCCATCAGTTATGCAAACAAAAGATTTATAAGATTCATGCTGCACAGGAAGCCCTTGTGTATGGCACTGAAATGGTTTCCACAACAAAATGTAGGCAATTTCAGGTGCGCCTGAACAGAGCCCGACAAGCGGCAACCACTTGGTCAGATGCTGCTCGTCAGCAGGCAATAGAGCGATTGGAGCGCGAAATCCATCAGGTAACACCTGCTATACACAAGCTGTTCGATAAATTATTCCAACATCATGAGTGACAATTATTGCAGGAAGTCGGGACTAGAGCAACCGGTCCCTGAAGCAAACTCACCGAAGAACTTGCCCTAATCAATACTGCCGCCAAAGACAAGGCTTACGGGGTGGCAAACATGACCGCCGACAAGCGACTGCAATTTCAGATCCGCGTATCCGATGCTGAGACAGATGCCACGACCTGGAGCTTGGCTGATATGGAGCGGGTCACTAACCAGCTGGAGAGAGAGATTTATGGCATCACCTCGACTGAACAAAAGTGGTTCAAGAAGGAATTCTCAATCCGCTTGATCGAGTTTGAAGCGTGGTGGGAGACAATCGGCATTCAGGCGCTCCAGAACACCATTGAACAGTGCGTAATCCATTTCAGATATCCAAAGATGCATCTTCTGAGCCATATATCGGAGTCAATTCCGCGGATGGGTTCCAGTGACAATTTTACCACTGATATTTCCGAACGGCTACATATCGCCAACGTCAAAGAGGCATATTGATCTAGCAACGAAGTTAATTATATTCGACAGATGCTGAAGTACAATGACCAGTGTACCGGTCTTGACTCCATGGAGGAAACACTGTCATATCTTGCACTCCAAGGCTGGTGCGATTTTGACTCTGCAAAAGTTTTCAACCTACTGTCCACTGCTGATAAACGGCGAAGTACATGCAGACCCCATCTGTTACGTCTCCAAACAATTGAGGACGCGCCCATCATCCGCCCTGTATCACAGCAGGTATATCACTAGAGAGAAACGCATGTGTGCGGAGTATGCAGAAGTATCAAATTAACCTCACTCAGAGATGCATCAGAAGATTTCGGAATTCCCAACTTTGGACAGCTATTCCGTACACAAATTGAAGAGGACTGAGGACACACAGTTAGTGCACTGGTGCTCGGATACGATGAGAATGTACTCCTTGACATTATATTTATTAAACTCCAGAATGGGCTGTTGTATTACCGTCAACCATTTCACAACCCTACTTCTGTTGAGCGTCTGGGACTTGATTGCAAAGTAGAATATACCAATGCCAACCAAGGGATCATGCCTGAAGCTCATAACATCTGGGTCCAGTATATGCAAAGTGAAGAGAATGACCTCGATAACACCTTCCAACGACAAATTCCTTCTTTTCCTGTATTATACTTCAGCTAGACTCCACCGACTCAGATCCTTCAATTTCAGGAGCACCTGCCAGCCGGGAAAGCATTATCGACATTTTCTAAGAGGTGCCAGACGACTCAATGATGTGTATTACGTCCTCAAGCTCAAGAATACCCGGTGGTGATTCCAACAAAGTACAAAGATCTTCATGTTTGGGCTAATTGTGTTGACGGGTTCATCCGGGTTTTCAAACAAACGAATAACATGCATATTGTACCCGTTGGAGCAATAGTTGGACCGGTACATTTGGTGCGGGAGAATGCTGCATCGGACGGCATGGATAGCGTATGGCTTGTAAATAATCATGTTGATTTAGATACCTACTGGACTATATATTAAGTTAGATTAGAATGCCTGATTCAAGTGTATAGCTGTGAAATAGTTTATCGAATTTTACTATTCGATATAGACATTATATATTTATCACTCCCGGAGAGTCTGGCTCCAGGTTCATTGGAATCGTCTTAGAGATGAATGTCGTAGTTCCAACAGCTCCAAAATTTTACCAACTTCAAGCCATGATTTTACAGCATTCTGAATATGACTTCATACTCTTTAGAATATTCTTGTAGTCTGTTCCGCTACTTCAGAAGCGCTGAGGAGCACCTGAAGTACTCTCAGAGTATCTCAGAAGCACATCATTTTGCATTCGGCCTGTTCAGGAGTGTCTGGGAGCTTCTGGCAGGATCGGTGTGGCTGTTCAGAAAAGCTGAGCCATTTAGTTAGGACATCCGAACCATTTTACCTTTTGCTGATGAAGACACAGAGCATCTCGAATCAATGTCGAGCAGTCTGGCAAACACAACATTTTCTTTCAAAATGCTGGTGATGAATCTGGAAATCTTAGCAGCTGCATATCATTCAACAATGTTTCGAACTCATGTATTTACTTTGTATTCTCATCTATGTAATCATATTGGTACCCACCTATACACAGTACATCTGGACTGGCTGCATGGGGTGCTTGGGTGCAATTGAAGGTGCACCTGAAGATGACAACTGAGTGAACTCAGAGATACACTCTGAGGCTGTGATTAAGCAACTTTGGAGATGCACTTGAAGGACGTGATCTAGCAACTTTGATGATGGACTTGGAAGCTGTATTCAAGCTAGTTTGAAATACACTTTTGACGCAATTATTGTGCAATCTTGTAGGTCATGAACAAGAAAGTTTAGCGATAGAACTTGGATGACAAGATCGAGTGAACTGACAGATGCACTCGGATGCCATGACTGAGCGAGTTCCGAGATGCACTTCAACACCGTGATGGACCGAGTTTGGCGATGCACTTGGAGGCCGTGGTTGCGCAATATTGCAGATCGAGGTGGAGGCTGTGATCGAGTAAACTTAGAGATACCTTCCAAGGCTGTGATATAGTGATTTTGGACATGCAACTGGCAGCCATAATTGAGCGAGTATGAAGATGCACTTGGAGGCCACAATCAAGTGAGGTTGGACTACTTGGAGGGGGGTATTGGGAGGCGCACCAGGTGCTCAGACTCGACTGATAGGTGACTTTATTCGCAACCGAGGTAATGTGACGACGTGACTTTCCCTTTGAGCTATCATCATGCGCTGGCTGGTGGCAGTCAATCGTGTAGGGACACATGCCAGAAGCTGATGCTGCATCAGCTAAATTTGAATGGTTCTGAAAACCACACACAAACCTCCCAGACACTCCGGTTGACCTCAGCAGTGCTTCTATGTACTTCCTGATTCTCCCAGGCCTGTCTGGTGCTTAGCAATGTGCTCTGAGACTCTGCAAGATCAGTTCCAGGTGCTCCTGAAAGCACCAGTACTTATGGAGATGCATTCAGGATGCTACAAGAGTTGACTAATAGGATTGTCAAATATTGGAGCAGCTGTGACCTCTGCGCAGATCAGTGGGAGACTTCTAGAGCAGCTGAGACTGCTGCGCAAGCTCCGCAGGAGACATGGTGCCATATTCTCACATCAGTGGTTCTTTCCATCAGCAAAATGTATTGTAGTCACTCCAAGCCTCCCGGAGTGTCTGAGAGTATGTGGAGTGAAAACTTAGATGCGTCAATTTCGGGAGAGTATCAGACCCTAGGAGGGCATTCCAGCCGGCCTTCAGGGTAACTGGGATCTCTGATGACTGGTCCAGGAGTACCATGGCAGTGATTGTGATAGGTTTGGGAACATCTCGGAGCGCGGGAGAGAACTTTGGGTGCACATGGGAGCACCTGGGAGCGCCGGCGACAATCCTGGGACAGCTGACGACAAGCCTGGGAGCGCCGGTGACAAGTCTGGGAGCACCTCGAATTACTATAGAGCAGTCTGAGAAAAACAACATCTTCTTTGGCAAGGCTGCTGGTGCGCCTGGAAATCATGGCTACTACTTATCATTCAACAATTATTAAAACACATGTATTCAGTTTGTATTCTCATCTATGTGTCTATGTATCTATATAGCTACCCATTTATACCCGGCATATCTGGCCTGGTTGCAGGCGGTGCTTGAAAGCAATTCGAGGTGCGCCTGAAAATTACAAATTAGTGGACTCGGAGATACACTACAAGGCTGTGATCGAGCGAGTTTGTAGATGTACTCGGAGGCGGATATCGATCGTATTTGGAGACTCACTTGGAGGCCATAATCGAGTGAACTTTGAGATGTATTCCGTGATCAAGGGAGTTTGTAGATGCACTTCGAGACCATGATCGAAAGAGTTTAGAGATACCCTTCGAGGGCATGATAGAGCAGGTTTGGAGATGCACTTGGAAGGTGTACTCGTGCGAATTTGGAGATGCACTTGGAGGCGATGGTTGTGCAAACTTGGAGGCCGTAATCATGCAAGTTTGGACCAGGACTTAGAGGCGGTCTATGGAGGGCACACCGGGTGGAGACTCTTTTCATCAGTTGGTTAACTTGCAACCATGGTAATGTGACAAGGTGACTTTACCTTTGAGCTCTCATAGAGAGCTGACTGATGGCGGTCGATTTTGTAGGGAGGCATGCAGGAAGCTGAAGCTACATTCAGAGTTCAACTCGTAATCATCAGAATAAAGAAAAGACAAATAATCATTAGTGGATGCTCTACTCGTTGAAAGCTGTACTCGGTGTCAACCCATGATCATGACATGGAGAGATAGAGAGGGATGACTTAACATTATTTTCTGCAATGATGGTAGAGTTGTGGACGAGAACAAGAGAGATGGGGGATGAAGATCAGAACGATGTGGAGGATACAAGCTGATAAGGGAAATCAGGCATACGACTTGCCTGATTGGGTTGGGAAGACCTTGTATCGGTGTTATTGCATGTTGGATCCGGACTCCTCCCTGCTGTATCGGGGATGGTAAATTGACTTGCACACAAAATTCTCTCCAGTTCCAGTTTCTCATAATGATATCCCCATCTCCTGTTATCTCTCTCGTTCTTGTCCTCAACTCTACCATGATCTAGGAACACGAAGTTGAGTCCTCGCTCTCTATCTCTCCATGCAATGACCAAGAGTTAACACCGAGTACAGCATACAGGGAGTAGTTCATACACCGCACACTGCATCATCCCAACATCGACTGTCTCCCGCTTCCAGCTAGTCCCTCGGCAGATCATGTTGTACACAACTGTCTACATTCCCACAATTACGAGTTAACCAATGAATAGAATCCCAGCTCCGTCGCACCTCCCTCCCGAACTACCACCTGCAGATTGACCGCCTCCCAGTAGTACTCCATTCTCGCTTGATCACGGCCTCCAACTGCATCTCCAAACTCGCTCGATTACAGCCTGCAAGTGTATCTCTAAACTAGATTCTAGATAAAAATAATCTAGATATGAATAATCTTAATAATCTAGGTAAAATGTATTTTTTTAATTTAATTAAAAAACAGCGGAGCAATGGGTGTTAATAAGTTATAAATATTATCCGGAATTACTTTAACTTTATGAACTTTTGTAAAATATAGAATAGAACGTTATTTCCTTGCCCCGGGCAGCTGAAATAAAGAAGGATGACGGCCGACTACGGCTGTTTGTGGACTACATCACCTGTCCAGACTCAAATATGTCGTTGGGAACTTATACTGCAGCATAATAAGAAGTTTAACGAATGATTAGCAGGACTAATTGACGGAGATGGAGGCGAAATTTTGTTGAAGTTGCAGGCTACGTAATGGAAAAATTAAGGCTAAATATACTTATGTATATTTATATATGAAAGATTATATTAACGGAATTTTCTGCGACGTAGCGGATTTATAAGCCAAATATCAGGTACTGCTGGAACTATAAAGTACATCTTTAGTCAACGTAGTAGGGCACAACCACTCTCGAGCCTTTCTACCTCTTTAACGCTTACAAAACGTTGGAAAATTGTCCCGCTATCAAAGGTTGAGTAGGTGTAATTAATAATCATGCGCACCGCTGATGGTTTTTCACATCCCGGTTATGGCGACATAATTGCATCATCTTGCGAATCCGCTTGATAAGACTGCTCTTACCAAATCATCACATACGGCTCAGATGTAATCCCGCTAAAGACCGTCTGACTGATGACGCAATACTATATTAATCTATTAAAGCCTGAGTACAATATCTTAAAGGTAGCAGGTTCAATGTTAGGTTTTAAACATTCTGAAAGTACTCGAGAGAGACTGTCAAATTTATATACTGGTCGTAAAATCTCTGAACAAGTAAGAGAAAAAATGAGTGGCACAATTACGGCCTCCAAGTTCGCACAATCACAGCGTCCAAGTGCATCTCCAAACTCACTTGATCACAGCCTCCAAGTGCATCCCCAATCTCGCTCGATCATGGCCTCCAGGTGTATCCAAACTCGCTCGGTCACAGCCTCCAAGTGGATCTCTAAACTCGCACGATCACAGCCTCCAAGTGCGTCTCCAAACTCGCTCGACCATGGCCTCCAGGTGTATCTCCAAACTCGCTCGATCACTGCCTCCAAGTGCATCCAAACTTGCTCGATCACAGCCTCCAAGTGTATCTCAAACCTCGCACCATTACGGTCTCCAAGTTTGCATGATCACTGCCTCCATGTGCATCTCCAAACTCGCTCGATCACAGCCTCTAAGTGTATCTCTCAACTTGCACTATTACGGTCTTCAAGTTCGCACAATCACCACCTCCAAGTGCATCTCCAAAGTCTCACGAACGCAGCCTCCAAGTACATCTTTGAGAAGCGATGGCGGGTGTACGGAGATACAGGGGTAACGCAGGTTGACAGAGTAACGGGGAATAGATATTCGGCAGACCCAGGAGTATATAGACATCATCTCATTTCCAGCTCATCTTATCATACAATGAAAATACACACTCTTTCTTTCCCAACTTTTGGTCTCACTCGCTCTGTCTGAGATTACTTGAATCCATGCAATTGAGTGGATCCTCAACGCCAGGTAGAATCATATCTTCTCACCCGATTTCTACACTCCTCGAACCAAAAGAGCTCTTTCTTATGAATTCAGTCCGGATGTCGCGGGAAGCGCGGCGGAGTGTTGATGGTGGGCTCTGTGCCTTCTAGCTGCATCATTTCACCACAATGGCCTCCAAAGTGGTGCATCTCTAAGTTCTCTCAATGGGCGTGCATAGATACTCCTCTGATTATGCTCGACTACCATCTGTGGCCAGATTGACCATATGTGTATATATTCAAAGACTTAAATAATGCATGCCTTATTATGATGTAGCGAATCTTGTGACTGTAATAAAGACGAATATGATAAGATGAAATGCCTAGTGGTGAAGTAAAAACCACTGCCGTAAGAATAGAGTACCAAGTCTCCGGCAGTGCTGCGCTGCAGTCCCGGCTGCTCTCATAGTCTCCCGCAGAGCTGAGTAGTGGTCTCAGCTGCTCTTGAAGTCTGCTGCAGATCTGTGCAGGGGTTTCAGAACCGTCAAAATTTGACTATCTGATGGATCAAATCTCGTAGCATCCTGAATGCATCTTCATAACTGCATGTGCTTTCAGGAGCACCTGAGAATGCTCTTGCAGAGTCTGAGAGCACATTGCTTACCTCCACCGGGGTCTGGGAGCATCCAGAAGTACTTGGAAGGACTGGTGAGGTTACCCGGAGTGTCTGGGAGAATTGTATGTTGCAACCAGACCGATTTACATTTTGCTAATGAGGGTTGCATAACCACAGGGCATATCGTCTATCAGATTGGTCTTTGTTACAGTCACAAGATTCGCTACGTCATGATCAAGTATACATTATTTAAGTCTCTCTATATATATACATATGGTCCATCTGGCCACAGATTGGAGCCGAGCATAATCGGATGAACACTTTCACATATCCATCAAACGTACTCAGTGATTCACCACTTCGAGGCAGTTGCGGTGAAATTGCAGAGCTACAATGCAGGGAGCCCGCCTTCAACACTCCACCGCACTACTTCTGACATCCAAATAAAATTGCTGAGTGAGTGCGGTTCTGGCCCGAGGATGCTAGCAAGACAGTGAGATGATAGCGCACAACGCAGTTGTAAATGTCTACGCAATGGCATGGTTTCAAGAAATCTCGAAAAGAGCAAGTGAGACCAGAATTTGGAAAGGATAGAGAGTATATTTTCGTTGTACGATAAGATGAGATGAAAATGAGATGATTCCTATCTACGCTGGAGTCTGCCGAATATATACTCCCAGTCACCTGGTCCATGTCCGTTATCCCTATCCTTCTGTACACCTGCCATCCGTCTTTGCAGACGTACTTAGAGGCAGTGACCGAGTGAGGTTGGAGATAAACTTGGACACCAAGATCGACAGAACTCAGAAATTCACTTGCAGGCTGTAATTCCGCAGGATGGATCTAGACTAGTTGCAGTCAACGCTTGGGAGCAATTCGAGGTACGCCTGAAGGTGAAGATGGAGTGAACTCAGAGATACACTCCAAGGCCATAATCCAGCGAGTTTGTAGATGCACATGGAGGCCGAGATCGAATGTGTCTGGAGATGCACTTGGAGGCCACAATCAAGTGAACTTAGAGGTGCACTCCTAGGCTGTGATTGAGCCAGATTGTAGATATACATGCACGCTATTGTCAAGCGAAATTGGAGGAGTATCTGGAGGTGGTAAATCTGGAGGCAGTAGATTGGGAGGGAGTCACGACTGGTGGTGAGACTCTATTCATTTGTTAACGCGCAATTGTGGAAATGTAGTGAGTTGAGTATAACATCGGCAGAAAGATGAGAAACTGACTGGGAGCAGGACACAGTAGATCTTGGGATGATGCAGTACTTGGTGTGTATGGTACTCGGTGTTAATTCATGATGATGGAATGGAGTGATAAAGATGGATGACATAACTTTGTATTCTTGGGTGATGGTAGAGTTGAGAAGTGATGGGGGAAATCATGATGAGAAACTGGAACATAAGAGAATCTTGTGTGCAAGTCAATGAACCAACCCTGTTACTGCAGATACGAATCCAAATCCGGCAGGTGAAACACCAATTTGAGGTTTCTAAAACGAATAAAGTAAGTTTTACTGCTGATTTCTCATATCTTCTTGTATGCTCTATATCGTTCTCATCATCATCCTCCACATCTCTCTTTCTTGTCCTCAACTCTATAATCATCGCAGAATCCAAAGTTAAGTCATCCCTCCCTGTCTCTCCATGCCATGATTATGAGTTTACACATAATGCAGTATTACACAGAGTGTAGCATTACACTGAGTGCAGCATACACCAAGTACAGCATACACCAAGTACAGCATACACCAAGTAGAGTATACACCGAGTACAGCATACACCCAATATTGTTTGTCATCTCTTCATTCTCACGAATACGACTTAACCCCCGAATGGTAATTCAACTTCCGGTGTGCCACCCCACATATCAGCTGCCACCAGCCAGCTCTCCATAGGCACTTCCAAGGTACAGTTACTTTGTCACATTCCCACAGTTTCAAGTTAACTAACTGATCAATAGTCACATTACACAGCACACCTCCCATCAACCGCCTCCAGATTGACAACTTCCAGGTACGCCTCCAATCTTGCTCGATCAAGGCCTACAAGTACTTCTCAGAACTTGCTCGATCTCAGCCTCCAAGTGCATCTCTGAGTTCACTGGATCTTGGCCTCCAAATGCATCTCCAAACTCGTACAATCACGGCCTCCAAATGCATCGCTGAGGTCACTTGATTTTGGCCTCGAAGTGTATCTTCAAACTTGCTCCATCTGGGCCTTCAAGTGAAACTCTGTGTCCAGTCGATTTTGGCCTTCAAGTGAATATCCAAACTCGCATGATCACTGCCTCCAAAAGTATCTTGCAATTTGCTCGATCTCAGCCTCGAAGTGCATCTTCATACTCGCTCGATCAAAGCCTTCAAGAGCATCTCTGAGTTCTGTCTATCCTGGCCTCCAACTGCATCTCCAAGCTCGCTTGATTACACCGTCGTATTGTATTTGTTGTGTTTAATCGATCGTCATAAGGTGCACTTCGAATTGTTCTCAACCACAGCCTGCAGCCTGTCAAGATATTCCGTGTGTAGATGGGTAGCTATCTGGATACATAGATACATAGATACATAGATACATTGTTGAGAATACAAACTGAATACATGAGTTTTGAAAATTGATGAACGTTATGCAGTAGCTATAATTTCCAGGTGCACCAGCAGCATTCCCAAAGAAGATGATGTGTTTCCCAGACGACTCTACTGAGGTTCGAGCTGCTTCGAGACTTGATGCCAGTGCTCGCAGGAGTTTCGTCACACCTCCAAGCGTTTTGTCAGCGCTCCCAGTTTTGTCGCTGGGACTCCCAGGTGCTTCCAACGGTACACAGGTGCGTCCAGGTACACCCAAACTTCTCTCCAGCACTCTGAGGTGCTCCCAAACTTATCAAAATCACTCCCTGGGTACTCCTGTACAAGTCATCAGAAATCCTGGTTACTCTGAAGGCCGGCTGGAATGCCCTCCTAGGGTCTGATGCTCTCCTAAAATTGACATGTCTAAGTTTACACTCCATAACCTCTCTGACCCTCCTGGATGCTCCCATTGATTAAAATACATTTTGATGATATACATTCAGGGGTCACCTCATAATCATGACAATCAAGAGAAGACAGACAATGCTGGCTGGAAGCTGTACTTGGTGTATGCTGTACTTGGTGTATGCTGTACTTGGTGTATGCTGTACTTGGTGTTGACTCATGATAATAGTCTGCAGAGATTGAGAGGGATGATTCAACTTTGTGTTCGGCGAGGATGGTAGAGTGGTGGACAAGAACGGGAGATGGGGGATGAAGATAGAAACCATACGGAGGATACAAGCGGATATGAGAAATCATCACTACGACTTGCCTGATTGGGTTTAGAAGACCTCGTATAGGTGTTATTACGCACTGTATGGGGACTCGTACCTGCCATATTGCGGATGGTAATGTTGACTTGCACATGAAATTCTCTTACGTTGCAGTTTCCCATGTTGCATTCCCCCATCTCACTTGACGTTGTTCTCAGTTCTCCCTTCACATAAGAACACAAAGTTAAGTCATTGCACTCTATCTTCCAATCCCTTGATCATGGGTTAACACCGAGTACAGCATACACCGAATACTGTACACACCAAGTACTGCATCATCCCAAAATTGGCTGTCTCCCACTCCCAGCCTGGCTCATCTCAAATCTCTGTACGGACCTTATTATACTCAGCTCTCTACATTCCCACAACTGAAAGTACACCTTTGAGTAGAGTCTCAGGTCCCATAGCGCCTCCTTCCTGATCTACCACCTCCACATACTATCCCAATGTCGTTCAATCATGGCCACAAAGTGCATTGCCAAACTCGCTCAATTATGGAGTACAGGTGTATCGCCAAACTTGCTTGATCACGGCCTTGGAGTTCATCTCCACACTCATTTGACCATGGCCTCCAAGTGAATTTGCACACTTGCACGATCACAGAGTGCAAGTGTATCTCTGAGTTCACTGGATCTCAGGATTGCAGACCATGTTCAAACTCACTCGATTAAGGTGTGCTGAAACAACAGTGCTCGAAGGCAGTGATTGAGAGGATTTGGTAGGTTCCCAGTCCATCCAAAAACTACACAGATTCCATGCATCTATGACAGCTGGTCATGAGTACTTGAGTAACCTCACAAATTGCGTAGATCTATGAAAGCTTGCCAAGAGTGTGTCGAACCCAGAGTTGGGAATGATAGAGTGCGTATTTCATATAATAACATGATGATTTACCGTGTGGTCTCTCAAATATATTCTGCCAGTGACTGAATCCATCTTCACTATCCTTCATCCTCTGTACACCACAAAAAGCTTACCCCTACCAAACTGAATTCCCGTGGTGGTGATAAAGGGATTGTCCTGCCAACACGGCCTCCAAGTACATTTTTAAGTTCTCTCAATTGGCATCTCCAGGTGCTCCTCCAATTATGCTCAAGTACGGCATATATATATATAGAGAGGCTTAGATACTACCTGCCATATTATTATGTAACGAATTTTGTGACTGTAATAATGGCAAATGTGATAAATGAAATACCTTGTGGCTATGGAACCGTAAGAACCACCGCTATGAGGGAGTATGGCACCAGGTCTCCCACAGAGCGATGCAGAGATCTCAGCTGCTCTCGATGTCTGGCGCAGCCCTGCGCAGAGGTCTTAGCTGCTTTCAAAGTCACTCGCAGACTTGCGGCAGAGATCTCAGCAGCTCGGACATTTGACTATCATATACTTCCATCATGTAACATTCCGAATGCACCTTCATAACAGCAGGTGCTTTCAGAAGCACCTCGGTATGCGCTTGTAATGTCTGAGAGCACTTTGCTTAGCTCCAGTGGGGCTTGGAAGCATCTGCAAGTAGTTGGGAGCACAGGTTAGGTCGACTACAGAGTCCGGGAGGTTTGCGTGTGGCTTTATGACTGATTAACATTGTACTGATGTTCCCTCCGGATTGGGACTTTAACCTGCCATATCACAAATGGTAAATTGACTGACGTATGACATTCTCTCAAGTTCCAGTTTCTCACGATGCTTTGTCCCATCTCCTCTCATCACTCTCTTTCTTGTCATCAACGCTGACATCACCGAGTCACATGAAGTGATTTCATCCCACTCTATCTCTCCAAAACAATGATCAAGAGTCAACATAGACTACAGCTTATACCAATTACCATATACACTGTGTACTGCATCATCCCAAAATTGACTGTCCCCCGCTCCCAGCCAGTGTCTTACTAATCGACAGACCATGTTGAACTCAATTCTCTACATTCCCACAATTACTAGTTACCTAATGAAAATAGTCTCAACTCCCTTCGCGCCTCCTTCCCAAAGTACTGCCTCCAGATCGACCACCACCAAGTACACATCTCATCCTGCTCAATGATGGCCTACAAGTCCATCTCCCAACTCACTCAATCATGACCTCAGGTGCATCTCCAAAGTCGCTCGATCACTGCCTCCAAGTGTATCTCCAAACTCTGATGATCATGCCCTCCAATTGCATAGCCAAACTTGCATGATCACATCCTGGGAGTGCATCTCTAAGTTCACTCCATCATAGCCTGTATGTGTAACCCCAAACTCGTTTGATTAATGTCTCCAAGTGCATCTCCAAACTAGCTTGATTTCAGCCTTGGAAAGTATCCCTGCATTCACTTGGTCACGGTGTGTTAGAAGGCACACAGCACATCATCAACACTCCACCTCACCTCGCACAGCATCCAAAAGCAACTCTCAACAAAGGGTGGTTCTGGCTCGAAGAACGTACACCCAGGGTAGTGTTAGCAACCAGTCTGGGTAACCCACCAGCAGTTCGGGTTTGGACCAGATGAACGGTTAGGTTCGGTTCCAGAACCGTTCAAAATCCTGACCCGCTACTTCTTGGGGGGCCAAACCCGGACCTTTCCCTATCCACACATGGGATTTATCGGATTTGACTATACCTGTCAGTTCCAATCTCGGGTTCTCATATTCAGGTTTTTCTAATTATGGTTGCATTCTGATATCCTACTGTAACATGCACAATATCAACTTTGCTATGTAGTTGTCTGACTTTAGTTTATTGGCTGCCTTTATAATCAAAATGTGCAGAGACACACTCCCTGCTACATTCTAAACTTGAGTGTTAATGGAGTGTGAACAATTTTGCATCTTCTATCAAGTATATGATTAGAGCTACGCGACAGCCACGTTACGAGTTACGGCCATCGATAAGCCTCTAATGGATCAGTTTGCACCTGCTCCTGCACAGACAACATTTGGAGAGCTGATGGAGATACATGATATTGTCAGTGCAAAATTGCAAATACTGCAAGGCACATCACAGGCAGAAAGTAGTCATACAAGGTTAGCTACCGGGAAACCACAGTCTTACATACGCATATCGTCGCTCTCACCTGGCACGGTTCCCAATTCGTCACCAATTAAGCAATTAAAGCCTGTTAATGCCGGAAGCTTTTACCCCTGCATATCACCTCCACAGCCAATTACCATATAGGAAATCGATTCAGATGCACAAATTGTAATGGCTCGTATTATGTCTGTTGACTAGATGAGCGTATTGTGATTATTGACATCATATCTGCATGAAAAGTAATTAAAGTTGATACCTCTCCTCGACAATCACCATACCAGCAGTCTGAGGTATCAGCCTGGTTGCAAACATCGGAACAAAGGCAAGAAGCTCTTTAACCCTCGATGGAGTTTCCTCGATGGCGAAGATACACTTCTACCTTGTGCGAATGGGTCGTGCAGTCAACTTTCAGTGGCTATCCCTTTTATGTCAAAGTTGGTACGTTTACTCATCTTGAACAAAGAAAATTTTTCCTCCTGACTGTCAAAAAATCAGGAATAGTGACGCTAACCGTACAACATGACCTGATTGTTAGCGTCATTTTCATGTAATATCCCGGGGATTATTTGAGACAAACATCAGCAGACGTTCTTTCCCTCGAACTACATTCTAGTTATATCACGCGATTAGGCGATTCCGGGAGTCGTACACCACAATTTATCCTTGTTACGAAACAAACAACATCAGACCAACTTATTGCTAATTGCGGGGTTGTAGGAAACCCCTGCAAGTTGCAGCCATACTCAGCAGGATTCATCGTGAGCATAACAGTCATGTTAGTTGCTATTTATTCCATTCTGACAAGATGCTAACTATATAGTCCTCAGGGCTTCCCACTTCCTCTCGTTATCATCTTCCTCTCCTATTCCACACCAGCACATCATGGATACACAACTACCCCCACCGGGTGAGAGCAGATCGAATACCGGCCGATTGGCGGGCACTACATCAAATACAGAAATTCTCGGCACACAACAAGAGCTCAGACACAAGTTAGTTAACCGCGACGCTGCCGATGCAGCCACCAAACATATGACCCAGGATGCACATTTAAAAATCGTCTGCAAGACTGGCAGCCGGAAAAATAAGAAGCAGCATGCGGTGGGATGTGAGTATATCCATATCGATGCAATCGGCGGTCATTTAACCGTATAACGTAGAGCGGTTGTCCGTAGTGAGCTCCGTAACGAATTCATCGCTGCCTGTAACGGGAAACCTCCATGGTCGACAAAGGGATTTGTCTGCACAGTCTGCCAAATCGAACATCATGATGTTGTGAGCTCTGGGATTTTCGCAGATGAATTTCCTGATAAGCGTCCCCGTGAGTGGATGAAACAGGCTTTAATCACCTTAGTGGAGGCTACAGAAGCGTATATGGTAGTGGTAACAGCCGAATTTCATTGTTAGAAGCATCAACTAATGTCTTGTAGGTTTTCAACATGTCTGCAACTATGGCAAGGCAAGGAGGTTGGGTACAGCTGGAAAAGTCCGACATGCGCTTGGCGTTCAATATGGCCAAAAAGGGCCAAAGAAGGCTTTTCGCGCACCGCAATTGAGGAATCAAAATATCTCATAAAGAAACCATGCGCCGAGATCTGAGAAGAAAAGAAGCGGGGTGTTGAGTTTCCTGGGCACAAAAAGGTGAAGGCTGCTATACAAAGACACCCGGCAATGCTTCGTCAAAACCAAACGTCCGGCTGCCTTCCTTGCCAAAATGGCACCGCAAAGATTCCGTAGACACGCTGGATACGCAAAGGAACAGGTGCACCTCCACCCGCCCAACGCAGAGAGCCGATTCTAGAGCCGACTCCACCTCCGCCAGGCATGCCACCTGCCCCAACCGGTAACACTTCCGGAGCTCAACCTGCTGAAATCATCAAATTGCCGGCCGGATATACGTATTCGCATACAGCTCTTCCCTGTGCGGAATATTTCGAAGATGATGAGGATACCGAGCACGATACCAATTTTGATCCCTATATACTGCCTGATGAAGGTTAGTACACTCTCTGTGGTGTGGTAATGCAGCCAACATTCATTTTGAAGACAAGAGCAGCAGATTGAGTGATCCTGCAACTGACCCTAGGTGTAGTACATCCAGAATTATGTAGTACTCTGACTGCAATGTATTTCTTTCCTTCAAATAAGATCAACATCATTATTTCGCGTCTCTTACCTGCCTTGGGTTCAGGCAAACCATGCTTTCATTTTTTGGGGGTGATTGAATCGCTGGATGCCAAAGCCTTCTGTTTTCATGAGGTACTCATGATGAACTGGCTTTCTACACAGCTCTGGCCACTGCAGGTTGTGGATAATGGAGTGGTGAGAGTTGTAATGTATGGATAGATTTGTATGTATAGTCACTTTGATTTCAAACTGAATGCAATGTAGCCAGTATATTTCAAGTACTAAACTCATCCTCAGGGATTCCTTTTTATTTTATTTTTCAATCTTGATTCAGCAAGCGATATAAGGAAAACACTAATGTTTCCATCCTCTCAATTGCAGATAGATCAGTACCACTGCTTCTATATCATAGGATTATACCACAGTGTGCTGTAATCAATGATCATCTCATCATTAGAGTCTACCTTGTAAGCATTTCTGGATGTAGAGAGCATTTCCTTGGGCTTAGTTCCTGCTGCTCCTGCCATGGACGAGACATTTTTTGGATGGTCATCATTCTGTTTTGGCCTTTGCCATTAAAGGATGATGACATCATTGATTTTCAGCAGAATGTCCATGCATAGTTGTCCATTCCACAGTGAGTACACTCACCGTGTTCAAAGTGTGCTTCGAGCAGACACGGGGCAATTCCCTCCAGAGCCTATTTCTAACCTGTATGGACAGGAGTTTGACCTGGTGTCTTGCCATCTTTCATGGGTTTCTTCAAGCTAGACTTCCCTCCTGATCTACACTCCTTGGGTTTGTCTTCTTTTGGTCTCCTTCATCATGACGCTTCCTCTTTATGTCTCTTCTCTTAAGACCAGAACACTTATCCATCAAAGAATGCTTATTTTGCACCATCAGGTAATCTCCCTGGGCTGGTCCCACCTTTCGAGTACTCTCCACATAGTCAATGTCGTTTCGAGGTTCTCGTTTGGTACTTGACAGGTGATGTTGAAGATTTTCTGCAAGCCCATCTCTAAGCAAAGTCCTTCAAAGGGTGCCAACTAAGGAAACCTTATAATTCAGGGTTTCTATGTCCACTAGGTAGCTTTCAATATCTCCCTTGTATTTGCGTTCCCTCATTGTTCCTAGAGCTCTCCGTTCTTCTTGTCTGTTGAGGTATCTTTCTTCCATTGCGCTTACAAGTGGGTTCCATTCATCCACCATGAATTATTTTTTCATATACTCAGCTCTCATATCGTTCCACATTCCACCCTTTCCATCCATTACTCCTCGGTTCCAAATTATGTTTTCAATATTATCCTCAAAGTCTGTACGCTGCCACTTCATACAATTTTCGACTGAGTTGAACCATTTTTGATATGGGAGGGTGACAGCTGAATAGTCTGCTTTTAACGATTTAGGGAGCTTGAGTTGACGCTTTTTCTTTTGAACCTTCGTTCAGGGCTGCATCTTCGAACAGAACCACTGAATATGGTAGAACCTCCTAGTGGCAGTGGCAGTAATCTTCTGAAGCCACACCCTGTTCTGGGGTTGTTGCTGCTATCAGACAAGCTTGGACGATTATGTGGGTCATTTCCATTGGGGAATGGGGAAAGCAGTGGCTCATCTGAGTTACCAACCCAATTGTCATTCCCTCTTCCACCCCCTCTTCATCTTCCTCCAGAAGGACCCTCTACCCCACTTCCAGCCTTACTGGATGGTGGTGTAGACAGTGTTAGGGAGATGTCTTCAATCCCCTTGTCTTTGACAATTTCCCATGCCCCAGTTTTTTGACTGTAAATCCATTTAATCCCACTTGTGGTTTCCATCAGAGCTCCATCTTGTGGTTAATATGGGTTTCTATCTGGGCTTTCAGGTTTGTTGTAATCAGCAACTGATTTCGCCAAAGATCTGATTGAGCATCAGGTTTTCTTAAGAACTGTCTTGAGGTTATCTTCTGGCTGCTTCTGGAAATCTGTGAATGCCCGTTGCCATTGTTTCTTATTGGCTTTCATGTCTCTCTTGGTTGATGCCAACTCTAACTGTTACTTTCTCAGGTCGTCCTCTGCTTTCATCTTGTTGTCCTCCATTTCAATACGTTGTGTATTCTGTACCCTTGCCATTGCTCCTGCAGCATCCAGCTTATCTTCTTCTATGTGTGATTTTTAAGGTTCCAACAGTACTGCCACAGCATTTTCAGCGTCTTGTCTTTCTCTAAGTATGGCTGCTATTCTGGCCTATGTACTATTATTACTTGTGATTTTGGTGTTGAATGCATCTTTCAGATTCTCGTAATCTTGTGAGGCTTTGGCAGCAATGACGGCCATACCCCCCTTGACATTGGCCGCAAAGATTTGAGATTGGAGAATGATCTCTGTATATTGGACTTACACATCATGGCACAAGGTTTTGACTCCCTGGGTTATCTGATCATAAATGGTATTCTGGTTGCTTATCATTGACATATAGGCATCCACTGGTTGGGGCATCTCTTTTTATATATTGGCGGATTCCAATATGGATTCTGAGACTAGATCCTCCATTATATCGAAGTCTGCAGTTGATCGATTGTACAACTCCAATGCCCATAATGGAACCTATTTGTTGGTAATATGCTGGTATTGTTCAACAACATTTCTACTTGTTTCTCTGGGGACCAGGACATTACTCCTTCTGTCCACTATTAACCGCTGTATTTCTGATGAAGACATTGTCTACTGCCTGGGAACTATTCAGTGTTTATACTGTCCTCCTACCTAATAGTAATGACCATTGTAATCGTCTGCCACATTTTAAAACATATCATAAAGCTTTGGTTTGTAATCAGAGCAGTCTGTATCTTCGAAGAAGTTATTGAGGATGTCTTCAACATATTCTTCGTCAGGTAGAGACTCCCAGGGATCAGAGATCCCAAATACATAGCAAACACAGAACGTTTCTGTAGGTGGGGTACAGAATTAAGACTGGATAGGACAGATAATATAAGGGTAGAGTGAGATATTGGAAGTGATAAAGATAAGCTCGAAAATCATAAGGAGATGTTTTTATAGAGATTTTATTCTACAATACAGTGGAACACAGGAGGAATCGACTCTAAGATACACTGAACTCGAAGTATTCCTTCTAAGTATTCTATTATCTTGTCTCTCTATTGGATCTGTTATTGGACTTATACATAGACTAATAGCTGATTTTGTTCAAAGGATCATTTAGGTGCAGATAGTAATCACAGTAGAGTCAATGTAGAATAGCTTTCAAATCCGAATATATCATTAATGCTTCTTCTCCATTGTGGGAAGGTTGCCCTCTATCCCAGTGGAGAATTGGGAGGTCTTTATATCACATTTCTTTGCACTCTAGCTGCTAATTCTAACTATACCGTTCTCTAGATAAATGCTCACAATTTTCTTGTCCTCCCATCCCTTGGCTCTCATAACCGGTCGGCCTACACTTCCTCTGAGCAAATATTATCCTTCCAATTCACTAGTCTTTCATCACCAACAGTAGCCTTCTGATATAAATCTCCAGACTGATTGGTATCCATTGGACTGTTGTCTTCTGAACCATCTACCTCTCTGTACCATTCAAAGGCCTTCTTTTATATGGTGCTCAGGTGTCTTTACTCTGCTGGCCATAACTGATGCCAATTGAGAGCTACCTCATACAGAGGTGATAATAGCTGACATGATTTTTTATCTGTACCCATAGAGAGTTTAGTGAGGTGCGTTTGTTTGATATTATCATGCCATTCCAACTGTGACAATGTTTGAGGGTTGGTGGTGATGATATGGTCAAGGGATATGTACCTAGTGATCATTGGTGTGGCAATAGTGCTGGTATATTAGAGATGATCCTTATCCAATTACCACCTGACATCATCATTTAGTGATATTCCGTCACCCCGGAAATGTACACAATTATAAAGGTGTAACATCCAGATTTCCACATTATGTCAACTGCTGGTCACATTCCTGTACAGTTGAATTGTCATTGCATTTTTGAGCATGCTGCATCCAATGTGACCTGGCTTGTTGCCTTGATTGAGACATTTGCATTAGGGTCGATATATCAGAGTGCTGGTATGGTACTTGTTGATGAGAGACATCAACCTCCAATGCAACCATTGCACGACGGAAGCTACCATGATATCCATCTTTTCGCTGTCAGAATCATTTACTTCTTCTCTGTAAGCCTGATCCAAGGGGCTGTACACCTTCTTCCACTTTGGTTGCAGCAAGATAGCACCTCATTGTACTTCAGGAATATGATTGACTCCAATAGTTTCAATTTGTTTTACATATAGATTATTTAATTGAATACATGAAGCAATCATTATAGCAATATATAGAAATCTGATTATGATTTACTCTGGATGGCTCCAATTTTGTTATAGAAGTTGTTGTATAATCGATATCTGAAGGGATTAAATTATTAACAATATTCTGGAAATCAATGGAACTGTTCAATAGACTGTCCAATCTATTAAGATCCAAAGGACCAATATGAAAGAAACAAGTGCAGCAAACTAGCTTAAAAAGCTAAACAAGTTTTTGAAATGTCGTAACGATGTAATTACATCATTGCATGCTTTGAAGTATAGTGGGAGATCGCAAAATTGTTGCTCAGATTATTTGTGAAGACAATGGAGAAGAATCAGTGTATGGAATCTATTTTCAGAAACCAATTTGGCTCTTTGCTGATGAATGCTGTGGGTTCTCTGCATGATAACTAAATTAGAAGTACTATATAAGAATCTGGTGTTACATGTCATACCTATTACAGATAGTAAACTTGAACCAATTTCAATTTTCAATTGGCCACCTAAACCTATATGGCTTACAGAAAATTACTAGTAATGAAAAGCCTTTTTTTAGATGTTACAATATTGCCCTCTACTTCTAGACTCTTCTGTCAAGATTAGTATACTTATTCGCTACATATATTCTATTGTAACTGACTAATGAACTGAACTAATGTCAAAAAGATGAGTGAATCAGCTAATGTAAAACAAGGTACACAATCAGAATCACTAAAAAGATATTGCAAATCTCCAATCCATACAAGCATGACATCCGCAATCCTGAGCTCTTATTGTAGACCGACTATGCCTTGTACTATTACTAGGTGACAAGTCTGTTTCAGTTAGAAAAAGTACTTTGCGATTGTTGTTCGGTAGTGTTAGTATCGGTTCCACTCTTGCGTCTCCCCATTGCCCTTTTCTCGTGCTCGTCAATTTCGTGCAAAATCCTTTTACCATCCTCAGTGGTTGCATCGATGATCTGTGATTCCACAGACAACATTCCACCCTATATCATATTCAGCGCAAGAAAATGAGGACAAGTGAAGAATCACAACCTCTCCAAGTTGGCCCACAATTTCCTCAGCTTCTTCCACACTCATCTTTCCAAGCACTTTGTTGACTTCATCGAGACTCCCACACTCGAGAGCCCTTCTGAGCCCTGGTGGAAATGACTCGAAAACCTGCCTTGAGGCATTAACGCCTGGATCAACTGAATCAAGGGCTGGAATGTTGATATTTATCGCGCTATTAGGGTCAAGCGCTTGAAGCTGGATTTGTTCCACGTCTTGGATTCCCGTTTCTCGTTCGGAGGTTATCTCTTTCGCACGTTCGCGGATGCGAGAATATGTCTGGTGAACATCATCATGGAAAACCTTCTGAGCTTGGTGACCCGTGGTAGAAATACTACAACCCAAATCAGCAAAACCAAGCCTGAAATGAACTTCGTGAAAATCATTCACCGTTTGAAAAACAGCGAAACGCCATCACCACCCAACTGCCTACAATACTGAAGAAGTAACGCCTGATGTACACACTGCCTTGCGTATACTTCCTTTCCAGCCATCTGCGAATTGAAGGCATCAATTAAAAGCCCATCCGTTTCCTTTTCGCAAACTACATCAGGATTCTCCGAGATAAATTGCAAGCATTGACGATACTCTCCAATGCTAATTTGAGCGAATTTTCTGCCTAGTGCACTCGGTTCAATATGCTGCGTACTGTCGTCATGACCTACCAAAACGTCTTCGCAGTCAGCCTCGGCGCCCGAAGACACCGATTGATCACCTGATAGTGATAATATACGAGGCGAATCACTGAGGTGCACCACGGCTTCGACCTTCTGTGTTGTAGGTTTCTTCAGAGCAGGTTTCTGATCTTGCTCCTTGTTGATATGTCCGGAAGAAAAGCCTTCATGTACATCATCGCTGGTAATCTTCGCTTTTTCTTCGTTCTCTAGATCACGAAGCCTTTTGCGAGTATCCTTGGTCTGTTGCGCAAGTCTCTCTTCGTGCTCCTTCAATCTTTCGATGAAAGCTCTCCAACGATCGCCGGGCTCCTCATCACCGATTTCCTTCTTGATTGTATCCACTAAAGAAGCCATCATCTGGGTATAGCTAGGGGTGCCGGCTGGAGGTAGTGGTACATCAGAGTGATCAATGGTGGTGAGCTGGATGAGGGCGTGCATTACCAAGTCCTCTGAAGGTTCGGAAGAATGTCCAGCCAAGATTGAGGCAAGATTATCCAGCAAATTGATAAGATGCTCGTTCAATGCAATCTCGGTCTTATAATGGCCAATTTGTTGTTTTCGCAGATGCCGCTGCTCGTGAATTTGACGACGCTTAGCATTGATAAACGAACGCTTGTCGACATTTGCTAGAGGGATATTAGCTGTAATCACAACTCAGAGGTATACATAAATAGCGCTCACGGTGGACTTCGATGTCGGAGTCATCGGACAGTTCAATTCTAAAGGAATGAGCTTGAAAGCGTTAGAGGAAAACAAGCACAACCCACTTATCCCATTTAGAGTAGTCTAAAACCATGATGGAAGACAGGTTGCTTGTATAAAGTTATTTCGCCAGCGACAGGACTGCCTGAATTTTTTGGGCGTCAGAAGGAGGGTTGGGGATTTGCAGAGGTATTAAGGGCGCGTTCGGTTGTGAGGAGGGGGTTCCAATTCCAGTGTGGTGAGATACCATTTGCAAATGCAGAACTGCAAAGGATCCAGAACCAACCACAGCCACAACTTGAACTGCTCAGTAACAGCAATTGCAAAATCTGACAAGTCCCACAATCCCACTCTTGGACCATAGCATGAAAAGTGTAGCTGATAGATTTAGTGTCACATGGTACCAACTAAAATCTATTGAAACTATGAAGTTCCTGGTGGGAGAAGATTTTACCACCTCTGCTGCAATCAGTAGTAATCAAAGTAGCAGCATTAACAGATTCCTGCATTTTCTCAGTAATATGTGTAAAGACAGAATTAAAGGCTGTTACAGAGACATCTTGTATAAGGATAAAGAAATTGTATGCACTTCTATTGAAGGTAAAGATATGGTGGATAAAGTACACATTAGAAATAAAGTTACAAGCTGTGAGTAAATATTAATGGTGGTCAATCTTGAGTCTAATTGTATAGTATAGAACTAACAGCTAATGTTGTATAAGGTGAAGCTTAAGGTGACAAAGATGGGTAATTATCTGAGAATCGAGAGCAGATAAGCATATGATACCTTGTTTAAATTGATCAACATGGATTATAATCTATAGGGCTCTGTATACCAGCATTCTGCTATGTAGGGATACAGCAGATATAAGTTTGGTGAACATTTGCATATGGTATACAATGGCGATCAAGTGGAGATTAAAGTAGCAAGTTTTTTTATCAGAATTTAAGCAGTATGGCATGAACTATATAAGTGCAGTTGCCTGGTATTGGACATATTATGTACTGGGAAGTGATAGTATCACGATATAATAAGGAAAAGCTCCAAGGCTGCCAACCCTGTATATGGAATGAAATTTTAAATTCAATTCATTTGATTGTACTAGTATAATGAAAATGTACCTTGCCTGATCTGGTACCATTATGTAGTTATTCTACCAACTCTGCATATACAGATACTCCACCTCCAGTCGTCAGTGATATAATCAGTACCAATATGATTTCTACATAGCTGAAATCCACTAAAAGAGAAGGGCATGAAAAACGTCAAAATTTCCAAAGACTTCTGATTCTCTACAGTGTCACCACTCAAAATTGTGAGTAAAATATCAACAAAAATTCCCGATTGGTACCTTGGCATTTGCGAGATTTTCAAATTGTTTCCAACTAACCAATATTTAATTGTATCTGGCCCACTGACAGAGGTAGTACACCATGGGGCAATGCAATTGTAAGTCAAAGATCTGATTCGATTCCCACTCTTCCACAAGATTGTCAACAGCATTGGTTTGGTTTCCAAAGCTGGCTGGCCTGTAACTGGAGGAGTAGATGAATCAAAATGCAATGCATGGAAAAAACAGTAATTCCGTATTGTATTCACCATGTTGAATTTCTAAGCTGTCTGATCCAGGATCATACTTACGGTGCCCTGTCAAGTGCACTTGCAACGAAGTATCTTTGACGATCTGGTTGTTTTCAAATTCCGAGTACAAATTATTACTTTGCCTTCTACCTCTGATGTCATTTTATTGTGGTCAGGGTACTTCAATCTGTAGGTATATGCCTCAACCAAGATTTCTTTGAAGAGCAGGTGAGTCTCTTTCGGACCTACAGCCATTGCATAAGACTGCATTTCTAACCTCGAATTGGATGGGATGTTTGTTGGTTAACAATGCTTTGACAGGTTGTAGTTGTAGTTTGCCCATGTTAGAGGTTCTTTCTGAGCAGTGGTAATGGTATGTGATCAATCATAGCTAATACATATTAGGTTGTTAGCAACTGACGATGCATAATACCTATTTGCATAATATCGTCATGTATGCTAGTAAAGTAATTTGCAATGGAACTACAGGTAAGTTACATGTCCATGGATTATGCAGCTTCTGGTGGGTCGTAGCTGAGTCACTAACAACAAGGCAATCATGCCACTATAGCTGGAGTATAATTTCTGAATTCTTGCACTGCATATAACTATCAACTACATCAACTATATCGTATCGAGCAGAATAACATACAGTTTCGATGCAATTATACAACATTATGTATGCAGCAGACATTGTGAAGCCTGCAAGGATTTGAAACCTTTGAATCTATCTCTATGGAAGGGGGACCAACATAAGATACTTCCTGGTCATTGAATGGTTGAAATCTAAGCATACAGTATCTGAGAAATTTATGACATAGACTGATGATAAGAGGTCTAAAGCAATCTTACTGATTGATTCGAGTCAATATGAATTACAACCAAAGGATGGTGGTATAATTGACAGTGGCAGAGTTTCCGTTGAATGCCAATTAAATCTCTAACATAATTACTGAATATCAAAATTATGGTAAGGTATTCATTCAATTCCACTATGTACTCATAAGTCCATCTGTTATCAGATATTCCAACTACTGAACTGAGGGAATGCAAAATGTCACAGTTGAAGTTATGAGCTGCTACAAATGTGCTTTTGATATCTTTCTTAAGGATGGCCCTATCTCAGACATTAGTGCATCAAAACCAATTCTAAATGAACACTATAATGATCAGGCACTCATGGAATATTTCTGAGGCAATTAGTAATAGCCTTTGCAATAAGCTGTGAGGCAATTATGGTTTCACCACAAGATTTCTGACAGAGTTTCATACTTAGAACGTAACTATAAATTGCTCACATCACTCTGGAAATGTAGAGAATCAGGCTCTACAACCAATCCGCAGTCAGATATTATCAGGAAGGTATACCTTACACTATTTTTAAGAATTCAGTTCACCATTGTTTCTATTGTTACTCTAAATCCTGTTTGACATCTACCTCCACTCAAACATCACTATCAGTTCAATTGGAATGATATCACATGGTGACTGAACGATCATGAGTAATGAGACCAGCATCAGCATATACAGTTATAATTGTTTGAGACCAATAGGTGTCTTGCCATCAATGCAGACAAAGTTACCCATCGCCATTTGTGTTTCACCTTGCAGATCTGTCTGGTATGAAGTACACAGTCTCGATGGACATTATGACAGGGCTGGTGTCAAGAGAGGAGTTTCACGATTTTGATAACCCGTTTGATCTATCTTTTGATGATTGTGGGTTCCAGTTTGGTGTTGAAAATAATTTCAAGAAGTTGACTGATGGGATAAGATGAGGGAAACAGAGCAGAGCAATTCGTAACCAGCCAGCTGAACTTAAACAAATCAGTGTTGTATTGATTATTGGGATTATGTACCGCAGTAACAGCCCAGAACAGTGTCTGGTGCATTCAGCAGTAGATAGACTGATTCTATATGACCTTTCCTAGCTGTAAGAGTTCAACCTAATCATCCAGCTCAGGATTGCTGAAGGCTGGTAACTACTACTTGCTGGGCATGTTCTGCAATTCCCATTGGCCATCAGTCAGTGGGTGGAAGATGGTGCAGAGTCAGTGATTCATATTCAGATTTGAATAGACGAGTCTTTAGAGTTGACTGGCGAACTCAATTCAACATTCATGGATTGTGTTGTCTGAAACACCTCAGTTGGAGATCCAGTGGTTGAAAAACTTGCTTGTCATTTCTGGGGAGTTAGTATGTCGTCACCAGGAGTGGTAGGTCACCATCGTTGCCAATCAGTAGGCAATTACGTGGATCTCCATGGATTCGGAACACAGTTGGCTCCAGCAGGTTGTTAAGAATATTTATCGTCAGACATGAACAGAGTTTTAATGGAATGTTGAGTTCATGGTGGATGTTGCACAGTATCTATATTTGGTAGCATATCTCACAGCCAGTGATGCAATGCTGTACCACAGCCTGCATAGGTGGCGAATAGAAGTCTCTAGATAACAAATCTGTAGTTACATGATCTCCAAAGTAATTAGATTAAAGGTTATCATGGAAAAGACTCATTACTTCATGATAGAGCATGTTATTAGCCAGTATGTATATTCTTTCTTTGTTGGCCACAGCTCCTGGGGCTGCTTTCCATTCTTTAATTCAGTTCTCAGCATGTCTTGGCAAATCAAAAAGTCCAACTGAAGGAGTACCAAGAATGATTCTGTTTACACTGGCAGCCAACATGTTGGGGACCTGGGATGTGTTTCATTGTGTTAGGATAACATTGTATGGTTTCATAGTAGCTGGCAGAGTTGTCTGGTGTTCTGCAATCGGCCTCTTGTATTCAACTATGTAATCAGGCTATCAGTACTGTTTATTTGTGGGCATTATCCAGCCCTGAAGGTGTTTGATAACACAGTCGTAAGAAGCCAGCATCTTGGTCCATCAATTCTACCTTCAGAGATGTGGTTAGGAGAATTGCAGGTACTCAAGTTCCTGGTGATCCCACTGTAGCAGCATCTTATAATATGCACCTTCTAGATAATGTCAACATCAGATCAGCATTTGCATGATACTTAGGAGCTGAAGATTATATGCGTTTTAGTTCTGCTCATCAATTATGTATACTTGGGAGTAGAAATTGAGGGGTCAAAGGATTGCAATTCCATCAAACTGATTTCGAATGCCAGTGATTGCAGCAGCACTGGTATTGCACAATAGAGAAACATGTTTTGCAGATTGAAATGTTGGAAGAAGAGTGCATTGCTAAGTGCTGTTTTACATGCCAGATTGGAAGTGCTACAATTTCAGTCAATTAGCAAAATGTATATTAGTCCGAAAGCCACATGCAAACCTCCCAGAGATGTTGGTATCTGTTGCCAGTGCGTTCAAGTACTTCCAGATCGTCCCAGGCCCCCCTGGAGCTGTAGAAAGCGCTCTCAGACTCTGCAATAGCATTCCCAGGTGTTCCTGAAAGCACCTGCAGGTAAGGAGGTGCATTCAGAAAGCTACGGGATTTGACTATCCGAATACTCGATTTTGGGAACTGGTGAGACCTCTGGGTTATTCTGGGGGAGACCTTGAGAGTAGCAGAGAATAGTGGACCGGTTTGCAGGATACTTTGAAAGGTGCTGAAACCTCTGTACCAGCTCTATGGGAGACTTGATGTCATATTCTCACAGCAGTGGTTTTTGGTGTTCCACGACCACAAGGCATTCTATTCAACATGTTCATCTTTGTTACTGTAACAAGATTCACTATATCTTATTATGTTCTGTATTATCCAAGACTTCCTATATTTATATATACAAAGATACAGGGTGAATGACAATGGACTCAGCAATAGGAAGAATATATTTGGGAGACCCCGGAATTGATACACATCATTGGATTATTCGAAATACACACCCTATGTCTTCCAGCTCTCTGTTTTACGCACTCTTGCCAAGGTTTCACAGATCCACCCAATTTGTGTGGTTCTTCACGCACTGTTCCCAAGCAATCATATATCCACACAATGTGTGTGGTTTATCATGATCGGGCACCCCTTCATATCCTCTAACCCTTGGTTAGTAATTGCAACGGTTCTGGACCATCTCTTCAGGTCCTGATCTGAGACGGCACTGGACCACCGCTAAATTGGCAGTCAGGGTAGCCAATAGACCCTAACTGTTGATTCGGGAACAGTTCAATTGACATCTCCCAACCCATCTGAATTGGGTGGGTCATCAGCAGGTTGTCCAGCAGGTTCAGCAGGAAATGTATATATTGCTCTTGCCTTTGGTATTTGATAATAGTACTTGAACAAAATCGATTATTCAATAACCAGGAATCACATTTTACATGTTTTGCCGGTTGCGATATTGATAATATTTAAATCTGTGTTTTTCTTTTAATATTTTATATTATTGACCTTTGAGGAGGTCAATGGTTCTATTATGAGCTCAAATATCTGTACGATGCCTTGATTACCCAAAATGTGTGACGAGAAATTGTTGAGGCTCAATTGATGCTCGGTTGACACTCAATCTCAGACTGGGCCAGTGACCGTGTTGCTTGCTCCTTTGCCTTTAAAGGCTGCCAATACATTGGTTATGGATAACAGCAACCAAATGACTTTCCAATTACCTTATGTACAAGACCAAAAATCATTCATGCTCCGTAGACACTCATTTTCAGAATGCGGCAGTTACCAAGTTGCTTGCTCCTTTGACGGTAAAGGCGGGCAATATGTAGGTTACGCATATTAGCGAATATATCCCTTCCTAATTACCTCACATACTGTAGCAAAAATCGTTGACACCCCACGGACTTCCATTTTTAGGTGGTAGTGACATCGACAAACACCATGGTGCCTATAATGGTGGCAAATACTTCGATTATCGGTAAATACTGTAGTATAGCCCATGGATGATACAAGATACATTACCGACAATTGTGGACACTCTGTTGACATGCTGTTTATGCTCACTTTAGGTGTTGCGACATTGGCCCTAACCATATTGCCCATACCGGCAGGTAATACTTTGATTATGTGTAAATGCAGTAGCATCGCTTTCGGATTAAAACAGATGCAATAATGGAAATCATTGATGCTCTGTTGATGCTCTGTTGATGCTAATTTTTAGATCTAGCAATATCTATAATATAACACATTACCCTTAAAGGTGGGCGATACTTCGATTATGGGTTAATGCCGCAGCACACTCCTTTGATTATACAAGATGCAACACCCACAATTGTTGACACTCTGTTGATGCTGATTTTGGGTGTAGTGACATCGGCTGAACCCATAATGCCCATCAAAGTGGGCAACACTTCGATTATAGGCAAATGCAGTAACATAGCCGTCGTATTATAACAGATGCAGTAATAAAAATCATTGCCGCTCTGTTGATGCTCTGTTGATGCTCTGTTGGGGCTCTGTTGACACTCAATTGACGCTCTGTTAACGCTCTGTTAAAGCTTATTTTTAGGTCTAGCGATATCGACAATGAACATATTACCCAAATGGTGGATAATACTTCGAGTATGGGTAAATGCCGCAGTACACCCCTTCGATTATACAAGATGCAACACACAAAATTGTTGCCACTCTGTTGATGCTAATTTTGGGTGTACCAATATCGACCCTACCCATACTGCCCACACACGTGGGCAATACTTCGATTAAGGCCAAATGCAGCACTATAGCCCTCAGATTATGAAAGATGTAACACCGAAAATCGTTGACACTCTGTTGATGCTCTGTTCACTCACTGTTGATGTGCTGTTGATGCACTGTTGACGTGCTGTTGACATACTGTGGACACGCATATTTGGGTGCAGTGACATCGACACTTAACATTATTGCCCATAAAGGCTGGCAATATGTCGACTATGGCTAATGACACTGCGCAGCCCTTTGAATATACAAGATGCAACACCCAATGTTGTTGCCACTCTGTTGATGCTCACATTCAGGTGGTAACGATAACGACACTGACCATATTGTCTATAAAGGCGGCCAATACTTTGATTGTGAGTCAATGTCGTAGCACAGCCCTTTGATTATAGAAAATACCATGCCAAAAATAATTGACGCTCCGTTGATGCTCATTGTCAGAATGGGGCAGTAACTGTGTCGAGTGTTTGTTGCCTATACAGGCAGCTAATGTATTTGTTATGCATAACAGTGAGCAAATCAGTCTTCAATTACCCTACCTAAAAGACCTAAAATCGTTAAGGCTCAGTTGACAGTTATTCTCAGAATGGGGCAGTGACCATCTTGCTTTGACTTTTGCCTATAAAGGTGGCCAATTTGTTGTTTAGGCATAACACCAAGCAAATCAGTTTCCAATTACCTTACTTAAAACATCTAAAATTGTTGATGCTCCATTGACATTCACCTTAAACATGTTCTAACTGTTGTTGTATAGTCAATAATTTCATACGGATAATTCTATAGTCATTATTGACAGCCAACATATCATTTGTATGAATACCCAGTAGCATCCAAAAGCTTTCTGGCCTGTCAATGTATAATCCACTGCTACACATGTTCTCTGCGCGATGAATGAGGTAGCGCTTTTACATTCCAGTACATTCAGCCAGCAATTTACTGCATATAGATCTATGCACTAATTGTTTATTCATATAGCCCAACATTCTCATGTTTCCTTGTCTAGTTTCTGCTCCTCGATTTCCATCACCGACCATATGAAATTGTCATAATCTTGACCATGTGCACCAGGTCTGAGCGCAGGGTGATGCGGGTGGATATATGGATGAATGTCACATAATGGTGGTCATTCATACAGGTTCGTGTATGCATTGCCTGCTCATTCAATTCCTAGTATGACATCAGTGAGTTAAATTATGTTGGTACGTTTTGCCTCTAAATTACATTGCTTGTTCTCACTTTTCCGTAAGTGGCAGGATGATATCACTCAGATCCATTGTCAATCAACTCAGTTTGGGGTGTAAAACATTTGTATGGCCCGTATGACGCTTGTACACATACAGATAAATCATGATATTTCACACTTTGGTCACTGAAATCAATAAAACGCCAATACATAACAAAATAGATACACCACCTAAGGGAATGGATTGAAGAATGCAATGTCCCATTGGGAACCCGCAACAAGCAGAAGCAAATACAGAATTTTGCTGGAAACACAGTAGAGGATCATGGATGGTGTTATTTCTTCCCAATTACCTGTCAACATGGGAACCATTTTTGCAAAGTGATCTTCGAAATAGATCCAATGAAAGCATCCTGCAATCTAATGGTTCCTGATTGACGGCTCATTAAACATAAAGGCAAAGAATTTGCAGATTGAGGATTAGGCAGCTTTGAGAGTGAGGAATGTAAGAAGAGATGCACATGGTATAACTGCAATTCATTTACCCTTGAAATTAATGATACAATATTGGATTTTGGGAATGATCTTCAATAGATTGGAATTATTGAAAATCTCAAAATAAATGAAAAGTACGAAATGGAAATCAATTGGATTGACAGGATTCCATGGCAGTAGCAAGATTACAAGTCTCTGTATAACGGCGATGTCTCGAATGTCTTTCCACCCCACTGGTCATTGTCCCATGCCATTGACATTGAAGCCGGAAAGAAATCCCATTGGGGACAAATCTATACTCTCTCAGAATCAGAGATATCATTACTCAAGGAATACATCAAGGAAATGTTTGACCTGGGGAAAATCCACCCAAACAAGTCACCAGCAGGTGCACCTATCCTCTTCATTTCCAAGCATCATGGCAGAGGCCTACGATTGTGTGTAGATGATTGAGGACTCAATACAGTCAGCATTATTAATTGAAGGCCTCTGCCTGCGTTAAATGAACTTCAAGATAGGATGCAGGGTGCTGGGATCTATGCAAAGAACAACCACAAAGTTGGATTCCAGCTCATGTGAGTCAAAGAAGCAGACGATTGGAAAATGGCATTTTGTACAAGATACAGTCTATATGAACTTACTGCGATGCCCTTTGGTTTTGGGAATGCCCCTGCTACAGTCCAAGATGCAATGGAGACAATCTTTCAAGATATGGTTGGTAGAGGACTCCTCATCTAGATGGATCACTTCCTGATCTATTCAGAAACAGAAGTAAACCATACCCTGATAGTCCTGATGGTACTCAGATGGCTAATGGAAAATAACCTTGCCATTGCACCAGAGAAATGTTCCTGGCATGCCTCCAGGATTGTATTTGTTGGATACATCATATCATCGGAAGCAATTGAAATGCCTCTGGATAAGATTGAGATTGTTCTGGAATGGCCAAAATTGGAATGGAAACAAGACATACAGATGATTTTCGGATTTGCCAACTTTTATTGAATATTCTTTACAGGATTTGCAACAAAATTATAACCTAATACAGATCTCCTCAGAATGGTGTTCAATATCAGTGTACTCATGAATATGCTAAGGTATTCGAAGACTTCAAGGACCAGGTTTCCAATGCTCCAATCTTAAAACACTTTCAACAAATGCCTCAAATTGTTGTGGAAACAGATGCCAGCTATTTTGCCATTGGTGGTATACTTTCTCAAGTTGTTGATGAATGATTACACCTCATTGCATTCTATTCCAGAAAGATGGATAAAGCAGAAATCAACTATGATATCCATGATATGGAACTATTTGCTATAGTAGCTGCACTGAAGGAGTGGAGACGTTATTATGAAGGAGCTCACCATCAAATTCAGATCTATACAGACTATCAAAATCTCAATTATTTTACTACTACCAAGATCTTGAATAGCTGCCAACCAAGATGAGCACAAGAGCTGGCAGGTTATGATTTCAAAATATTCTACTCTCTAGGAAGTGCAACTCAAAAACCTGATTCATTACCTAGGCATTTGGAGTATTACCCAAAAAATGGGGGATGTAGCATTGTGGAAAACAAATATCAACCTATCCACCAAGTCCTCAGAACAGGCCAACTTATGTCAGTTGCGGGAGAGTACTATTGGACATCAGCAGCCAGAGCTAATTGTTGACCTATGATGGTTTAGTCTCTCCAGTCACGATCAGAACTGATTATTCAATATCCCAGTAATTGCAACCCATATCTGGGCTGAAATTTGGAAACCATATATGTCGGGATGTGATGTTATCTGGCTAAGACGATGAGGATTGGCTTAAGGTATATGACAGAGTATCGAAAGGAAAGGCAGATGCAGATGTAAAACTAGAACATGATGTTCTTTGGTATACTGGAAGGCAATGGGTCCCCGATAGCAAAGATCTTGAAAAGATGATGCTACAAGAGGAACATGACTGAAAAGCAGCTGGGCACATGGGCCAGGAAAAGATGATTGAACTTGTATAAAGAAACTTCTTGTGGTGCCGGATAGATCAATGGATCGAAGACTATGTTGGCTCATGTCCCGATTGCCGTAACAACAAGGCAGCAGGTTACACTCGCTATGCACTACGGTAGCCACTAGAGCTAGCGTATGGTGCTTGGGATGAAATATCCATGGACATCATTGTTGATCTGCCTGTGTCAAATGGGGGGTCATCCAGAAAGGGTAGTAGTAGTTGACTACTGCACGAGGATGTTACATTTGATTTACTTCCGGGATGGAGTTTAAAAGGCACAAGATGTGGTTCACATAGTTCTGAAGGAGATATGGAGACACCATGGAATACCATCTACAATTCCCTTGGAGAGCAAGAGAAGGTTTGCATCCACAATTTGGACAGCCATCGTAGACACATTAGGAATCAAGTGCAAAATGTCATCACCCTTTTATCCCCAAACTGATAGTCAAATGGAAAGAGTACAACGAAACATTGGAGTGTTATCTCTGAAACTACTGCAATTACAAACATGATATTAGAGAAGAAATGTTGCCCATGGCAGAATACGTCTACAACAATTCACTCTATTCTATGGTCAATATGACATCATCCTTTGAAAATTAGATTATTACCCTTGAACAAATTGGTCAACTGCAGAACCCTCATGTAATCCTACTTCTCAAAACCACATTCACTGGATAACAAGTGTTGATGAGCTCTGTCAGCAGGGACTTGAAAAAGCTAGCGAAACAATCAGGAAGTACTACAATAAAAAAGCCAACTCTGCACCAATATACCAACCAGGCAATCTGGTTATACTTAATGGGAAGAACCTCAAAACCAGGAGACAACCAAGGAAGTTGGATGCCAAGCTCAATTGTCCATTCAAAGTTATGAAGGTTATGTCACCTACAGCACTTAATCTAGAATTATCCTCAAGATGGAGAATACATATTGCCATTCATGTATCTTTAATGGAACCATTCCACATCAATAGCAAGCCGATTCAAGATCCCCCAGATCTGGATGCTGAGCCTATGGACAAACACCAATTGGGATACGATGTTCAATGTCATGAATACCAAACAGGATATTAGGTAGAGGAAATTGTGGGCAGTCAATACAAAAAGGAAGGAAAAAGGGTTTAATATCTGATTAAGTGGAAAGGGTATCCAGATGAGACAGATTAGACAGAGGAACCATTTGAGAACTTTCATGATAAAGTGCTACTGAGGGAATTCCATGAGCAGAATCCCCAGGCTGCTAAGGATAAGAAGTTATCAGCTGAGCTTGTACCTGTGCTTCTGGGAGATATAGTTGTACCAGGAGGTTTTAATGGCAAGCAACAGACTGATGGATAAGGATATGGGTTGGGAGAAAAAGTTGGGAGTTTCCCAGCATCAGAAAGAGGAAGATAGGATCAAGGACGATCTAGTGGGAGCAGGAGGTAGTGTTACCCCTTTAGGATTGGTCACAGTGCTTGGGTCACAAAATATCACTTGATGATGATGATGTCAGGTGGCAATGAGATAAGGTTCATAAATTATAAGCCAGCAATGTCGCCACACCAATGACCACCAGGCACATATCCGTCAACCACATCATCACCACCCACCTTCAGGCGTTGTCACAGTTGGGATGGCGTGTTAATAGAAAGCAAATGCACATCGCTATACTAACTATGGATAGAGATAAAGAATGACACCCACAATTATCACTGCTATATGAGGTAGCTCTTGATTGGCATCAGTAATGACCAGTAGGGTAAAGACACCTGAGCACTATATGAAGAAAGGCCATTGAATGGTACAGAGAGGTAGATGGTTTGGAAGACACCAGTCCAATCAATTCCAATCAGTCTGGAGATGTATATCAGAAGGATACTGTTGTTCCAGAAAGATGGGAAGATTGGAAGAATATCATGTACTGTAAGAAAGTGCAGGCCGACTGTTAATGGGAGCACGGGGATAAGAGAACAATAACATAGTGAGCATTCATCTAGAGAATAGAGGAGTTAGAATTTACAGTTTGAGTGTAGAGGAAAAGGGGTATAAAGACGTCTCGATTCTCTGCAGGGATAGAGGGCAAACCTCTCATGACAGAGACTAAGCCTGAACAATCTTTTCGTAATGGAAAGCAATTCTACATTTTTTCTTCTCTGATTACTATCTGCATCTGAGTGATGCTTCAAATATAATCAGCCATTAGTTCTTTTCTAAGTCCAATATCAAGTTCGATAGCAAGACAAGATAAGAGGATACTTAGAAGGGATACTTCTTGTTGAGTGGATCGTGCAGTCAATTCCTCCTGTGTTACACGCAGAATCTTCCGGAACAATTTCATTTGTTGGTGGACTATCTACCCGCTCAGGGCTGTCCATCTCTTTGACACCTTCTTGGTAAAGTATACAGAATTAACTGACAACTAGGGAAAATATTAGATTCAATCGATATGAAGAGCGGTTAAAGAACAACTTCCATTGCTGAATGTTTGGAGCAGGATGTGAGTGTATGGTATCAACGAAAGTTCAATGTTCCGGAACTTAATCAGTTGCAGTTATGATTGGTACAGGAACATTAAGATTAAGTATTAGCGGCGCATCCAGGCAGGGTGAAGACCTTATATCTGGTGGACTCCATGAATTATTGGAAGGATATGTGAAAGGCAGATGATCAGAATGGATGGAATTAGCATAGGTGTAGAACGTCACTAAGTTTACGACAGTCAATGTTTGGGGTTCTGCGACCAATCTCATTACAAGAGAAACTGTGGGAATACATTTTGACGGATTCTGTGGTATGACAACTGGAATGTAAAGGGATCAATGCATTGGGAGTAGTAGTAGATTGATGTTCCACAATGTGATCTGTTATTTCCAGTCATAAAATGGTAGATGCTCCTGGGTTGGCTGAGCTGTCTTTAAAAGAGGTGGTGCGCCAGCATCGGCTTCCAGCATCAATCATTTTGGGTAGAGGAGTGTAGTTGACATCAACATTTTGGGCACAGTTCTGTAGGCACCTGAGAATCAAAGTATTGATGTTGACATCCTCACAGCTACCGACTGCTGGCCAGATTAAGGAAATGAGCACCCGCATGTAACATAGCTTGGGAGTAATAATTAGTCACCAATAAGATGATTGGGTATTGCAGCACCCAATAGCTGAGTGTGTAATAAATCATGAATCTTTGGAGATAATAAAGCGCACCCCACTCTGTGCCTTTCTCTAGAAGAATCCATGTATGCCATGTCTGAGTGAACCCACAGAAGGCCAGGACCATGGACAGTTAGATGCCAATCAGGGTCAGGAATCAATGGAACCATTTCATGAGCACATCTGAGTACACATGACGAACAGCCAGGCTACACAGACAACACAGGCAAATAGGTCTGGTACTCGGGCTCTGAATATTCAGGAGGGGTTTCAAGTCTTGCTCTAAGACTGACCTATTCGAATATCAAAGCCCACATGAAAGCTAGATTGTGAACAGTTTGTACTCTTTACAGTCTTACACTGAATACCACCACATGCTTACAAGTCAGATCTTCCTCCCATGATGCATATCCACCAAGTACAGATCATCCCATTGTTTGGTCTCATGGTGAATAACCTGATCAAGGCTGTAGAGCATATGCCTTCACCCTGGGTGGCAGTTGACCGTAAGGAATATCAGGATTCGGGTATTGAGGATGGTTAGATGTATTACATTCAGTGACAGAATCTTATTGAATGGACTGGGTCTGATTCTCTGATGTGGAACTAAGAAAAGTCTTTTGATGGATTACATGCAGTGGTTCAGTTTAGTCAGTGTTATCCTGGAAAACCAGAACTATTGGAGAAAGTTCTTGAAAGACCTAGAATCTAAGGGAGAGATACTGTCACTTTTCAGGATTGCAAACCATGGTATGAAGAAGGTGGTGTTGCAGAAGGGTCGAGATGCTGGAAGATGAGGGGATGGTATCAGAATGTTGTGTGGTGGTGATGGGATTATTTTGAATGATAACGAAGTTGGTTGCATTGTTGGGACTTTCGATGATGTGCCATGGTTGAGGTGTTAAGAATTTTGTTGCTGGTGTATAAGATCATGAGGGATGAGTCAGATGGTCAATCAGAGCATAAGAGATGGTCTGAGGGTGGCAGACAAACTGTGTACCAAGCACAGTTGTTTGGTGGGTGGGAATTGCCATTTGTTCTCTCTACCGGTACTGTTGTATAGCAACGCAATAGATGACTTTGATACTGCTTTGACTGTGGTCTTGATCTCTTGATTCATTGCGAGTTTCTGTCTCGTTCACGATATTCCCGTACTGTTCACAACATTCCCTATATCTAACCACTTTCGTTACAATAGTGTACTTGCACATTTGTGATATTTTTGGATATGTTGCTACTATGCTAAATTATAGACTGATTCTAGTGTATACTAGTGGATAGAAGTCATATACACCGTACTATGCAGTTTAATAAGTATGTGTAGATATCATAATCTACTTTCGACTGACAGTACAATTCAGGAAACTTACATTGTGGGGCAACTACGTTAAGATTGCTACATAGTTGATTGCAGGAGTTGTGGCCACACACAATTGTGGCAGTTATAATTGAATGTATCTACACCATTTAGTGAAAATGACTTGATCATATAATGTAGATTTAGAAAGCATCAATTATAACTTTTAAAGGTACAATATTTTGACCTGTGCACTACTATATTATTAGAATGGCTATTTGCTAAAATATGCAATCTGAAGATTATCACTAACCTCCTCTGCTGAAATCTTAGCAATAATTAGTGAAAAGATACCATCATACTCAAGATGAATAAGAATACAAAAATCATTACCATCGATAATCAGATGGTTATAAAACTTATCACCAAGAAGGATAATATCAAGTGGAATAGTAGTTTCACCTGAAACCTATTTCATTTCCCAAATGAAGACAATAATGATCATGATAGTACAGGTATTGCAGGAAAGAATCAGGGAGGTACATAGAATAATGAAAACATAAAGTAGTATGGAATGTGATGTTGCCATAAGCAGAGTAGGAATAATATTAAAATGTATATGAGCAAGCTTTAAAGTAATCCTCAATAGCTTACTCACATTGCCACAAATGTATTAACTGAATTTTGAGCCAATTGGAAGAATGAATATGACCAATCCAAGAACAACAATGTGAGATATTTGATTCATAGTTAACACCACTAAATTGCGACTCACTTTAGATTAACCTAATATGGTCTATCTCAAAATTCTGTCAACTGAACTTTACGTATATATGTATATATCCAACAACATACGTCTTCAGTCGCATACAACTCCTGGTGAACCTTGAAGTTTGAAACAGATCACACTGCTGGCAGTTTCACTTTGTTGAACAAGTCAAGATTAACTTTTCAATAGTAATATATCTCCACAACAGAAGAACTGAAAAATCTTTAAATTGGATAGCATAAAGTGGCGAATAAACTACTTCTGTATAATTGGAGAAACCACACAAAATAATGATGTTGTTATCATATGAAGGTGTAGATAATGGTATAGAATATAAGTATCTACAATCATTAAGACTAACTTAAATAGAGTGAACTATAAAGAATGGGCAATCTAGCTGGGATTATACATCGAGCAGAAACATGCATTCTGTATCATTGAAGAATATGACAACAAGTTGGATACATCAGTGGCTGTAGTAATTGTTACTGAGCAAGCTTGCTTCAAACTCAGGATGAATAGCCATCATTATGTTAGATTGACTGATATACAAAACATGGAGGCAAGAATTCAAGCTCAATCTGTGGTAGTTAAGACTGTCAAAATTGTTTGCAATAGTTTAGTATAAACCAGCATGTCAAGGGTGAAGTTGAATATCTTTTGAATCGGAAATGACATTTTGAATGTCTAGTTGTAGAATTGAAATGACACTAATAGCTTCATATTATTGATTGATTGAAAAATCAAGCCATATAGAATCTGGGAAAGGATTTCTACCAGTTATGGTGAAAGGCAATAAGTGTTAGAATCTCATCCAAAATGTGCACGATAGCAGATATCAGATAACGAGAGTAATGGTAGTAGATATGATTGCCATGCGAGAATGGTTACTTGTAGTACAGGGATCATTTAGTGTGATAAGGAAGTTGTCCAGGGTTATTGTTATGTTGGCCAATGTGGCATAATTATGATAATAAGAAATGTACTGTTGGTTTGGAAGATATTGGGTAGAGTTTCAGATATTATGTCTGAGTACAAAGAAAGATTGGACAGTGTCAGGCAACAGGTTTATAGAGAGGTAGCTGGTGATTGATTGATCTCTTTTTCTTCGCTCTTTACTCGATATTGAATATAGCAATGAAATGGAGAACGAGGTAGCAGTTCTCATTAGCAGTGGTAATGGTACACAATGGGTCATAACAAATATGACTGGAATCTAGTGATCAAAGTTGCATAACACATATATATCATCTGGCATTGTGTAAGGCAGTCAAGTAACAATTAGTTGGATTGAACTTGAGATACATATTGATTGATTAAGATTGGAAATGCAGACCTTAGCAGATTTGCTGATGATGATGCAGTTTTGTCACCATTACTGGGATGATTTAATTGAGAAACATCAGTGGTGGGCATGATTATCAACTACACTTACTATATCTTACCTATGGGGGACAAAACACAGTTAAGTTGCCATTACACAGAAATACATATGTACCAGACATCATGCAATAAGGAAGTACAGGGAACCAACAGACCCAGCTACTCAAGTGTATGAACACATAGGAGAACTTTCCAGTCATTGAATAGTTGAGACTCAAGCACACATTGTTAGCAGCATTATTGACAGTGGTTGAATATAGGAGGCCTGAACAGACTCTGCTAATTGAGTGGAGGTAGTATGAATAGCAACACAACGTTTGTGTCTTGATTTCAGATGGCAGACTATTACTTGGTTGCTAATAGCATCTCGGAGTGAAAAATTAAATTACCAGACTGTAATATAGTATGAATATAATCGTGAAAACTACTGTTAGTCTGTGTGATGGCAGAATAATCCATCTACTGAGCAAATGAAAGCAATATGTCAAGATTAGTGTTCTCCACTGTCAGTTTTGTGTAGTTCATATCATGTTTCAGGATGGCTCTAGTCATCAGCAAAAACTAAATTTCTTTCCTTAAATTGATTTACCTTATTGTACCGACAAACTCAAAAAGATGAAATTGAGGTTTCTGTGAAATCTGACACTCCGCTACAGATCTCTAGTGTTCTTTGAGTTGTCACTATGTGGTTTTCAAGCATCACAACTACAGTTCCCACTTTTGCGAATATGACAAGGATCACATCATGAACGATTCACACTGCCTTTGGCAATATCTCATATTATCTCTCGGCATAATCCTACATTGTTCAAATCGACCTGTCCTCACTATGATGTGAGTACTCGCAATGACAATTGTAGTTGCTCCATACATTTAATGCAGCGTGTAGTTCCTGTTTGTAAAGATTCTCATGGTTTAATTTGACCAATGATACTTACCATGCAGATGTGGTTTATGATATTTAATTTGTTGACACAAGTTCGTCAGTACCTTGCTGTTTAACCATCGCAGGAGGGTTATGTATCATTGCAATTATAATTTCACGCATTTCAGATCAGACTTCAGTCAACCATCAGTTCAATTACATTTACTACTATTATGATATATTGACATAACCTAGAATGAAATAGCACACACAGGTAAATCTAAATCTGATCACTGATACCATTCCTAACCTCCAAGCAACATCGCACCCTCTACAATTGTACTACCAGCGACTGATCCTGTATAGGCAGCCCTGGTCAGGTTGGTGATGCTGGTAATGTTATTGCTGTTGCAGTTGCTGTTGCTGCAGCGGACAGGCTGGCTGCTGCTGGCGATGGCAGTCCCACCCATATGCAGAACAGCTGAGAATCGCATGCTAGCTTCAGTAGCAGCAACAAAGCTGTTGAGACAACTGGAAAAAATTTCTAGCTGCTCTATCAGCTCCTTCAGAACATAATTAAGGAAGTCCTCATCATAGCTGCTCTGATCATTGGGAGGTTGTCCCATTGCTGGGTCCGTACCAGTGTAGTGGATCATTCTGTGAAGAACGGTACAACTCTTGCCTATCTGTTTGGTTAGAAACAGTGGCGAGAAAGAATGAAAATCTGCATTGGGAAAACGAAATACAGTGGGGGTTGCATTATTAACCGTGTAATTAATGGTTCTTGCATCACACTTACGTTGTCCTCTACCTCCTGGATGAAGCCCTTGTGGGATCCTAATCATGCCCGGTTTCTAGGCTGATGTACAATGGTGGATGGTTATCGCGGTGAGGGTAATGAATGTTGGGGTGATTTCATCAATCAATGAGCTATCTTTCATGCCCATTTGTCATATGCCATAGAACTATGTCCGGTCAATCAGGTCCATGAATTGAGTTGCTGCAACCAGAAACTTGCACTCCTAAATCGATTGTCGAGACAACGATCCAACAAGACCAGAACCTGCAACTTAACTCATAAACTTTTGTGGGGCATGTAAACCTGTCCTTGGGCAATTGCCAGGTTATCATTTTCCTCATTGCTGTAAGCAACTGTGTTTACAATCCCTAAATAGAGTCAATTGTGATCTTGCAGCGGTACAAAGGTTCTGCCCATGGGCAAGTATTCTTTGTAAGAGCCTGATGCACAATGGCAGTGATGAAAACATTCATTGAGATGATTTATTTACCACTGAAATGTAGGCATGTGGAGGGTCTGAGTTTCTCTGGGCTGGATCAATGCTAGCAATGTCCTCATACCACCAACTATGAATCTGAACAGTCTTCACCACATTTGTGGCAACAGGACTTACAAACATCATATAATTGATAGCTATAGGCTTGACACGTGCCATGACCATCGCCAGAATGCCTTAAAGGGTTGTCTGGGCATTGTATTCTGCGCTGACAATGTGGTCTGTCATGTCGTCAAAAAAGAGCACATATCACCCCAGATTTCTAGCTTCCCATGCAACTAATCATTCACTGGCTTCAGTTGAATCCTTCCTCTAGTAGATATATACATTAGCGGGCGGATTCAACCATTCAAACGCTGAATCGGATACCTTCTTGGATGCCAGCGGCACCGGCTCGCATACATCCTCCTCCTCTGTGAGATTATAGACCTCCCAGTACGCAGTATGTAGGGGTTATATCAACGTAGGAGTTAATTGAGTTGTAGTCACTTGTTGTCCAAGTAATGGCTGCTGTAGCAATTCATTGTGCACTTTCTCAATATGAGATGGGTTGGAAGGTTACTGTGATGGTTACTCAAGAAGAATATTGAGGTAAATATTGCTCTTCCCCAGTGCTGACTATCACTCTGAAAGCATCTGCTTCCATCAATAACAAATAGTCTTAACAACAGTTGCGGACGATTGCTCCAGCTCCAGGTCTGGGTGGTCACGGAACTGTTGGCATATTACAGTTCTGGGTTAGCAATATAGCTGAACCATCAATTCACGTATGGTAAGATGGAAATCTCGCAACCTGTCCAAATTGAGTGGATTGTCAGTGGGTTATGTAGTGGGTCCATTTGTAGATCCAAATAATGCTCTTGTATTTGCAGTTTGACAACAGTATTTTGTCAAAATTGGTAATTCAACATCCAGAAATTACATTCTGCAGTTGTCAAATTTCCCAAGATCGATGATTTTTGAATCTGTGTATTTGCTTGTACATATTGTATTGTTGCCTATACAGGGGGTCAAGTGTTCCGGTACGAGCTCAAGTATCCACTCGATGCCGTGATAACCCAATATGGAAGACCATATGTTGTTGATGCTCTGTTGACACTGATTTACATGATAGGGCAATCTAGTTGTGATGCACTGTTTGGACTGAAATCGCTACCATTACTTTGTATATAAATCACTCCCACAATGCAACACATACAATACCCAAGAGGCAAGACCATAAATCATTACCGCTCTGCTGACGGACAGTCTCAGGATGGGGCAGGGAGTGTGTTGCTGTTGTTTTTGAGTCTAAAGGTTGCCAGTACCTCTTTTATGAATGTGTGCAACCAATTGCAGCTTGAATTTCCAAAAATGGAAAGCCAAGAATTGTTGAGACTCCGATGATGCTCATTTTCAGATTGGGATAGTGACCATGTCATGGTCTGTCATACCTTCAAAGGCAGCCAATATGTTGGTTATGCATAGCAGCAACCAAATCACATTTCAATCACCATAATTACAAGACCAAAAATCATTGACACTCCATTGATGCTCATTGTAATGTATTGTCCATTGAGAATCTACTGCTATCCACAATTGTATTCACATGGAGTTGAATATATTGGTTGCTTTTCTAACTGATTGAAAATCAACCCTCTGGCAAAGCCGAACAATGTATTATTCTTTCACTGGCCGTTCTCATTTGACTAAAATTTATACATCTTGCTAAATAATTCATTTCCCCTGCTATACATCTTTTTATCAACCAATATTCACATGTGAATGTTCACTATTCTCCCATGATACTGTTCTAAATACAATTCTCAGTCAAGCGACAGTAAGAACCTGGTGAAAATTTGATGATGCATTTTGTCAAACTTTTGTTGGTATCCTGATACCTCCTTGTTTCCATTGATTCGACCGTCATCAACCCCTATTCAGCCTGTCTCCGTAGCCCTCTGTGTTGGCCAAATCTATCCAGAATCATGTGGTGTGGCATTCACATCCCGCTAATCTGGGTTGTCCGGATCCTTGATGCTATTGTCATTACTACATGAGATTCACCAGATGCCTGGTGGTTATCATTGCTCTCATTTGGATTATCCGAGTCACTATTCCAGTCAAGTCAATTTCAGTGTTGAAAATGCTTTCTGCTGCACTATCATCATCACATGCGGCTGGATGACCGTCAAATCATTGTATTTCACAGACATTTAATACATGAATTTGTCTTCCAAGGAGGTCCTGTGCACACCATGCTAGTGACAACGTTGATCTTTCTGACAATTTAAATGCAGCTGCAGCATAATGTTGAAAGTTCATCCAGGATGCTTTGATAATCACTTCAGAATCTGAAATTTATCCTACAGCTGTCATTTGCTTGTTTTGAATGTGACATTCTTTCTGTTTGGCACGTAGAATTTGAGTGTCCTGCCACATCTCCAAAATGTCTAGGACCTTGGCCATTCAGTGCAAGTTTCATTCCTCCGCATCTCTCGTCATTTCCAAGTCATTCTTAGTTTCCATTGCATCCAATTCTGCATCATCGCCTGCCAATATCCCATTAGTGGCTGAAGCAAATTGCCGTACTACAACCTCATTGCAAAGAGTCTTGTCTGTGTTTGTTGACTGGCTGCTGTCGATCAAGTTTCAATGAAGGGAAAAACAGGCCTCCACTCTGACACCGCATTGGTATGATGGAGAATTTAGAGTGTGCCGTGTTGGAGAGATTGGGGTTCTCAGACAGCGATTCCTCTTGTTGGCATCACAAGTTGGTGAGATCTGGAATCCAAACTGAACTACTAATCTCCATGGGGTCGGAGTGGTAATCATTTCGATTGTGATTAACTTAACCCCAGTTCTTTTGTAATTCAGGTGGTGAATTCACATTGAGCCCTGTGCCTGTCTATAAGGGTGCTGTGTGATCGCTTCGTCAGGGTGTCATTTCAGCCACAATTTTGGGTGCTAAGTATTGTTCATCATCGCTGGACAAATCATATAAATCAAATGAAGATTGACCGGATCCAGAAGCCCTTGCTGAGGGGCAGAGCATTGTGGTAGTTACTCTTTCAGGTATAATGACTGGCAAACTGTTCGGATTAGTACAGTATTCCGCATCCACATACTTCCGAAACGCCTATTGGTATTGGGTACTATACAATGTCTTGTCCTCTGGATCTATATCCATTCCCTTATCCTCCTTCATAAACTAGCTTGATTTTCAGAAAGAATTGAGAATATGTTGCGAACTGAAAAGCACATCAATTGTTGGGGTAATTTCAGCGTAATATTTAGACAGCATCTGTCCCACATACTTCATGGCCAATTATACGTCTTCCTTCCATTGTGTCTTATTCTTCGCTGTAGCTCGTATAACTCAATCCATATGATTGAACATGCCATTGTAGACAGAGAGAACATGATGCAAATTCACCATTTGCCTTTGCAATATCCGCAGCGTACAGTATAGTAATGGCCTCAATTGTTCCATGACATACTTGACAATTGTTCATTCATTCTGTGTTGCAAAGAGTGCCCAGTGATCACTGAATGTTGAATTCTTGAGCTACATGCAGGTGAATTCTCGGAATCGGTAGGCTCTCTCAAGTAACTCGATTGTCGAATTGCACCATATTTTTATATTCCTAAAAGGTAGTGCTGAAAACTGTACTGTTGATTTGTGACTGTTAATGAATTGCTTTCGATGGCCCAGTGTCAGCGTAATCAATACAGCAGCACTTCGATGCTTAATGAAGGTCAGTTTCAAGACTTTCAACATTTCTTGAAATCAGTACATTTTCAATTATTTTCGCGAAACCTGGTTTCAATGCCAATACCTTGTTAATTTCAGCATTGACCTCTTTCGAAGTCTTTGACTCTTCCCAAGGTCAAGGTTTTCATTTTCTCCCAATTGCTGATTGTGCTGATGGGCTTCCCAAGATATGGTAGGGCCTTTTACACCAAGACTCCTCATGAATACACCTAACACTGGCTGAATAATGTGTGCGATGCATGGTATGCAGTTTGTAAATATGGGCCACTCGATTCCAGACGACTTAACAGTTGATTGTTGTCCATGAGTCATTCAGTAGATTGAGGAAGCATTGTCAGTCATAATCCGGAGTATATGGCCGTTGGCAAGCTCACTACGCTTAAGTACTTCCAAAAAATGTATGCCTAGTCTTTCTCCATTGTATTGACCCTTAACCTATCATTCATGATTACCTTTGGAAATAGGTGATGAACAGGCTGTCAACATCATCAAAGGTGAGTTGTACTTCTTGCATTGTCCAATTTCTATCCACACTGTGATCAATGACAGGCGTTATTGCCAGATTGTTTGTTGATGTCTACCAGTCAAAAGCTAAATTAACTTTATTTCATGACAGTAATTGCTTCTTAATTGCATCCTCTGTCAGTAAGAATTGCTGCTGGCAAATGTTGCTAAGAGTGCTGGCAGACAGTAGCACCTGCTAGCTTTGTAATGCTACATATGACTGTCGTAGCATGATGGTTGCTATAGCCTTTCATAAATCATAAGCCAAAACAAATCCTACAATGAGATAGCAATTTCAGTTGTCTTGGTGAAAGTCGTATAAACAATGTGCTTAGCTGCCTGTTTGGAGCATACAGTCAGTAAATTCTGGTAATATTGTTGATACCAAAATGTCGAATATAAATGGCATCTGTAAACTTATTATCGTAATTCCTCAACTTCCTTGGCACTACAGTATGGCCAAAGCTGTTCCATGAACCATTGAACTTTTTAATTCAGTAACTCTCAACTCTGTTGATTTGTATAACTTTGAGATATCTGCTTTTGCCAGCAAGTGTTTCCACATTGGGCTGATTCATTGCTCTGATGTATGGTGAAGATCGTCATGACAAATAATACATATGATGTGTGAGCTGCCGCATTTCTCCATTTCACAGTGCAAATAGAAGCACCACCAAGATGTATGTCTATTATAATTCTGAATAATTAATCACTACAAGCCCAAAATTATAGAAGCCTACTGAGCAATAAATATGATTTGTGAAGTAAGCTTGATCAAATCACAAATAAAGACACATTCCTCTTTGGAAGGTATTATAACCTCTAACATCTAGGGATATAAAGATTTTGCATCTGACATTGTAGTACAAATATAAAAGCTGCTTAATTTGACTTGAGAGACTGTCGAAAGTTAACTTATTGTAAAGTTGAAACCTGCTTACTAAATATTGACTCTGGAGCTACAAGAAAGAAAATAGCAAGACCTGTGAAATATTGTATGCGTATGTGAAAAATTGTATACAAAGATATATTGAAAAAACTGACCATGAAATACTCAATTTATAAACAATGCAACATTGTTTGTTGCTGTATAGCTCACTGAGCCCCCACAAAAACCATTGATGATATTTTGATGATTACTTTCAGGAGGCTGTAGCAATATCATTATAAGGATATTTGCACTAAGTGGTGGCCAATTGTTTAATCATGGGTTACTGTTATTGCAAAGTTTGTCATAATCCAAGATTGCCGACAACAAATTGTTGACGCTCCAGTAACACTCATTTTTAGGAGGAGATAGCGATATAGTCACCAGCATATTTGTCCAGAAATGGGGCCGATAATAGAATTATACATTAATGCCGTTGAAATGCCAATTGCTTATTCATGATACAAGACCAGAAATCATTGGCGCTCCATTAATGAACATTTCTAGGATGGGCCAAAGAGGGTGTCGCATTCCTGGTTACATATTAAGATGGCGAATACTTCCACTTTGGTAAGATGTGACTATGCAGCCTATTGATTGCCTAAAGTGTAAGACAAAAATTGGTTGACACTCTGTTGATGCTTCCCATATAGACATACTCACAGGCTTTGTATGATCAACAATTCTCGGCAGAGATGTGTATAGTCATTATGCACAGCAAATATATCAGGTCAATGTATATTCATTTGCATTTAGGAGCTTTGAGGCCTCCAATGTTCTGATACACTACAATATATGGTCTCTGCATGACGAATGACATAGGCGTATAATGTTCCAGCACATTTGGCTTGCAATCTACCACATGTTGATCCATTCACACGCTTTTGATATATGTCGCTCAACATCCTCACCTGGTGTTATACAGCTTCTTCTCCTTGATTTCAAAGATGTAATGTGAGCAAATTTCAAAATCTGAACTATGTGCACCACGTTTGGGTGGAGACTGCAGCAGTTGAATGCATGGATAAATGCAGCATGACCATCACGAGTCATCATCATTTCCATTATACAGTCACTGCTGCTGCTATGCCTCATATGATATCACTGACTAAAATTTTGTTTATATATTATGTTTCTAATTCAGTTTTTACTTTCACACATAACAGCAGCAGGCAGGACAATATCAAGTTCATTAGACATCTATAAACTTGATTTGTAGTCTAGAACATTGGCATTGCCTGTATGACTCTGACATATGCACAGAGGAATTATCATGTCTCACAATTTGGTCACTAAAACCGTGAACAAACCAACAAGTAGTAAAATAGATATACAAGGTGCTTTTCAATGACATACATTGTCAAACATGGCAATTAAAATATCGATTTCGCGGGCAATGGAGCAGCTGACTTCATTTATTTGTCCAAATCCAAGTTTTGTACCATAATGAGCTACATAGGCTATCTGCATGAGTCGAAGCTGACAGGATGACCAGTTTGCGCTTTCTTAATCGGTGATGGATGGGAGACTGGTTGGACAGGAGAGAAGCTACATGTTTGTATGACTGTGGTTTTCTGAATTTTAGCCTCATATGACTACTACCTAATTCAGAAGTCCCTGGTAGCATTTCTGATCTTCCGGGAAAAATATCAGGAGTCTCCACAAGCTCTCCAAATTTTCTAGTTGCAGAGGGGGCTACAATATTTTTGATTGGCAGCTTAGTGACACCCGAAACATTCAATTCGGCTGTCCGGTGATTTCAATTTTTCTTTCAGAAGTAGTCGACCATGTCCCCCAATCCCAGCTGCGTCAATTTGTCAAACTTCATCTGCATCTGCTGAATACTCATAATGCACCGCTATACCATTTTGGAGATTGCACCCATCACTCAGCCAGGTTCATTACCTACACTCAACTTGCTCCGCTATGTATCTTCTTCATCATCTTCATCATCTTCTCAATTATCCTCATTGCCTGAGCTTCCAACATCACTCAGACTGTCTCCGATAGCTTTCAATATTTCCTTAAATCGTTTTTCAGGCGTTCTTGTTGTCAATTCCGCCTCGTCAGCCTTTGTCATATCTTCCTGCGCTTACTTAATTGCTGTCTCTGTATCTTCAACTCACTTTCTTGCCACGGCGGTTTCTTTATCATCATAATCCTCAATCCATTGCTGTTCTGTTCCCAGTTTTCAAATGGTGTATCTCATCTTGTCTCTGCCGCAAGCTCCTTTTCAGATTGTTAGCTGTGCAATGGACCAGTGGCTCATACCCTTTCTGCTTCCAAGTCACTCTGCGCATGATTCACTCGATGACGTTGTCGTGTGGATTGATTTGTCAATTTAACAGAATTACTCACCAGAAGTGGCTAAAGATTCGTATTTGGACCCTTGACTATTGAATTATGTGTTTATTCTGTTGTTGGACGAGATGTTGAATGTTGCAAGATATGGACCACATGGAGGCAAGCTGCATCTGATATGTCAAGGTTGGTACAGTTGATAAACTTGAACAATGCAACATTTGCGTTTTCATTGTCACTATATTGGGAATCGTAATGCTATCAATACACCATTAATAGATTTTTGGCATCTGTTTCAGGTAAGATCCCGGGGATTTCTGGAGACAACCATCACCAGATGTCCATTCCATCAGAGAATGTACTGTTTACATCTTACAAACATGGGATTCCCACTGTGGTTCACATTGATGTATCGCTGTAACTAAACACAGAATATCCGACCAATATACTTCAAATTGTGGGACATAGGAATACCCTGCAATCTGCAGCAATACCCAGTAGGATTTATTGAGAGTAGTCTGTGCAAAATGGCTGTTACTTATTCCATTTTGACCTGAAGCTAACTATATATTCTTCAGAACTTCCCACTTCTTGCTTTATCATCATCCTCTCCTACTTTACACCGGTGAATCATGGCAACAAAAGCACCACAGTAATGTTCGAGGCGATCCGTGTCGAGCTGGCCGACAGGTGGCTCGTCCAATTTGCCATGGGTTCTGGAACTGCAACCATGGAGCCAGCTGTTAGTTCTCTGTGATGTTTTCAATGCAGCTACCAAAACTATATCGCCGGACCCATAATGAAAACAAGTCCCTAAAATGGCATGCAGCAAGAATACCCAGCACCATGCGATAGGATGTGAGTAAATTTATATCAAGGTAGACAGCAATCAACAAACGATGTAATATACAATCGTCACATGTAGAGAGCTATATTACACATTTAACGCTGCCCATAATTGAGACGCTCCATGGGCGACCATGGTATTAAACTGCACAGTCCGCGATATGAAACATCATAATGTTGTCAGCTTTGGTACTCCAGTGGATGAATTGCACAATAAGGGTACCCGACAGTGAATGAAATCGGCATTGATAACCATTGAGGGGGCTACAGAAGCGTAGATGGTTGAGGTAATAGCCGAATGTTATTTTTTGAAGCTGCAACCAATATCATGTTGGTTTTCAATATGTTTGCAACTATGGCAAGGCAAGATAATCGGGTACAGCTACAGCAGTCGGACATGTGCCTTGCCTTCAATACGGCCAAAATGTCCACAGGACGATTTGACATCTTGCAATAGAGGAAACACAATACCTGATCAACAAACCTCACACCAAAGTCTGTGAAGAGAGAATGCAAGAAGTTGGCTGTCCTGGGCATAGAATTGTGAAGGCTGCAATAGAAAGGCAGCCGGCAATGGTTCATGACAATCCAACAGATGGCTACCTGTGTTACCAAGATGTGACAGCATGGATTACGCTGATACACCTGAGGTGAAAAACAACATGTGTACCTCTACCAGACCGATGCAGACAGCTGACACCAGAACTGACTCCACCTTTACGCGGAATGGCATCTGTACCACCCATTGAAAGTGTGGGAGGTCCAGGTTCCCCAATGGAAGGTGTGCCACCCAGGTATGTATATATACATACTCCTCTTCCCAATGCCCAATTTGTCAATTGTAATGCATATGCTATGAATAGCAAGCGCAATTCATGATTTTCTTCCAGATTTAGTGACTGATAAAAGAACATCCACTGATTAGTCTACTATTCACTGCATGGTAATGCAGCTGATATCCATTATGCAGATGAGAGCAGAATATTGATCAAATCTGCAAGTGAGGACTACTATCGATAGCAAGAAACGGGATCTTTGAGTGTATTATCAACTTCATGTAGCGGACACTTTACAGTATAATTTAAATAATATATATGTAGGTATTATTAAAAAACAATGTAGTGATAAAGGAGAAAGTACACAAAGACAATAGAAAGGCTACCTAGATACTATAAATGATATATTATACAATATAACATGATTACATTATGGTGGATATGCTCTTCGCAAAATGCACATCAACAGAGCATCAACAATTATTGATCTTGTAAGCCAAGTGATTAAAAACTGATTGTTTTGTTGTTATACATGATCAAAGTATTGGCCACCTCTATAGGCAAGAGAGAAAGTGAGACGGTCCCTGCCCTATCTTGAAAATCAGCGTCAATGGAATGTCAACAAACGTTGGTGTTGCATCTGGGGCAATCTATGTGGTATTTGGTTGCAAATATCTATAATCAAGGAGTTCCCAGCTTATATAGGTAGATAAGCAAGAGGTATTCCTGGGACAGTCTCCTGGACAGTAACAACGGATTTCATTTCCAAAGCTGCAACGATGAGTTCAAGAGCATTTTAGCCTATAAAATCGATCAAAACTTTGTATATTGACAATCACCGCCACATTGTGCCATGATTCAACATAATGGAGGCCAAAAGTCATTGATGCTCCATTGACTGTCATTTTTAGGAAAAAGTGACCCTGTCATTGAAATCAATTTGGTCCATTAAGATGGCTAATTCTTTCACTATGCATCACAGCCACCAAGTCTCTAATTAATCAGCTGATCTACAGGACCAAAAATTGATGACGCTCAGGTGATGCTCACTTTCGGAGTGTGGCAGGCAGTTTGTCGCTTGCTCATTTGCCTATAATGCCAGCCAATACCTTATTTATGAATGTCTGCAACGTAATTGCCACTCAGATTACCCAAAAAGCAAAGCCAACAATCATTAACGCTCCATTGACGGTCATTGTGAGGATGAGGCATGTGGTGTGTGACTCATATCACTGATTTGAAAGGCAGCCAATTCCTCATTTATGAATGTCTGCAACAAATTGCCACTCAGATTACCAAATAAGCAAAGCCAACAATCATTGACGCTCTATTGACGGACAGTGTGAGCATGCAGAATGGGGTGTGTGTCCCATTGAACTGATTAGAAAGGCAGCCAATACATCGCAAACAGACAAAGACACACCAAAGTCCAGATTTTGCGATTAAGAGGAGGACATGTGAATACAACTACAAATAAGAAAACATCAGAAATAAACATATTCTGTTACCTGTAATCTGTCCTAGGCTAAATGGCCTACCGTAACCACCTGTAACACCAATAACACAAATTTATGCAATACTCCCCAGAGCTGTTTTTGGTAACCGATGATAATATACCTGTTATTTACCAATACCATAGTTGAATCATTACTGTAATGCAACTGTAGCACATGTATTACATACTGCAATTTATGGATTATACTATATATTCAAGAGTTACTAATGTATTTACTACTCTGACAAGCGTACACTCTGACTCTCACGACTCCAACAAGCTCACTCACCCAACTGACATGCATACTCTGAAAGCTGAAACATACTCGCCCGCACAACTCTGCTATATTCACTGTCCAACATCTGATATGGTTTGTCTCACTGCTCTGACATGCTCACTCTGACAATCTGGCTTCGCTAAGAGCAAGGTGGTAGTGGTGGATCTGGACTTCCCAGAAGCAAGCTGGTAGCAGTAGATCTGGCTTTGGAGGTAGGGGTGAAACTAGCTTCGCTGGTAGCATTGGATCTCACTTCACTGGGAGGAAGCTGGTAGCTGTGAAATGATCACTCTCACCTCTCTGGCAATCTGGCTTTGCTGGTAGCAGTGGATCTGGCTTTGCTGGGAGCAACATCAGCAACAACCTTAGTCTCCGTCAGTAAAACTCGGGTGTTCCAGATGGCTCTGACTGCTTTGATTGAACTTTGTACCCTGTGAAAGATAATTACATTCGTCCTGTTGCATACTTACCTCCATTTCTTTGCGCCTGGAATGTGGTAATGTATATGCACCATCAGAACAACACATGTGTTACACTCTTTGCAGGGGCTGCAGTTATGCTGTAGATGTTTACACAACACCTGGCGATGTTTATTCCTTTCTTTGGCCGATAGCAACATGCCGCACTCTCCCCATATATGTTTAGCTTCGAGATTGTGTCACTAACTGCAATACAGACTTCGCTTTGGATACATCGCTTGCTGTTGTATTTGCTTCACCATTATCATATTTTACAAGTCTGAAAAATTCTATTCAATCTTCACACTCTCTAGTACTATGCCCTCCATCGTCCACATTCTGCGTTGATCCATCATCGGCTTGCAATGCTTCTTCCTCATCATCCGTATCTGCATCGTCGCCATCCTCGCACTCATACCCGTCAATATAACTGGTTCCCAGGTCAAACCCACCATTCCCTCTGTCGTTCACATTCTGTGTTGATCTGCCATTTGCTTGCGATGCATCTTCCTCTTGATCTGTGTCCGCATCCTCGCCATCCTCGCCCTCCTACCCGTCAACATCACTGGCTACAATGTCAAACCTCTCGAGTTCAGTCGCAGGCCGTCGTCGCCGGCTGGTGGTGGGGATGGCATTGCGCTCATCGCTTTTGTCACCTTCATCTTCGTACGTCCCGCGGCCCCCTGCCATTCCGAAATGCAGTTCGTCATGCATGCAATTGTTATCTATCGGGATGTTTGGGTCTGTGTTTACGATCTCAGGCTCCTCAAGCGCCACTTCGGAGGTCAAATTGTCAAGAAGAATAGCATTGTCAACACGCGCTGCATCCATGCTGATGACGACAGCTGGCGTTGGGTTCTCCGCCTGTTGAATCTGACGCTGGACTATAGCAAGAGTGTTTTTATACACCCTCTGTTGGTAGCTCTCCGGTAGTGTGTTTCAGGTATTGATCAAGAATATATACGCGTCTGCAATGCCAGGCGAGGTTAACAACTTGCGGCCCATTGCTGTGCAGCAGGATGCATGCTTACCATTGTCATTGTTGTAATTGAAGTAGTTCGAGTGATCAGGTCTGTCTGCTCTCAGCTTTGACTTGGAAACTTCCAGATGAACAACTTTGTTCTTTTGCCACACCAGGAGAGCATAGTGCAAAATGGTGCAGGTAAACATGATCAGTGGCGAGGGTATATAAATGTCTTTGTCGTTAATCATGGAATTATAAAATCCATCAGCAGACTTACCGCAGTTATTTGCCCGATGATAAAATTTGACGTAGATAAACCGCGGGATTGCTTCCGCCAGGAAGTACAGTGGATGCTGCTCATTGGTTAGAAGCTTTCGACTCTGTGTTGGATTTGGGCGGAGTATACCACCTTCCATATGCCCTGCTACAGGAAAAAGATAGTTCTTGTCTGCCAGCAGGGAATCAATGAATTCCAAATGCTCTGCGTAAGATTGAAAGCAGTGGAGATTATAAAGCTCTGCCATGTTGTCCCTTGCTGATTATATAAAATGGGATTTAACTTTATCGACTTGTGCTCGAACCTGGTACTGGTTTGAGCGTGCAATATCGAATGTGGGCCGTTGCTTCAGCATACCACTTTCAAGATCTCCTTTGTGCATTCCTCAAATGCTATGGACCAAATGTTGTTTTGCTGCATAGCGGTGTTCCAGTACGACTCTATTATCTGCCAGTGTGGGGCTTCAGCTAATGCTTTCAAACATGATGCATTGCATAACTTACCGTCTCCAAGTCACCTGCACTCATAAACGGCGGTCTGTTCCACATGCAGACTTACAAGACTCTGCCCGTTGCAAACACAAGACGCGTCATGTCTGGGTGACCAAATGGATGAATGCTGCGACTGTTGAAGACCATTGATCGAGGTGTAGACACCACCTGCAGTTGCAATTGCAACTGCCTCTGTCTCTGATTCTTCTCGGTGACTCACGTTCACAGTGGATCTGTAATGATCGCACGGGCCTCTGGATTTGGGATGGGGTTGGGCAGGTTTTCAAGACCGGTTAGAGGATTGGAAGTGATAGCAATTCCGGATGCTGGGCAGGATACAACTCGATGCTTTGAGTTTGTCTGTGATGTTTCTCCGGGTGTTTGTGTGCTACCTCTGTTCATACCTGGTGTGGGTGTTGGAGTATTCATTGACCGTCGCTGTGTAGCAGACGTGGTAGAGGTCACGCGTCAAGTGATATCTGCAACACGAGACATGTTCAACAAAGATCAGGGGATGGAGTTCTGACCTTGGATTGTAGAAGCTACAGAACACACTCTTTGAGAGTAATCCCTCTCCCCAGCAGGTACGGAAACGCGTCTCTTAGTAGGTGGAAGTTGAGAATTCCCCGAAGGCACACGCTTGTGTTGATTCTGATGGTTAGCGAAATGGAAACATTTCGTAAGAGCAGAGTCGTGCCAGGGTGAGGGCATTAGAAAGCCATATTTCAATATAGATGTTCGACATGATGAATGTAGGAATAATTTCCTGTGCATGCATAGGCAACAGCAGGCAAGGTAGACTCTTATTTGAGCGACCAGGGAGAGTTTCAACACAAAAGGGAGGCAAAGTGTAGACGGTGCAAGACTTTAAACCCTGACAATACTCGAGGAGGAGATTCCTTGAAAAGTATTCAATTATGGGGTTAACTGCCATCAGATTGAACTCAGTATTGATATTCACTGTTACAGCAACGTCTGAAGGCCTATTTGCACCGCTTCAAGAGTGTTTATGTCTTCTTGGGGTGGTTATCACAGTATTGCACTCGTTCTTGGCAGAATACTTCGAACGATTGATTGTGTATATCTTCCACTCCCTGATGGAAGCCTCATTTTGGCAGAGCTTGAAGCATCGCAAAGCGAACAATGACATATTCTCTATTCTATGCCATCAGTTGCATGTGCGTTTTCCACTGCTAGGCGTGTAGGTAGCTGTGTTGCATTGTTACACAGTTGAGACAACATGAGAACAACTCAGTTCGCTGCAAGATACACCAGGTCTGTGCGGTAAAAGTGGTGTGTGATGCAAAAGCAACACCTGGCATTGTAAACGTTCCTCCCTACGAGTACTGAATGTTGTCTCGAGGTTTCTCACTCATGTTGTGTCTGGTGGTTGTGCAAGATGAAGGTTGGACGGTTTTGTATTTGTTAAACCACAAAACCAGTTGAATCAAGAAATTGCAGAAACTCAAGTATATATATCCCCTCTTCCCGTCTACATCTCGATTCTCCTTTCCTCCCATATTTGACACACTGCCAGTATCTTCAACTCTGTCGACATCACGTGACTTGTCCAAAACAATGCCTCTCGTTCCAAAACACACCCGATAACCTACACAACATTATACCTTCCCTCTGGGCTTCCTCCCGCTACATGCAGCTGTATCATAATGCTAATGCCTTGGATGTAGATTCATTTTTAACTCACAGCGATGGCACCAAAGGGCAGCCATAAAGAAAGGGGAAGGGAACTGCTAAGACAAAAATGTCGACATCGGTTATAAATCGACGGCTGTAGTTCGATCGGGACCGTATACCAGGACCAATCTTGAAACACATTCGTGGACTTATACGGATATCCATTGTTTGCGGCGTCAAGGATGAAGGGGCATGGGACCTCTTTGATGATATAATCTTTCTTGATCCACTCATGAATCGCGACTCCTCACAACTCTAGCTAACATTGCCGCACCAAGGGTGCAGATGTTCGCCTTTTCGCGAGTGGTGGGCAGTCTTCTGGTCAGATATAGGGCAAATGTTTGACAAAACCCGCTAGCAAAAGAATAATTGGAGGTGGGACAACCCTTGTGCCTTCAGGGATCTAGTTGATTGCACCAATCTGCAGACAACCAGCTTGGGGAAGGTTCAATGCACTGGTGAGCATTGCTCTTGGTACGGTAGCGATGATCTCCGGGCAAAGATTGAGCCACAACGCTGCCGGCAGTTCAAGCCAGGTGACTTCCAGGCCGTTAGACCACTGAATTGGGTTGGGATACTAGGTGAGGTTGATGATGATGAGAACTGGGTGGATCCCGGAGTGCCCAGTGGTTGAAAGAGCTGTCCTGGCGATGGCAATAAAAATGATGACAGCGAGGGTGAGAAGGTCACACTGGGCAGTGACTAAGGGACCAGGAAAGAGATGGGAACAAATGATAGGAAGGGGAAAGGGAAGGGCAAAGGGAAGGGGAAGGGGAACACAATGGAGAAAGGGAAGGGGAATGGGAAGGGAAATGGTAAAGGGAAAGATATTGTTAAACAGACCCCAGGGGGAGATGATATCTCTTGCGCCATTGCTTAGAAGTTGCAGAAGGAACTGTATGAGGCAGACTCGAACACGGAGGGCTAACTGGAGCAGGTATAATTTGAGCTGGAAGCATGGCCCGCCGTGTCAATTTCTTCAGATGATGTTACCAACTCTACTGAGTCGGATGGCGCATATGACTCTGGACATGATTGTGATGTGGATATATACATGGAGGATGATGTGGACGCACCGGACAGTGTTAATTTAGACGGCGATGTGGATATGGAAAGAAATGGTGACGCTGAAGAAGAGGAAGCTGAAGAGGAGGATGATGAAGAGGTGGAAGATTAGGAGGAGGAGGATGAGGATGAGGAGGAGGATAAGGATGAAGATGATGGCAAAGAACATCGAACGATTGGCCAGGGAGAGATGGTAAATTCATCGGCTGACGATGTAGATACCATGGTAGACAATCAGCCAATCGTGCGACCTGAGCAAGGCGAAGAGATGCGCAAGCATATCCCATGGCCACAACCTCCAGCGCATGCCTCACGGCCACAAACCCCAGAGCCTTGCCAACCACTACGAACTCCATGGACTCATCCCCTTGGTTGGCTGGAGCATTTAGGGCTTGTGACGCTGTAAAAACCACGCCCAGCAGTGCGAACTCTGCAAGAGGCTGAGGCAGCCAGAAACACCTTGGATGTGGATGTGGATCAGCAGCTGATCGGCCAATCGGCAGGTTGTGACAGTGACCCTGATGTCCCTCTCCCCAATGCCCCATTCTCTGTGGCGACCCTGGATGGCTTGATAGGCGAGGAGTGAGCGACTCCTCGCATTGCAGAGGAGGCGATGGTTGTAGTGATCGGGGTAGGGTCGGGTTCTTGTCTTGTTCAGTTCCTTTGTTCTAATCTATTTATCTCAGGCATTGACTATTACATATGTTGCGAGGTTTTTTGATCGCTCAGGGTTTATTCTATTTATGGGTTTTCTATTGGTTTTATTTGATTCCTAGTATCATGGGACATCGGGCTTGCAGTGTTTTTGCAACTGCCGGTCTGTAAGCAACCTCCTTGTGATGATGTTGAGGTTCAATAAACCTCTCAAGTTAGCTGAAAGTATCATAAGTCTACACACAAGGCTGCTAAGGCCCAGCACCAACTTTTGTACATCTCAAAAGTGTATACTCTGCTCCTCGCGTGTTGTCGGCAATGCCAGAGAAGACTCCTTTCCATTGCCCAGAATTTTCATGCCAAAAGAAGTTCACCTCAGACAGCTGGTGACTTCAACATACCCAATTACACCATCCTGAACACCTTCAAGTTGCGCGCCAGAAGAATCTGACTATTTGCAGCGTGCCCCGACAAGTTGAACCCACACAGCATCGTGAATTCAATGCTAACGAAGATTCCAATGAAGACTTGGATGCGTTTCCCTACCTTGAACATGTTGAAAACATTGTAGGCTCAGAGTCTCAACTGCCACCATTTCCTGAGCTGTGGACGGAAATATACCCTGGCGCCGGCGCTCCACTGATCGATTACATTGCTGAGACATTGGAACGTGATGGTCACGGTTCCCTTGAGACCAACCTACAAAACAATCCCTACTACTCATTTGCGACTCGTGAAGAGTACAAATATATCCAGTGTGGGATCAAGAAAAAAGGCATGAAGACGTACTATGACAACATGCTGAAGGAACAAAACACCACTCTGCGTTTCCCAAGCATCAGAAATGGGGATGGCGTTCAGAAGCTTGTGAGTAGCATTCCAGATAATCAAGCTCTTGGGGAGTGGGAATCACACACTCTCGAGAATATGAGATGGAATGATAATCACCAACGCCCTATCAAATACTGCAGTTGAGATATCATCAAAAGCATGAGATGGTTGATGCGGCAGCCAGCCTACGCCGAGCATCTCATTTACGCCCCTAAGCATTGCCTTAACAGCAAAATGCCACCAACATGCCTCAATATGGAAATGCACACTGCGGACTGGTGGTGGGAGACTCAGGCAAGGCGCAACACCCCAGGATAATAACATGCTAGTCGATATTTAGCCAACGCTCAGAGTGGGGTATATACTGGTTCCCTTGATCTTCATGTCCGACAGAAATCATTTCTCCAATTTCTCTGGCAACAAGAAAGGGTAGCCTGTATATATGACATTTGGCAATCTATCATCGAAGATCCGCCAGATGCCCTCAACTCACAGCATCGTAATGGTCGCTCTCCTGTCCATTCCAATCAAGAACCGCAATATTCCTCAAAATCGGCTGGATGAGCTGCATCAAACAAACCAAGAGGTGCTGAATGAAGTACTTTGGCGGATACTCCAGCCTCTCACCTTCAAACAAAATCCCGGAGCTGAGAGCCGGTATTACAATGTTCCCTGTGCAGTTGGCAACTGCTGGCATTGCAAACCGGTTTTAGTAGCATGGTGTGCAGATTGCCGCATATATAGTGACCTACATCATCTCGAGTGGCATGTCTGTTCTTGGTGCGATAGTCCAATGTACCACCTTGGAGATGATGTCCCTGCAGACGAGCAACACCCCTGGCGGGATCAGAACCTAGACAGAATGCTCAGCAATGCCAACACCAAGGCAGCCAATGCTGAACTCTCGTAGTGCCATGTTCACCGAGGATCCTACGTGTTTCAACATATTTCCTGTATTGTAAGCGACCTCCCTAAGCCCAACCTCCTCCATACAATGCAGATCGGCATTCTTGACCACCTCCAGGTGTGGATTTTCCACTTCATGAAGATGCACGAATGGCTAGACAAGTACAATGTTATCAGGTTATCTGTGCCTGCTTACCACAACCTCACACCATATAATAAGTCATATGAAGAGGTTTCTCAATGGAATGGGAAGGAGCTGAATGAAATAAGCCGGTACCTGCTTGAAGTTGTAACCCACTCTCCACGAGGGGGAAGCCCCGCTCAGAGTCCCACATTGAATCACCCAATTCAGTGTACACGGGCTTTGTTAAGATTCTATATATATGCTTGCTATAAAACTCATGATGATGCAACATTGAGCTACATGGAGGACACCTTGCGTCGTTTTCACACATTCAAAGATGTTTTCTCACTCAGGCGAGCCCGCAGAAAGGCACTGCCCAGAGCCAATGCCATGAGAATGGAACTCGTGAAGAAGCGAAAGGTAGACGAGGAACAAATGCGGACACTTCGACGCGGTCCAAGATGCGGTGTGAAATGAACGCCTAGCGGGAACATATGAGCCAGGAGATAGATTTTGCCAAGGAGTTAGATTCTGACTTCAACTTTCTGGGGATCCACTTGATGACTCATTGGGCTGAACAGATTCGTCGATACGGAGCCTTACAACAGTATACTGCCGAGAGACATAAACCAGCACACAAAACGAACCTGAAGGATGGTTCCAATGCCTCCAATCATAATCTCAACTTCCTGCCACAAGTAATCACTTTTCAATGTCACATTCTCTCGTTCGAAATCACAGAGCTCAATCTCCAAGCCCTTGCTCAGCATCGGAAGATCATCGCTGCCACCTGCCAAGTCCTCCCTTCCAGTGCTGATCTGGCTTCCCCCCTGAGCCCCCAGTCATATGATCAGCCCGAATTCATGGGACCCCAAAACCATCGTGATGGAATGCATCCTGACGATATGATCAAAGGCTTCAGAGCATTATTTGACAATATGCAAGACGCAATGCACCGTGTGGCAATATACAGTGGCACGCAGGAGTTTATTAAGCATAAGAGTGGTTACAAGACATATATATCAGATGAACAACTGCATGCATTGGAGCGCTGTATTTACCATGGTATGAAGGTTCATGTTGAGGGTTTGGATGGTGGACGCATATCTCAGATGTGTCAATGCACAGGAAGCCAGAGCTGGCGCGGAGGGCATCGACAGAACGACTGCATGCAAGGAAAGCAACGCCCCGGGAGGTGTTATCGCAAGCTCAATAGGCCTTTCATGTGGCAACTGTAACGACTATTCAACATTAAACTCCTAAATGAGGATGGAGCTTTCGTTGAGTACTGGTCAGCCCTGGCGCTCACCAAAATACCTGAAACCTCTGGTAGCTTGGATTCCGTCATGAAATTTGTATAAGTGAGAAATGCACCGGTAGCCATTGCTTTACTAGTTTTCAGAGTGGGAAACATTGTAGTCTGCACGCACGTGATTCCAGAGATAGAGACTAGTAGCAAGACAGGACGTGGATGGCATGAGCGATGGATTGTCAATAACCACATAGATCTGGCGACTTGGAATGACCTGTGCAATTAGTAAGGAGAGAATTGGATTGTGTGCACAGGTAGAAGGATCGCGAGGAGAGATTTTTGTAGCATCACCTATTGCATTGCAATCCCGATGCAACCGTGCACCCAATAAACCCATTCCGAGAAATGCCCACAGTTGGCCACAACGCCAGCATGATCATTCGAAACGGGTGACTGACGGAACCAGAAGAAACTGTGAAATAGCGATCGGAGGGCAATATGCTGCGCGATGGGTTGTATTGATGCCGGGTTTCGAGTAGCCTGCCACCGGAGTGTCTCTGACGGTTCTGATCCCCTTCCTCCTGAACCTTCCTTCCACCGTGGTCAGTCTTCATTTCGTCCCCAATAATCTCTTTCAGTTGCTCCGAGGTAAGTTGGGCAGATTGGCTTGTACTCTGGCACTCCTGAAATTCATCGTGATGTTTGGTATTTCACAGACAAGCATTTGAACCCAATAATATGTGAAATATGATTAATTCTATTCACTTAATCAGAACTTACATTAATACTATCAATCTCTTTCTCACCAGGCTCCTCATCCACCACTCTTTGATTTTCATTGTATCCCCTTGAACTTGAAGTATAGTGATTAGCAGCGTGCATAACTTACCGGAAAAAGGCTATTGGGGATTATCTTGGCCGGTCTCATTACGTGCTTCGCAATATCATTTCCCGTAAATGCTTTCATTTCTACCAAAAATAGTTTCACATTGTGTCCTAGTTTCAACCTGAAGGCATTTGAAAGGGAACTGTTGTATGGAATCTAACAGTATAGAGGGACATTTATCATTGGCCCAGGTGCGTATAATCCCATATGGTCTTCATCCAATTCTTCCTGTGTCAAGTTGAATTTGTATAGTGCAGTCAGATGGTATGGTTCTTTAGTGCAACAATATTTTTCGATAAATGCAATGATCTCCTCCCAGTGCCTTACTCCTGTGTACGAAGATTGGACTTGATTGCTGAATGTCTGGATATTATTGCCGTCTGGCACTCGATGAATCACAGCCACGAACATTGTATTTGGCATCTCTGGGATGTTACCTTTCACTTTGTGGCCCACCAGCTCTCCCACATCTGTTGCCGGCCGGGTGTTACCTCGCCATCCCTTCTTCCTCACCTCCCGAACCTCACTTGCACATTTGTTTAAATACATCTCCCCAGACTGTCGCTGAATCTATTCTGTGTGATCAAAATCTTCCAAAGGCAGCCAGGTCTCAGACGTCTCAACAATATCTGCAACCGCCCTCTCCCAGTGCAGGGGTCTATCCTGTCGCTGTTTCACAAGGTTATGTCCCGGGATGATTGATGGATGCTTCTTCTTCAGTAACCCAGCCGCCAATCCTTTCTGCCACATGTTGAATGTACGGAAGTTCAGCTGCCCCATCCTTTTCGCAAATTGCCTCAAGGAGTATTCCATTGAGTTCAAGCTGATTGGGGCTTTGGCTTTCGCCACGCACAAGTCCAACGAATCATCACTATCATAATCTGCATCGAATTCGTCATAAAAGATATATGGTAATGGGGGCAAATCCGTAATCCCTGAAACATCTGTCTTGCACAGTTCCGCAGCCCGCTAAAATAGTGTCTTTGGGAGGCTCATGGGGAGCCTCCCAGGTGCTCCGGAAGATTGTCCATATGGAGTAGAGATGGAAGATGTTGGCCAAATGACTGGATTGATGGCAGGCAGTGCTGGAGGCACTCGAGGTGTGCCTGGAGATGACGGCCCCTGTCTTGTGAATTGCTGAGGGGGGAACATTGGAGGTCCGCTATAACCTCCTTAGGGGAAGTCGTATCCTTGCCACGATGCCCCATAACTCGGTTATCCTTGGGTTGCACCAGCACTTCTGTAGGAGCATTGTGTCATGCTGAATAGGGCAGGTTGGTAGAACTTCAGAGCGCCTGGAAATGGTGGCTGTGAAGGTGGGTAACTATACCCAGGTGGTGGATGAAATTAATTCGGGTGTTCTCGGAATTGAGTTTCTTTGCTTGGTGTATTTCCGGCATTATTATCTAATGCTCCCACATTGTCCTCTGGGCATTGTTGTGAGCCAAACAACCCACCAGTTGGAGCCATATTGTTTGTCTTTGGTGGAGATCGGTTTGTTGACATTGTATGTGAACAGATGATGGAGGTAAACAAATTGTCAATTCAATTGGTGATTTCGAATGAAGCGGAGTAGAGTTAAGAATCTTGATGGTAGCAATGACCTTCGGTGGAATGAAGGCCTTTTATATTCATCTTATTTGTCACAAACTGTGGTGTTTCACTGCCCCTTTGATCCTATGAAACCCAGCTGAGACAAGAGATAATTATTACATACATCCTGCAGTTCTTTGTTATATGCTCGAGTTCGTATACTAGGAACTTGGATGGAAGCTCACCTGTGTTCGGTTGATGACTGTAAATGTCATAGAAGGGAGATGACATGATATCTCCAGTAAATCAACAAGAACTATATCCAGTTGGAAGCTTAGCAGGACTAGGCATTTTACACTCAAAATGTGTGTCTACGACCTACTACTTCATTCATTATGAGGCCTGTTAGTCATGCAGTAACTGTGATTGCTTTCTTCTGAGCTCCTTGTGTGAGCCTCGTGGTCTCCTCAGGATCCACCTACCAGGCAAGGATCGTTACTGACAAAAAGATCCTAACAGCCTTATCAGTTCTCAATGTTCCTTGAGCAGGTATACAGCCAGCTAGGAAACGTACCTGTTCATTGTGTTAACCTGATGTTATCCACTGCTTGAGGCTCGAGTGTAGACATAATTTGCACAATGCCAGAATGACGTAGTGTACGATAAGGCGGATCGTAGTAGCATCTGATGAAAAGTATTAGAAGTTGATCGCAGTCATGACAAAAGAAACTTTCTCTGCTAACGATTTTCAGTAGATGATGTGCAACATGATTTTGTGGAATTTGATAGATAGTATCCTAGTTTGTGAAGAAAACTGATTGTGAGGTGGCTAGGTTTTACACCTCCGCTACATTTGGTGGGGTGTGATGCGGCTTTGAATGTTATACACTAACTGGAGTTAGCTTGATTTCAAACAAATATCCCAGAGGCTCAAATTCAGCAAGAAACCATATCCCCTAGACAATCATCGAGATTCGTCAGAAAACTGAGCATTTCTCAACTATAGGCAACACTCGCTGGAAACATGTTAAATGTCTTATCCGCAAAACGAAATTATGCAACAAGAAATGACTGAAAGCTAGATATCAACAAGATCACCGAATATCGATGAATGATGGGGTAGTACCCGACAGGATTCCACCACCTGCCGGCTGCGATAACCCTGAGCCATCATGGTTTGACTACTGTAGGTGCATCTGAATGGCCATTGACAAGCTGTTAATTAATGATCAACTCATAGACAACGTACCGGGTGGACCACCAACTGAAGATACTGCTAATGAAGAACTGATAGACCCTCAGTAGCTTGATCTCACCTGTACCCCCGATCCCACATGGACAAAGGTTCATAGGCAGGTAGTTGGAGTGGAAAATATGGGGGGGAAAGTGTATGGCAAAGCAACTGGATTGTACAGCAAGCATCACAAGTACTCAGAACAATGGAATCCATGGCATCCATTTCGGTCCAGACATTACATTCAGCAGCTTCAGTCGGTTAGCGAACAAACAAAAACTAGGATGGATCAACATCTCAGGCATGGACTGAACTACTTCAAAATCGATTCATTCCAATCATCAGATGCGCTATGAAAGGTCCACTCCGAACTCGATTTCAGGCTCGCCAATGATAGTTATATTGAAGATGACTCACATATCTTCGGATCATTATACGACAGAGATATTTTCAAATTTATCCAGGTCCATTTGGCACAGGTCCCATTTCAGGTGCACCTCGATTTTGTACCAGTGCGCCTTGCTGACTCTGAGGGTTGCTGAATCTTCAGCGAGATGAGCAGGGGCAATAGGTCATGGGATACTCAGTATCAACTTTGCACCGGAGCGACGATTGGGACAGTCATAAGTGCATCTGACAAGACTCACTTGACGAATCTTTTGGATGACCAGCATGACAGGCCGCTGTATCTCATGATTGTTAAGATTGAAAATGATATCCGCTTCACACCTAAATTGCACACCAGGATTGTGGTCTGGCTGATCCCATGTCCCCCAAAAGTTGCCAAAAATATTGTCGAAGCATGTCATTCCACAGTTGGAACTGTGCTGTCTCAACTTAGGCATCTTGACATCACTAGCCCTGGCTTGAGATTGGATAGTGCAGATGTATTCCAGCGACAATGTTACACTCTTTGGGCTGCCTGGGTTAGGGAATATCCGGTACAAGTCATGGTTGCTCAAGTCTCACATGGCTCATACCCGATGTGTGAATTTTCTAAAGGTGCGCCGATGGGGTATTGAACTCTTCCACCACTCGATAACTCAAGAGACCACCAGATTTTGTCAGAGCTGCTGGAGGACAATTATTTTGAAGCTTTTCACACTGTACCTGTGCACCCAATCTGCAACCAGTGCTGGCAATACGCGTTCTGCAATGTCTATCGCCTTTGGCAACCTGATGATTTGCATCAGCTGCTCCTGGATTTAGTTAAAGAGTTATTGCACTGGCTACTCAAATATCTGAAAGCAAGATATGTCAAGGATCAATTTGACAATCGATTCACATCAGTACCACGATATCCTGGCCTCCAGCACTTCTTTAAACAATTGAATTGTATGAAAAGTGGCACCTGGCAAGGTAAAGAGATCCATGGAATAATCCGAACACTCGAAGTGAATTGTACATAAATTCTTGACTACTCCTCGGATGACAGGAAAACTGCGGTGGAAAATGCCTCCAATCAAGTGGTAATGGTGTTACAGCGCTAGAATATACGGGAGTAAATAGGGCAATAATGGGTAGAAATTTCTGGTGGTGTGAAAGGAATTGAGTTACGCAAAGGCGGAGATGTTGGGAGATGCGGAGGAAGCGGCGAGATGGTGCCGGAATAATCTGGAGTGATAAGGGAGTAGGTTAAGGTGTTGTGACGTCAGGAGAGGTGGCGTGGTTGTAGAGGTAAGGAGTTGTGTTAGTGGTGTGTAAGATCATGGGATGAGATTCGGATGGTATATCGAAGCATGAGGAATGGTTCAAGGGTGGTAGACGAATTGTATATAAAGAGAGTGTTGTTGGCGTTGGAGTATTTCCTTTTCTTCTCTCTTTACTCGTTCTCCTATATAGCAAAGCAAGTTATGACTTTGAAACAGTTTCGACTCTTGCCTTGTCTTGATTTCCTCGAAACGAACTTCGAGCCTCATGTCTTGTTTTCCGATATCACATTAGTGTCACCAATATCACCTACGCCTGATCCCGCCCGTTACACTAGAACGAGTCTTATAACATTGTACCTGATATTGAATTTTCCTATATCCCTTGAGAGGGTGTAAGTACTGTTCTGAACCTTGCTCCGTTTCTTGTTGGGTTCACCTAACACCTATCCACCATTGGATACAAGTTTGCGACGATTGTGTTGACGAGTTATTTCGACTTACCAGATTTAATATCCATCAGTACCCGCACAGATCACCCTATTCGAATGCAGAAGTACGACAGTAACTGCACCTCACGAATGAACTGGTTTGATCTTGCTAGAACCCCTTGCCTTGTTTTCGAGCCCAAACCTTTGAACGCATTTGAGAGTATCAAAGCAATACTGGCAGCAACTTTTGAGGAAGAACCCCTCCAAGCTTATTTTTGGGAACAGTTAACTGTCCCCTCCCCCTGGAATACTTATTGGACAGACGCAGCCAGAGAGGGCGGCGGACTTCATATTAATGATGCTTTGTTTGGTCCGCATTGGACTCGATATTCAGGAGCACATTCCTGGTTCCGTTGTGATCCTGAAGAACCCTGTGATTGTGAAGGACATAACTGTGTAGGCACACAGTTAACGATCGGACACGCAGCAGCAGCAGCAACAATAGCTGAGTCTCTCAAGATTCCGCTGATTGTTGTAGTACCTCTGACCCCGACCCCTTCCGAACTCGACGCACATAATCGGCACTGATAAATGTGCTTGATTCGTTGCGATGTCAGGATCAGAGGAACCCCGAGCGGCCCAGGTATCAATCGAGGACCAGGGCACCATCATGGCACTCCTCGACGTACAGGGGGACGCCATAGGATTCGAAGAATTGAGGGAAGTGTATGCGCGAACACAGGAGGTACTGACACGGGTGGCGCAGTACTCCCAGCCAATCCGGGAGGTGCAGATGGTCTGCGATCACCCACAACAAATTATCGACCTGCAGCGGGACATCATAATCCTGCAGATGAAGCAATTCCTGCCCCCGCAGTGCGACCATACCGAGCTGCATCAGTGGATACAGACTCTGATGAACGAACTAGACGAAGTGAGGAGGAGACCCGTAGCACCAGGGACGGATGAAGACCTCTGACAAGAACTGGCAGACATGATACAGGACGAACAGTAATCTGAAGAGGAATCCCGCAGTTTGAGGATGCAGTTAGCGAATGCCTTGATGTTGGCAGCCAGGACGGCCCCAGCTGCCCCCCAAGCTGCAGAGGACAGAGGCCAGAAATTTCCCAATTCCCCGGACTTTTCAGGGTCGGATCAAACTCAGTTGAGAAGCTGGATTGCTCAACTCCGGATGGTCGTACGACACAAACCCGCCAGCTTTCCCGACGAACAGTCGAAGATGCGATAGGCATTCAACCGCCTGAGTGGAGTAGCGTTAGGCCAGATTTTGCCACACGTTCGGGAGGATGGAAAGATAGGGCTGGACGACCTACCAGCTTTTATACAACTCCTTGAAGCAGCGCTTGGGGAGGCGGACCGAGTAGCCACCGCTGAAAGGAAAATGCAAGCAGTTAAGCAAATGAACCGTGAGTCCTCTCAGCATTATGCTGAGTTCCAAGTTATCGCTGCCGATCTTGACTGGAAACCTTCGGCCCTGCGGAACGCCCTGAGAATGGGGCTGTCTGAGAAAATGAAACATTCATTCACTTATAGTGATATGCCTGAAGAGCTTCCTGCGTTTGTGATGGTCTGCCAGAAACGGGATAACCAGATCCGCCAGCGACGAGCGGAAAATGTGGCGCAGAATAAGGGGGGAGGGGTAGGTTTCGTCTCCCGCAGGCCCCCCCCCTCCCCAAAGACACCAGAAACAGCTCCAGCTGGGACGGTTGCCGAATATACTGGACTCGGGCGAATGGATCTCAGCGCAGGCAAAAGAAAGATTTTGGCTGAGGAATGGGCGAAGAGGTTTGCGGATGGGAGATGTTTATATTGTGGTGGGTTTAATCACAGGGCAGCAGAGTGTGCGGCAAGGAAGAAGGCTCAGACGTTCAAGGTGTCTGGAGCAGAGGTTAAGGAAGTACGAACCAAAGAAGGTTCTGAGGAATTGGGAAAGCATTAAGTCAACCTAAGCAGGATGGCGCTTTGGTTGACGGAAAAAGTTTTGTTTTAATTACTTTGAAATGTTTTGGAATTTCGCGATTATCAGTTAGCAAGGTGGAGGTATTGGAAGGATCAATGGAAGGCAAACATTTAGTTATATCCTGTTCATTGATCGTGAATAACCAAGAGATACCTACACATGCACTGATTGATTGCGGAGCTACTGCCATTGCATTTATGGATCAAGATTTTGCTCGCCATCATCAGATACCGCTTCAGGAATTAAAGGAGAAGAAACAGGTCGAGGTCATTGATGGAAGGCCTAATGAATCCGGAGATATTACGCATATTGCCAAAGTCGGCATGCAGATACAGGAACATAAAGCACAGCTACCTATGTTCATTACAAAGTTAGGACATTATCCAATTGTCCTCGGAATTCCATGGTTACGTCTACATGATGTGGCCGTGCATTTTTCATCAAATACCGTTACGTTTGGATCACAGTATTGCATTACACATTGCCATGATACATCTGTGACGGTGCAGGGAGTTACAGAAGAACCCCCGGAACCAGTTTGCCAGGCTAAGGAAATATTTGAGCGACAGATTCGACCCCTTAGACCATTTCGAGGGAATATTGTGATGCTGGATGGAGATTCCTTCTTCCGTACGGTTAAGAAGGGGAAACTTGCTGTGTTTAAACCATCCTTATATGATATTAATCAAGCTATAGAAGCAAAAGATTTGAAGGAATATCCTTTGGAGGATATTGTTCCGGAACAGTATCATGAATTCCTCCCATTGTTTAATAAGGTGTTAGCCAATAGGTTACCGCCACAACGACCCGGAATTGATCATGAGGTTTGACTGAAGGACGGGGAAACACCAACGTGGGGACCGTTGTATTCAACGTCAAGAGCTGAGTTGGTCGTATTGAAGGAATGGCTTGAGGAAAATATGTCCAAAGGATTTATTCGACAGTCATCATCTCCATTTGCCGCTCCAGTATTGTTTGCAAAGAAACCACGTGGAGGGTTACGATTCTGTATCGATTATCGAGATATCAACAGTAAGACAAAAAAGAATCGGTATCCCCTCCCATTGATAAAGGAAATATTGAACCTTTTAGGCAACACTCGAATATATACTAAGCTGGATGTACGAGGAGCCTATAGTTTACTTCGGGTCAAGGAAGGGGATTAGCATAAGTTAGCATTTCAAACAAGATATGGGCTGTATGAACCTACTGTGATGCAGTTTGGAACAACGAATACACCAGCGGACTTCCAGGGCTATATTAATAATGCTATTCAGGAAGCCTTGGACAATTGTGCATCAGCATATTTGGATGATGTATTAATATATAGCGATTCCGAGGAGGAACATGTTGGCCATGTGAAATGGATTATGCAAAGGTTGTTGCAAGCAGGTTTATATTTGAAGCCAGAAAAATGTGAATTTCATAAAGAGACGGTGAGGTATTTGGGATTGATTATATCAACAAAAGGGATCTCCATGGATGAGGACAAGGTTGAAACTGTACGGAATTGGAGCCGGGAGAAAAAGACTGAAAATGGACGGCTGAATAACCTCTTTGAGGTACAACAATTCCTGGGGTTTTGTAATTATTATCGACGGTTCATTCCTAAGTATTCTGAGAAAGCAGCACCATTGACAAGACTTACGAAGAAGGATGAACCATTCATATGGGAGGCGGAACAACAGTTAGCCTTCGAGGCGATGGTAACTGCATTCACAACGGCACCTGCACTTCGACAATTCGACCACGAGAGGGAAGTGATTATTGAAACGGATGCTTCCGATTTTGTGTCTGCAGGAGTATTGTCACAACGAGATGATGAGGGAGTGCTACATCCAGTGGCATATTATTCAAAGAAACATTCACCGGCTGAGTGCAATTATGATATACACGATAAACAGTTAATGGCCATTATTAAAGCACTTGAAGAATGGAGACCTGAGTGTGAGGGTGCGGCATACCCCTGACAGCTGATAACCGATCATAAGAACCTTGAATATTTTATAACAAAGAAGCTTTTAAATCGGAAACAAGCACGATGGTCCGAGTTTTTTACACGATTTGAATATGGGATTGTCTACCGACCAGGAAAATCGAATGGAAAAGCAGATGCTTTCACGAGGAGGCCGGGAGACCTCCCTGAAGGGGGGGATGAAAGATTAAAAAGTATGGAATAGGTTGTTTTAAAACCGCATAATTTATCAGAACAGTTGAGGATATTGGCGAATGAAGTATCGGTACTGGAACCCCCTTCGATATCTGAGCTCTTTGCTCAAGCATATAAGGATGATCCACTGCCTAATAAAATATTGATGGCTATAAGCCAAGGGAGCAGATTGAAAGATATTACAGTCGCGGAATGTACGGAACAGGAGGGACAGGTATGGTATCAAGGGAAGCGATATGTACCAGAAGGAGATCAGCTCCGTTTATGACTGATACAGGAGCATCATGATACCGCATTGGCTGGACACCCAAGACAGGCGAAAACATTTGACCTTATGGATAGACAGTACTATTGGAAGGATATGCCAAGACAGGTGGATCAGTATGTACGGAACAGCCATAGCTGTCAACGCTGTAGGATTTCGAGGCATGCAACGTTCGGAGTCCTTCGACCTTTACCTGTACCAGCGAAACCATGGGAAGATATTTCAATGGATTTTGTGGTCGGATTACCGGAGTGCGAAGGGTTTGATGCAGTATGGGTCGTGGTAGATAGGCTGTCAAAATGCGACATTTTATTCCATGTCATACAACAATAGATGCGGTGGGATTGGCGATGTTGTTCCTTTGGGAGGTTGTCCGCCTTCACAGCTTGCCAAAGACTATCGTTTCGGATAGGGGACCTCAGTTTGCTTCGACCTTTTGGGGACAGATATGCAGTAGACTTGGGATTGATCGACGGATGTCTACAGCATTCCATCTGCAGGTGGATGGACAAACGGAGCGAATGAACACGGGAATCGAACAGTATCTTCGAGTGTTTGTTAATCATCAACAGGATTATTGGGTGCAGTGGTTACCCCTGCCGGAGTTTGCAGCTAATAATGGGGTATCCGAATCAACGAAGTGTACCCCATTCTTTGCAGTTCATGGCGTGGACCCACGGATGTCATTCGTGGGAGAACCAACACAGGAACAAGATCAACGACGCCTGGAGGCGGATCAAGTTCAAGCTACGATGCAACAGGCTCATAAACACTTGCGAGTTGAGATGAGGCAGAACCAAGCAGTACAGGAAGAGGGTGCAAATCGAGGACGTGTTCCTGCACCCAATATACCAGTCGGGTCTGAAGTATGGTTGGACGCCCGTCATATAAGAACTATTCGTCCCACTCAAGAGTTGGATTGGAAACGTTTGGGAACTTTCCGGGTGCGAAAACAAGTGTCCCCTTATGCTTATGAATTGGAGCTACCTGCATCAATACGAATCCACCGAGTTTAACTACTCTCCATGTTGGATATGGTAGTAGAGAACACCCTGGTGGGGCAGCGGGTGGAACCCCCCCCATCAGTAGAAGTTGATGGAGAAGAGGAGTATCAAGTATCGAGTGTTGCGGATAGTAGGATATATCGAAATCAGTTACAGTATTTGATCCGGTGGACGGGCTATGATTCCCTCACTTAGGAACCAGCGAAGTTCGTCGATGGATTACAAGCGGTGGGAGAGTTCCATCAACAATATCCTAGGAAGCCTGGGCCATTAGGGAATGCTCTCGGAGGACCTCGAGCCTGAGGGGGGGATACTGTTACAGCGCTAGAATATACGGGAGTAATTAAGGGAATAATGGGTAGAAGTTCCTGGTGGTGTGAAAGGAATTGTGTTACGGAAAGGCGGAGACATTGGGAGACGCGGAGGAAGCAGCGAGACGGTGCCGGAATAATCTGGAGTGATAAGGGAGTAGATTTAGGTGTTGCGACGTCAGGAGAGGTGGCGTGGTTGTAGAGATAAAGAGTTGTGTTAGTGGTGTGTAAGATCATGGGATGAGATTCGGATGGTATATTGAAGCATGAGGAATGGTTCAAGGGTGGTAGATGAATTGTATATAAAGATAGTGTTGTTGGCATTGGAGGATTTCCTTTTCTTCTCTCTTTACTGGTTCTCTTGTATAGCAAAGCAAGTTACGACTTTGAAACTGTTTCGACTCTTGTCTTGTCTTGATTTCCTCGAAACGAACGTCGAGCCTCTTGTCTTGTTTTCTGATATCACATTAGTGTCACCAATATCACCTACGCCCGATCCCGCCCGTTACAAATGGGAGCAGTGTGGGCATCATGTGAATTCTCTCTACTTGTTAGTCAACAAAATCACTCGGATCTATTCCTCAAACCACCAGACGACGCACTGCAGCAACTTTTCCAGCAGAAGGGTATTATTCAAGAACAGAACATATCGAAGTCTGCGAAGGAGAAAGTGGATGACCTGTTGGCAAGGGAATCCCATCAGTTATGCGAAGAAATGATTCATAAGATTCATGCTGCAATGGAGGCCCTTGTGTATGGGGCTCAAAAGGTTTCCACAACAAAACATAGGCAATTTCAGGTGCGCCTGAACAGAGCCCGACAAGCAGCAACGACTTGATCAGATGCTGATAGTCAGAAGGCAATTGAGCGATTGGAGTGCGCAATCCATCAAGTGACACCTGCTTAATGCAAGTTTTTTGATAAATTATTTCAATGTCATCAGCGACAACAATTGCAGCAAGTTGGGACGAAGGCAACCGGTGCCAGAAGCAAATTCACCAAAGAACTTGCCCTATTGAAAACTCGTGCCGAAGACGAGGCTCGCGGGGCGGCAACTATGGCAGCCGACAATTCACTGCAATATCAGATCCGCATATCTGATGCTGATACAGAAGGCATGACCTGCAGCTTGGCTCGTACGGAGCGGGTCACTACCCAGGTGGAGAGCGAGATTTATGGCATCACCTCAAATGAACAGAAGCGGTTCAAGACTGAATTCTCCATCCACTTGATTGAGTGTAAAGCTTTGTGGGAGAGAATCAGCGTTCAGGCGCTCTGGGAAACCATGGAACACCGCACAATACATTTTGGATATCTAAAAATGCATCTTGTGAGCAACATGTCACAGTCAATTCGGTGAATGAGTTCCGGTGGCAATTTCACCAGTGATATTTCTGAACAGCTACATATCGCCAATGCGGCTGAGACATATCAATCAATCAACAAAGTCAATTACATTGCACAGATGCTCAAGCACAATGAGCGGTGTACCGGTCATGACAACATGGAGGAGACACAGTCATATCTTGCACTCTAATGCAGCTAAAATATTGACTCAGCAAAAATGTTCAACCTACTGTCCGCTACCGATAAACGGCGAAGTACATGCAGAGCCTATCTGTTATATCTCGAAACAATTGAGGACGAGCACTTTAGCAGCCCTGTAGCACAGCATTGTATATCATTTGAGAGGAATGCATGTCAGTGGGGGTGCAGAAGTATCAAATTAACCTCACTCAGAGATGCATCAGAGGATTTCGGAATTCCCAACTTTGGACAGCTAATTCGCACGCACAGTAAAGAGAGCAGGGGACACCAAGTTAGTAGACTCATCTTTGGATATGATCAGAATGTACTCAAAGACAGTGAATGTAATAAACTCCAGAATGGGCTGTTGTATTACCGTCAACCATTTCACAACCCTACTTCTGTTGGGCGTCTGGCACTTGATTGCACAGTAGAATATACCAATCCCTACCAAGGAATCATGCCTGAAGCTCATAACATCTGGGTCCAGTATACGCATAGTGAATACAACAACCTCGATAACCCATCCCAAGGTCAAATTCCTTGTTTTTCTGTATTACACTTCTGCTCGACTCCTCCATATCAGATCCTCCAATTTCAGGGGTGCTTGCCAGCCAGGAAAACATTATCAACCATTTCAACGAGGTGCAAGAATACTCAACAATGGGTATTATGTCCTCAAGCTCAAGAATACGCGGTGATAATTCCAACAAAGTGCAAAGATCTTCATGGTTGGGCTAATTGTCTTGACGGGTTCATCCAGGTTGTCAAACAAATGAATAAGATGCATATTGTACCCATTGGAGCATGTATTGGACCGGCAAATTTGGTTCAGGAGAGTGCTGAATCGGGCGGCATCGATAGCATATGGCTTGTTAATAATCATGTTTATTTAGAAACTTACTGGACTGTATATTAATTAGATTAGAATGCCTGATTCAGGTGTATAGCCATGAGATAGTTTATCCAATTGTACTATTCTATATAGACATTATATATTATCACTCCCAGAGAGTCTGTCTCCAGGTGCACCGGAATTGTCTTCGAGATGAGTGGCATAGTCCCAGCAGCTGCGAAATTACACCAACTTACAGGCATAATTTTATAGCATTCCAAAGACAACTTCATCCTGTGTAGAATATTCTTGTATTCTGTTCCGCTACTTCAGAAGCATTGTGGAACACCTGGACGTACTCTCCGAGTACCTGAGCAGCACATCGTTTTGCATTCAGCCTGTTTGGGAGCTTCTGGGAGCTTCTGGATGGACTGGTGTGGCTGTTCAGAAAAGTTGAGTGGTTGAGATATGACTTCCAAATAATTTTACATTTTGCTGATGTAGTGGCAAGTGGAGAGTACAGATGATGATGTTGAATGTGATGCCAAGTGATGCTAAGATCCACATGGGATGGTACTCCACACCACTGCCAAGAACACTAGGATCTGCACACGTTCAAAAAGGAGGTCAAATGGCTAGATCGAGGAGAAGAGAAGGTACCTTGGGAGAGAAAATAGAAGAATGTGTAGATCTGCAGCGACAGCCCAGGCTAAGGCTGAGTTGCAGATGTCAATTTGGAGAGTGAAAGAAAGGATGTGGAATGATTACCTGAAGAACCTAAACGAAACTGAGGTGTATAGAGTAGCCAGGTTTGCCAACCTGTGGGCAGGAGAAACCGTAGAGGCCCTGACTGACGGAGTTGGGAAACTGTCAAATGCGATCACCAACAAAGAACAAATACTGACACATAACTCTTTTACCTTGAATTAGCGCTTCCAGTACTTCGCAAAACTCATCACAGGGCACACACAGCAGTCCAACACTGACCAAGCAGTAGAACCAACCTTATTCAGGCATTCGGTAGGAACAGCCTCAGGCCTGGACATGCTGTTGCTTGGAGCTGTACCTTTACTTTGGTAGCAAGAGAACAAGAGAATCGTGGAGCTAGCAAATGCACAATTCCAATCAGGGCAAAACCCAGCAGTCTAGAAGCAGGCAAGCAAGGTTGTAATCTGCAAGCCCGGAATGGATGACTACACCAAACTCAAGGTGTATCGCTTAATTTCCCTGCTAAGCGACCTGGGGAAAGCAGTCAACAATGTAGTTGCAGAGCTACTGGCTGAAGCGCCAGAGAGATGCGGACTGCTAAGAGATGGCCAGTATGGTAGTAGAAAATAGCAGTCGGATATTAACACAGCAGCAATTATGGTTGACAGAACACTTTCAATCTGGAGAGAGGGCCACAAAGCTGTCAAATTATTGATGGACATTAAGGCAGCATTCCTGACTGTTGAGAGGGGGAGCCTGATCAAAGCAATGAGAGTCAAACGGAGCAACGGAGACCTCATATGCAAAATGGCAACAATTCTCAGAGTTCATAGGGTCCCAATGCTGATTGAAGTAAATATTGTCAGGAGCCACCTGGCAGAAATAGGTATACCGCAGGGTTCACTGGAGTCTCTGATCCTCTTCACAATTGTCATATCAGGAATCATGAAATGGGTTGACCAGAAGGTCACCGGAGTCGAAGGTTTCTCCATGGTGGGCAACATTGGATATGTGGCGTCTGGAAGTGATATATATGAAATTGTCAAAAATCTCAACGCCTGGGCCAGAGGGAGCATTTACCAGATGGAAAAACGGAGGCTGGAAATTGACACTGCAATAACCTAAGCGGCACTCTTGACCTGTAGCTGAGGCCACATGACACCCCTGCATTTCAACGTAACAGTGAATATAACAGTTCATCAACTAAATGTAAATCGGTTTGGAAGTGACAAGCAAACCTTCCAGATACTCTGGTCGACTGAACCAGTGCTTCTAAGTATGTCCACATGCTCCCAGGCCCCCCTGGAGTTAATCAAAGTGGTCTCAGACTCTACAAGAGCATTCTTAGGTGCTCCAGCTAGAATTGACAAAATTTGGAGCAGCTGAGACATCTGTGCAGGTCCGTGGGAGACTTTAACAGCAGCTCCAACCTCTGTGCAGCGCTGCAGGAGACTTGGTGCCACATTGTCGCAGGAGTGGTTCTTAGGGTTTCATAACTTCAAGGGATTTCGTCAATGATATTCATCATTGTTATAGTCCCAAAATTCAATACATCAAAATATGGCATGTAGTATCTATCTATGTGACTCGATATATATACATATGGTCAGTCTACCTGCAGATGGTACTCCAGCATAATAGGATGAGCACCTGGAGATGCCGATTGAGAAAATGTACGGATGCACTGGGAGGCCTTTGTGGTTACAATATCTGTTTCTCACCACCACCACTGCCATTCAATTTGACAGGTGGAAGCTGGCGGGGGGCATACAGAGATACAGGAAAAATGGAAAGGTACAGAGATACAGAGATCCGGAGATAACGGAGATGAAATGATCTTGACAAGGTTTGATAACTCCAGGAGATTTGAGTGGTTCCTCATGCACCCTTGCTGAGCCCGCATAGAGCCATGAAATGTGTGTAGTTCGTCATAACCGGGTACCCCTTCAATGCCTCTCACCCTCTTCCTACACTCCCCTGTGAGCGACAACTGCTCTTTCTCACGCATTCACTGTGGATACCATGAAGGCTCCACCATTTCACCATGCCAGGAACTTGTTAGCTTTGAAATGACCTTGGAGGCAGTGATCGAGCGAGATTGGAAATGCACTTGGAGGCCGATATGAAGTGAGTTTGGAGATGCACTTGGAGACCGAGATGGAGCGAGCTTGGAGATACACTTGGAGGCCATGATCGTGCGTCCATGGATGCCATAATGGAGCGAATTTGGAGATACACTACGAGGCTATGAACGAGCAAGTTTTGAGATGCACTTGGAGGCTGTAATTTAGCGAGTTTCGAGATACACCTGGAGGCCATGATCGAGCGAGATTGAAGGAACACGTAGAGGCGGTCAAACTGGAGGCGGTAGTTTGGGAGGGAGGGGTGACGGAAGCTGAGACTGTATTCATTCCTTAACTCGGAATTGTTGGATTGTAGAGAATTGAGTACAACATAATCTGCCGAGTGATGAGGGACTGGCTGGGAGCGGGAGACAGTCGGTGTTGGGATGATGCAGTACACGGTGAATGCAGCACTCAGGGTATGCTGTACTCGGTGGATGCTGTACTCGGTGGATGCTGAACTTGGTGTATTCTGTACTCAGTGTATGCTGTACTCGGTGTACGCTGTACTTGGTGTATGTTTTACTTGGTGTATGCTGTACTTGGTGTATGCTGTACTTGGTGTATGCTGTACATGGTGTATGCTGTACTCAGTGTATGCTGTACTCGGTGTATGCTGTACTCAGTGTATGCGGTGCTCGGCGTATGCTGTACAAGGTGTGTGCTGTACTCGGTGAAAACTCTAGATCGTGGCATGGAGCGATAGAGAGGGATTTCTTAACTTTGTGTTCTTAGGTGATGGTAGAATTGAGCATGAAACAGAGAGAGATGAGAGGAGATGGGACAAAATATCATGAAAAACTGGGACTTCAGGGAATTTCATGTCCAAGTCAATGTAACATCTCTAGTATGACAGCTACAAGTCCCGATCTAGCAAGTAATCACACCAATACGAGGTCTTCCCAACACATTTAGGCAAGTTGTACCCCTGATTTCTCATATCCGCTCGTATCCTCCACATTGTTCTCATCATCTTCATCATCTCCTCTTTGTCGTCCAGAAATCTACCATCATTGTAGAACACAAAGTGAAGTCAGCACTCTCTATCTCTCCATCCCATGATCATGAGTTAACACCAAGCACATCATACACTGAGTACAGCATGCACCCAAGATTGTTTGTCTTCCCTTCATTCCCATAATTGCCAGTTGAGCCCTGATTTTAGCTTCAGCTTCCGGAGTGCCTCTCTATATGGTCGACCTCCATCAGCCAGCTCCACATGAACGCTCAAAGGTTAAGTCATCTTGCCACATTCCCATGGTTGCAACTTCACGAATGGAGGAACAGGGTCCCAATACGCGGCATGCCGTCCATCGACCGCCTCCAAGTTCTCGTCCAATCTCCAATGAGCACAACCTCCAACTGTATGTGCAAATCTCTCAATCACGGCCTCAGAGTGCATCGCTATAAGGCCTCCAAACTTGCTCGATAGTGGCCTCCAGGTTCACACGATCATGGCCTCCCAAACACATCTCCAATCTCGCTTGATTATGGGCTCGAAGTTGGCACTATGATTGGCTCCTAGCATATCTCCATGCTTGCTCAATGACCTCCTGCAAGTGCATACCTGAGTTCAATCCATGGTCATCTTCAGGTGCACCTCAAATTGCTCTTCGGTACCACCTCCAGGCAGTCCAATTATGCCGTGTGCAGATGGGTAGCTATATAGATACATTGATACATAGATACACAGATGAGAAAACAAACTGAATTCATGAGTTTTAACAATTGTTGAACAATACGTAGTGGCTATAATTTCCCGGCGCACCAGCAGCGTTCCCAAAGAAGATAATGCTTTTCGCAGACTGCTCTACTGTAATTCGAAGTGCTACCAGACTTGTTGCCGGCACACCGAGGCTTGTCGCCGGCTCTCCTAGGCAGTTCCTCAGCGCTCCCAGGTATGTAATCGGCGCTCCCAGGCTTGTCGCCGGCACTCTCAGGTGCATCCAGGTGCTCCCAGATGCACACAAAGTTCTCTCCAGCGCTCCAAGATATTCTGCAACTTATCGCAATCACTCCTATAGTACTCCTGTACCAGTCATCAGAGATTCCAGTCAATCTGAAGGCCAGCCGGAATGTACTCCTATCATCTGATACTCTCCTGAAATTAACGCACCTAAGTTTACACTCCACATCCTCTCAGACACTCCTCCAGGCTCGCAGGGGTCTGATATACATTTTGCTGATATTGCGAACGGCTTCATGCAAATTCTCAATGAAGTGCCCAGGTGGCTGGGCATCTGGAAGAATGTCTACTCAATATTCAAGAACATCACAACCAATGCATGAAGGAAGCCAGGGCAGCAGAAGCATGACTACAGTCAGTGACGGGAATGCATGCAGTGAGACCAACATGTGTCAGAGCCATGCAGCTAAGCCATGCACATGCTGTCGTGCTGTATTAGAGCAAGCCCTTGTGCAATCTGACGGGAGGAGGTGGGCAATATGACCTCCAGCTTCTTCTGAATCGACAAGGCAGGTCAGCATTGGGCATGCTGTGGAAAACTCTAAGGGGTGTGCTAATGAGAGCCTCTGGTCCCACATCTATTTCAGTGGCCCTTGACAACAGACAACAATGGTTGATGGCGATGCCACATGGAATGTGGGAAGACTGCCTGTTGAATGATTGGTACAACTACCCTTCTGCTCGTGTCCCGGTAGACACTGTGGGTGTGATACATCATGTGTCCAGCAGAAGAACAGAGACAATGGACTGGCCCGACCCTTGGAAGGTGCCATTGGTCAACACTAGTATACAGGATGGCGACACAGCGGTGAAGAGGGCTGCTGAGCTCTGCGCAAGTCCCACAGCTGGCAAGAGGAACGGAAGGCAAGGTGGGATCTGGAATGTGGATGTGATGGATGGACAAATCTCGAATGCACGATGGCAGAGTTGGAGCCGCGCCTGTGAGCTCAGACAGAGACAACTGGATGGACATCCACAGATACCTCGATACAGAATGACTCGATGTATTCGAGGTGAGACACTGTGCAGTCGGGGTCAATATCCGCAACTCCGTTCCATCAGTCGATGCGTAGCAAGCACAGGGAGTCACCACCGTGGCAGTTTCTCGTCATTCTCTGGCAACTATCAGATGGACGGCTCACCTGTACCCTCGGCATGGGTAGCAACTAGCAAAAGCTAACAACAAGCATGCTAGGGTCCTCTGTGCCCACAGTATCAAAGTGTGATCACCTGGGTCCAGGGACACCTGGCTATCTCTATGCATGAAGCGGCTGACCGCCAGCCATATACGGCATGCGAAGATCAAGGATACACAATATGCGAACAAGTATACACCTCTGCTGAAAAAAGAGCTAGAATGATCGGTGAATGGTGGCATAGGCACAGTAGAAGGCCAACAAGTACTCCCACCACCATGGCTATCAACTCAATGGCAATGCTAGGTGCATGAGAACAGTCCCAATTACAAGCATGTAATCACAGGCAGCAAAGATGTACCGACTAAAGAGTGGGAATGTGACGACTTGAATGAACCGAGAGAGGTTTGAACACCCAGAGCACGGCATATGGTTGTAGTGAAGATGCAGCACACTACAGATGCAGGAGCATCTCTTCTGCCACTGCAGACAGTGGAAAGACTGGTAGAAAGTACTCTGGAAGGCAGTGGGAAAGGCCACTGGATAGAAAGGGAGCAAATTCCAGCATATGGAGACATCTGAGCTTTTGTCCATCAAATAATACAATCAAGCAGTGAGGGACTTCCTGATAGCCACTGACATTACGAAGATCCCACCAATACCAGCAGAGGAGTGCTGACAGGAGAAGTGATGGCAGCATTAAAAGTGTGTGGATTGGGGGCAGCCTCTCTCTCTTTTTGTTAATCGCTTTGCTCTTTCCAATCAGTTGATTGTGTTTCCTTTGAAACACAAAATGGTGGGTAGCAGGTGGAAGCACCACCATCTTGCCGGCTCACCTGGAGGCGGAAGGGTTGTCTTAGGCTCTGTCAATCTGTGATTGGAGTGAATACAATATAAATTAAACAAAATCAGAACTATGTATCTTTTCTCTTTCTCTTTCTTATTTAGATATGTATCTCTCCTTCTGTATTTTGCTATCCTGTTCTCCTTTACTTCTCTTGTCTTACTTTTCTTTTTGCCCCTTCTACTTAACACTCAATTTCTCAGTTTGGTCTCCTTTGCCTTCTTTTTTACATCTTAACCAGCAAACCAAATGTAGCCATTGAAATTGATTTTGGAATTTGTCAATCAATTCCAGGGCTAAAGAGTGTTGCCCACCACTGTCAATTTTAAATAGTGGAGATCTTGCAATTTACTGCAGTCAAAATTGCTACAATACATCAACAGGGCTTACTCCATTTTGCTACTGCCCTGGTGGGCCAATATTGCTGTGCCCTCTTGCATTAACAGTAACTTCCTGTCTTGACAAAATGGAGATATCATCCAATCAATTCCTCTTCCATCTCATCAATGCTGGATATTTATATTGACTGAGAGTAGTGTTAGGAACGGATCCAACCCGCCACAACAGTTCCAGGTAATGGTTGGAACTGCAACAGAAATGTTGCACTGGGTCTTATCCCATGAAATACCCGGACCATTGCTTCTGTGCCAGTTTCCACTGGAACAATCAGCCATTGGAAGTCTGGCATATTGCCTCCAATCAAGGCATTGAGTTCTGATTGTATTGTGAATTGATCTATATGTGAATTATGCAGTTTGAGAAGCTAGTTCATCTTCTAGTCTCCGATTTTGAATCTGAGCTGTATTTGTTGAGTAGCTGTTGAAAACCCATGATGTAGGTGTAATTTCAAGTGCGATTTCATAGCGACTCAATAAATATTGATTGGAATGAAAGTTGGAGACCTGGGGGTGAACACACTCAAAAAACTGCAACTTGTATATATAAACCATGTCTTGATACGCTAAGAACTGGAAAACTTGATTGCAGCCAAAATTGTAGCAACCATAAAATAGACCCGAGGTACAATACCAACCCTGCCAAAAGTCCACGGACATTTTTCCTGTTCAGATAACAACCTGATGCTAGGCTTCCGGTTCGGTTCCAGTTTCAATCTGGACCGAAAGCTAGATAACCTGCAACTATTGGAAATGCTAATTGAGCCAGATTTTACAATGGTTCTAATCAGGATTTATATCACGGTAGAATGTGAAAATTGAAGCTTAGAAAGCAGAATGGATTTTGGATCCCAAACCTAGCCATGAGTATTGTTTGTAGTTGGGTCAAAGCAAGTAGTAGGAGATTCCATTGGGTGTATTCAGAGTTGAGAAGCCTCCTGGTATGCAGGTGGATGGTGGAATTTGATGTTGAATATGATAGCCATCTAGCAGCTGCTGTATCTGACCATATCTGTCTTGTCTATCTTGCAGTTTCTATTCTCATAGCCTTCATCACATTGTCCAGTTTTCTCTAAGTTTTACATTCAACATTAGCAATAGGAATTTCTTTAGTGGCCTGCGCTGGCATTACAAAGACTTCAGAAGCAAATCCCAAAAGGTTTGCCACTATAGTTAGTTATCGGAGTACAACTGCATTTGGAACCGAACAAGATTCCATGGCCCCCACTGTTCGTTCCCCTGTGGAGTCTACACTGGCAAGGGGATCAGAGGGTTTACATTTATTGAGATCATATTGTTGGAGATAATTGTTCTGGATTGGCATTGGGTTTGTAGGATCTAGTCTGACTTTCATCATAAGTTTATCCTCCCAATACCCTCCAGGCGTCCAATGCAGCCAATATATGTGGGTTCTTGGCTAAAATACAATAGCAAATCATAATGCAGCTATTGTTATCATGTATCGGAATAGAGACTTAAGAGCTGAAGTTTCAATATTCAAGCTGCACCTTGCATTGTCATTCCAACAGTGATCTTGTACACATGTATATCTGGTGATCGGCTCAACCGACAAGCTTATCATGCTTATCTGTTAATTCCTGGCGGTGTATTTTGGAATATGAATATACTATATTGTGCTTTCACAGTTGAAATATGATGGGTTGTACAGAATTGACACAATATTTGACCTACCCTCCAGGTGAGTTTAAGTGTTAAATGAGAGGCTATCAACAGCTTTTAAAATCCTGTTAATATGCGGTTCTGTGCCCTGCATTGTTCCTAGTTTACAGATGTGGCATTTCCTGTTGTTCTCATAACTTGTAGAAGAAATAATTCCACAAGTCTAAAATTGGACCACTGGCTACAGAGTCCGGACAAGTGTAGTTAGCTCCAGTCTGAGTAGTATTTGCATTGCGATCAAAGCAACACTCAGGTTTTCTGTACCTAGCCCGAACTTCCCTTGATTGACTTCGACCCGGCCAGTACATTGTCCAGGGTTAGGGAAGTTTCTCACAGTAATGGTCTTTCAATGGGGGAAATATATCTCAAGGGTATCCAATATACAGTCAAAACTGTCATAATTTCATGCAGAGTTGACATCCAGTGCAATGCAGGGCTAAATCTAAGGATGAGCCATGTTTTCAGTGGTACTTAACTAGGAATCAATGTCAAACTTACAAGCATGTACAGACTGGTCCAAACCAAGCCCATCCAGTTCCAGACTGCGAGTCTTGGGCTCAGTTCAGCATGCTCTGAGGGTTTAACTGTACGATACTGAGCCTTACCTGATCCAGGCAGACTGAGTCTGCCTGGATCAGTGGAATCATTTGGTACAAGCCTAGAGCATACAGAATTGACTTTCATGCTGTACATGGTTGGACTCTACTTCATGAGAGGATTTTTTTTTTGGTGTTCTAATAGTAAAGGAACTGGCATGGCTACTGAAACCAGTAGTACCAGATGATAATTCAGTTTTCCAATTCATTAAGTTGTTCAGTACTTCAATATGGATTTCATGATTCCACCAAGGTGCAGATGGTAAATATAGAATCAGAGGTAATATTGGGTGAATAGGTAGTGTGAACGTTATTTTGGAAGGGAAAATTGAGGTCAATTGGCAGTTATTTTAAGGTTAGTCTTTTCTTTTAATTCCTTTTTAGTCCAGCTTTTCCACCTCTCATAGTCCATTCCATTAGGTTACTGCTGCATTGACTATTTCTCATGTACTATCAACTCGCACTCCTCCATGCCCAGTTGTATCCTCATTTGTATACTTTATATTCCAATCAGTACGATGGATATGTTACATGAGCAACATATAAGATGGTTTGAATGTTACATACAATTCTTCCAGACACTCTAGTCAACCTAATTGGTCCTCCAGAGTAACTCTGAATTGTTTCAGAACCATCAGTAGCAATGCAGAATGCTGACAGCTGTTGGAAAGCCATTTCCATCTGCACTTGAAATCTCATGCAGTGATGAAATCGCATTGAAGATGCTACAATATTTGGCTTATCTGATAATCAAGGTGTGCAGAAGCTCAGCCCACTACACTGTGCTGGGAAAGACTGTGAGTGTGACTGAGACCATTTGCACAGGTCTGTGGAAGACATCAAGAGCAGCTGATAAGTACTTTGCACAGCTTTGTGGGAAATATTAACCTTGGTGCAGTATACCTACAGCAGTTGCTCTTAGAATCCCATACACACATGCCATTTTACCTTTCATGTCTGACTTTGTTACAATCACAGGATGATTTGCTACATCATAATATGCCATGAACTATTTCCGTCACCCTGTCTATCAATTTGCATATGGTATATCTAGCAACATACAATACTCCGGTGCAATCGGAAAAGTATATACTGATGGTCCGCTTGTGAACGAAGGTACGAACCAAGAGGATCTGTTTGAGAGATTTCGGATATCAACCTGAATGGAGGCAGCGACCAAGTGAACTTGAATATGCACCTGATACCCTAGATCGAGTGAACAATGAGATTCACTAGGAGAAAGTAAACATGTGAGTTGGGAGGTGCATGTGGAGGCCATATTTATGCAAGATTAGAGATGCACCTTGAGACCATGATTATGAAACCTTGAAGGCCAGAATCAAACAAGATTTGAGATTGACTGGGTGGTTATGGTTATGCAACCTTGAAAGCTATAATCAACTGTGTTTGGAGATGCACTTGGAGAACATACTAATGTTAGAGTGGTAATACACATGGAGAAAATATTCAGGCACACTTAGAGGCCATAATTGAGTAAGTATGAAGAGAGATGTGGTGGCTGGGATAGGGTGGATTGTGAAATGTATTTGATGGCAGCAATCAGGTGATATGAAAGGATGCATCAAGGTAGTCAACCTGGAGGTGATTGATAAGGACATGGTCAATTGGCAAGGTTGGCCTGAAGACAGCTTGGACACAATTCATATGTTAACATATACGGATGGGAACAGATAGAGTAGAGCACAGTTAGATCTGCCTAACAGTGTGGGAGAACAGCTAAGACTGGAGACAAATGCCATGAGAAACTTAGTGAGAGAGGGAGACAGTCCACGATGGATTGATGTTGCACTTTGTGGATGCTCTATGTGGTGTTACCTAGTCATCATGGCATGGAGAGATAGAACTGGATGACTGAACTTCATGTCCTCATGTAATGGTAGAGTTGAGGTTATAAAAGAGACAGATGGGTGGAGACAGGGAAAATTACCAACAGAAACTGCAACCTAAGTGAATGCAGTGTTTAGGTTAATCTACCATTCTCACAATGGAAGGTATGTTATCTGATCTGGTAAGTCAGCACACAGGCATAAGGTATTCCATACCCATTCAGGCAAGTTTTACACCTGATTTCCCACATTCCTTCATATCCTTTATATGATTGCCATCTAGATCCCGGACTTCACAGTCCCATTTACAACCCTCTAGTCGTCTCTGGACACAATGTTTAATTACCCATCTCTATTTCTTGATGCCATGAACATGACTCAACAACAATAATAGCATACACCGAGTACAATCATACAGTGAGTCAATTATTGACTAAAGAATGGTGGTTGTCAATTTGATAGTCCTGATCTCGAGTTGGCTCTTGAGTCGACCTTGAGTATTCAATGTACCTTCCTCCAGATCGACCATCACTGGCCAACTCTTAATGAGCACACAATGGTATTGGCAACTAGTTCCAGTCCCACAGTTATGAGTTTACTAACAGATAAGTAGAGCTTCAATTTCTGTAATACCTCCCAATTGACAGTACCCATATCAATGGCCTTCAGATGAATTATATCAATATTAACCACTTCCAAATCAACCACCTGCAGGTCAACCACCTCCAGATCAACTGCGTCCGGATCAACAGCATCAAAAGCAACCGACTCCGATTACACCTCCAATTTCACTCATATATAACCTCTAAGTGTATCTCCAAACTTTCCTGATCCTGGCTCCCAAGGGTATTACAATGTTCATAGAATCACAGCCTCCACTGGCATCTCTGAGTTAACTTAATTTTGGCCACAAAGAGCACCACTGAGTTCACATGAACTCAGCTTGCATAATAGTGTTAGCAACAGTTCCGGACCGTCAGTTCAAATCCAGGTGCGCATTGGAACGGAACAATTGCCAAATCAGCGGTCTGGGCAGTAAATACATCCGAACCATCAATTCAGGTATCGTTTGATGGAAATCTCCCAACCTGTCTAAATTGGGTGGGTTGTCAGTGGGTTGTCCAGTGGGTCTATCTGTAGTTTCATATAATGCTCTTGATTTTGCAGTTTGATAATGGTATCTTACTAAAACTGCTTATTTAACATCCAATTATTACATTTTACATGGTTTGCAGATTGCGATATCGATTATTTCGGCAACAGTGTTTTTCCTTCTATAAGTTCAATTTGCACCTAGAAAGACGGTCAATACTTCTGTTCTGAACTGGAATATACACGTGATGTCATGATTACCCAATATGGAAGACCAAAAACTGTTGGGGCTGGATTAACATTGATTTTCATGATGGGGTAACGAAGTTTTCAGAATGGGGCAGTGATATTGTCATGTCCTTTATTGCCTATATAGGCTGCCAATTGGTCAATTATACACAATAGCGACCAAGTCAATTCTCAATTACCTTACATGAAAGACCAAATATCATTGACTCTCTGTTGACGCTCATGATCAAAACGAGGCAGTAACCATGTTGATTTCCCTTTCGCCTATGCAGGGTGCCACTGCTCTTGTTATAAATTATCACCAGCAAATCACATTTTAATTACCTGACTTACAACACCAAACATCATTGATCCTGTGTTGACACTCAGTTTCATGATTGGGTAACAAGGATATTATGCACTGTTTTAACTGAAAAGGCCACCAGTATGTTGTATATGAATTATTGCCACAAATTGCCATTTAGATTACCCAAGTCGCATAGCCAGATATCATTGACGGTCCCTTGATGCTCATTTCCAGAATGGGGCAGTGATCCTGTTTCTATCTTTTGTCACCGTAAATGCTGCCAATAGGTCAGTTATGCTTAACAGTGATCACATCACTTTTCAAATACGCTACTTGCAAGACCACAAATCATTGACGCTCCATTGATGCTCATTTTAATATATTGTCAAGTCAATATCTGCTGCCATCAATAATTGTATGCATAATTATTATATCATATTGGTTGCTGTTCTGTCGGATTGGGACTGGACCCTTTGGCAAGACTGGGCCCAGTAATGTTCTTGTATGAGTCGCTCTCATTATACTGAAATTTAGACATTTCCCTGAATTAGGCATTGTCCCCACTATAGATTTGTTTATCGACAAATATTTACATGCCACTGCTCACAATTCTCCCACACTATTTCTCTAAGTGAACATTTCGGTAAAGCAACATATATATCCAGGTGAAAACATATTGACCCAGTCTGACAAAGTTTTTCTGGTTTCCCTTATTCGTTCTCATTCACATTCCACAGTCCGTCACAATCCCCTTTTCAACCTGCCCCTTTGAGCTCCTTGATGGCGTGATCAGTCTGGGAACATTCGGTGCAATACTCACTTTCCAAAGCTCTGGGCTTTCCGGATCATCTATGCTGTGGTCTAACTCTACATTGTATTCATTGTCTGCTTCCCAGTGGTTTTAGCTCAGATTTGGATTATCCAAGTAACTATTCCAGTTAAGCCAATTTTTGGGTGTCGGATATGCTTGCAAGTGCACTATCCTCCTCACATTCAGCTGGATGGGGGTCAATGATCTTGATTGAGCTGATATTCAATACTTGATTTCGTCCTCCTAGGAGGTTGTTGGCAGACATATCTGGTGCCACAGGTGATCTTTCCAACAATTTAAATGCAGCCGCACTATCATGTTGAACGTTTGACCACAATGCATTAACCAATTCTCCTGTATCAAAAATGTATCACATGACTGTCATTTGCTTGTTTTGAGCATGAAATTCCTTCTGTGTAGCACATAGGTTGTGGCTGTCCTGCATGATCTCCAAAAAGTCATAGACCTTGGCCATTCTTTGCAGTTTGCTACCCTACCCTTCTCTCCTTCCATTCGAAGACGTGTTCGGGTTTTGTCTTATTCACTGATCGATTACTGCCAGCTGATAGCCCTTGGTTGGCTAGAGCATACTACCATATGATAACTTTTTTGTGAAGGGTCTCACCTGTGGTTTTTGAATGCCACCAACTGATAATGACTTGCCGAAGGGTATTACTGGCATCCACTCTGACACCATGTGGTGTGATACAGAATGTGTCGCGCTCTAAAGTTTAGAGATTGGCATACGTTGAGTGCTTTTCCACCTGCTGGCACCACCGGTCGGTAATATCAAGCAACCAAAATGTTCTGGTAACGTCCATAGAGTCAGAGTGGTAATCATCAAGATTTGGATTAATGAACCCCCTGTTCTTGGGAGATCGAGGGGGAGGATTCAAATAGAGCCTTGCGGAAGTCAATACGTATGCTGTGTGATCGCTTCTTCCATGAGTTGTTTCAAACACATCTTCAGGTATTCAGTATTCTTGATTATCGCTGGATGAATCAAATTAATCAGCAGAAGATTGACCAGATCCAAACTCCGTTGAGGAGGATCAGAGATCGTTGCTCGGTACATTTTCTGATTGAATAATGGACAATCGTTGATGTTTGGCACAGTATTCGTTCACCACATACTTGAGAAACGCCTTCTGGTATTTTGTGATATAAGAAGTCTCATCATCTGGATTAATATCCATTGTCTTGACCCACTTTCTAAACAATCCCCGCTTCTTGAAAGGATTAATGATATGTACTGACATGATTTGCTGACCAGTCCTAAGAGTAACTTCAGAATAATATATGGCGAGCTTCTGTTGCACAACCTTCACGGTCAAGTATAAGTCTTCCTTCCATTGAGTCTTTTTCATAGTTAAAGCTCACATGATGCCATCCATATGGTCGAATATGTCATTATATAATGTGATTAAGTGATGCAGAGTAACTGTATGGTATTCCGACATCCACAGAGTCCAGAATGAGAATGGCTTTACAACCTCCATGAAATACGTGACAATGGCCCATTCATTCTGAGTTGTGAAGAGCGGCCCGTAATTACTCTATTTTGTTTTCTTCAGCCTCTCGGGGGTGAATACTGGTGATTAGAAGGCATGCTCAAGCAATTCCAGTGTTGAATTCTACTGTGTGTTCAAATTCATAATACGGAGTACTGCCAATCGTACTTTGGCGGTTTGACCATCAATGAACTCATTTCGACGACCAGATCTCAGCGTAATCAATATTGCAAGCATTCACCGCTATTTAACAGTCAGTATCAGGACATTCAAAATACGTTGAAATACATACTGTCTCAATTATCTTTGATAAACCCCGTCTCAAGGCTGACACCTTGTTAATTCTAGCATGGCCCTCATTTTGCAGTCTTTGACTCTTCCCAATCACGGCGCTTTCATTCTTGCCAAATGGCTGAATGCAATCATGTCCATCATAAGACTTTGGGTGGCGTTTCACACCGAGACTACTCATGAATGCACCAAAAGCAAGCTGAATGACGTGCACCATGCATGGTATGCAGCTTCTCAATGTAGGCCTCTCGATTCCGGAGGCATCAAGTATTGATTGTAGTTCCTAAGTCATTCAGTAATTTGTTGAAGCGTTATCAGTCATAATTCCAAGTAAGAAGCTGTCGGTACGCTCAAAACACTCAAGAACTTTCTTCAACTGTATGGCTTACCTTGCTCCAGGATTATGACCCTTGATCAATTATCCTCAATTAGCATTCAAAATAGGAAATGAAGTGGCATTCAACCTCATCAAAAGCGAGTTGAACTTCACGCAATCCCCAATTGCAATCAGTATTGTATGTGATGACTGATTTATGCTGAATGTGTTTGTTGATAACCACCCATGTAAAGCAAAGTTAACTTTATTTCTTGATGGCAATTGTGCCTTGGTTATATCCACTGTCAGTGAGTATTCCCTCTGGGAAATCATGTTCAGGGTGCTGGTGGATGGAAGCAGGAACTCGCTGCATAATTCATTATATGACAGTTTTAGCTAAATGTTTCATAGAGTGTTCCATGTAATATAACCTGAATCAAATCCTAACATATGGTAGCGATTTAATGTGTCTGGGTGACATTCGGTTGTTACAAAGTCTTTGGATGTCTGTTTGGAGCATTTGGTCTATCAGCTCAGTATATATATATTAAATCTAAATATCAAATGTACATTTCTTTTGCAAACTAACTATTCTAATTCCTCGACTTCCTTATCTCTTCAGTATAGTCAAAGCTATTTCATTTACTGTTAGACCAGTCAATTCAGAAACTTCCAACTCTGATAATTCATTTAACTTTGCGATGTGCGCATTTGCAAGCAAGTATTTCCCCATTGAGTAGGTCCCATGTTCAGATGGATGGGGAAGAACTTGATCACACACGATGCATACGATGCTGGGGCTTTTAGTCTCCTCATTTCCACAGTGCAAATAGAAACTCCATAAAGGTATTTCTCGTGCATTATTCCAAGCAATAGATCACTTCGAGCCTACATTCATAGAAGTTCCAAAAGCATCAAATATGATTTGTAAAGGTAGGTCGCTCAAATCATGAATAAAGACAGGTTCATCTTGGGAAGTTATCATAAGCTTTTGCAACATAATACATAAACCAGTTCAATCCGGCACGGTGGAAGGAAGGCAATACTGCGTAATACAATCAGCATGGTGGTTGGTAGCTTCGATATCGTGTAGTAGAAAGCTCATTGTTCAATATTGGCTGTAGAGCAATGAGCAAGAAAAAAGTAAGATATGTGAGATATTGCATGCATACTTGTGAAGTTGTATACAAGACCATACTGAAATGACTGACCATTAAAACTCCAATTTAGGAATAATGAGATGCATTTCGTTGCGATATAGCTTACTCAGCCTCGGCGAAAACTGGTGACCCTGTTGAGGCGTACTTGTAGGAGCCGGAAGTGATATCACAACAATCATTTTTGCCTATAAAGGTAGATACTCATGCAATTATGAGATGGCGCAGTGGCACAGCCCTTTCATTGTCAAAGATGTAAGACTAAACATTACTGATGCTCGGTTGATTGTGATTTTTAGGAGATAGTAGCAATTTCTTTGGTTTCATTTTTTCCCAAAAATGCAGCCAATGCATGGTTTATAGATTGGTGTCGTTGTACAGCCCATGGATTACCCAAAATGTAACACCAAACATCGTTGACGCTCTGTTGACGCTCATTTTTAGGCGGTGGTAGCAAAATAGTCATTATCATTGTTGCCACAACAGGTGGCCAATACACTGATTCTGGATTGACATTGTTGAACTGCTCTTTGATGATGCAAGATGCATGACAAAAAATCGTGGACACTCCGTTGACACGCATCTTTAGAAGGTGGTAGCGATATCATCAGTTGAATATTTGCCAATAAAGGCGGCCAATGCACAGATTATAGCTTGACAGTGTTACACGGCCCTTTGATGATCCATAGTACATGATGAACAATCATTGACACTCCGTTGACAATCTTTTTCAGGAGGTTGTAGCAATATCATTACCAGCGTTTTTGCATATAGAGGTGGCCCATAGTTCCATTGAGGGTTAATGTTGTTGAACAGCCCATGAAGTATCCACGATATATCACCTACAATTGTGGAAGATGTGTTGAAAATTATTTTTTGGTGGCAACGTTATTGTCTCTAGCATTTTTGCAGAGAGAGGAGGCCTTTACATAGATTATGTGTTAATGTGGTTGCATAGCCATTGGATTATGCATGATGCATGACGAACAATGGTTGATGCTCCATTGATGCTTATTTGTAGGTGGTCATGATATCGTATCTAGTATTTTTGCATTGAGAGGCGGCCTTCAAATTGATGATGGGTTTATCTCATTGCATAGCCATTGGATTATCCAAGATGAAAGACCAAACATTGTTGATGTTCCATTGACGCTCATTGTTAAGATTGGGCAACGAGTGTGTTACTTGCTTTTTTGCATTTAAAGACGGCCAAAACATTTGCTTTGAAATGATCCAACTATGCAGCCTGTTGATTGCAGATAGTGAAAGACTAAAACTTGTTGACGCTCTGATGATAGTCACCTTAAATACATCTTAACAGTGATTTTATGAGGTATAATTGAATTCAAAATTCATATAATCGTTATGGACAATTAATATATCATTTCTATGTATAATTAGTTGCATCCAAAAGCTTGATGGCCTCTCGATTTCTGATCAACTACAATACGCATTGTCTGAGAGCCGGATGTCGTAGCCTGATCATGTTGCATCCCATTCGGCCAGCAATTTACGACATGCACCTCCATTAAATAGTTTTTGAATGACATAGCCCGACTTCCTCCCCTTTCCTGATCCAGCTCCTTCTTATCAATTTCAATGACCTACTATAAGCAGTTTTCAACAGCTCAACCATATGCACCAGGTGTGGGAAGTGAGTTATGCTGTTGGACTCATGGATGAATTGAAGATGACGGTGGCAAATCTACTGGTTTGTATTGCGCGCTGACCGCTCCTGGGATGACTGGGATGACATTATCAACTTAAATTTTGCTACTAAATTTTGTGTCAAATTTAAGAGTTGCATTCTCCCATGACAGTAACAGGCGAGTCGATATTAAGCTTGCTGGCCATCTATCAACCACATTTGGCATCAGAAACTGTCCATGGCATGTATGACTGTTGCACATGCACAGATGAATTATGAGGTCTCTGATTTTTGTCACTGAAATGAAGTTAAAGCTGCTACATAGCAACATACGTACACGAATTGCATTGCCATGGAATGTGTCATCAAAATGGAAATTTGCCCATTCATTCCTCCGGTGACACACGACCCGTCATCATATCTTGGTCCGAATCTGATTCCGATAGGGTGATTAGTTAGGGAGGCAATTCGCAGAGGTAAAACCTTACACGTTCAACATACTTCATTATCATGGTCTGTAACCAATTGGGCTCCATGTCGGGTGGGAGGGATGCTATGCATTTGTGTGACAGTGCTTTCCCAGAACCAAGCCACATATAACTACTTCCCAGTTGAGAAGTCCCATGCAGCATTTGCAATATTCTGGGTACAATATCAAAGGTCCCCATCAGCTCTCCAAATGACGTCAGTGGAGGTGCGGCTGTCAGTTCATCCTTTGTGGAATCAATCATGGCCAGAATCTTCAATTTGGCTGTCCCAACCTTCTTATCACATTCATGGAAGTAGTCTGCCGCATCCCCCGATGCGGGTTGTGTCACTTCATGAAGCCTTACCTCCTTCTACCGAAATCTCTCCATGCGGTGTTGTACCATCATGGAGATTGTGACCATCACCCAGCTGGGTTCATCAACTTCCCTCAGCGGGCCCAGCTGTGTATCATCATCATCTTTTGCAGCTTCCACGTCGTCTTTGTAGTTGGAATTTGCAAGATTACTTACACTGTGTCCAATGCCATTCAACATCTCTTCAAATTATTTTTCTAGCTTTCTGGATGTCAATTATGCATTTTCGGCATTTCTGCTATCTTCCTTCTGCTGCTTAATCACTCTCTCGGCATCATCGACCCGCTTCCTTGCCACAGCTGTTTGTCTCTCCACATGATGATTGATCCAGTGCTTTTTGTCTTCTTTGCTCAACAAGTTTGTTTCTTGTCTTTTCCCCACTGTAAGCACAATTTTGGCTCGCAAGCTGTGTAATGCTCCAGTAGCTCGGACTGAATCTCCTGCCAAGCCTCTCGTGCCTTCATCAGCTTGATGATGTAGCCGTGTTGAGCAGGTGGTCAATTTGCCGGATATGTCCGTGGGAAGTAACGAAAAGATATTTTTCTGAATGTTGATCATTGCATTTTGTGTTGACTTTGTTGTTGGGCAAGATATTGGATGTTGTAAAATATGGATGATATGGAGGCAATATGCATCATTTATGCCAAGGATGGTACGTTGGTTCAATCGGAACAACGCATAATCTGCGTTTCGACTGTTACTAAATTGTGAATAGTTATGCTAACTGTTCAACATTACTTGGTTTTTACTGTCAGTTTTATATACAATCCTGGGAAATTCTTGTGACAACCATCACCAGACGTCATTTCTGTCGATGAATTACCTGTTTATATCTCACACACATGAGATTTCGGCTGTTGTTCATGGCTATACAACCCTGAAAACAAACACACTATATCAGACCGACTTACTGAAATTTCTGCGATGTTTTGAATCCTTCATAACCTGCAGCTCTACGCTGCAGTATTCATCATGAGTAGACTGTGCAAGTTGGCAGTTACTCATACCATTTTGACTTAAAGTGTACTATATATTCCTCAGGACTTCCCACTTCTCTTTCGTCATCAGCTTTCTCTCCCACTTCACCCCAGCAAATCAGGGGAGCATAACCACCTCACCCAGGTGAGAGCGGATCGGAATTGAGCAAAACGACGGATGTTCCCTCCATGGCATCACTGCATGGGGCACAACAACAATGGTGGCACCAGTTACTGCACTGCGATGCTGCCAATGCAGCCACCGCAAGATGACCGAGGATGCACATTCAAACACAGTGCATAAAACACAATGCCACAATCAGAAGAAGCAGCATGCGATCAGATGTGAGTAACTCCATATTCAGTTAAACAGGCATTGTTTAAATGTAAAATGTACGGCAGGTATACATAGGGAGCTATGTGACCAATTTTGAGCGGCCCATAACGGAAAACCTCTATAGTCCACCAAGGTATTCGTTCTCTCAGTCCGCAAAATCGAACATCATGATGTTGTTAGCTGTGGGATTTCTGCGCATGAATTTCATGATAAGTATTCCCGGGAGTGTAAGAAACAGTCATTACACACCTCAGGAGAGGCTGCAGAGGCATATATGGTTGAGGTAATAGGGAAATCTCATTTTTAGAAGCAACTAATTTCTGGTAGGTTTTCAACATATCTGCCACTGTGGCAAGACAAGGAGATTGAGTACAGCTCCAATAGTCCGACATGCGCCTTGCCTTGAATACGCCCAAAATGGTCAAAGGGGGGTTTTCGCGAGCCGCGATAGTGCAAATACAACACCTAATTAAGAAACCTCAGGTCAAAGTACAGGAAGAGTGGAAGAGGGGAGTTGAGTTTGCACGGCATAGAACGGTGAAGGCTGCAATAGAAGGACACCCAGCTATGCTTCATCAAAACCCCACATACCACTACCTTCCTTGCAAAAATGATACAGCATAGCATCCGCATACATGCTGCAGGTGCGAATGAACCAGTTCACCTCTTCCCAACCAACCCAGGCAGCCGGCACCGGACCTGATGTAAACTCTGCCCGGAATGCCACTTGAGACACCTGGTGACAATACGGCTGCTGAACGTTCCCAAATTGACAATTGGCCACCAGGTTATGTGTGTTCACATGCTCCTCTTTCCAGAGCTCGATTTCTCAATCTTGATGCATATTCACAGGATAGTGAGCACGATACTGATTGTAATCAGGATATTCTAACTAATCAAGAATCTTCCACTGCTTAGTACACTATCTGCTGTGTGGTGATGAAGCTAACATCCATTTTCCAGACCAGAGCAGCCAATTCAGCGAACCAGCAAGTGAAGATGAGCATTGATTGAAAGAAACGGGATTTTTGAGTGTATTATTGACTACAATCAGCGGACACTTTGAAGTGAATTTAAAGAATAGATGTATAGGTATTATTAAGGAACAATTTCATCATAAAGGTGATAATACAAGAAGACAATTGAAAAGATGTCAAAACACCATTAATGATATCCAATGACAATTCCAATGATTGCATATTGCGGATACTCCCGTTGCAAAATGAGTGTCAACAGAGTGTCAATGGTTTTCAGAGATGTAAGTGTGGTAATCAATTACAAACTTTGTCGCTCTGAAGCATCACGAGATTATTGGTTGCAGATATCTGCAGAAAGGGTATCTACGACATCGCAACTATCTATGAAAAATGAGCATCAACAGAGCATCAACAATTTCCCGTCATCTATGCCTGGTATTTAAGAAGTGATTGTGGAGTAGTAATACATGATGAATATATTGGCCGACGTTATAGGCTTCCTGTACCATTGTGAGATTGAGCATCAACAGAGCGACCATGATGTTTGGTTGTATTAGTCAGGTACTCAAGCAGGTGATTGGTTGGTGGTAATAAATAATGATAGTATTCGGTGTCTTTATAGGCAAGAAGGAACGCAGCACACTCTGTGCCGCATCTTGAGAATGTGCATCAATGGCGTGTCAATAATTTTTGCACTGTCATCTTGAGCAATCTATGTAATGCTTGATGGCACACATCTATAAACATGGCATTGGCAGACTTTATAGGCAGATAAGATAGTGATATTCCTGCGACAGCCTCCCAGACAGTTATAACTGATTTCATTTGCAATGTTGCAAATAAGTGTGCATGAGTGTTTTAGCCAACAAAAGCAGTCCACACATCATATATAGACCATACCAGCCACATCGCCCTATGATTAACCATGACACAAGGTTAAAAATCAGGGATGCTCCATTGACTCTCATTTATAGGAGATATTAGCAATGTTTGCGCTAGCCTTTTCGCCCATAAACTCGGCCATTTATTTCATTCTGCAACAAATTGACCAATTCTGTTATTAATTACCTGACTTACAAGACCATATATTGTTGATGCTCCAATGACACATATTTTCAGAATGGGGCAGTGAGCAAGTCACATTCTCTTCTACCTGTACAGGCGGCCATTACTTCGTTTGTGAATGTTGGCAACTAATCGCCACTCAGATTACCCAACACACAACACCAACAATCGTTGACCCTCCCTTGATGCTCATTTTCAAGATGGTGTAGGAAACATGTCTCTGTTTGTTTTGGTTATAAACGCAGCAAATACACTTCAAAAGATAATGCAGCATGGATGTCAATATTTTGTGATTATTACTGGGATATCTGAATGCGACCATCAATCGACACACCTGAAATGTAGAACCGGAGATTGGAACTGACGGGTCTAGCGGAATCCTGTACAACCCATGGGTTGAGGGGCATGGGTCCCGGTTTGTCCACCAACAACCAGTGTGTCGGGTTTTTGCACGGGACTGGAACCAAACTGAACTTTGTTCTTGTCCGAACCCAGACTGCTGGCCGGTTACTTGGACCCATTGCTAGCACTACTCCTTGTCCATCTCCATAATTGCTCTATTAAGGCCTCCTAGTGTATCTCTGGGTAGGCTGAATCTTACCATCCATGTGCAACTCCAAACTTGCTTGAGCATTGCCTTCAGGTGCATATCCATAGTCATACAATTGTGGTTCCCAAATTCTTCCCTCAGTTCACTCAATCTCGAGCTCAAAGTTCATCTCAACCCTGGTTCAATCATTGACATCAAGTACATCTCTATGTTCACTGGATATAAGATAGTAAGTTAATCTCCAAATGCAATTGATTACTGCCTTCCAGTGGATCACTCTGTATATAAGATCACCATCTTCTGGTGCACCCTGAGTGTCTGCTAGATGCCACCTAATGGAAATCCAGATATATGATGCGTTGATGCAGAGTTACATACACACAATAAGATATAGATGTATTGATGAAAATACTAGGTAAATACATAAGTATTAAATATTGTTGAATGATAAGTAGAAACTATGATTTCCAGGAGCAGTAATATCTTTCCCAAAGAAGATGGCATTATTCCCTGACTGCTCCAAAGTAATTTGAGGTTCCTTCAGAGTTGTTCCCTGCATTGCCAGGTGTTCACACACTTTGGACCTCTATTTCCAGGTCCTCATAGGCATATTGGTTGCAATCCCACATGCTTGCAGGCATATCCATTGCATTGCTATCTGTTCCCCCAGGTGTTAACAAAAAGAATGTGTCAACACAGGAATGTTTGCAAAGCATGCTGGTGTATGAAAAGACCACTGTGTTCATCTGATCATAAATGAAATAGTACCACTCTCCAAATCTGGTCCATCAACTCCTGAATGTTCCCCGAGGCTTCCAGTGACCGAATGACATTGTGCTAATGTATCATAAACTTCATTTGGATTTGAACCTCATATTAGATGGAAATAATTCTATTTTTGGTTAGTGATTTCTTGATTTAGTATACAGTTGGTGCCCAATGAAGCAGTTGATTCCGACAGTGAGGTCAATGACTCTTATGGTTAAATTCCAGACTTTGAATCCTCAGAATGCATTGACATCACTGCACTACATGATTGACTACATACCAAGAAACATTGACTACATAGTCATTCTGGCATGAATACTGCCGAAAGTGAGTGGGAAGATATAATGTAGTACTGGCAGATATGGAATAATCAAACATTGTGTGGATTTTCCAAATCTTGATGTGAATGTGTGAAACCAACAGCTGGAACAGATATCATACATATTCAATTGTATGTTCAAATTTTCTATTTATCCCTGGATTGTGTAAATAAATATACTCTCTATCACTGAGTAATGCTCCCTTAATCTGCTATATCCCTGCACCCTGCTGACTTCCACATGCAAATGTGTGTTGTACTTAGCAGTATCAGGTTTTACCCCCACTACCCCTCCCCTCTGCATTGTGTGAAGCACACCTCTTATATTCAATAAGATATGATACCCATCCTCAAAAGAAAATAAGAATATCATATTCTAAGAAGTATTATAGATACAAAGTTCCAATGAAATACATAAACCCAAAATAGCTGACACAAGGTCTTTCCCTCAATACAGACCAGGTGTTTAATTTTAAATTCTGGATTGGACTTACATATTCTGGAACCACATGTGAAGTGAGGGATATTGCATCATGGAGTGTCCAATCAGACTGTTGCTACAGACATTGCAACTATGGCTGGTGCAATTTGTATGCAAGCTTCGATAAACAACTATGCCCCTGTATTCATTGTCATTTGGATCATGGGTATGGCATTGATTTCGATCATACTCTAATGGTGTGCAAATATCCTCATTTGGTCATCCAATGTTTTCATGTAGTGCAGGTCAAGGTGGACCTAATCTAGAATGTAGCTAATGTAATTTTATTTATCCTCAGTATTATCATTGGAACTGCAACTATTGCTGCTGGGTGTGGCAGGCAGCTTATGGTTATAGGCACCCATCTGCTTAGAAGTGACAGGTGTCTCTAGAGAAATACCTGCTTCATTTGGAGTGGGAATAGGTGTAGTCATACCACACTCATTTTCAAGAGAGATTGGTGAGGCAGTCAAGGTAGTCGTGGTGAAAGTGTTAGTGACAGGTGACTGCATGATGGTAATTCAGTGGTAGTGGTGGCCATTTCAGTGGTGGTGTTATGAGGAGTGGTAGTACTTATGTCATACCCAGATTGATCCTTGGGCGGATCCATCGACAGCTCTCCAACATCATCCTCTTACTATTTCCTTTTGTCTTTCATGTTCTAGATTGTTGGAGATGGCAGTGGCAGTATCTTGCTCAGATTGTGGGATGGAGGAGGTGTAAGTATCACATTGTTGGAAGATGATAGTTAAGTTGAGATTGTATGAAGTCAGTTTGCATAATTGTTGTCATACATGCAAGTAAAATAACTAAGTAGCATTACTAACTACTAGAAACATTACAAGCACATAGGTTTGAGTTGATTGCTTTATCAAGCTGATGGCAGCTATCATCTAATCACTGATGATGGTTCTTCATTCCTCTTGAAGGTTACAAAACATTGGCATGTGACTTCTGGATCCACTTGAATAGATCACCAATATATGGGTGCTTGAGACATCTCTTTGCCAATGCTGATTCTCTGGATATTGTACTGGCAATTAGAGTTAATCACAGACACATCTCAAATTGGTTGTAACAAACTAGAAGTTTCTACACATCAAGATAGTACTACATTAGTCCACCTGACTTCTCCACTGTATCTATCCTTCTATGCTGAGTGGAGTTATACTGATTCATGATCTGTCACTAATCAATCATTTCTCTCACTGTGCTGTAGCAATCCCAGGCCTTTAGGCTGTCACTGTGCAATCTCTTTTCCAATTTCTTGTGGTTTAAGTTTCTTTGTGCAAAATTTAATAGTCACGAAAGCTAAGTATTGGCTGTGTTAGTATTGACACTAAAGAAGATATTTATCTCTAGCTGGAAGTCACCTCATTCCTAGAGGGTGAGCTTTCATGTCACACTCTCCACAGCATCTTGTAATGATTCTACAGGTCTATTGAAGATAATATCCTTCCTAGGTGGAACTAATGGTGCTAATTGAGAGGATCCTGGGAATGGATCACTAGTGATATTGGAGATATCGAACGAGCAGACGTATGTAGCAATGGCTGTTGTGGTGGTAGAAGTAGTGATAACAGTTGTGGTGGTTAGAATAGTGCATGTCGTTGCGGTGATGTACGTGTAAGAAGTCATGACTGTGGTGGGGATGCGTACTATGGAGGTAGTGGCTTTTGATATGGCATTTGTGGTGGTGGCTGTGGTAGTGGTGGTGGGTGCTGCAGTGGAGAAGGTGGTGATGGTGGTAGTGGTCGCTCTAGTGGTGGTGGTGGCTGTGGTGGTTGTGGCTTCAATAGAGTGGAGGTGGATAGTGGCAGTGGTAGTAGCTAGTGATAATTTGGAATTCATTGCATTACTAAGTACTGCTACAATGTCATTGGCTGACAGAAACATCACGCTGTTTGTTGGGTATCAGTTATTGTTAAAATCATAGTTAGGGGTACTTTCATCAGTGTGCAGGATAGTTCAAAGTTTGAGTACAGTGATTGCCTGTCCATTTGACTGTAGGATGGGAAGCTCTTTAAATATCTGGAGGGGTATCTTGTACCAATTATTTCTTTATACAGTCTCTGTGTGGTTTACAGTTTCTCAAGTATGCTCTCTTTAAATTTCTTCACAACTACATCACTTTGTCACCTCATCTTTCCCTAAGTATACACAGAGGTACAGCTTATAATACTGGATGTATCTGATTTTATTGGAAAATCATCCGTGTACTTCTACTGTAGTTATTGCCAGTCTTATCAAGATATTACTATCAGGTGAGGGGAGAACAGTGGGTATATAATCATGTAATGTAGGTACAACTCAGCTAATAGAAACATTTCTTCCCCATCTATTATGAAAATCCACACCATCATATATCACCGAGTATCTCCCTGTATCTTGCCGATCTACCTGACAGTGTCTTCTGGAAATCTGCCACATCACACAGTATAATGTCAGTTCTGCAATTCATGTTTTGTTCGATGAAATTGAACTGCTCTCTTGTGCTATTGATCCTGCCTGCCTTCCCAATCAATGATCCCGATGTGTGGTGTACCATCAACTGATTGATGACATTTCATGTATTGATGAATTATTCACACTCCACCATGATTCATGGCTGTTCGCTGATGGTAATTCTCAGTCTTTCTACTAAACTCAATACAGCCATCTTTTCGTGATATATTTACAGCCTGCTACTGCTTCCAATACTAATTGTCAAAATTCCTCTAAGCGATCAGTATGGAGAATATATTGAGTACTCAAATATCAGCCAGATATTATACCTTTCAGGCAACAAACCATCTTGTTGAGCTGACAGCAAGCTATGCAACCTGCAAGTTGTGATGCATCATACACTGGTATTTATTATGTCGCCAAGCTCTGGGTGATTATTGCTGTTGACCACAGTCCTTACCACAAACCATCCTGTTGTACAGACTGAGACTCTGCCATTCTGAATTCCAATATAACCTGCAATTCGACAATTTGGAGTTGTGCTGCTCTGCGGGGCGCTACTCAGTTGAACAGATTATTCCTTGATACTCTCAACGTCATACAGAATTGTATAGCAATATGAATATCTACACAGTCTCATTCCAGCAGCCTTGTATTAGCTGCAATCAATAACACTGTATTATTGTTTCTTGTATCCAGTTGGTGCAATCTCAGTGTTATTTTTCAAGCGATATTACAAGTACCAAATTGTAACTCATTGCGGCGCTGCAGTGCAAATACCCAGTCATATATCAGACCTTGATCCTGTCAGCCCAAAGTGCTCCTGGAATGGAATCTATTCACAGCTGATGGGATACATCCTATTAGCCTGAGGGGAGGTATACCACATTCGCAATTGGTCTGTAGCCTTATTTATTTGTACAATAAGTGCCAATGTGGACTGGAATAACAGTTATCAATCAGGAATTCTTTCATAGTAGAGCAGTTTGGTCTATTAATTGTTTACGCCCCCTGGATCAACCACTACCCTTTGGATTAATGCACAACGATAAGTTACCACATTGTACATGAACTCAGTCAACTTCTCTGATATAATCTGTTCTTGTGGGCCTGTCAGTACCCACCTGCTGAGATATTCTCTGACAAATACGCACAGGGGGAAAACATTCTCACATATGGGCAAGTGATTGATGATCATAGAGTGAGCAATGGTTCGAGGCAATCGCTTCCAGTCCAGGTCTTAGTTTAAACTGAACTGTTTCCAAATCTGCAGTGCGGGTCATTAATATACCTGAACAATCAATTCGCATATACATTAATGAAAATCTCCCAATTCGTTTGAATGGGGTGGGTTGTCTACGGTTTGTCCAGCCGGTCCATCCAAAGATTCATATATTGCTCTTGTATTTGCAGTTTGATAATAGTATCATATCAAAATTGATTACTTAACATCCAGTAATTGCATGTTCCAAGCTTTCCAGTTTGCAATATCAATCATTTTGGAGTCCGGGTTTCTCCTTCTATATTTTGTCATGTGGTCTATAAAGGTGGTCAATAGTACTCTTATATGCTCAAGTATTCGTGTGTTGCCTTGATTACTCAACATTCCAGTCCTAGCATTGTTGACACTCTATTGACACTCATTTTCATAAGGGGCAACATAGATGTCATACACTGTTTTGCCTGAAATGGCCGCCATTACTTTGTATATAAATTATTGCCACAAACTGACAAACACATTACCAACATGCAGAACCAAAAATAGATGACAGTTCATTGATGCTCACTTTCAGGATGGGGCGGAGTGTGCGTTTCTTTCGTTTTTGCCCCTCAAGGTGGCCAGTACCTCATTGATTGATGTCTGTAACCAATCGCCACTTACACAACCCAAGATGCACAACTAGATATCATCGACCCTCTGTTGACACTCGTTTCCAGAATGGGGCAGTGACTGTGGTGCGTGTGTTGTGGCCAATACAGGCTGCCAATACATTGGTTATGTATAACCGCAACCAAATTACTTTTCAATTACCTTGCTTACAAGACCAATAATCATTGACTCTCTGTTGATATTCATTTTAATGTATTGTCCTTTCACATTCTACTGTCATTAATAATTGTATCCATAATTATCGAATCCCATTTGTTGCCTTTCCCACTGAATGAGACACAGCCCTTTGACAATGCCCAGACCAGTATTATGCTTGTTCTGGTCGCTCTGATTTGGTCGAGATATAGATATCTTGCGAAATGATTTATTTTGCCTGCTATACTTCTGTTTATCAACCCATATTCACATATGACTGCTTACTACTTTGCCAGAAGATCTCTCTAAATGTGATTTTTGTTCAAACAACATAAAGAACCTGTTGAAAACATATGGACACATACTGCCCTACTTTTTTATCTTTCCCTTATTCCTCTCATTTGTATTGCATATACTGTCATCAATCACTTGTCAGCATTTCTCTTTGACCTCTGTGTTGGTTGAATCAATCCTGGAACAGTACACGCTGCACTTATGTCCTGCTACTGTGAGCATTCCTGATCCTCAATGACATTGTCAAGCACTATGTCCCATTCATTGTCTGCCTGCCACTCAGCTTTGCTCGCATTTGGATTATCAAAGCCACAATTCCGGTTAAGCCAGTTGTCAGTGTGTCAAATGCTCTCCGGTGGACTATCCTCATCACTTTCAACTGAACCACAGTCAATTTTTTAGATCTGGCGGACATTTAATACTTCAGTTCGTCCTCCAGGGAGGTCCTTTACAGACACAGCTTGTGGCAAAGGTGATACTTCCCACAATTCAAATGCAGCTAAACCACCATGTTGACAGACTGAGCTGAATGCTTTTACGATTGCTTCAGTGTCTGAAATGTATCCTATGGCCGTCATTTGCTTGTTTTTAGCACGAGATTCTTTCTGTATAGCACTTTGGTTTCAACTTTACTACCACATCTCCAAAAAGTCGTGCACCTTGGCCATTCTGTGCAATATTCTTTCCTCCACCTCTCCCTGCATTTAGAAGTCATTTTCACTTTCTGTCGTGTCCAAGGCTGAGTCATCACCTGCCAAGATTCCATGATTGGCTCAATCAAACTGCCTTACTACAACTTTTTTGCAAAGAGTCTTGCCTGTGGTTTCTGACTGCTTCCAGTTGATAAAGTCTTGCCCAATGGACAAACTGGCCTCCACCAAGATACAATGTGGTATGATAGAACATTCATCACCTGCCACAATCGAGAAATCAGCATGGTTTGAGTGTGTGTCTTTGTGTTGACACTACAGGTAAATTATATCCGGTGTCTAAAATGCACTGCTATTCTCCATGTTGTAGGAGTGGTATTCATTAAGATTTTGGATTACCTTGCCCTCAGGTTTCTCGCAATCAAGGCAGTGAATTGAAATTAAACCCTTGTGTGGTCAGTGAGTGTACTGTGGGATATCTCCGTCCGGGTGTCATTTCAGCAACATGTTTAGAAGTTAATTGTTTATCATCATCACTGGACAACTTGTATTGATCACAAGATAATTAACCAGAGCCAGAAGCCATTTGGCAGGGGAAGAGATTGTTGCACAGCATGCGTTCAGGTTTATGATAGGCAATAGTATATGTTTGGCACAGCATTCATTTTCCACATACTTAACTAATGCCTCATAGTATTTGGCAGTATATGATATCTCATCGACAGGGTAAATATCGATTCACTTGACCCACTTGCTAAATGATTGCAATATCCTGAAAGTATCAAGAATGTTTACTGAAATGGAAACCATACCTATCATCAGCATAACTTTGGCATAATTGTTGGACAGCGTCTGGTGCACAAACTTCACAGCAAAGTATAAGTCTTCCTCTCATTGATGATTGTTCTTCTTACCTACAGCTTGCATAACGCCATCAATATGATCAAAGTCATCATGATTGGTGGGGATACCCCATTGCAGAGTAACCATAGGCCTTGTCAACATCTACAGGGCCTGCATCAGAATGGCCTTAACACCTCCGTAACATACTTGACACTTGCCCATTCATCCGGTGTTGTGATGAGTGGCAGGCAACCACTGTATTCTAGATTCTTGAGCCACTCACTGGGAAACTCTCATAATCGGTAGGCTTACTCAATCAACTTCCGGGCCAAATTCCACTGAATTTTCACATCCACAATAGACAGAACTGAGATTCATAATGTTACTTCTGAATAGTAAATGAACCTATTTGGATGACCTGGTGTCAGCATTGTCAATACAATAAGCAGTTGCAGCTGTATGAAGGTCACTTTCAGGACTTGCAAAATTGCATGACATAAGTACTTTCTTGGTTTTCTTTGGTAAACCTGGTCTCATGGCCAACACCTTGCCGCTTCCTCCCTGGCCCTTAGTTCAAAGTCTCTGACTGTTTCCAACGCCAATGGTTTCATTCTCTCAAAAATAATGCTTGCGCTGAAGTGCTTTCCGAGACTTAGTACAGCTGTGTACATCAAAACTGCTCATAAATGGACCGAAATCAAGCAGAATCCTGTGCACCATTTATGGTATGTAGTTTGTCACTGTAGAATACTCGATTCCTGAGGCTTTAAGGGTTGATTGTTGTTCGCCAGCTATCAATTGGTTAGAGGGAGAAGTTTCAATATTAATACCAGGTAAATGGCCGTTGGTATGCTCAAAACGATCAAGAACACCCTTCAAATGTACAGCTAGCCTCGCTCTAGTATGAGGACCCTTCACCTCTACTCCTGCATAACATTTGGTAATCAAATATGAATCGGCTATTACCCTCATCGTCAGTGAGTTGTACTCATCGCATGGCCAAATTTGGATTGATTCACTAAGCAATGACCGACGCGATGGCTAATTTGTCCATTTCTGTCCTCCTGTCTGAAGCTAAACGAACTTTGTGTATTGACTGCAATTCCTTCATAATTGCATCCACTGTCAGTGATTATACACTCTGGCAAATGACGCTTGGGGTTCTGGTGGATGTTAGCACCAGCTTGCTTCATATTGCATTTTATGACCATCGTAAATCAACTGCTGATACGGTGTTTCATGAAATATGATCCTAGAAATGTCCAAACATGTGGGTGTGATGCCAGGTGTCTTGGTGAAATTTGGAAGTTACAGAGTCCTCAGTAGCTGGTTTGGAGCTATTTGTCAACGTTTTCAGTGGACATACATAAAATAAAAATTTTGGATGTGAATTTCCTATCAAAACATAGAATTATGATTTCTCGACTTCCTTACATCTTCAGTATTGCCAAAGCTGTATCATTGACCATTGAAGCAGTCAATGCACTAACTTGTGACACTGTTATTTCATTTATCTCTGTACTTTGTACAATTGCCATCAAGTGTGTTCAAACTGAGCTGGTTTCAGGGTGTGATGGATCATGAACAACTTGACCACAAATGATACATATGATACCAGCACTGCCTATCGGCTGAATTCTGCAGTGCAAATAGAAATGCCGTGAAGGTACATGTCTAGACTCATTCCAAGCACTAAAACACTTCACGTCTACATTCACAGAAGCCCAACAAGCATCAAATATTATTTTTAATGTAAGCTCTCTCAAATCACATGTAAAGATAAGTTCATTTTTGGAATACTTCATAACCTCTACCAATGAGGTATTTAATGATTTTTGATATGATATTACACTAAAACCTAAATAGCGACATAATCCAACATGAGACACTGTCAACAGTTACTTTGTGCTATAGTAGAATGCTGGTTCTTGAATATGGAAACTACAGCTAGGAGTAAGAATACATTGTAACCTGCGTGACTTACATGCATATTTGTGAAGTGGTATCCATGAAACGATTGAAACGATTGACATTTTAAAAGTCAATTTAGAAACAGCACAATGCAGTTGGTTACTGTCCAACGTACTGAGCCTCAACAACATCAGCAAAAAATATTTCCATCCTGGCGGAATGACTCTGTCAGAGTGGACTCACTCTGTCAGAGGCGTCATAGGCACCGCTATGGAGGATTACTGCACGCCCGGCCTCAATACCACGTGTCACGTTGCATATCACCCTGCTATCGCTGTTTCACCGTTTCTTCTCACTCCGTCGGTCTACTATTTTAAACGAATACTCTGGCTTTGTGGCCAACTGTGACCATATGTCAGAATCGGTTCATTGGGTATGTGCTTGCATTGGGATTACAATGTGATGGGTGACGTTGCGATAATCTCTCCTCGCATTCCTTCTACCTGCGCGCGAAATGCAATTCTCTCTTTACTAATTCTGCACTTTATTCCAAGTCGCAAGGTCTATGTGACTATTGACAATACATCGCTCGTTCCGTCCATCACCTGTGTTACTACTTGTAGCTGTCTCTGGAATTACGTGCGTGAAACTGACGATGGTTTCCACAGAGAAAACTTGCAAAGCAACTGCTGCCGGTGGTTTACTCATTTGTAGAAATTCCGAGACGGGATCCAAGTTACCCAAGTTTTCAGATATTGTGGTGAGTGCCAGGGCTAACCAGTACTCAACGAAGGCTCCATCCTCATTTTTGAGCTTGATTTTGAATAGTCATTGCAGTTGCCAGGGGAGACACCCATCCAGCACGCCGTACCACCTCCCAGGGCGTTGCTTTACCTGCATCCAGTCGTTCCGTCAATCCCCACCACGCCAGCTCTGGCTTCCTGTGCATCGACACATCTGAGATATGCATTCACCTTCGAAACCATCACCTTGAACTTTAATACCATGGTAAATACAGAGCTTCATTGTGTGCAGTTGTTCATCCGATATATATGTCTTGTAATGACTTTTATGGTTGATAAACTCCCGCGTGCCACTGGATATTGCCACGCGGTGCGTGGTGCCTTGCCTATTGTCGAGTAATGCTCTGAAGTCATTGATCATTGCGTCACCATGCTTTCCATCACAGCAGTTTTGGGGTCTCATGAATTTGCGCTTTGCATATGACTGGGAGCTCAGGGGGGCTGCCAGATCAGCACTGGAAGGGAAGACTTTGCAGGTGGTAGCACTGTTCTCCCAACTATGAGCAAGGGCTTGGAGATTGAGCTCTCTGATTTCGAAGCAGAGAATATGACGCCCAAAGGTGATTACTTGTGGCAGGTTGTTGAGCATGCGATTGGAGGTGTACCAACCGTCCTAGAGGTTCATTTGATGTGCTTGTTCATCTCTCTCCGCAGAATACTATTGGAAGGGTCCGTATCAACGAATCTGTTCAGCCCAATGAGACATCAAGTGGATCTTCGGAAAGTTGAACTCGGCATCAAACTCCATCCAAATACCTACCGAGTGGCTGATATAATCCCGCGAGGAGTTTATTTCGTGCCCCTTCTTGGACAGTGTCCAAGTTTCAGCATTTGTTTCCTCGTCTACATTTCGCTTTTTCACAAGTTCCGTTCTGAGAGCATTGGCTTTGGCCTTCGCCTATTTGCCGGCTCGCCCAAGTAAGAAAACATTTTTGAATGTGTGAAAACGACGCAAGGTGTCCTCCATGTAGCTCAATGTTGCATCATTGTGAGATTTATATTGAACATACATATACTATTCTAACACTGCCCGTGTGCACTCAATTACATGAGTGAATATGGGCTGCTGGGATGGCCTTCTGCCTCGTAGAGACTGGGTTACAACTCCAAGCAGGTACCGGCTCATTTCCTTCATCTCCTTCTCATTCCAGGGAGAAACTTCCTCATATGACTTTTTTTTTGGTGTGAGGTCATGGTAAGCAGGTACGGATGACCAGATTGCATTGTACTTGTTAAGCTGTTCATCCGTCTTGGTGAAATAGAAAATCCACATCTGGAGATGGTCACACATGCCCATCTGCATTGTACGGAGGAGGTCAGGCTTAGGGGTGTTGCTCACAATACAGCGAATATGTCAAGAAATGCTGAATCCTCGGTGAACAATTCGCAGCAAGAGTTCAGCTTTCGCTGCCTTGGTGTCAACATTGATGAGCATTCTATATAGGTTGTGATCCTGGCGGGAGCGTTGCTTGTCAGAAGGCACATAATCTCCATGTACTTTCTTTGGACACTCACACCAAAAACAGACATGCCACTCGAGATGATGTAGGTCGCTATACTCTGGGCAATATGGAAGCCATGCCGCTAAAACCGGTTTGCAATACCTGAAGTTGCCATCTGCACAGAGAACGTTGTAACACGAGCTCTTGGCACTGGGATTATGTTTAAAGTTGAGCAGCTGTAGTATCCGCTGGAGTATTTCGTTCATCACCTCTCGGTTTGTTTGCCGCTGCTCTTCTCACCACATCTGAGGAATTTTGCAGTTCTTGATTGGAAACGGTAGGAGAGCGACTATTACGATGCTGTACATTCAGGTCATCTGGTGGATCTTTGAAGAAAGATTGCTAAATGTCATATATACAGGCCACTCTTTCTTGTCACCATCAAAATTCGAGAGATGTGTGCTGTTGGACATGACGATCAAGGGAACCAGTGTATCCCCCACTCTGAGCGTTGTCTAAACGTCGATTGGCACAGTATATTCCTCGAGTATCTCTTCTTTCCTGTATCTCCCACCAACAGTGCGCAGCATGCATTTCGGTATAGAGGTGTTTCGGTGGTGTATCGCTGTTAAAGCAACGCTGAGGGGTCTAAATGAGATGCTCGGCGTAAGCTGGCTGCGCTATCGATCATCTTGTGGTTTTGATGATGTCTCGACTCCAGTATTTGATAGGGTGTTGGTGATTGTCATTCCATCTAATATCCTTGAGACTGTGTAGTTCCCACTCCCCGAGATCCTGATCATCTGGCATGCTAGCCATGAGCATCTGGATGCCATATCCATATTTGAAGCCTGGGAAACACAGAGCGGTGTTTTCTTCCTTCAGCACGTTGTCACAGTACGTCTTCATGCCCTTCTTCTTGATCCCACACTGGATATATTTGTACTCTTCACACTTCGCAAATGGGTAGTAGGAATTATTTTGTAGGTTCGTCTGAAGGCAACTCTGAGCATCGCTTTCTCATAGCTCAGCAGTGTCATTGTTCAGCGGAGCGCCAGCACCAGGGAATATGTCTGTCCGCGGCAGCGGAGGGGGTAGTGGTTGAAATTCGAAGTCTGCAATGAGTTCAACGTGTTCGAGAAAGGGAAACGCGTCAAAGCCTTTGACTGAATCTTTGTTAGCGTTAAAGTCCCGATGCTGAGCGGGATCAACAGGTCCCGGCGCCCTGCGAACTTGAAGGTGTTCAGGATGGTGGAATTTGATATGTGTAAGTCGCCAGCTTTCTGAGGTGAACTTCTTTCCGCATGAAAATTTTTGGAAATGAAAAGGGGTCTTCTCTGATATTGTCGACGACACGCGAGGAGTGGAGTATACACCATAGAAAGGGACAACACTTGGTGCGGGCCCTGAGCAGCCAGGTGTGTACGTTCATGATACTTTCGGCTAATCTATTGAGCCTCGACACCATCACAAGAAGGTTCCTTACATGCGAGGAGTTGGAAAAATGCTGCATGCACGACGTCCCATAATACTACAAATAAAATACAACCAATAAAATGAAACCAATACAAATCCCATAAATAAAATAAACACTGAATGATCCAGAAACATCGTAACGCATGTAATAGTCCATGCCTCAGACAAATAGATTTGAACAAAGGAAATAAACCACACAACAACCCTACCCTAACCCGAACGCAACAACCATCGCCTCCTCTGCAATATGAGGACTGGTTAACTCCTCCCCTACGGAGACATCGGGGCATGCCTCAGGGAGAGGAACATCGGGGAGAGGAATATAAGGGAGAGGAACAGCAGGGAGAGGGACATCGGGAAGACTGTTGCCACCTGCCGATTCCATTAGTAGCTGCTGATCCATATTCACATCTTAGGTGTTTCCGGCTCCCTCAGCTTCTTGCAAAGTCGGCACCACAGTGTGAGGTTTTTGTGGCGTCACAAGCCCCAAATGCTCCAACCCACAGAGGGGATGACTCTCCGGAGTTTGTGGTCGTGGGTGAGAATCCAGGGTATGTGGCTGTGGGGCAGGTGCTGGATGTTGTGGCTGTGGGGTATACTCGCACATCTCCTGGCGTTGCTCAGATAGCACAATTGGCTGATCGTCTACTGTGGTATCTACATTGTCAGCCAATGTAATTAGCATCTCTCCCTGGCTAATTATCCGAAGTTCTTTGCCATCATCCTCATCCTCCTCCTCATCCTCATCCTCCTTCTCATCCTCATCCTCCTCCTTCTCGTCTTCGTCCTCTTCATCTTCCTCCTCTTCATTGTCACCATCCCTTTGAATATCCACATCGCCGTCTGAATCAACGCCATCCAGTGCGTCTACATCATCCTCCATGCACATATCCACATCAGGATCATGTTCTGACTCATATTTGCCAACCAAATCCTCGGTAGAGTCGGTATCATCATCTGAGAAGATTGACATGGGGGGCAATGTTTCCGGCTCTAAATATACCCACTCTAGTTCGCCCTCCATTTTCCAGTCTGCCTCATACATTTCCTTCTGCAACTACAAAGCAGCGGCACCAGAGATATCATCTCCTCCTGGGGTTTGTTTCACAACATCTTTCCCTTTCCCGTTTCGCTTTCCCTTCCTCTTCCCTTCCGCTGCTGCCTTCCCCTTTGCAATCTTCTTCCCATCCTTTGTTCCATTCCCTTTCCTGGTTTCTGTCTCACCGCCCTGCATGTCATCCTCAACCTCACCGTCATCATTGTCATTACCATTCCTAGGATGGCTTCTTCCACCGCTCGGCGCTCCGCGATCCGCCCAATTTACATCCTCATCATCCTCCTCGATTTTCTCATCCCAATTCAGTGGTCTAACAGCCAGGAAGTCGCCTGGCTTGTACTGCCGGCAGCTTGGTGGCTCAATCATTACCCTGAGATCATCGCTACTGTACCAAGAGAACTGCTTGCTGGTGCGTTTAACCTTCTCCGAGCTTATCTTCTACGGATTGGAGAGATCGGGTTGATCCCTCAATGAATGCGGGTTGTCCCACCTCCAATTGTTCATTTGATCACGGGTTTTGTCAAACATTTGCCACACATATGAGCAGATGGCTGCCCACCACACCCGGAAAGGCAAACACCTGCTCCTATGGCGTGGCCATATTAGCTGGCATTGTGAAAAGAGGCTAGTCGTGACTGGATCAAGAAAGATTATATCATTATAGAGGTCCCATTCCCTCTCATTCTTGATGCCGCAAAGATTGTAAATCCAAATGAGTCCACCAATGTGTTCCAAGAAGAATCCTCTTAAACGGTTCTGATTGAACAACAGGCGTCGATTTACAACCGATGTCGGCATTCATGCCCTAGCAGTTACCTTCCCCTTTCCTTTGCTGCTGCCCTTTGGTGCCATCGCTGTGAGTTGACAATGAATCTACATCTGAGGCATTAGCATCATGATACAGTTGCATGTAGCGGAAGGAAGCCCAGAGGGAACTTACGAAGTTGTGAAAGTTATTGGGTGTGTTTCGCAATGAGAGGCATTCTTTTGTGTAAGTCACGTGATGTAAAGAGAGTTCAGGATGCTGGCGGTGTGTTCAATACTGGAGGAAAAGAGATAGGAGGTGAAGGCGGGAACAAGGGATTGATATACTCAAGTTCATGCGATTTCTTAATTCAACTTGTTTTGTTGGTTAGCAAACACAAAACGGCCCAGCCTTCATCTTGCACAACCACCAGGCACCTCATGAATGAGGAGCCTCGAGACAAGACTCAGTACTTATGGTGAGGACAGTATAAGACGCTGGGCGTTACTTTGGGATCACATATCACTTTGACAGCTCAGATCTCGTGCATCTCAGAGCAAACTGAGTAGTTCTCAGGTTTTCCCAACTGTGCAACCATCCAACATGGCTACCAATGCCTAGTGGCAGAAAAAGCTCACGCAACTAATTTCATAAGATAGAGAATACCTTATTTTTCGCTTTGCGATGCTTTTAGCTCTGCCAAAGGGGGATTTCCGCCGGGAGGTTGAAGATATACACATTCGATGGTTCGAAGTATTGTGCCAAGAATGAGTGCAATGCTATGATAATCAGGCCAAGAAGGCATCAACACACTTCAAGTGATGCAAATAGACCTTCAGACATTGCTGTAACAGTGAATTTCAATGCTGAGATTTATCTGATGGCAGGTAACTGCATAATTGAATGCTTTTCAAGGGATCTCGTCCCCGAGTATTGTCGGGGTTTAGAGTCTAGCGTGGACTTCACTGTGCCTCCCATTTTTGTCGAATCCCTCCATGGTCGCTCAAAGAGGAGTCTACCTCGCCTGCCATTGCATATGCATGTAGAGGATATTATTCGTACCTTCTTAACGTCAAACATCTATATAAGTCTAAACCTTCCCAAAGCCCCCACCCTGACACAACTCCAGTCGTACGAAATGTTCAAAGTCTTACTGATCGTCAGAATCATCAAATGCATGGGCCTTCGGGGAATTCCCAACTTCCACCTGCCAATAGACGCGTTTTTGTACCAGCTGGGGCGAGGAATTCGTCTCAAAGAGGGAGTTCCGTACCCTGTACGATCGAAGGTCAGAACTCCACCCCCTCATCTTCGCTGAACAATTCTCGTGTTGCAGATATCAGTCAGCACATGACTTCCACTCCATCCGCTTCACTGCGACGGTCAATAAATACTCCAACCGCCATGTCCGTTACAACCAGTCGGAGCACACCAGCACCCGGATGAACCTTACAGACAGACTCAACACATTGCATTGTATCCAGCCCCGCATCTGGCATTGCTAGCACTCCCACTCTTTTCAGAGGTCTTGAAAAGCTGCTTACACCCATCCATAATCCAGAAGCCCGCGCGATTATTACAAATCCACTGCGAACGGGAGGTACAGAAAAGAATGAAAGACAGAGGCAGTGGCAATAGCTACCACATGCAGTGTCTACTCCTTGATCAATGGTCTCCTGCAGTCGCAGCATCCATCGATTTGGTGACTGAGACATGACGCGTCTGGCATTTGCAACGGGCAGACTCCTCGAGCTCTATATGTGGAACAGGTGGCCGTTTATGAACGCAAGCGAATTGGAGATGGTAAGTTATTCAACGCGACAAATTGCAAAAGCAGTAACTGAAGCCCCTTACTGGCAGATAATAGAGACATACTGGAACACCGCTATGCAGCAAAACAACATTTGGTCCATAGCATTCGAGGCACGTACAAAGGAGATCTTGAAACATGTATGCTGAAGTGATAGGCCACGTTGGATATTGCATGCTCAAAGCGGTTCCAGGTTTGAGCACAAGTCGATAAGGTTAGATCCCATTTTATTCAATTAGCAAGGGACAACAGAGCAGAGCCTTATCATCTTCACCACTTTGAATTTGCCGCAGAGCATTTGGAATTCATTGATTCCCTTCCGGCAGACAATAAGTCTCTGTTTCCTATAGCAGAGTGTGTGCAAGGTGGTGTACGCAGTCCAAATCCAACGCAGAGAGACTCGAAAGCTGCTAATGAACGGCTTGCGTCCACTTTACTTCCTGGCAGAACCAATCCCGCAGTTTATGTACAACAAATTGCTTCATCGGCCAAATAACTGTGGTAAGTACCCTCATGGATTTTATAACTCCATGATTGATGACAAGGACGGTCATATACCCTCGCCACTGATCATGTTCACCTGCTCCGCATTGTGCTATGCTTGCCTGGAGGGCAAACGAACAAAGGTGTTCATCCGAAAGCTTCCAAGTCAACGCTGAAAGCGGACAGACCTGATTGCTCCAACTACTTCAACTACAAGAATCACGGAGGTAAGATTGCATCCTGCTGCGCTGCAACAGGTCGCAAGTTGTTAACCTCGCCTGCGATTGCAGATACCTATACATTCATGATGAATATGTCGAACACACTACCAGAGAGCTACCCACAGAGGGTTTATAATAACACTCGTGCTACCATCAAGCGTCAGATCCAACAGGCGGAGAACCCAACGCCTGCCGTGGTCATCGGCGTGGAAGCAGCGGGTGTTGACAACGCTATGCTTCTTGACAAGTTGACCTCCGAAGTGGCGCTTGAGGAACGTGAAATCGGAAGCACTGACCCAAACATCCAGATAGACAACAATTGCATGGATGACAAACTGCATTTCGAGATGCCAGGGGGCTGTGGGGATAACGAAGATGAAGGTGACGAAAGTGCCGAGTGCGATGCCATCCCCACTGCCGGCCGGCGACTACGGGCCATGACTACTTGAGAGGTTTGACCTGGGAACCAGTGATGTTGACAGGTATGAGGGCAAGGATGCTGATAATGCGGATGCGGATGAGGAGGAAGAAGCATCGCATGCCGATGATGGATCAATGCGGAACATAGAAGACCGAGGGCATAGTAGGTTTGACCTGGGAAGCAGTAGTGTCGACTGGTATGAGGGGGAGGATGGCGACGATGCGGATGAGGAGGTAGAAGCATCCCATGCCAATGATAAATCAACGCAGAATGTGCGGGACTGAGGGCATAGTACTAGAGATTGTGAAGATTGGACAGTATATTACAAACCAGTAAAATACGATAATGGCGAAGCAAACGCAACGGCAAGCGATGTATCCGAAGCGAAGACTGTATTGTAATAAGTGACAACATCTCAAAGCTAAACCTATATGGGGAAAGTGAGGCATCCGATAAATAGCAATAGTGGAGAGGTAAAATGTGCCACTGGGCCGGAGAAAGGCATAAACATCGCCAGGCGTTGTGTAAATAGCTACAGCATAACTGCAGACCCTGCGAAGAGTGCAACACACTTGTGGTTCTCATGATACCTATACGTGACCACCATCTGGGCGCGAAGTACAGGAGGTACAGATGGAATGTGACCCGTCGCCTGGACGACTGGAAGGGAGTAGTTCACTGTCAGAGGGTATCAGGTTGCGTTAGAACAATCAGAGCCGACCCGAAAACCTGGGTTTTTCTGATGGAAAGTAGGGTTGTTGCTGATGAACAACTGTTGACGCTTGGTTGACATTCATCTGTAGAAGGTGGTAGCAATCTTTGTTCTAGAATTGAAGGCCCTAAAGGTGGCCAATACTTTGATTATCGGTTAATTCCTTTGCACTGCCCTCTGATCGTCCATGATGCAAGACCAAGCATCTTTAACGCTCCATGGACAATTATTTGCAAGATGCGGCCACGAGTGTGTCACTTTCTTTGTGATATATACACACTGCCAATTCCTTCACTTTAGCGGGAGGTGACTATGTAGGCAGTTGATTGCCAAAAGGGCAAGAATAAAATTCATTGACACTTCATTAACACTCACCTTAAAGTCATATTAATAGTCATTATATACTCAACAAATGTATGCAAAAATGCATAATGTCATTATTGCCAGCCAATTTATCATTTCTAGGTATAATCATTGGCATCCAAACACATCAAAGCATTACAATTGCATATTCACCATTACATACAATATCTGAGCGAGGAATGATGTGGGTATATCATCATCCAGTACTTTCGGCTGGCAATTTGCGGCATGTAGATATATCCCCTAGTTGTTCATAGATAGACCCCGACTTTCTTACCTTTCCTCATCCAGCTCCTTCTCCTTCAGTTCCATGATAGACCATAAGGAGTTTTCACAATCTCAACTGCATCCACCAGGTCTGAGTGGAGGATTATGCAGTTGGTTGCATGGATGAATGTAGCATGACAGTGATCATTCATACAGGTTCATATTGCACATCAACCACTCCTTCTACGAGTTGTATATTAGTACTGACTTTAATTTTGTTCACTAATTTTCTGTGTACTTACGTTGTTCCTGTTTGACTAAGCAGTACCAGGGTAGATGATATGAAGTTCGTTGGTTGTCTATCAAGCTGATTTGAAGTCTAGAACTTCTGTGCAACCCTTACGACCCATGCACAAGCATTAACAGTTTGTCATGTTACAAAATTTGGTCCCTGTGACCCAAACAACGCTGGCATTCAGCAACATCAGTATACAAATTACTTCTCAAAGAGATATGTCGTCAACAATATCAATTTGCCTCTCTACAATCTCAGTAAGACATGAGCCATCACCAGTTCTTTGTCTGGATGCAATTCATATATGGTAATTACCTAGGGACACTATATGGACAGGTGAACATTTACAGGTTTGACAGGCCTCACATTTGTAATTGGTGCCACAGCATGTGCCATGTTGGGCGGGAGAGACTCAATGTCTTTTTGTGACTATGATTGCCCTGAACCTGACATCATATGATGACATCCTGGTAGAGAAGTTCGAAGTGGCATTCCCAAATGTCTGTGGACCATATGAATATTGTCTCCAAGCTCTCAGAATGATCTCAGTGCAGGTGAGGTTGCAACTTTCTCTAGTTGCCGCTTAACAATTGCCGGAACCTTCAATCCAGCCATCCCATACATCATCTATCTCTCACAAATATCGGTGTCTGTGTCCCCCTATCCTGGTTGGATCAATTTATCAAGCCTCATCTGCTTATGCCAAACATATTCTTTATGCTGCAGTATCATTTTGGAGATTGTGCCAATCACCTGGCCAGGTTTGTCCTCTTTGCTCAGCTGGCCCAGCTTCCAATTCTCTTCATCATCGTCATCAATTTCCCCATCCTCCACATCGTCAGAACTCCCAAGATTGCTCAGACTGTCTCCAATTGCATTCAACATCATTTCACATATATTTTTGTGCATTCTGGCTGTGAATCCTGCCTTTTAAGAACTTCTCAAATCTGCCTGCTCTTGCAGAATTGCTGTCCCTGCCGGTTCAAGGCGCATTTTGCAACAGTGATTTCTCCTTCCACACAATCTTCAATCCATTTCTCATTATCTTTGTTGCATAAACGGTGCAGTTCTAGTCATGTCTCTACCACTGTTACGGGGATACTTAGGTACCAAGTAAAGGTACTAATACAGCCGTAGATCCTATTTCTATCTGAAATTACTAACAATCTTCTTGCATATATTGGCAAGCATCATATATGATTTCGCTTATAGTACCATTCGTCTGGTTTCCGCTTGCCTAGCCTTTTTAAGTTGCTTTTTCGATTGAGGTAAAGGGTTGACTCGTCCCTTCCTTGTTCTCCTCAAAGGATCGCTAACGTAATTAGCTGAAGAGGATAATGCTTGCTTATATAAATCGAGGCTAGTATTCCTTGCTATATCACGAGGGGTTGACGATACTCCTCGTATTATCCTTTCCTGTGATGTAAGGTTATCGATATGTATTCTTAGGCCGTCGTCTGATGCTATAATTCCGGCTATCCACCAGACACAATTTGCCACAAATAAGTACTGGGTATTACTAGCGTAAGATATAATTTTCTCGAGAGCGTAAACAATGACGTCGGAATCGTTCTCAAAGGTTATAGTCATTCGTATGAATACTTATCGAAGGTGCGGGGCTGCCGCTACAAAAAAGCTAATAGATTTTATATAATAATAGGTATCATAAAAACTCAATAATAAATAAAGGTCTTCTTTCGCAGGTAGGTTTCTGACTGTTCGCTGCTAGAGCTTGTTCCCTTCATTGTGGGGACAATGTGATCTCTTTTATAGTCATGTTCGAGGGTCTCCTCTCTTTGAGTGCCCGTACTTCCATGCCATGATTCCGTTGCTCGTAATTGCTTTATTGCGATCGCGACTTACATTCTTTCCAAATGCGCCCGGTAATAGATGCCACGCTTCCCTTAGGTTATCGTGTTCATATAATGTGGTTTAGAAGCATTACGCTCCTGATTAAAATCAGGCCATTCATTATATTTAATTACGTCAGACACGTATCAGATTATAACTTCAACTTTGATATCTTGCTTCCGATCTATTCAGTAGTTGGAACATCAACGACTATCATGTATGTCTGCGTAATCGCAATGTAACTATGAGTTGTCTTCTTGATGCTTTATCGCAATATGTTTTTAATAACTCTTCGCTATTAAACACCTCACCATTACTTTGGCTATTCGGCATTGCCTCAGAGATTTAATCAGCGACCAACTGATACTCTGCCAACGTAGATTATGACACGTCACTATGACGTTGCAATGCATACGGTATCAACTCAATGATCCGGTTTGCTTCAGGCCTCTTATCTTCAGCCAATGTCATCAATCCCTCAGACACTGCATGCTTAGGTTTCGACCATCCGTAAACTGGGGAGTGCCACAGTTGTTCTCACCACTTAGCACATGAGCTGCAGATCCCTCGTACTCGCATATTCCAATAACTTCTGCTGCACACCTAATTCTGCATAATTGCAACTTAAGTATGTGTTGTCCCGCTAGCTAGTTATAGTAATCGTGGCCAAGAGTCATGCGCATCTAAGAAGGTTTCTCACTTCCAGAGAAGGCAACATAGCTTCATCATCATATTTGAATCCGACAGTAGGAACGTATCCTCACTGCTTGATCGAAAAGTGACTCAAGTGTAATCCCGCTAAAGACCACTTGACTGACAAACATAACATCGTATTCTAAAGTAGGTGTTTTGCATCCCATAGGTTACCCTATGACATGTACTTTCTTCGATCTGTTATGTATCATTATCACTGTTAAGGGAGAACCCCTAACAACCACAAGCTTCATTTGGATTTTAAGCTGCGCAATACAGCAAGGACTCGGACCCATTCTGCCTGCAATCCACTCTCGCCTTCATATGCTTAATGACTTCACTCAGAGGATTCTCTGTTTGATTGGCAGTATGTGCCTGCTGAAAGAGGCAAAAAGATCTTGTTTGTAGCACTAACTATGGTATTGTGTGTTGACTTTGTTGTTGGGCGAGATGTTTGATGGTGCAAGAAATCGACCACAAGGAGGCAAGCAGCGTCAGTAATGTCAGGGTTGGTACATTCAATCAACCTGAATAGAGCAAAATCTACATTTTACCTGTCACTATATCGAGAGTAGAAATGCCAACCATACAACATGACTTCTGTTATTAGCATCTGTTTCATGTAAGATTACAGGGATTTCTTGAGATAAACATCACCAGATGTCCTTTCTGTTGAAGAATGATTGTTATATCTCTTACAAATATGAAATTTTGGGGATTGTTCACCTCTGTTGATCTGATTTAATCAACAAACAACATCGGACCGAGTTATGGGAACTTGCAAGCCTGTTGAGAACTTCTGCAATCTGCACCTATCCGCAGTGGGGTTTGTCTTGAGTAGAACGTGCAACTTGGCTGTTACTCATTCCATTTTGACATGTTGCTAACTATAATGTCTCCAGGACTTCCCACTTCATGTCTATCTCATCTTCATCTCCTTTTCGAGAACATCATATCAGTGCTCCATGAACGTTTCAGTGTGATGCAAGTTGAACTAAATCGAGCTGACTGACAGGAGCTTCATTCAATAAGCCCACTGCTAGGACACAGCAACATCAGAGACACCAGGTAGTCCACTGCAATGTTTACCAATGCAGCCACCAACAGTATAACCCAGGACGCACACTGATAAATGGGCAGCAAACCTGGAAGCAGTAAGAATAAGATGCAACATGTGATAGAATGTGAGTTAACACATATCGGAGTAGATGGCTATCAACAAACTATACAATTCACTGCTGGTATATGAAGAGACCTAAGTGAACAACAGAAAGCTGCCTATAACGGGAATCCTCCGTCATCAAGCATGGGAATATGCTGCATATCACTCGAAATTGAACGTCATTGTAGTATTATCTCTGGGATTGTCCTGTCCGACTTTCATGTTAACCATGTGTGACAGTACACAAAGCAAGCTTTAAACACCGTTGAGAATGCCATGGAAGCATATGTGGTCGGGGTACCTGCAAAATCTCATATTTTGACGCTGCCACTAGTTTATTGAAGGTTTTCAACATATCTGCTACTAAGGCAAGGCAAGGAGATCAGGTAACTTTAGAACAATCTGACTTCCACCTTGTCTTGAATATGCCGGAAATGGCCAATGGAGCATTGTTGCACCGGGCAATAAAGGAAACACAATACCTGATAAAGAAACCATGTTCTGTAGTCCAAGAAGAGGGAACATGGGGATTGGAGTGTCCTAGCAATATGATAGTTAAGGATTGGATAGAAACACACCTGGCTATGGTTTGTGAAGGTCAAACAGACAGCTGTCTGCATGGACAACATGGCACAGCAAAGAACTTGCAGACATGGTGGAGGTGTAAAGAAAGAGGTGCATCTCCACCAGATCGATGTAAGCAACTGACCCCATACCAGATACCACCTCTGTCCAGTATGCCACCTGCACCAAAAAGTGGCAATGAGGGAGCTCAAAGTTCCCAAAATGATGGTGTGCAACCAAACTCTGTGTATAAACACACTCCTCTTCCCAACGCTCAATTTTTCAATCGTGATGCATATGTACAGGATAGCAAGCACCATACAGATTTATTTGCTGATTTGCTGAGTGATGATGGAACATTGACTGGTTAGTACACTATCTGCTGGATGGTAATGCACCTGATATTCATTTTGCAGACAACAGCAGCCTGTTGAGCAAACCTGCAAGTGAAGACTCACATTGATAGTATGGAAAGAGATTTTTCAGTGTATTGTTATGTACAGTTAGCGGACACTTTACAGCATATGGTAAACAACAAATTAAAATGATCTTTTAAAAGCCAACATCCTGATAAGGTGACAGTACATGAACACGGTAGAAAGGGTGCCAAAAGACCGTTAATGATATACTGTGCCAAACAAAATGATTGTATATTGTGGATACGACTGTGGCAAATGAGTCCTAACAGAGGGTTGACAATTCTTGGTGTTAAATGTTGGGTCATATCAGCGGCACTTCAACACAGACACTGATAAAAAAGGATTTGGCCGCCATTTTGGGCAGATAAGCAAGAGCGATTCCCACGACAGCCTTCTGGACAGTAAACACTTATGTCCTTTACAAAGCTGTAAGTAGGTGTTCATGAACATTTCAGTGTATAAAAATGGCAAAACTTCAGATACATACAATAACCGCCACATGGTGCTTTGATTAACCATGATGCAAGGCCTGAAATTGTTGACAACAGTTGACGCTCATTTTCAGGATGGGGCAGGGACTGCGTCACTTACTGTTTTGCCTATAAAGGCAGCTAATATTTTCATAATGTATAATGTCAACCAAATCACATCCTGATTACCTGATTTTGAAGATATCTAATTGTTGACACACTGTTGACACTCACTTTTGAGATGGTGCATGTAGTATGTCTCCTCCTGTGTTGCCTAGAAATGTAGCTAATACCTTGATTATGTATAACAAAGACCAAATCAAATTTTAATAAACTGACTTACATGACCAAACACAGTTGACACTCTGTGGATGTAGATTGTTACAAGATAATAGCGATGTTGTTGTGAGCATTATGGCCCATACTGGCCGCCAATACTTTCATTTTGCATCACAGCGACCAAGTCTCTTATTAATTAGCTGACTTATAAGACCCAAAATCGGTAACACTCCTCTGACACACATTTCTAGAATAGGGTAGAGAGCGTGTCGCATTCACTGTAGCCTATAAAGGCGGCCTATACCTCATTTATGAATGTCTGCAATAAATTGTCAATTGGATTACCCAAGATGCAAAACAAAAAGGCATTGTCACTCCATTGACGCTCATTTTCTGGATGGGGCAGGGAGCTTCCCTCTGATTTTTTAATCATACAGGTGGCCAAACTATCAGCAAAAGACAATACAATACCAAAGGCATAATTTTGCAATTCATTATAGATGATCTGAATGCAACCATGAATAGAGAAACCTGAATAGCAGTACTGCAGATTGGAACTGACGGATTGAGCCACATTTTGGCAAAACCTGCAGGTTGATAGGTAAGGGTATGGGTTTGGCCCAGCAAGAGGCAGCAGGTTGGGATTGGGGAGAGGACTGCAATCCAACCGAACTGTTTTTGATGTTTGATCCCATACCGCTGGTAGGTTACCAGGACCCTCTGCTAACACTGGATGTTCAACACCACTTACTGCCATTGTAGACTACTACTGTAGCATTTATGGTGGTAATCCAAGTGTATCAGCCTACTCTTTGTTTACCAGTCATATGTTTTCTACAAAGTCTTTCAGGCCAACACACATTGAAGGCAGCCAGTAATATTCCACTACCATTTGCAATCCTTCTTCTGTTGATTGGTACCCACCCGGTGTGTGTCCTCTTTCAATCATTTTTGTTCTCACTTGCCAGCCCATCAACACACTGGTTAATCGTTCTGCTGATCTTCCTCCCTGATGCCGCACTTTACCTCAAGTGCAACATGTTATGGCTTTGTCCCAAAATTCCACTATTTCATTCGGTGATTGTTCTTTTCACTATATTAGATTCCCCAGTCAATCACTGATTTCCTTCTATCTCTCTCTATATACCTCTGTCAGTCTTTACACCCCCATGGTACGCACATATCCAACCTGCTCTGAATATCATTCTTTGTCTTCTCACACTTTGGTTCAATTCTATGCACCATGTGTATTCCCTGTTAGTATAATTCAATAGATACCTCTAGGTCTTCCTACAGGTCTGAATCAGACAGCTCATTGCATCATATTCAGCATAATTGACCATCATGAGGATAATCTGCCAACTGAGTAACATTTTCAGCACAAAGTGGCACTGTCATATCCATGTAATTTAGAAGGTAACTCATACTCCTGGCAGATTATTGGTGGGTGAGTCTGGTTCATATAATAATTGATTAACAGTTGTTTCCATGAGAAATTCAACTTCTTATATATCATCACAAGTATGATTCACCAAAGTTATCAGTCTATTCAAGTAATGTTGTCATTTTTCAAAGCATTTTGCAACTCTAATCCAACATAATGTGTTATTGCAACTGTGAAATCAATCATCATTTTCATCTGTATACTGGAATATCTTCTTCTGCATTTCCCAGATGGTGTCTACTTCAATTACAGTTTACCCAGTGCCATTACCAATATGTAATGTCTTCTAAACAGGACTATTGCCACGCATTTCCTACAAGATCGCCATAACTTTCTTCTCTGCAGTCCGGAATTGTAAAATAACCTTCTTCAGCAAAATCTGGAATCGTGGTCATATACCTGTTGCATATTTATAAATCTACATTCCACAGTATATACAAAACCTAAAATTTACACTCCATATGATACTTGTTGAGTACTGGGTACAAATCTGCGACCTGTCGTTTTGAGATAGTTGGTGCTTCCTTCTTGCCACTGCCAATATACAAAAGACTAGTTTAACTCCATTCCAGCACCTGTTAGATTTCACCCCTGATATGGTAGCTCTGCCTTTTCACATCTTGGCTAGTATGTCATTGGTGTTCTAAATTGTACTATAACTATCCTTGCAACCCAGGCAGTCCCAGTGGCTATTTATTCCTCCATTGAAATATTGTCCAATTCAGCCTAACATTGTCGACATATATTTCTGTGAATGTATGCAGTCTGGGTTGTAGTGTATCCACAAAATTTTGTCTAATGCCAATACCAAATTAATAGTTCCCGATACCTGCCCAGTTTGTGTAAAAATACTTTGGATAGTCCAAAAGGCCATACAGTTATAACAATCATCATGGATTACTTTCTCATAGTATCTAGAGTGATTGTGAATTAGAAAATCAATATGCACTCGAATTTAGACTCTCAAATACCCTTGAATAATTGGTGCTACTCCCAGGCCTTTATGTATATGGCAATTTGTGCATATACTGGGGCCGATCAACTGTTACATTGCATTCTTTTTTATATCTACACAGTGAGCATTCAAGTAGATGCCCCAAGCAGACTTGAATATACCCTGCCAAATCCTCTCTTCTATTCAATCTTGTTTCACTGGACTGTCATTCTTGGATTAGCATAATGTGCAGCTCTATTGAACTTTAAAACCAGGATCTAGCTAGATATGTTGGGGTAGCATGCGATTATCATTGACAATTACTATCGGCATTGTTGTCCATAAGGAATCAAATAGTGGTGTGAACAGCATTGCAGCAGGGCTTCCTATCCCCATGGCCATTATATACTGTCACTCTGCAACTCTGATACTCTCTCATGTGTTAATCTGTTACCTATGTCTCCATTTGAGAGCTTGGCGATTGACTTCATATCCCAAGATAATGGTATTGATATGGCCCATGCATTGGCCCTGTCTCTCCAGTCATGTCTGGTATCTGGTAAACTTCAATCTCAGAAGGGAACTTGCTCCACTTTCTCGGTAATGAAATTATAATGATTATATATCTATTCAGTTATTGTACTTCCAACTAGGTTGGATTGTGTGAATTCAATGTATAAGGAAAAGGATTGAATTTTGCTAAGCTCCAAAGCAGTGCTATGTTTAAAAACTCACCCACAAGTTGTGGATTGACTTTAAATTATCCTCCATTTTTTTACCAGACCCTCCTCTCCCATCGACTCCTTCTCTGCTACAATTATTCTATTCAACTCGGTGGCCATGAGCTATTTGTATGCTGCTAAATAGTATTCCATTCATATAACGTATCACATCAGCTTCCTGACTGTATTCAACTGCCCCCATTTTCTGACTGATTATTTCCACTGATTATTATACAATTCTGACATTTTCTGCTATAGAAAGCCTGTTTCTGCACTGCAAATACACCCTTCACATGAATAGACAAAGCATCTTCTCCTTCCTTACAATATGATCTCTTCTCTTTGCACTCAGTTTGATCGCACTGTGTTTTCTGACATTATGCGGTCATATGATTCTCGTTTAGTCATAATATCAATAGTCATATGGTGTTTCGAAGCTTGAGTATAATCTATCTATCACATATCTCCTGCAGATTGTACCGATTATCACTGACTCTGACGCATCACTTACAATGATAGTGATCTTAAATCAGCCATCATCTGAGCTTTCCACAAACTATCCTGTGTCACTGACCTAGAGGCAGGCCAACATACCCTGTTGAGGTGCGAATTATACTCAAACGATGGACACAGAGGTGGTAATTCCATGGATATTGACTGGCAACATACCCACCAGGGTAGTCAAATAAAATCATTCATCATCTTCTAGTTGGTGCAATTCCACCTGATGTTTGTTCCTCTTGCAACTTTTGCCATGGACGTGCACATGTCCGATTCACCATTCATGATCAGGTGATGTGCATTCTGATGTATCTTATCAAGGACTGTTTGAAAGACTCTGGGATGGAGTATTTTAGCGGATTCAAACTAATCTGCATTAACAGAATATAAATCAGTTAGGAAGCCACATGCATACATGCGAAACACTCCGGTAGCCGTCATCTGTGCTTCCATTTCCTTACAGATTCTCCCAGGTCTGCCTGGAGCTTTGTGAAGTACTCTGAGACTCTGCATGAGCAGTCTCAGGCGCTCCTGAAAGCACATGCAGTTATGGAGGTGCATTCAGTATGCTACGAGATTTGACTACTACAACATTTAAATTTTGAAGCTTCCGACACATCAATGCAGATTGGCAGGAGTCTTCGAGATCAGCTGAGACCGCCTTGCAGCTCTGTAACAGACATGGCGCTGTATTGTCACCGTAGTGGTTCTTCGAGTTCCACAACTACAAGGCATTGCTTTATCATCTTCGTCTTTGTTACAGTAACAAGATTCGCTACATCACTATATGACATGTATTATCTAACTCTCTTGATAACTATACATATGGAGATATAGGGATAATGGAGATGGACTCAGCAACAGGGAGTTGATAAATGGGAAACGCCAGTGTAGACAGACATGGCATTATCCGAAATACAAAGTCTATCTTTCCGAGTTCTTCGTCTCATGCACTCTTGCCAACCATTCATGGATCCACTCAATCTGTGTGGTGTCTCATGGCCGGGTATCCCTGCATATCCTATCATCCTAATCCTGCACTCCTCGAGCCAGAAGTGCTCCTGCTCAAGATTTCCCATCAGATGCAAAGCGAGGTGTGGCGGTGTGTTGATGCTGGGTTCTCTGCCATCTAGCTCAACCGCTTTACTACACCATGATTGAGTGAACTTTGAGATGTACTCGAAAGTTGTGATCGTCTGAGTTTGAAGGCCACGATCATGCACGCTTCGACACCGTAATCAAGCGAGTTGGGAGATACACTTGGATACTGTGATCAAGGGAGGTTTGAGATGCACTTGCAGGCCGTGATCGAGCAACTGTGGAGACCATCATTGTGGGAACCTGGACGGCGTATTCGTGCAAGATTGAGGAGATACTTGAAGGCCGTACCCAGGCTACTGGGGAGATGTACTAGGAGGCCATGATCAAACGAGCTTGGTGAAGTACATGGAGGCAGTCAATCTAGTGGTGGTAGTTTGGCAGGGAGGCACGATGGGAGCTGAGACTGTATTCATTTGTTTACTCATAATTGTGGGAATGTAGAAAATCGGATACAACATGGTCTGCTGAGAGACAAGAAACTGGCTAGGAGTGGGAGACAGTCGATCAGGGAATAATGCAATATGCGGTGTTTGCTGTACCCAGTTTATGCTGAACGTGGTGTATGCTGTACTTGGTATATGCTTGACTCAGTGTATGTAGTACTCAGTGTTAACTCATGAACATGGCATGAAGAGATAAGGATGGATGATTCACTTTATGTTCTTGGGTGATTGTAGAGTTGAGGACGAGAAAGTCAGAAATGAGAGGACATGGGGCAAATCATCATCAGAAATTGGGACTGGGGAGAATTTTGTGTGCGAGCCAATTTACCATCCCAGATGAGGCACGAGTGCCAATCCTGCATCTGATCACACCGTTACAAGGTCTTCCCAACCTAATAACGCAAGTAGTACAGCTGATTTCTCAGATCTGCTCAAATCCTCCACATTGTTCTCATCTTCATCCCCCAACTCTCCCTTTCACGTCCACAACTTCACTGTCATCACAGAACACCAAGTTACGTCATCCCTCTCTGTCACTCCATGTGATGATTCTCAGTTGACACCGAGTACAGCATACACAATGCATGGCAGCCACGACATATTGTTTGTCTTCCCTTCATTCCCATGATTACAACTTGATGCCTGAACAAAGCTTCAGCTTCCAGCGTGCCGTCCTATACCATCATGCTCCATCAACCTGCTCTCCATGATAGCTCAAAGGATTGTCACGTTGTCAAATTCCCACAGTTGCGAGTCAACTACCTGATCAAAGGTGTCTCAGCACCAGCTACGCTCTCCATTGGCCGCCTCGAAGTATTTGTTCAAACATGGTCGATTAGGGCCGCCGAGTGTATCATTAATATCGCACAATTACAACCTTCAAGTGCATCTTGAAAATCGCTTGATTATGGCCGTCAGGGTCCCACGATTAGGCCCTCCCTGTGCATATCTCAAAACTCACTCAATCACGACCTTCAAGTGCTTCTCCGAACTCGCTCAATGACAGCCTCGAACTGTATCTCCAACCTTGGTCGAATACGGCCTACAGGTTCGCACAAGCACGCTTCCCAAGTGCATATCAATACTCACTCGATTACAGCCTGCAAGTGTATCTTGAATCTCGCTCGATTTCACCCTCCAAATTCCCTTGAGCATGGCCTCCAAGTGCATCTTCCAACTGGCTCGATTATAGCCTCCAAGTTAGCACAATCATGGCCTCCTTGTGCATCTCAATGCTCGCTCCATTACGGCCTCCAAGTTTGCATGATCCTCGCCACCATGTGGAGATCTCCACACTCACTGAATCACAGCCTCCCAGTGCATCCCCAAACTTGGATGATCAGAGTCTCTAAGTGTATCCCCCAACTTGCGCTTGATGGCCTCCAAGTTCGTACTGCCATGGCCTTGAAGTGCTTCTCCAATGTCGCTTGATAAGGATCTTGGAGTGCATATCTGAGTGCACTTGATCGGCATCCTCTGGTGCTCCAGGAATTGCCCTCAAGTACCGCCTGCAGCCTGTACAGACATTCCCAGGGTAGATGGGTAGCTACAAAAATTCATCGATGAGAATACAAACTGAATACATCAGTTATAAAAATTGTTGAACCATAGGTAGTAGCTATGGTTTCCAGACATACAAGCAAGGTTCCCAAACAAGATGTAGTGTTTCCCAGACTGCTCTACAGTAATTCAAAGTGCTCCCAGGCTTGTTGTTGATGCTTCCAGGCTTCACATTGGCGCCCCAAGATGTGTCCCCGCACCCAGGCTTGTTGCTGGTGGTTCCAGATGTTCCCCATCATGGTGTCCGTGCACCCAAGTGTTCCCTGGGTTGTCGCCATACCTCCTATGGCCACCTAGATTCGTTGCCAGTACTCGAAGGTGCACCTGAAGGCCACTCCATCAGGCCAGTACACTCTGGAATTTGACCACCTAAGATTCTGGCCTGACAACTTCCATACACTCCCAATGACTCCCAGAGAAAAAAATACACTTTGCTGATGTCTCATCTCCAAAAAGCCAAATAGTTGAGCAATTCAAATGATGTTGTGGGCTGCGTGAATATCTGCAGCACCCGGTATGCTCTCTATCACAGAGAGTATTTAAGCATTTGGGTAATAGTCAAAGAGTCTAATCCCTCTGTCCCCGCACAGCTGGCGAGTAATGATAGGAGGCCAACAAAGAAATGGTTTTGGGGGAAGCAGAAAGGGAGTGGTGTTAAGGAAACTCAGAAATGTTGGGAGACTTGAAGGTGGTGCCATAATGCGGCCAAGGGGTGACAGGATCACTTAGTATGATAAGGAAGTGGTTTAAGGTATTGCAATGTCAGGCAAGGTGGCGTTGTTGTAGTGTTTGGCAATGGCTTTGGTGGTGGTGTGTAACATCTTGGGAAGGGATTGAGACAAAATATCGGAGCATCGGGGATGATTGGAGTGTGGCGGATGAAGTGTATATCTAGAGATGTTGGTTGGCATTGGTGGATTGCCTCTTCTTCTCTCTTTACTTGTTCTCTGGTATAGCAAAGGAAGTTACAACTTCCAAACAGCTTTGAGTCATATTCTGAATCCTCAAAATGCACATGGAGTACCTTTGTTCAGTTTTCCAATATCACATTATCGTTACCAAGATCACCTACCCCCAGCCCCGCTGATTTACACTTAAACACCTCCCACATCAACGTACCTGATGACATATATGTCTACATTCCTCCCTGGATGTAACTATTGCCATGAACCTTGTTCCATTTCATGCTGTGTTTGGCTAGCACTGAATGGGTGATGGATATATGTATGCAATGATTGTCTCGACTAACTACCATGACTTACTGGATGTATTATCCGTCAGTACTCTTATCAATCACCATGTTCCGATGCAAATGTACGACAGGCACCACACCACTCGAAAGAATTGGTTTCATTTAGCCAGAACCTCTTGCCTTGGTCATGGACCCAAACCGATGATTACCTTCGAGAGTATGGAGGCTATACTGTCAGCAAATTTGGCGGAAGAGCTCTTTGAACCTGTTTTGTGCGAAGGATCGACTGTTCACTCTCTTGTGAACGTTCATTGGACAGATGCAGCCAGAGAAGGCGGAGGTCTGGACATTAACAACCCAGTGTTTGGACATTATTGTGTTGGGAATTTATAAGCTAAGCTTTCATTCCATTCAGATCCTGAAGAACCACATGACTGTGAAGGACATAACTGTGCAGCAACCCTACAACAGTTGGACACGCGGCGCCAGCAGCAACAACAGCTAAGTCCCTTCGGATGGTACTAGATGTTGTAGTCCCCCCAATACCTACCCCTTCCGAGATTGACACATTCCACTGGCACTGGTAGATGTGCCATGGTCATTGGGATGTCAGGATCAGATCAGCATGACCGGGTTGCCTTGGTGTCGGTCACAGACCAGGACATCATAGGAAGGATCACAAATTGGAACATATTCAAGCTGAATGTTGCAGAGACTCAGAGGATGCTGGTGGAAACATGGGAGGCATCAAGGAGAGTTGAAGAATACACCAAACCACCAAACACAGTTGAGAGGGTGGGCGATCACCCAGTACAGATGATCGCATTACAGGTGGAAATCAAGACCCTGAAGACACAAACCTTCCCTCCGCCAGAATTCGATCATACTAAGTTAGAGTCCCTGATTCAGATGCTGAAGAACATACCAGATGACACCAGGCAGTGACCGGTGGCCGCAGGAACAGACGAGGAGCTGTAGTAAGATTTGGCTGCGATCACTCTAAATGCACAGCAATCTGACGAGGTGGTTCGAGGCTTCAGGACGCGGTTGGCCAATGCTCTGACATTGGTAGTAAGTGTGGTGCCGGCGCCTCCCCAGGTTCTGGAACACACAGGCAAGAAATTTCCCGACTCCCCGGACATTTCACGGTGTGATAGAACGCAGTTTGGATACTTGTTTGCTCAAATTGCGATGGTAATTCCATACAAGCCTACCAGCTGTCGTAATGAACAGCCAAAGATGCAATACACAATGATCCGCCTGAGGGCCACTGCCATGGGATGGATCATGCTGCACGTCCAGCAGCACAGACCGATGGGGCTGGAAGATCTACTAGGTTTTGAACAACCACAGGAAGCAGCCTTTAGGAACCCTGATCAAGTTGCTACCACAGAACCAAAACTGCGCAAGAATCAACCAAAGAACTGTGTGTTCTCTCAGTACAAAGCTGAGTTCCAAGTTATTGCTGCAGACCTTGATTGGAATCCTTAGGCCCTACAGAATGCGCTGCAAATTTGCCTGTCCAAGGGAATGAAGGATTCCTTATTATATAGTAAAATGCCAGACTAACTCCCCATAGTCGTGACAGTTTGCCAAAAGCCGGACTATTGAATCCCTCAACGATGGATAGAGTAGGCCACACAGAATCAGGGTGAGGGACAGGATTTGCCTCTTCTCCCAGACTGCCAGCTCACCCGAAAGATCCCACAGCAGCCCCTGCTAGAACCATTGCCGGATATACTGGACCTGCACCTTTGGATCTCGGCTCAGGCAAGTGAAAAATTTCTGTGGAGGAAAGGGCAAAGAGGTTTGTGGATGGAAGGTGGTTATACTATGGTGGGTTTAACCACAGAGTGGCAGATTGTGTGACGAGGAAATGAGCTTAGACTTTCGAGATGGCTGGAGCAAAAGAAATAGCAGAATGAGCCCCGGTAGGTTCCAAGGAAGCGGGAAAAGACAATGCCAGTCACAGCAAGATAGCTCGTTGAATGACAGGAATAGTTGTTTCTTAAGTGCTTTGAAGTATTTTGGATTTTCATGTCTTTCAGTTAGCAAGGTGGAGGTATTAGAAGGGTCAATGGAAGAATAACATTTGGTTATACCCTGTACATTGACCATTAATAACCAAGAGAAACAAACAAATGCGCTGATTGACTGTGGAGCTACAGGCATTGCATTTGTGTCTCAAGAAATCGCTCATCATAGTCAAATGCCCCTCCCAGAGCTAACAGACAGGAAGCAAGTTGAAGATATCAACACAAGACCCATTAAGTCAGGCGATATTACTCATATTGCCAATGTAGGCATGGAAATCAAGGATCATAAGAAATAGTTACTGATGATCATTACAAATTAGAACATCATCCAATTGTTCTCTGACTTCCTTGGCTATGATTACATGACATGGCTGTACACTTTGCATCATATACAGTCATATTTGGCTCACAATATTTCACTACACATTGCCATGATACACCAGTTATGGTCTAAGGGGTAATACAGTGAAGCAGGAAAGACTTAAAATATTTAGAGATTCATTACATGATATCGATAAGGCTATGGAGGCAAAGGGCCATAACAAACGACAGATGAAGGACATTGTTCTGAAACAATATCATGCGTTTCTACCGATGGTTAATAAGATTTGGCAGATTTCCTCTCACCACTTCGACCAGGAATCGATCAGGACGTTCAATTGAATGAAGGGGAAACACCACCCTGGGGCCCTCTTTACTTAATGTCAAGGGCAGAACTGTGAATTCTTAAAGAATGGCTTGAGGACAATACGTCAACAGGATTTATACATCAGGAATCATCACCGTTAGCAGCACCTGATCTTTTCGCAAAGAAACCAGATAGAGGGCTGCAATGATGCATCGATTACTGTGATATAATTGGTAGAACCATACAGATTTGATATCCATTGCCCCTTGTATGGGAAACTGTGAACTATATTGGAGGGGCTAATACATAGATGAAACTTGACATCTGTGGAGCATAAAACTGGTTACAAGTTAAGGTGTGGGATGACCATGTATTAGGTGTTAGGTTGAGGAATGGATTATTTGAATCTACAGTTATGCAGTTTGGATCAGCAAATCCTCCTCTGGATTTTCAGTGATATATCAATTACACAATCAAAGAAGCCTTGGATGACATTGAGTCAGCGTATTTGGACGATATACTAATAGACAATAATTTTGAAGAGGAACATGTCAAACATATTCGGTGGATTGTACAACATCTTTTAGCAGCTGGGCTTGATTTGACATTAGAAAAGTTTGTATTCCATAAAGAAACCATCTGGTATTTAAGATTGATTTCATCAACAAAAGAGATTTCGACGAATTAAGGTAAGTTTGAGACAGTTATGAACTAGAGCTATGAAGGAAAGACCAAGAACAGTTGGTTGAACAATCTTTTTGAAGTCCAACAGTTTTGCAGATTGTGTAATTACTATCAATGCTTCATTCTCAAGTACTCCATAAAGGTCTAACCTTTGACAATGTTCACAATGAGAAATGAACCAATTAAAGGGGAATCGGAACAACAGTTGGCATTTGAAATAGTGGTAAATGATTATATGACCGTGCCAGCTCTGCAATATTTCGACAGTGAGAGGGTGGTTAGAATTGAAACAGATGTTTGGGATGATGTGTCTGCTGGGGTTTTATGTCAGTATGATGATGATGGCGTGTTAAATCCTGTGGCATGTTTCTCAAAAAAACATACACCCGTCAGGCGCAATTCTAACATATATGATAAGAATGTCATTGCAATGATCAAAGCCCTTGAGGAATGGAGACTTGAATGCGATGGGGCCACGAACCCCATCCAATTCTTAACTGATCATCAGAACATTAACTATTTTCTAACAAAAAAGCATCTGTATTGAAGACAGGCATGATGGTCAGAATTCTTAATCTGATTTCGCTACGTGATAGTGTATAGACCACCAAAATCTAACCAAAAGGCTGATGGTTTCACGTGATGGACAGGAGAACTTCCTGATGAGTGGGATGACAGATTGAAATATATTGAGCAGGTGGTTCTGAAGCCTTGGAATCTACCAGAACAATTGCGTTTGTTGGCGGACAGCCCACCCATTCAGTGCCATCCTTCCAATCCTTACCTCATGGTAGAAGCATATGTAACCGACACGGTTCCAGGGAAGATACTGGAATCGATTCGTAAACAGAATGGTTTGAAGGAAATTGCAATAACGGAACGCAGAGAAGAGAATGGGAATATATGGTATAGAAGGAATTTGTATGGGCCGGAAAGTGATGCCTTGCGCTTCCGGATAGTACTGGAGCATTATGATACAGCATTGCCAGGATATCGTGGACGTGCTAAAGCTGTCGATCATTTGGACCACCAGTATTGTTGGAAGCAGTAACGGCAGGATGTCAACCAGTATGTATGGAATCGCCATAGTTGTCAGCAATCCCCCACCTTACAACATTCTGTATCTGAAGTTCTTCGATGGTTGCAATTTAATAATTGACCACGGGAAAATATCTCAATACAAATTGTGTTAGCGATACCGCAGCATGAGGGCAATCTGAGTAGTGGTGGATTGGATTTTAGTGACGTGACATTTGATCCCATGTCATACAACTATAAATGCCTTGGGCTTGGTGGAGCTATTTCTATAAGACGTGTTATGCCTTCATGGGCTCCCATTGACAATTGTCTCCAATCGAGGACAACAGTTGACCTCATCTTTTTGGGGCCAGGTATGTAGTTGTTTAGGGATTAATCAGAGGATGTCAAGGGCATTTCACTCCCAGACAAACAGCCTGCCAGAACAAATGTATACCAGCATGGAACAGTATCTCCTAGTATTTCTTAACCATCCACAGGATGATTGGGTGATGTGGCTTCCCTTTGCTGAATATGCTGCGAAAAATGGAACATCAGAGTCAACACAGTGTACACTCTCTTCCACAGTTCAATGTATAGATCCCCGAATGCCAGTTTCTGGAGAACCAACAAATTAACGGGATCAGAGTCGCCTGGATGCTGATCAAGCCCCAGCAGCTATGCAGCAGATGCATGATCACTTCTGAGTTGAGATGAGGCAGAGTCGGGCGATACAGAAAGAGCAAGCAAAACCCAGTGCGAATCCCAGCACCAAATATTGAGGAAGGTTCATACATATGATTAGATGCACGGCATGTTCAAACCTCAAAACCTACAAGGAAGCTAGATTGGAAACAATTGGGACCTGTTACTGTTGTTCATTAGGTATGTCCTATGCTTATTAGTTTGATCTACCAAAGCAAGAAGGCAAATAAGCGCGAACGTTTCACTCCTTGACCCCATAGTTCATAATGCCTTGGCAGAACAACCTGTCGTTCCACCACTGTTAGTGGAAGTTGTCAGGGGTTTCCACCTAACAGTGTCTATGGTACCTTGAGGGTGAACCATGAGGGTACATGTCATATGACCCAGGTCATGTGATGTGCATAACACCTATCCACGGCATCTCAAAACTGTTGGTCACAATGCCCATTAGCGGAGTTATAGCAGGACACATCTCTATTGGATAAGCTGAGGCTTAGCGGATTCATTGAAGCATCTGCTGATGCAGCTGATGTGACGATGCAATAACACTGCCAGATTGAAAGGGCTACAATCCTGCCGGGCGTGTTATTTTCACCCAGATTCAGTACCAGACACTAGCGGGATTTGTCTGATCAGACTGAGCAACAGAGTTCGCCCTGCAGACTAGGTAGTTGATAGCCAATATGCAAGTAAGTGGGATCTCGAGCCAACCTTATGTTAGAGCGAAACAACTTGGGCACTTCCCGGTCAAGGAGAATAGTTTCGGTCTTAGCTCTGTGTGACTGAGAGAATAAGACGTTGGCTGTTGATGTGAGGCCTGGAGCATCCCCACACATTGGTTTGTAACGAAATGGAAACTGCAACAATACTACTTGCCATACCATGCATGCGTACGTGTCATTTAATCTATATTGGCACAGTATTGGTTGGTCGCCAATTAAATCTATCAAGCACTAGTACTATAGTATTCATTTGCGGAAAGCGTGTTCTGTCCAAGAACGGATACGAGTTGCAATTACCGAACCATACAAATGCGAGATGCCCAAGTTAAAGTTATGATCGGATATGTGAGATTATGTGGGTATGGCCTGATTCCAATCAGGAGGGCAACACTTTAATACCTCACCGGCATGAACACGATAACCTTTGGGATTTGTGGCAATCTCAACCATGCCAATTCAGTCACAATGTAAGTCGGAAAGCACATTGATTGCAAAATCATGGAAACAAACTATGGGTGCCAGTGCATAACCTCACAAGAAGTTTCTATAAAGAAATCACATTGTTCTGGGAATGAACAGGACAAGCTCTAGCAGCGAACAGCGATAAATACCTACTAGCCAAAGAAGACTGTTATTTATTATTGCGTTTTTATGATACCTGCATCTATTATTATATATAAAAATCTATTAGCTTGGTGTAGCGGCAGCCCCGCACCTTCGATAAGTATTCCATGGAGGGACTATTACCTTCGAGAATGAGTACGACGTGATCATATATGCATTCAAGACAGTCATATTTGTTGCAACAGATAATCACGATATTATTTTAACTCGAACTATTTGGTCGTTAGCTTCAATTGTCGAATTACAACAAGGATTGATTTTGCATCTTGATAATCTAAAACGACCAGAAGAAATACGCCAAAGAGACAGATCCATATCTCCAATGCCACGTGATATACAAGAAGAATCCTGATCTAATATGGCATTGCATCATATTAATCAGGAAAGGATAATTCAGATTCAAAATATACACCTAAGTGACTTACGGTCAGAGCAGTTGGATTCGGTTGTAGCGAAGGCTAAGACAGCTATATCGGATTCGGAGAAGATTAGAAAAACCTTCATACACAAGAAAGGGACGGATCCATTATACAAAAGTAGGTCCGGCAAGATTGCATTCAAATTTCTAACTAAGAAGCAATTGAATCCGGTACAGTCAATACCTACTGATACATTCATTACATATATCAATACTAGGATATAGGGCTGCACGAAGTATCCATACTGAAGGTATTCGCACCCGCCTAAGAGAAGAGGATGGGTGGGAGGAGTGCCAGGTCTCGAGCGTGGAGGATAGTTGGATTTACCAAATTTTGTTTCAGCACCTTATCCGTTTGACCAGGTATGATTCGCTGACATGGGAACCTGGAAAGTTTGTGGATGGGTTGCAACCACAGGGGGAATTTCATGAATGGTACCGTAAGAAGCTGGGACCTGTGGAAATCTGTGGGAGCTCTTGAACCTAAGGGGGGGTTACTTTCCCAGCCCAGCTGGTAAATGATGATAAGAGGAGTACAAAGGACAGGTTTTGGGGGAAGTAGGAAGGAATTGGTATTACAAAAAGGCAAAGAGATTGGGTGACACGGAAGTGGTGAGTGAATGTGGGCAAAGGGTTGCACGATAACGTAGTGTGATAAGCACGTTGTTTGAGGTATTCCGCTGTCAGGCGAGATGGTGTGGTTGTATTGATAAGACATCGGCTGTTGGTTTGTAAAATCATGGTGCGGTGAAATGGCGGAGGTAGAGGACAGAGAGCGCATTGTCAAAACTGCGCCACTCCTCTCATGGTATCCAATAGCAATTCGTGAGAAAGAGCGCTTCTAGCTTGAGGAGCATCAGAAGAGAGTGAGAAGATATGATACTATCCGGCCAAGAGGATCCACAGAATCTCAGACAAAGTGAGTGAGATCAAACGATGGGAAAGATAGAGTGTGTAATTCATTGTATAATGGAATGGGTTAGTGTGGTACAAGATGAGATGATACTCTATCAACCCTGGGGTCTCTCGAATATATACTCCCTGTCGCTCGGTCCATCTCTGCTTCACCTATGTCTCTGTACACCCACTGTCGCCTGGTCCATTTCCATCACCTCTGTCTCCCCATACTTTCGCTCAGTCCTCTGCAAAACTGAGTGGCAGTGGTGGAGGGAGACGGATTTTCCCGCTACAACTCATCCCTAGACCTTTGTTTGAAGCATACCTCTCTTTGTCCATCCGATATAACTATATACCCAAACCCGAAAGAACATAAGAATAACATATACCCAAACCCAAAAGAACATGTGAATAGCATAAACCCAGAGGAAAGACACAAACGTAGACCAATATGAAAACCATAAACTCAAAGGAATACTATTAACCCAAAGGAAACCCATAAACTCAAAGGAAAAACATATAGACTCTCATTCAATGCACACTCCCATTCTCCTGCCACCCTCTGTGTCTGCCTCCCATTTTCCTTTAGCACTTGTGAAGTATGATATGTTCCTAAGCTGAGTACTGAATTGAACTATCACATCACCCATCACATACATGGCTCATGTGATTTGTGCCCAGCTCTCTTTGAACGACTCGGGGTCTTTGTCTACTGCTTGCTGCAAGATATGTATCGTGTTGTTCCCAATTTTTCTGTTATGGTGTGCCAACATGTTCGTCTCGTCATCCAACATTCTCTTCCAGTCGGGGTTGAGGCCGAGCCATTGCAGCAAGCTGCTCATGTATTCCTTCTCCACAGTGTTGTCGTCATCTTCTATGCGAAGTTCACTGCCGTGAGTGACATCCCAGTCGGGTAGTGGGGTGCCCTTCTGCTTCCGTTCAGCAGCCTTCCCTGGGGTCGTAGAGGCCTCTTTCCGTGTGGTGAGATTATTGCACATCCAAGCAATTGTGTGGATTTGCGATATTCTGAACTCTTTTCGTTATGGGCTACGAAACATATCTCCTGTCTCCCCCCCCTCCCCCCTCCATCTCTTTCCCATCATTGGTTTGACAGGTGGTCTGCCAGCACTGGATGTGCAGCATTTCACTTATACACAAGTTCCTTACTGCCAGCCATATCCTTGCCTGTACCCACAATTGATTCTGCGAGTCTGTTCACTTACCTAAACACATCCATCAACCTTTTGTATAATTCCTGCCTGCTGCTTCCACTACCTCACATTCCTGACATACCACCAATTCCTCCACTTGTGCGGTGCTGGGCTTATCGATTTCAAACAGTACCGTGTACATCTTTCTTGCAAGTGAAGAACTTCTTGCGTAGACTACCAACTATCCAGCCCGTGAGCTCCATTCCATCTTGTTCTGCCGGTCGATATGTCCCCAGCATCAGGGTAATTTCTGTAACTCGGCAGGTTCCTTGTCACCTAGCACACAGATTGGCGCTGGGAGACTGCTCTACCTTGGGTTTCTGTTCGAGAGCCAAGCTGCCAATTTGAGGATCTTCAGCTCAGAGGCTGGCTGCTTGGTTGAACTATCGTTTATTGGCATCTCTTGACTCCTTCAGGCTTTGTATAGCAGCATCAATATCTTCTCGCCATAGTTCCTGCTGTCTTGCTCTAGCTGCTAGCAGTGATGCTGTATTGTTGATTCCTTGGTTCCCATTGGCAGTATTCCATGTTAAGTTCTCCAACGCAATGGGAAGTACTGCATCTTCGCTGAATAGAAGGTGCAATGGGGAATATCCGGTAGTACCCTCGACAGTATTCCTCTTGGCTCAAAGCACTGCTAGTAGATGGTCTATCCACAACTCTTTCAGTTAGTCGGAGCAGGCTGTGAGATCAGATAGTGCATCTGCAATAGGTCTCTGTCCTTGTTTGATTTCTCAATTTGCAGTCGCAGGGTACAGGTTTATAGTGAACTTCCTGAAAGTGAAACATTTGAGAAGGAGGTCGGTCCATTTCCTGTTTGCTGCACCTACATCCACTACCACTCCATCTGGGGTCTGGAACCGACAACTTAGCTCCTCATACAAAACGTTGCCTTCTTTCTCTAATGTGCTCTGTTTTAGTGATGGGGACTCTGCCCAACCACTGAGATGTTCCCAGGCCAGCACCAGTAGGTGATACTGGTCCTCCGTTTTGGACATGTCTGAAATGCCCATTTCTCCTCGCTGTCATCGGTGACTAACAGTCAGGCTTTTGAAGGGTTCATCACAATGTAACAGCGCACTTTTATTGCACTACTCACATGGTTTGCCCCAGTCTTTGTCGTCTAAGTTCATTTCTGGCCACCAGTACTGCTTAACTTCCTTGCCTAATGTTCCTCCTCTCCCACGGTGAGCACTGAGTTCATGCCCAGCTTCCATTGCTTTCGGTCTCCATTCTGTGCTTACCAATACCTTTGCTGGCAGTTTGGTTGTTTTCCGCCTCCGTTAGAGTACTCCATCTGAAACAAGATATTTGGTGACTTCCTGTCAAAATTGCTGCATTTCTTCTGAAGTCCCTCCTTCTGGCCACTTCAGGTTTCCCAGAAATTCGCCTACCTCCATCCATCTCCAGTTGTATTCCTCCACCAGCCTTAAGCCATCAAATGGTTCATATAGTCTCTCCCTCCTATTTCAGTCCAACCCTTGTTCCACCCGGATTCCATGTAAGCTAGCTTGAATTGTTTCATCTGGATCATCCTCCTCTTCAGGCTCTGGTTCCCCTGCCCATTGTGGCTTCCGTCAGAGGCTATTAGGACCTCCATTCAGTCCACCTGGAACCTGTTTCACGTCGAAATTGAACAGTCTTATCCACATGATTCAGCTGGTGGGTAGTGCTCCTGACAGGTCGTTGGCGGCCAGGTTTAGTTGATGCACCAATGTGTTAGCGGCTGTCTCGACAAGAGATCTGACCCCGTATACCCAGTTGCGAATCTGCATAAGTGGCTTCACCAGCCAATGGCGCTCGCATTTCCCTGGGTCATATGTGTTCCCGGCTTTGTTCCAGAGTCCGCATTCATAGCAACACAGATGCCATTCATTATTTTTGTTTTCCTGCCGCAATATTGACCCGCACCCATCGAAGCTGGTGTCAACTCCCATCTCTATTTGCCCAGCACCATTACTAATGTCAAATGTCTTCAATGCTGGAGCGTTGCAGAGAGCCTTCTTCAAGATTGTCATAGCTCTGTTTTCCTTGGTCTCCCATTGAACCTTGATGTCCTTCCGCAAGATTCCGAACAGGGGGCCAGGGACTATTCCATACTGGGGTATCCATATTCGATTTTATGTGCATAGTCCTAAAAATCCCCTGCACCTGGTGCAGTTCTCGCAGCAATGCTGATTCCATACCTTGTCGACCTTTGACGCTTGAGGCCACCTTCCTGCTTCCTCACAGACAAACTGATCAATTTTTACCCTGTTCCAGTACATGTCAGATTTCTCTACAGAAATTGTAGCTTCAGCTCTCTCCAAATCGGCTAGTACATTATCGAAGTTCTGGAGGTACTCCATAAGAAAGCTTGGAACCCCAGGCAGCCCTTCCACCTCTTCATATCTGTATTGACTCTCTGAGCGTTCAACTTCGACATCATCACTGAAAATTTGTGCCATTAATCCCAGGTGATGTTTAGTATTTTCCGGGATACTCCGACAAATGCCGATACTGAATAGATACCTCCCAGTACCAGTCTGGTTGGCCGATACATGCCTTGGGTAGTCTGGAAGGCCATATAGTCTCAGCTATCCTTGTGCAACATTTTTTGGTCATACCCAGACGGAAAGTCAATCAGGGAAGAAATCAGCAGTCCGGCAAAGCGTTCAGAAAACTCTTCGACATCAGGCAGTATTCCAGCGGCTTCCAGTGTAAGCAGATTTGTGTTCACGGCAGAGATGATGAAACTGTACTTCCCATTCTTCTTTGGAACTGAGAAGTGAGCATTCCTGTAGAAGCACCAAGTGTGCTCAAATAGGCCCTGCCGGACTGTGTCTTCTATCATCTTTTTTTCCACACAAATTACTTTCATCAGTATGCGGAATACATGATTCTTCCAGAGCGTATGACTGGACTCCAGTCAGATACGATGGGGGTGGCTTGACCACGGCGCAGATTGTTCCCAGTTTCTCCCATGTCCATGACAGAGTGTGTTGTCTATTCGATAGCATTCCCCGGAGGGCTTCCTTTTCCTTCGGCCAGAATATGGTTCCTATCCTTAGCTCTTGTAATCTCTCAGGTGGTAACCTTCCACCTCTTGCTCTGTAGGTGAATTGTGGAATAAACCACTCATCTCAGTGGCCTGGTATTGGTACGGCCTGGGTGATAGCTCTTCCTCTCAAGCTGAGTCCGACATCTGGTATACTTTCATGCGACATGGGACCAGGCTTCAATTTCTGGACAACACATTTGTAGCAGGATCGCACCCAGGCGGCTTGGTGTTTTTGCCAGAGTTGCAGTTCGCCCATTCAAGGTACGAGGAAAAGGGTTGAATTTGACTAAGTTCTGGAGCAACACCATTGTTAGAACCCCATGCAAGAGTCGTGGATTCTCTCCCGGTTACCCTCCCTTCCATCCCCACAGCCTATTCCCCCATTGGCCTTTCTTCTGCTACCCTCTTTCTACCCAACTTTCCGACTACCAGTCCTGCCTCCTCTTCCAACTCATTCTCCGAATTCACACCTCTTCTCATTAGCTTCCTCACCACATTCGATAGTCCCCTGTTTTTGACTGTCTGTTTTCCTTCTTCATTGAAGTTTCCTGCTCTTTCCCACTGTATAATCCTTCCACTTTCCCTGCAAGCGCCATCTTTCCATCAACCAACTTCTTCTCTGTTCCCTTTCCACCATTCTAGCCCTTGTCTTTACCATTGTTCCTCCCTGAACTCTCCGACCTCTTTCGTTCGTAGTGCCGGACCCTATCCTTCCTTGTCACCCGTACTTTAACTAGGTGTATAAGTTTCCCCGGCTGCTCGCAAATCTATCCCTCTTGTCTCCCAGATAGGTTGTGACAAACATCACCTTCCCTAAGCCATTGATGGCTGAGATGGTAATCTCGCAACTGCGGTCATCCAGGTTCGTCTCACACTTTTGGGTGTATGTTTCGCAGCGGCAGCCCAGGATAACCTATTCGGATCTGGATTTTGCTAACATGATTGGGATGGGAATGACGATACCATCGACATTGATGGGCACAGACTCTGCAACTTTTGTGAAATCGGAAAGATTGCCATCGGCCGTAATCATTGTCCAGTCCACGCGTTTCCACCCGATGTTCAACGCTCTAGCGACACATCACCCATCAGACAGATCTCGGTTCCACCATTGAGGAACATGAGAAGTTTGTGCACATGTATTTTTCCGAGAATGGTTGGAGAGGATCTGGTGTACCGGAATTCGGTGTACCTGGCGTAATCTTTCATGCTGGAGATGGCAGAAACATGAGTGACTCCAATGATCTCTCATCAAGCCAGGGTCCAGGCAGCGACTCGTTTGTCTTTGTAAACTGATACCGTTTCAGCCTTTGGTGAGAGTCGAAAGGTCAATTCGCTGGTCTCTCTCTCCTGACTGGCTAGGGTACTGTCATCGAGTTGGCAGCTTCCTTGGACTTTGTAGTTTCCAGTATCCAGGGCGGGTGCTTTCCTTGACAGCACTTTCGGAGCCAATGGGGTCATTGAAGTCCTGTTCACTATCGGGTCCGTGTTGGCCGGTTGCTTGCTGAATGCAACCACATTACTGATGGTTTGCTTTCCCTGGTCACCAGCACTTGTTAAGACAGCTGGGACCGCTTCCTCGATATGTGCCCACTTGTCTTCACACCTGGTCACATCTTCTATCCTATTCCATCTCGCATCCAGCATGGCATATCCTGTGTGTGTGCACACGACATCCGACTTTGTTTGTCTCGCTTCCTCGTCCAAACGTGAGTCTCCCTCCTCCTCCATCTCACTGTCCTCCTCTTCCTCCCCACTGCTGTCACCTTGCCCATCTTCTTGCACTGCACCCTCATTACTTAATTGGTTGATATGGTCTTCATCATGTTCTTCTTTACCTTCCTTACGTGTAGAGCAATCAGAGTTGTACCTGTCAATGTCTGACAACTGTCAGGCAATCCCTGAGCGAAACGCAGTCACCCGAATACTGGCCTGCTGAAACAACTGAGATCATGCAACGTGCTGCGGCTGAGGCGGCTGTGTTGCAGCTGTAGTGGCTACTCCCCCTTCCTGCTGCCCTTGTCGAGCTACTACCAGTGCATATTCCCACATTGACAACAACAACCTTCTCTCTGGTCGATATGCGGATATCTCACCTCCATTTCCTCCTCTTGGAGTGATGGTTAGTCTTCCACAGTCATTGGGGTGGAGTTCACCATGTTCCTGGTCGGTGCGCATATCGGGACAGAACGTGCGTTTCTGTCCCAGCTCATCACATTCAAGATACAGTCCTAATCCTTGACATGGATACTGCTGGTAATTGCGTCCTGGTTGGTAGTAAGCTGGTCCCATGGGTGCATGTGGTGGTAGGAATTTCATTGGTGTGTGCGGAGGTGGATAGTCAACTTGGATGGCGTACGCCCTGGCAGTCTGGTAGCCTCTCTGACTGGGCTCATTCACTTTGCTCAGCTGGATGGTCCAAGCCTCGAACGCCGTCATCATATTGTCTATTACCATGTCAATTCTATTTTCGGCTTTAGCGATTGCAATTTCCTCCGTGGCAATATGCTGCTGCCAGGGTCTCTTTGAGAAGGATTGCTGGTGGGATCACGACTACTGGCATCTGCGGGAGCTGAACGCCATCAGGGATTCAGGAAGGGGATACTCCTGGCGCCACACATACTTGTTCCGAAGCCCGGAGCATGATATCATCGGCGGTCACACATTTGTCCAGGACCTGTTTTCGGAGTATGTTGTAGTTGAACGTTGAGGGGTCTCCGGAAACTAGTTCATGTTTGATTTCCAGTTTCACTCTCAAATTCGTTTGGAGTGCTCTGAGCGACATTTCCACCTCTGAGTCCTCCACCAAGGCTCCCTTGTTGATCATAATGCAGCTGATGTTGTCATAGGCAAAGATAAAGTTGTTCAGGCCAATGTTCCCATGCATGGTCCCTCCACCTACAATTTCATCTAGATATAGACTCGGCAATTCACATGGTGGAAGGCGTCCTTTCGTTCCCCTCTCAACTGCTCCCAGCGTTTCCACTTATAGCTGTTCATTATTACGATCATGTCCTGCATTGTTTCTGAGCAGTTGTATGGGAAGTTTGCAATAACATCTTTCGCCGCTGGGTTTGTCCTGGTGAAAAATGAGAGGACCTCTTAAACAACACTGAATTTGGTGACGTCCACTTCCCCGAAGACTGGGGTGCCCATGGTGGCTGGGAGTAGCATTTGTGTCCAGTTCTTTGTGTTAGTGAGGGCCAAGGACTGGATGAATTGCATTTGATAGTATACATGATTGGGTGAGGTGTTAGCGAATGACCCAACGCTGGTGGAGGATTTGGCATGGCTTCCGGGTCCACCACTGGTGGCAGGGTTGCAGCCAGTGGAACCGGTGGGGGGAGTAGATTGAAAGTGTTTAGTTGACATGTTGGTACTGTTTGTAGCGGTTTTCGGGATGGGATGGCGGATTAGGTGGTGAATTCGCAGTAATTGGTAATCTCAGGTCAATTGCTAGTGTGTGGGTTTTTGGAAGGGGGGTTAGGTCAACTGGTGCTCTTTTCAGGTGAGGTCTATATTTCATTCATATCTTTGTTCCACTTCACCACCTCTCACAGACTTCTCTCTTAGCTTCATGGCTAGTCGTCTATTGGGTTCTATTCCCTGCGACTTCCCCCTATGACTAGTAGTATTCTCATTGGCACTTCTCACAATCTTACCAGCATTATGGATTCCATTGCTCAGTTTTCCTTCGAATCGGTGTCTTCCTTAGTACAGGGTCAGCGTCCATTGTTCGCTTCTGTTTTCTCATCCCGCTAAAAGGTAGGTGCCTGTCATGCCGCTGTTAGGTTGGTGCCAGTCGTCCCAGTATGAGGCTGGTGTCTGTCATCCTGTCTGCAAGGTCTGTACCTGTCGTCCCGGTATGGGGTTGGAACATTGCATTCCGGTGTTAGGTCGGTACCTGTCGTCCCGGTGTTAGGTCAGTGCCCTTGATCGCAATATCCAGACCGTGCATTTCGTCCAGTGTTAGTTCCGTGGGATATCCTTGGAGATTGCCCCGTTAATCGTTTGATGCCTTTCGTCCGGCGTTAGCTTGGTGCCGGTAGTTCTGGTATGTGGTTCGTTCCTTCTGTACGGTGTTACTACCGTGCTATTTTCTCGGCGCTTGTTCCAGTATTAGGTCGGTGGGTTTCATCCGGTGTTAGTTTGGTGCCATTTCCTCAGTGTTTGTCCCGTTATCAGGTCGGTGCCTTTCCAGTTAGTTAGGTGAATATACCCAGCTTACCACATTCACGGTTGCAATCCGACATCGTTGGTATTGTCCCCATGAAGCTTTGTTACTTCCTTTGACATTGCACTCTGCTCGCAGCGTAAGTATCTTTCATTACTTGTCTCTCTCTACATTGACCAGAATTAAGTAGCACAGGACTTTGCCACAATTCCATACTCAGCTTTCCGAACCAGAATCCAGGTCTGGTCTCCATTTGTAGTGAAATGGTGGAGTTGGAGGACATAGAGGCCATTGTCAACACTCCGCCGCACCTCTCGTGGCATCCCGAAGGATTTTGAAAGAAACAGCAGGTCTGGGTTGAGGAAGGTTGAAATTGGGTGCGAAGACATGATACTACCCGGCTGTAAGGCTTCACAGAGTGTCGGAAAGAGTGAGTGAGATCACAAGATGGGAAAGATAGACTGTGTAATTCGTTGTAGAATGAGATGAGATGATGTGGTACATGATGAGATGATAGTCTATCTATCCTGGGGTATCTCACATATATACACCCTGTCTCTCCATTGATCTCTGCGACCCCAATTTCTCTGTACACACACCAGCACCCAGTCTGTTTCCATCATCCCTGTATCTCCGTACACCCACCATCGCACAGTCCTCTGCCAAGCTGAGTGGTGGTAGTGGTGAGACACGGATTCTCCTGTCGCAATGGAATGAGAATGGGATGGTATATTGGAGACTGAGAAATAACTTGAGTATGGCAGATGAAGAGAAAATAAAGACAGGTTCGTTTCTGTGGGAAGCTTTCCATTACTTCTCTCGTTACTCATTCTCTTGTATTGTAAAGCTAGTTACCACTTTGAAATGGCTTTGACTGTTGTTCTCAATCCTTGAAACAAACCTCGAGTCCCTATGTTCAATATTCCTGTGTCACATGATTGTTTCAAATATCACTTACGCCTGACCCCGTTAGTTACACTCTTGTTCTTCTCGCCTAATTGGTCAGAGAATTGAAATTGAGTTTGTTGCTTTTGAGAACATTGTAGTTTCTCATAAGCAAGGGTTCTGTCTTCTTTTGTGTTATTTTTGAAGTAACTGAAAACTTTGGGAACCTAGAATTGGTCTTGTCAATAAGCAGTATCTTTGAAGATTGCTTACTGAACGCCACGACTTTGCCTATAATTCACTTTTTCTGTTTCCTAGTATATTGGAAATTCTCTGGTACTGTCTTCTCAATTCATGCATGCTTGTTATTATCCCTGGTTGTTTCATCCATCAGTTTTCTTCATTCATCAACTAAAATCTATAGTGTCTATTTATACACCACTGGTAATTATTTTTCTCGCTCTGCCTCCATTTAACTTTTCTCCTCTTTTTCTCACTACTCTTGGTTATATTCGTGTATGAATATTGATCCTGGTTGTTCAATGCCTCAATAGTGTCTCTGTTATCTTGCTCCTTATGTTTCTCACTGAGAAACTGACTATTGTAATATGCATTGATGTTAAACAGCTGTCAAGTGATTACTGAGCAAATGGCAGTCACCTTAGCACCTGCCCTCTATAGACACCAAGATCAGCAATATTTTGTAGTGGAGATGGCTGTACTACAGCTGTGGTGGATGTCATCCTCCTGGATAAGTTAGTTGAGCTAGTAGCTGGATTCACCCTGCCAATGATGCAAAGCTGCTCTCCAGTCAATATTTGAATATCTATACATCTTCTACTATTGCCCAAATGTGACTCTTTCAAGCTAATTGAGATAGTCTAGAGCCTGTTTCCAGGTGCCATGTATGTCAGGGCAGCATGTGCCAATATATATTCATGAATAGTGATTGATATGAGAGTCGATTGTTTTCAGTGGATACTGTTTGCAAACGAATCCCGGTGGGTCGACAGCAGTTACTTCTGGTCGATTTGAAGGTGGGAAGTTTGTTAGTATTTTCTGATGTGGAGGGTGACCTTGGATGGTATATACCAACACAGTTTGGTCACCCCTGTATCTGGGCTCAATTGTATTCCTCATCTAAAATGACCTATTCTTCAATGCCATCAATTAATTGCTCATTGTCGTGCCCATTCTATTATCAGCTTCAGTAATTGAAATCTCCTTCGTAACTTGGGCTTGAATTAATATATCTTCAGCCGCAATTGCAAGATGATTGATTACTTCAGATATCTGCGGCAGCAGAACCCTAGCTGGGACAGAACAAGGAGATATATCCGCCATGATTTTTAGTTCTACTGAAATCAGAAGAGTGAGTACATTGATGGTTTCAAAATTGGGCTGCAGAAGATTGCAGAGTTTGTTGTATTGAAATCTCCAGGTGATTCTAGAATCTATGTTCTGTTTCATTACTACTTTTATTTTCGAATCCCTTGTGAGGTCACCAAGCAGTGATTTGACTGGTTGGCAGTTGGTGAAGACTATCTTGAAGTGTATTGTATGGCTGACATTGTTAATATCTAGAACAAAGCCATCATGGTCAACATTCTCACCTTCCTGAGGGCAGTTGCATAGGTGATCCATCTCCATTACAATATACTTTGGAAAGTCAACGATCAGCATATTCAAAGATATCAGTTGATTTCTATATTTATTTGTCCCAATCCTTTTTGAAAAATTGGTTTACTATTTGGTATGTCTTTTTTATGATTGCATACTAGCAGCATTGGAAGGTTGGGAAAATAGCTTCGGCCACCAGATTTGTTCCAGGGCAAGAGGAAATGCATTTGAATCATTTGATGGTCTCAGTAACATCATCTCCATTCAACTCTGCAAGGTTCATGGTACTTGGAAGGCGAATTCATTTCTATTCATTCCACTTGCTAAAGAATCGGTATCTAATAATTAGCTTGGGTATGTGTATAGAGTTGGAATAAGGAATTCGCCAAAGACGAGGTATTGTTAGAAGGGCTAGCACTGCATGAATTGCCATGGAAATTGGAATCTGCAGCAGCAGCAGAAGGAAATGAAGTGAATTTAGTCACTATTTTGTACTGTACCATAGTAGCAGTCAGGAGTTTGGATAGTGCTGAAGATAGTACCTTAGGGATAACTGATAATCAAAAGTTACATACTAGTTCATGAGTTTTAGGAAGGGGAGTTGGAGTCGATTGGTATTCTATTTGAGGTGAACTCTTTCTTTCCTTCGTTTCTCAGCCCAGCTCCTCAGCATTTTACACTCCACTTTCTGACCTTGCAGCCACAATATCCATTACTCATATTCCATTCCCAGCTACTGTTCCCTTCCAATAACCATTAGTATTCTGAATCACATTCTTTAAAATCTTACCAGCATCATCAATTCCCTTTCTCAGCATTTCTTTAAATCAGTTACTTCTTCATTCAGGATGTAATTTGCTCTGTTCCTGGTGTCATCACACATTGGAAATTAGCCATTTTGCCATTTGTAATTTACCATAAGCTATACTACTTTTAATTGACTTCTATAATAGTAATAACAGCTGATAATGGAATTTAGCCCAGAGCAATTATATATAATGCTGATTACAAACACATAACACACTGTAAGCTTAGGGCAGTATTTCTACCTAACCCCTTTACTTTGGTATACTAACTATGTGCTCTTGGTGTGATAGCAAGAGCCTATGTATATGACATGGTGTAATCAAGTATACTAGACCTGCACCATGAGATGTTTGGTGAACGCTACATGTACAATTGCACTGCTATGTCAGAACTCAGGCTGTATTGTTAAAGTAGTCGCCATGATATTGTCAGAGACTCCACATGCTATTGTTCTAATCTTTCCAGAGCCCATTGACAGCTGTCAGAATTCACATGTATAGCCACCCTGATCCTGGCAGAGGCAACCCATGCTTATGCTCTGGTCTAGTCAGAGGCTAATATCACCTATTAGAGGCCGCGCATATGGACACTGCGATTGTATCCGAGGCTGCCTTTCTGGTCTTGTCAGAGCCCACCATCAGCCGTCAGAGTGTGTATATATAGTTACCGTCATCTTGTGAGTGGTTTCACATCCTATTGGTTTTATTTTGTTGTAGTCCACCATCTGCAATCAGACTCTCAGTGTGTAGCACCAGGGTGCTTGTCAGAGACTGTGCTTTGTATCACATTGATTCTTTCAGGACTAAGTGAATTATCAGAGTGAATACATGCATTCACTGATTGTCATTCTACCTATGATTTTTAAACCGTTTGCTGGTGGAACCTAATATAGTTAGTTTTACATCCATTGATTAGCAAAACATAAATTTCCTTTGTTCATTATATTCAGTGTATTTTTCCCACCAACTCAAAAATATGAGATTGAAGTCTCCCTGCATTATGGCATTGCATGAATGTTCCTCAGTATTCTTTGAGTGGTTACAGTGTTGTATTCAAGTGGGATGACCAGTGTATCCACTATTGCGAATGTGACAACGAGTATGTGATGAATTGTTCACACTTCTGGTGGTAATATCACAAATGATCACATGGTATACTCATATATTACGCAATGTGTTTTGTCCTCGCTATGATGTATGTACTAGGTGCATATGTTTGATGGATGTCATAGTTCTTGTATTTAAACACACTGTTTGGTTAATTTGACAAATTATAGTTACCATGCAGATGTCGTTTACAACATTCAATTTGTTTTTGCTGGATTGTTCAAAATATTGCAGTTGTTCAACGGTCTTGGGTGACTTATATATCATCACGATTGTTACATCACTCATTTGTAATCGCACTTCCACTGGGACGAATGATGTTACGGGATGCGAAACTCATAGAGAAGCTGGCTGTGGGCCGGTAATTCATATCATACTTGACATATGGCACTATGAAGTCCTATGGAGTTGTGCATGGACACGGACAGTATTACATCGATTTTACAGGTTGACTAGAAATAGTGATAGACCCCATGGGATGCGGAAAAGCCAGAGGCCTGTGCCTGTGGCCAGTGAGTTTGGACACATACTGTTATGGAACGTTGGAGAGCCGGAGGAAAGATGCTTTTGGTCACGTATTTTCTACATACCGAGCAATCTATCACCAGACAGCCAGGATTGATACGTCTCGTCAAGTATTTTCTACATATCATGCTATGGATCGTGGAAGAGCGAGGACTGATATCAGTTGTGAAGTATTTTCGACATATCGAGCTATGGATCAGCGGTGAATCAGAGGCCAATTACCTCTGGCAGGATGTTTACAGATCGATTCATGAAACGCGAAAGGATCGGAGCTATTGAATGCCTGACGCCCCATGAATGCTGTATATTCTCCTACTCATCATCGTCAACCTGTTGCTCAATCTCCTCCTTGACCTCCTCCTCTTCTTCATCCTCTTCATCCTGGTCAACGCTGGCAATTCGGTTCCTGCGGTATACCTCTGGCCAGCGGTAACATCGTCAGACTGCATGTCTCTTTGAGCTTCCGGTAGTTTGGGGCAGAAACGATTGAACACAACTAGGTTGACAGTACAATTCTCTTAGTAGTATCTTGTACCGGGGATATGAATCAGGTGCACAGCCGCCCATACAGACTTCATATTAACTATGACAAGGTTGGCCTCATTCCAATGAAAAACTCTGTCGGAGACTCTAAACAGCCCGGTGGAAGGTAGACAAACGTCTTGGTTTTCAAGCCAAAGTTCCCAGACAAGAGCAACACATCCATTCTGTACGCCATTCTGTAGCCGTAGAATCCTCACAAGTTGTGCCAGTCGTAAGTCCTCTACAGTAACTTTCAGTGGCTCGTCTAGCTGACACCACACAAAGTCAGTGCGAAGCTCAGCCTTGCGAAATGATTGATCGTCTCTGCCACAGAACTAACGGGCAGTGGAATCACAGTTGCGGAAGAACTGGAAGTTGGCTACCAGAACATCAAGTAGGTTGGATTGGGTGGCATGGATCCCGCCGATGCTCCTCCTATCAGCAGTGGGTATATTCAGGTCATATCTATACTCTCGATATCTGTATTCTACAGATGGAAAGTTGTAGATGGGAAGACGCTCGTTCTTGACACAGAAGCCCTTTCGGCTGGGGGTTCGCAGTCTACGGACTTGGATATTGTCATTATCCTCACAGAAGCTGAGGAGTAAATTCCCCGCTATTGGCACTTGCGCACAGTTGCATTCGTTGACCACAATTTGATTCTTTGGTTGATCTAGCTGAAGTACCTCCTGGATTTCGGTGGTCTAGTGGCCTTCCTTAGCCCACTGGCGGAGGTGAAGCCACTGCATCTGGAGCACAAGGATATGCAAGTAGTTATTGGGAATCTCTTGTTCGTACTGAATGTTGCGATATAACTGGCAATCAGAGCCCATACACATCTTTGAATTGTTCCTTTCCTGCCTTTTGGTGCTGTCTTTGACTAAATGTCCAAAGCGCTGAACTCAGTCCTCATAATGCAGCATCACATGCATTTTGACGCAGTCAAAGCTGGTACGTTGGTGTTCTGTTGAATTGTAGACTTCATGTAGGCACTTTTTGTCCTCTTCCTATAAGTGTCTCTTTTGGGGATGGGAAACAGCATCTCCACATTCGGGTCTGTCTTCATCCTCAATGGTATGTTCGGCCTGAAGTTGCATCTTCAGGTCCTTGTTGTGTGCATCGGTGATGTGGTCTGTGGCGTTTGATGTCCGGTAAGTGGTGAAAATGTCCTTAGTTGCATGCATTTCCTGTGAATAGTCGGCTAGATAGTTGAGAGTCTTGGTTGTATGGGTTCGGTATTGTAGGACAAGACTCCAGTAGACGGCTGACCGAACACAGGTCAATGTTCTCTGGAAGACCGCTTGGTGACGGGGCAGTGGGTCATGCAATACTGCTGCCACTGCTGGGTAGATGAGTCGACCGAAATTTCGCATCACTTTACCACTGCACTGAGCAATTTGCCGGTTCACTTTCCCACAGTGACAGATATTAGGGTATGCCGGAATGCCAGCCCAGATCTCATCAGATACCGCGGCATTTCTGTGGTGTTGTAGGAAGCCGTCGATCCACGTCATCAGGTGATCGAACAATCATAAGTATAGTTTGATATCGGACCGGTGGAGGTCATAGGCTTTGACATGCGGAAGATCCCAAAAGATACATTGGACCGGACTAGCAATAACAAACTCAAACAAGTCCTCGGTGATCTCTTTAGCTGGATGGTTGCTAGCAGTTTGGTCATTCTGGTACTCCCAATATTTCTGCTCAAAGACTTCTGACTTTTGCTGTTTGGATTCCAAGTCCGGTGGAGGAATATGCGACCACAGTTCATTCTTTGGAGTTTGACACTGAGGGGAAGCATTGTACTTGACACCCATAAGTTTGGCATGCTCTATGTGATCCGCTGACCAAGACGGGACAATTGGCCAGCAACGGCGTATTTTGCTGTTGGAACAATGCTGCAGAGCACCTGGATTGATTTCTCCTCCCAATGGGAATCACGTGACTGGCTCCACCACTACCTCAGCGATATCGCACAGCACCTGCTGGTGAATATCTCTCCGATCTGAATGATCGGATGCCGAATTCCGGTGGAATTTTGGAGGCACTGGGAGAAAGGCAAGCACAATTTGCCCGAGATAGCTGTATTTGTTCGATATAGAGGAATAGATATTGCCAATGGTTGGGTAGGTTGGCCAGTCTTGCTTTTTGCCGGAGAGGTCGATGAGCTGTGTCTTGTCTGATCCCACGATTACCGGAACCATTGTTGCCCCCGGGGAGTGTATATCCTTCATCTCCCAACACCAGTCTGCCGAATTCATCATGAAATACACACAATCACCCTTAGCATCTGTGGTCCAGGTTTGTCCAGAGACCATGTGGTCTTCGTATGGGAGTTGGCCAAGAAGGTACTGTGCACATTCTACCTGGATATGAAAATAGAAAAACCTCCGACCATGTGGTGTGGAGATGGAGGGTTCTTTCCATTTTGGTATCTGGTAACACCATCGCATAGATTTGATTGTACATCATTCATCCAGAGGTGTAGGAAAAGTGGTCAGGAATCTTGCATCCGTCTTTGTTGAATTGACGATCAACTTGTGACTTGGGATAATGGGTTTCAATGAATCTGATGGTCTGTTTCGAGTATCCGGTGGAATAGAAGGGTTGACTGAGATGATTGATGAGATCTCGGAACTGATTGTAATGGGGATCGTCACCAAAGGTCCTCCTGGCCGTAAGATATATATTGATTACCGGATTTTCCTTGTCCATTGGAGTTTCCCCGGGGTCAGTCACCTGCATGTCGGATTCTGGGGTCGGAGAATGGGGTTCCTGGACCCATTGTTAGAATCGCCTTCGGAGCCAGATTCATCTGGAATAATGTTGAGTGCAGGGGCTGCGATACTGCCGCTGGGTTTATGGGTTTCTGTAGGGCACTGCCCATGAGGTGAGTACAGTTGTCGACACGGCGGGTGGCTTTGTGGATGGCTGGCCTGTGGTAGTGGCTTACCCTGATGGTTGATTCGCAGATGGCGTTTAAGGTTTCCCCGCTGGACTCACATACTCATGTATTCAGGATATGGGCATTCGAGTGCATCCAGGGCACTTGTCCATGGTGTGCGTGCTGGTTGCTTAGTTCGAAGCGTGCCAAATGGTTATAGGGTGTTTGCGGTTCGTTGGATGAATTCAAATACCAAGTAGCCTGTTCCTGCAGAAACAAAGCCGAGGAATGGGTCAATGGCGGTACGTTTGATGAAGTGGTTATAGAAAGAGCACTTAAAATCTGTCAGAAGGTCAGAGAGTGCAGTGAATAATGGAATGCTTGAACAAAGAAGAGCCATCTTGTCGATCACCTTACCCTGTGATAATATAAAGTTTGATGTTGCATATATGGTTCGACGATGCATATACAGTTTGAAAACGCATTTAAAGGTTGACAATACATATAACGTTTGACAATGAATCCAAAGTTTGACGACAGTCTCGAGCCCAGTGGATGGGATAGGTGCAGCGGGTGGAGGATGCGAAGGGCTTGCCTTGGTTAGGTACGGGTACCAGCGGACAATCTGGGTGTGGGTGCACATGTGCAGCAGACTGACATCGGTTAGTTCTCAACCTTCGTTTGGCCTAAAGGATGTTGACGACCATCAACTATCGCCAGTCTCAAGGTTCACCAATGGCCTTCTCTGATCTTCCGGAAGCATGGCAATCAATGAATTACCCCTTCTTATCACCATTTCCTTCACAGATGCCAGTTCCGATGGGTTTCATAGTTCCACAGGCAATATAGAATTGGTATACCGTCGGAAGTTGGGAGAATTATACGAAATTCTCCTAGATCGAGTTTTCAATCCATATGCCGATGATTATAGCTGATACGCTGTGTATATAGAGACTATCTCTTGCTATCACACCTGTTCTCTCCATCTTCTGTTCACTTCACGTGCTCCATATTCGCACCCCCAATGACTGATGTTCCAACGGCACCAATTCTACCACTTCCAGACCGATTCCACACCCAAATATCTGTTCTCTGACCCTAAAGGTACCAATCTCAGGCTGTCTACGTGATCACACTCGCCACCAAGTTATGGTCACAACCAGAACAGGGGCTTCCAAGTCAGGTGAATATAATACAGCCTATATACGGTGGCGTCACTCACTGATAAACCCAAGCAACAGAACACCAAGCACTGTGCAGGCCATTGGTTAAAGAATGACCACGAGAATAATAACATATGCAGGCCTGCAACGGGCAAGCTGGCGTTGCCCAAGGTCAAACCCAGTGGCTCCATCAATGTCCAGATGTCACAAGGGAGGAGGGCAACGACCATCTCCGATAATGGCAACAGCAACGAGTAGTAGGAGCGGAAGGTGAAGAAGCACTCGAAGGATAAACAGCAGGCGGTGTAGACAGACAAGGACGAGGATGACAATGACGAGGATAATGAGGACAAGGACAACGACAATGAGGAGGATGATTATATGCCCTATATCAGCCAGGAGACAGTGGATGGTTACCTAGTAGCTTTTATTCGGCATCTAGAGAAATATACCTGAATGCACTGTTGTGATACCGGTCTCTCGGGAGAGACAATTGGTATGCCATGCCACCGGCTACACAAGACATCATCGTTGGAGTCAACAAAGGATTGTTGAAGTCCTGCCAATCGTACATTCAAGCAACGATGTACAATACCGGGGCGCTCTCAATCATCACCACCACTGAGGGCACCAAACGGTTTCTCGAAGACCAGACCGAAGCCTTGAGTATGGTCTCACAAAGTAGTCCTTTACTTGATATGGTAGCCGAGATCTACTCCAGAGCAGGTACTGGCGGAAATTTCAATGACATGGTCTCGCTTAGGTGTGGAGATGATCTCGTCTGGTGGGAAGTGGAGGCACTGGGTCACTGGTGGCTGGACAATACGGAATGGCAAATGGCACCTGACATGGGCAATCTCTGCGATGATAAAGATGATGACGACAGCAATGGCAATTCGACGGGCAGTGGGTGAGTCATGGGCGCTAACACTCGTAAACAATAGGAACCTGTTTGGCCAGATCAACAAGGCGAGGATGACGACAACCAGCCCCAGGATGATGACACCAGACTCCTCGAGTGGCTGCCCACGTACTCTCAACCAGATTTGGCGATGGAACAAATAAGTGATCTATCCGGAATCTAGCCAATATAATGTAACTGGCCACCCAGACAGCAACACACCCCACCCTTCCCACCATGAAGGTCACATTGTCATGCCTTGTATTCCAGAGGCCATCTGCAGATCTGACAGCAGAATGGGATGCAGCCCAGAGGCACACTGAGGATAGATTTCGAGCACTGGAATGCTGGACCGTTGGAAGGACAAAGCAGAATTCCTTCGGGGCAGCAAACTTCCCATCGGTGACTGGCAAGGTTGTCTTTCGATGTATCATATGTGCATGGTTCCGGGGTGCAAGGCAGCATGCAGCCAAAGAAAGTAGTAGCAAAGGTTCAGATAGTCAACGCTTGCAGGATGCTGTCTGGTGGGCCCTGATACACAACTTGGAGGAGTAGGCCAAAAGGAGCCAGCGGAAAAGAAACAGGACCGATGACCCCCTCTGGTCAACCCCAATGAAACCACCGACCTCTGGAGCTCCTGGATAACCGGGACCCTCTGAGCAACCGGGACCCTCTGGACAACCAGGACCCTCTGGACAACCGGAATCCTGGACTCCTGACACTTCCATTTGAACTCCCACAGGCGATCCTTCTCCCGCAGCCAATCCTACTCCTGCAGCCGGTTATACTACTGGGGTTACCCCTCCGGTCAGAGCATGTCCTCTGTTTCGCCCCCTTCCGGTTTCCCCACTTCCATTTTGCCTGGTTCCGGTTTACCCTCTTCCAGTTTGCCGTCTTCCGGTTTGCCCTCTTCCGGTTTGCCCTCTTCCGGTTTGCCGTCTTCCGGTTTGCCCTCTTCCGGTTTGCCGTCTTCCGGTTTGCCCTCTTCCGGTTTGCCCTCTTCCGGTTTGCCCTCTTCCGGTTTGCCCTCTTCCGGTTTGCCCTCTCCTGCTTTGCCCTCCTCCTGTGGCAGACACCCTGGGTGGATTGTTTTGTTGCAGCTTGCATGGTTTGAATGATCACAACCCACCGGCAAAATGGGTGTCACAAAGTTGGCCAACGTGGCACTACCATGCAATGTATGTTGCCAACTGGGTCAGATATCACAATGATGACGAAGCTACTGTCCGGATTGTGAGTATCCGGTGGACACCTGTGACTATTCGCGGGCCATAGTTCCTGGACGTGTGTCTATTGTGCAGCCCTCATGCAACATATATAGGGCTGAGATATAAGTCCGGTGGCCTTGCTCGGTTCTTGCCTCAGCAGAACATGCTCTTTATCGAGCGCAATGAGGACGTCCCAACTTGGCTCAAACTCACCTGGGAAGAAGGTATCCGGGATCTGGCCCTCCTTGTGTTGCCTCAGACTAGGCCTCATGCCGATGGATGTTGACTTCCGGACTCAGTTAGGTGAATCCTGTGCTGACTGCAGTCAACAGCATTCACCTGGTTGATGAACCTCCTCTGGCAAGTGCAATAGACTGGGTTCTTGAATTTGTCCATCTGTCTGTGGGGGTATTATTAATGGATGGTATTCTGTGGGCTTTCGTTTGGTCTTCCGCCAGTGATTTATCAAGGGCCACTGTTCATGTCATTTGGAATGTATTTCGTGGGTTATTGTTTGGTTTTCCTGCTGTTCATGTATGTTGGGGCCGTTTACCTGTTATTTGGATGGTATTCCGTTGGCTGTTTTATTTTGTTTACTTTATTATTCTTTGGATATAGTTACATGGATATCGTTACACTACCTGTATATCGTATCTCTTCTGTAACAATCTTAACCTATTGTTATCCAATGGTTTCTTCATCACTACCAGTGGCCTGTGGGACTCATCGGGTGGATATAAACAAATCGAGATCTAGATAACGCTCATTTGGCGGAATTTAGGTGATGGAGATCCAGATCAAAGTCTTCGTACAGTGAGAACGAAGATATGGAGATGTTGATTGAAGTCTTCGTTCAGCGGGAACCAAGTTATGCACATCTAAGCGTTTACCTAGCACAAGTTAGGTTGTGGAGATCCGGATCAAAGGTTTCGTCCAGCGGGAACAAAGTTACAGATACCTGGATCAAAGTCTTCATCCAGCGGGAACAAAGTTATGGAGATCTAAGTGTTCGCCTGGCAGAATTTAGGTAATGGAAATCTGGATCAAAGTTATGTGCAGCGGGAACAAAGTTACTGAGATATGGATCACAGTCTTCATTCAGCTGGAACAATCTTACGGAAATCTAAGTGTTCGCCTAGTACAATATCAGTTATAGAAACATAGATCAAGAGCTTGATCCAGCAGGATTACGGTTACTGAGATCTAAGTGTTCACGTAGTACAATGTCAGTTATAGAGATCTAGATCAGAATCATCGTCTACTGGGATTGAATGGAGAATCACTAACGCATGTGGAAGATCCGGACCCCAACTAGATACATATAATATGACGAGTGCACTCCACAGGACACTCTCCCTTGCTCCTCCTACCAATTTTTCATATTATTTCGATACACCTCATCCATTAGCTTCCAAATGGTGAGAAGAAATACTCAGAGACTCAGGAGCAATGCTGTGGCCAAATCCAATGCTACCAGCTGATTAACCAGACTGCTCAAGGAAAAGGAAGATACGGTGGAAGAGGAAGAAATCCCTTCTTCTAGAACCGAAAATAAGTATACTGCAACCCCACGCCCTCCATCCATGTCCTCGTCTTGGCCACTGGTAAGCTTATACTATGTAGTCTGGGTGCCATGCTGATGTAGGATAGAATCCACCACATGTCAAACTCACAGGTGACCAACTGTCAGATAGACAGAATGATTTCGAGGATACGGATGACAAACGCCTGTGGGACTCGGTCAGTCCTACTTCAAAACCTCGAAAGTCAAAAGCAGTCACTGGACGCTTGTTGATCACTGTTCAAAAACCACCAAGGCTGACCTTGCCAGAAGTACACACAACACCCTCGTCGGCCTCTTCCTCCTCATCGCTATTGGCGGATAATCCCTTTCCAACGGCCGCATCTGGTCCATTTCGTTTCCACCAAAGCAATGATTCCAGTGAATGGTCCTTGATGCGGGTGACCTTCCATTCAGGCCCATGGAGGTCCCAGCAGAAACATACTGTGGTTGATACTGATTCCGAACCTCAGGAGGCCAAAAAGACTATATCAGGACTGCAGTCGAGAGGTATCAACCAGTTCAAGAATCCATGGGTAGAAAAAGTTACGGAACAAGCATCCATAATGATCAGGCGGAAGACATTGTTTGGTGACCCCTTGCCGGAAGATGTCGATGAGATAGCTGCCGCAGCCTGAATAATGGGCCCCAGATTGTTGAAATTTGATAACAGTGTCCCCCAACAACTGGCACTTGAACATGTGGCCTATGCAAGTCCCCTGAGACTTTCTTTTGTACCTATGTTAACCACCAGCTGCAGATTAGAAGACTTCACTATTCCGTGCAAACCAATGCAGTCTCGCTGATTGGCATACAACTGCGGGAGATATACTAACTCTTGGAGATGGAGACCCCAAAGAAGAAGGGTAAGGCCTGCTGGTCACTTGACAATGAACGATATATTTTTCAGAAGAATAACATAGAGGCAGGTATCATATGTCCACAGGTATGAAACATGCTGATATTTGTCCTTAAACTCGCAATGAGCCATATGTTAGCGGCTACATTCCTGCAGCCATTTATTACTGTTTTTTCAAGGCTAACAAATCCATGGGAGTCCAACATTCATACTTTCTGGCGCCAATGTCACCCGAGTTCATCTGTCTAATGGCAACTGCTCTCCAGTTGCACCTCCACACCAATGTTGCCACTAGCAAGGCTGTACAACTGCTACTATTTAACCCGATAAACACCAGTGGTGGGTGAGCTTTGCAATGCCCACTGCACAATACCTGACGATTGCAGCAATATACGAGAGCCATCAGGAGATGTGGGATGGCGGGTATTCGACGCCAGAATCGTCAGATTTTGCCCTGGTCATAATCAGACATACAGTTCTAGATATTGGAAAGCAAAACGGCAAGGCGGTTCAACATATACTTCTTCGAAAACTGATGGCATTCCCAGCGTGCAAGGAAAACCTCGGCAGGATGAAGGAATCATTAGCAGCTCTAGAGACACTCCAAGACCTGTAAGATTCTGAATAATGGTCAATATCTGTAAGGTAAGAAAGTATAACCAAGGTTGTGTACCATGTGCTGACTAGTATACAGTGAAATGGACAGCACCTAGGGTAGATTTACCGTTACGGTTCGAGAGGACCATTTCCATATGTTTGGCAACGGAAGTGATTTTCACTTTGTAGTGTGGAGTTATGGTTTTCCTAAGGAGGTGAATTCGGTTTTGTAGTGTGGAGTTATGGTTTGGCGAAATAAGTTGAACAAGATGTCCTGCCAAAAGGATTGTATACGTCAGTGAAAATTTGTATTTTAGTATGAATAGTATCTTGCAGTAGCTGCCTTCCAACGACTGGAAGTTTATGATCATCTTGCCGTAGCTCCACTGGAAATGGTGCCATAGCTCATGTAGACTACGGCAACTGTGTAACAATCGTACCGTAGCTCCACTGGAAAGTGTACCACAACCCTCATCGACTACCGTAACTGTATGATCATTGTGCGATAGCTTCACTGTAAATCGAGCCATAGCTCTCACAGACCGCTGCAACTCTATTACCATCATACCATAGCTCCACTGGGAATTGTACCATAACCCTCGCGGACTACTGCAACTCTATGATCATCTTGCCATGGCTGCAGAAGGACTCAATTGACCATTGTGGGATAGTTCATGAGAAAACTCGGTGAATATACCGATAGCAGCTTATGATGCCCATTCAGAATATTCAGAGCTGTAGTGTGGACTCGGCTTGTAGCTGCCGCACGCCCATTGTGCTATCGCACAATATCCATCCTTCTTCCAGTGGCATAATCTAATCCTATTGATTTTGTGTTAGCTCAACTAGTGGTTGCCGCGCACTCATTGTGCAAGGGTAAGATATCCACTCTGCATCTTGTGGCACTGGTGCATTCTCTATACATGTAGCAGCCTAATGCATGTGGTCATATTGGAACATAGAGGGCTCAGTATGTCCACCCAATATCCGGTTATCCGTTCTACCAATACATAGAGCCTGCAGGTATGGACAGGCCAAGATCTGTCCAATGTCAGTTAAACAGCAGTGCTATTACATTTACTACTATTATGAGATATCTACAAAACCAAGAATAAAATAGCATGCAGAGGCAATCTTAAATCCAATTACAGACACCATTCCTACTCTGCGAGCAACATCACACCATCTTCAATTGTACTTGCATTGACTAATCCTGTGTTCTCAATGCTGTTGATGATGGTGTTATTTGTGATGTCATTGCTGTTGCTATTGCTGCAGGGGACAGGCTGGCTGCTGCTGGCGATAGCAGACCCACCAATAGGCAGAACAGCTGAGACTTGCATTCTATCTTCAGTAGCAGCAACAGAGCTGATGAGACAATCAAAAGAATTGTCGGGCTGCTCTATCAGCTCCTCCTGGATGTAATCAAAGAAGTCCTCAACACTGATACCCTGATCATTGTGTGGTTGCGCCAATACTGAATCTGTACCAGTTGAGTGGATTGTTTCCCAAATTATGCTACAGATATTATCGATTATTCTGGTTTGAACCACTGACAAGGAAGAACGAAAATCTGTGTCAGGACTACGACATTTATTTGTGCATGCATTGTTCACTGTGTGATTAATGTTCCTTATATTACACTTCGATTGTACTCCACCTCTTGAATCAATCTCTGGTGGGACCCTAAACTCACCTGTTTTCCAGGCTGACAGACTATGGTGAACTGCAATCTAGGTGGAGGCAATGAATGTTGGGTGGATTATATCAATCAATAATCCATCTTTGATTCCCATCTGTTCTATTCCATAGAACAATCTTTGTCTTGCATCTTGAAAAATAAAAGGGTTATGCTATGGCAGTAAACCATAGTTGTGCTCTTAGTCACCTTTATGTGCAAAAATGCCAGTGACTATATCACAACAGCTGTCTAAGGATGAGTGCCAATGGAGCATCAACCGGTGTTCTGGGGGCTCAGTAAGGTTCATAGCAACGAACTGAAAGACATTGTTCCTAAATTGAGTTATTAATGGTGAGTCTTCTTAAAATGTCTTTGTACACAACTTCACAATTATGCCTGCACTGTTTCACAAGTCGGACATTTTCTTGCTTGTAGCTCCAGAGTCGATATTTAAGAACCAGCTTTCAACTTGACTAAAACTTAACTTTCAACAGTCTCTCACGTCAAATTCCACAGCTATCAATTTTATCCTCAGATGTTTGATTCAAAATCTGTAAATACCTCGTTGCTAGAAGTTATGATTTCTTCCAAATATGAACATGTCTTCTTTCATACTTTAAGTGACCATACTTCACAAATTATATTTAATACTTGGTGGGCTTCTGTGAATGTGTGATCGCAGCATCCTTTGGCTTGGAGTAATTCTAGACACGTGCCTTCATGGCAATTCTATTTGCACTGTGGCGTAGAGAAGACTGGCAGCCCTGGCATCATATGTAGTGGTTGTCATCAAGTGATTTGCCATCCATCAGAATATGCAACCAGCTCGATGGTGAATCAGTGGCTGCCAAAAGCCCACATCACAAAGGTAAATGAATTAACAGAGTTGGAAGTTTCCGAATTGACTAATTCAACAGTTGCTGAAACAGCTTTGCCCATACTGGAGAGGCAAGGCAGTCAAGGAATTACAATTGTAAGTTTGCCAAGAAGATTCATATTTGACATTTACATTTGATCTATATTGACTGAAATGACAGACAAAACACTCCAAACCGGCATTGAAGGACATTCAAACTACAGAATTTCTCCAAGACTTCAGGAATCTCAACCTCATATCACAATTTCTTTCAACTAATACTCAAAGGAACACAATATCCAACCTAGAGCTATATCGGTCATACAATACATTAAGAAAGAAGCTGTTCCTACCGTCCACCAGCTCTCTGAACAACATTTGCTGAAGGGAGTACAAACTAAGAGTGGATTCAATTAAGAAGCAAATGCCTTCAAGGAAGAATATCACATTACCTGTAAATGGGTGGACATCGACGAACAATTTAGCTATAATGTCATTCATTGCTTAGTATATAAATTGTCATGGGGCATTGCAAAAATTGCAACTCACATTCATTGAGATTGATAACCTATTCTTTTCCTCTTGAAATAGCGAACTAATAATGATGGGTCCAGAGTCAACATAGTGGACCAAGGCGAGGATGACATTGAACGGGAGTTCTAGATCGATTTGGGCTTCTTGACGGCCGTTTAGATGGAATTATCACTGATCACGCTTTGTTGACTTACTCAATGACTTGCGAATTACAATCAACTCTTCATGCCACTGGAATTCAGTGGCCTGCATTGAGAAACCCCATTCCATGCATGCCACATGTTATACAGCATGCTTTTGGTGCATTCATAAGCAGACACAGTGTACTATGCGGCAAGAAGTCTTGGGAAGCCTATGTATGTGATCAGCAATATAGTGGGGATGAAATCATACACATTGGGCAGAGACAAACCCTTCAAAAAGAGGGCAATGCTGGAATCAACAACTTCTCGGCTATGAGACCAGGTTTAGCACAGATAATTGGGAAAGTAGATATTTCAAGTATTTTTCCAAGTCCTGAACCTGACCTGGATAGACCAGAGAATGGTTGCCATAATGGGTATGTTGACACCTGGTCATCGAAAAGAGTTCATTCACTGTCACACAGCCAAAGTGTGCATTGTAGTACTCCCTCTTATAGATGTGAAGATACAGGGGAATTTGAATCTGGAGTTGCGTGAGTGAGGCAACCCATCACGAGAATTCACCCCTGCATGGCTCCAGAATCCACAATGCAGTGATTTCCAGCCACTCTTCACAACACAGGAGGAACTAACCAATGTCAAGCATATTATGGATGACTGGAGGCCATTCCGTTAGTGGACCCGGTAGATGTCGAAACGGCATATGGTAACTCTGTATCAGATTATCGCTATCAACAATGACCTGTTCAATGATATGGATGGCGTTAGGGGAGCTTTAGCTAAGGAGAAGATTCAATGGGCAGAAGACTGATACTTCACTGTGAAGTTTGCACTCCAGAAGCTGTCCAAAGATTATACTGATTTTACTCAAATGCCAGGTATGCATCTAACTTTAGCATATATTTATGATCCAATTCAGAAGTTGCGATCGTTTGGGACGTGAGGCAACATGATGGATATTAATCCTGACGGCGAGACTTACGCTATTGCCCAATACCACAACTCATGTTGGAAGTATGTTGAGAATCAAAAATGTGCCATACATGGAAGTTTGCCTTTGATTAAACCCAAAAGCATACCCAGCAACAATCTCTTCTCCTCCACAATGTCTTTGACATTTGGTCAATCTTCTTATGATCCATATGTTGTGTCCAGCAATGATGAGGAATACTCAGTGATAAATAATATAACTGAAATGATGCCCCGAAGAAGCAATCGCATTGAATACTTATGGCCAACTGCAAGGCTCTCTTTGAACTCACTGTCTGAATTTCCACAGATCTGGGGGCAATTGAATCAGAATCTAAATGATTACCACCCTGATCGTATGGAGAATAGCAGAACATTGTGGAAACAGGATATCAGTGACTGTTGGCATCAACAACAGAAAATGCACTCAAAGTACACCGACCTCTCAAATGTGGCACTCAACTGACTATCTATCATACCATATTGTATACGAATGGGAGCCACTGCATGTCATGGGCGAGTTGTGATTAGCTGGGGGCAGTCAATAACCGCTGGCAAGACTCTTCGCAAATCTTGCATTGGAAGGTTGTTTGCTTATGCCAATAACAGGATGTTGGCAGGTGACGACCCCGCATCGGTTACACCAAATACAAAAAATGACATTGAAATCAAGAGACACTGAATGGCCAAGGTCCATGACTTTTTGGAGATGTGCCATGGCAGCCAAAACCTACCTACTACACGGAGGAAATCGCACAAGCATAAAAGGCACATGTCACGCATAGGATACATCTGAAACACTGAAGAGATTATCAGCACATCCTGGTTGAACTTTCAACATGGTGGTGTGGATGCATGTAAATTGTCAGAATGATCGCCTTTTCCACCAGCTGTGTCTTCAAACCAGCTCCCTGGAGAACGAAATCAATTAAGAAATGTCCACCCAATCACAAGCATCGACCACCATCTCGTTGACAGTGATGACAATAGTAAACCTTGAAGCCTTTCGGCTACCAAAGATTGGACGGACTGCAATTGTGACTTCGATAATTGAAATGACACAAAGACGACTGGGAGGCTGACATTACATCCAAGACAGAGCAAGACAATGGCATTGAAGGTCTGGAAATACCAGAGGAGTGGAATATGCATGCTGCACAGCATGATATGGGACAGGATCACTGATCGCACTACAATCCCGATGGAAGTACGTACCCACCCAACCCATTCCAACGTATGGTCGCAGTTGGCCACGATTCAAGAATGTTCATGTAGATTAGAGGACATACACCGCAGGATGAAACAGCGATACAGTGATTGAACAGCGATATGCAAAATGACCGGTGGTATTAATGCTGGGTGTGGAGTATGCCGCCACTGGGATGTCTCTAATATCTCTGACACAGTGCGTCCACTCTGCTTGAGCCATTCTGCGCAGATGGAATTTTGTGTTACTGATGTCGTTGGGCAGTTCTGAAAGTCGAAGAAAAAGGCTATGCAGAAGTTGATGATGGTCAATACAATGGAAACTTGAAGGAATTAGAGGAACAAGCAAAAGTGGGACAGAATCCATCACTGTATTTTCACCAGTTTCTTTGTGTTGTTTGATACAAAATTTCCAGTAGAAAAGAATATGCAAGAATATTGAGCAGTCAAATGTGACTATTAGTTATTACTCAGAAGTATATTGGACAAAATAAATTGTTGTGCAAAATGTATCAATTTTAATACAATTCAAGTAACCTGTACAAGAACATTACTGCACTCAGCTTTGCCAAAGGCCCAAGTCTTAATTTTTCAGAACAGCAAGCAATATGGTCAAATAACGGTTAATGCAAATATCGATGGCAGCAGATATTGAATGTACAATACATGGATATAACCATCAATGGAGTATCGATGATTTTCAGTCTTGTTAGTAATGTAATTGAAATGTAATTTCATCGCTGCTGTGCACAACAGATGTATTGGCATCCTGGATACCCAACAGAGAGAGCACCACGGTCAGTGCCCCATTTGGAATATCATCGTCAACAGAGCATCAACGATTTCTGGCTTTGCATCGTGGGCAACCTAAGTCGCAATTGGTTGCAAACATCAATAAATGAGGTTTTGCCTGCTTTCAGAGACAGAAACAATAGCGACACACATCCTGCCTCATCCCAAAAATGAGTGTCCAAGAAGTGTCAATCACTTTTGGCCTTGCATCCTGGGTGATCTCACTGGTAATTGGTTGCAAACATCCATAAATGTGGTATTGGCCACCTTTAACGGCAAAAACACTCGTGACACGCTCCCTGCCCCATCCTGAAAATGAGCATCAATGGAGTAACAACAATTTTTGGTCTTGCATTTTGTATAATCTATGGGTCATCTTGTAGCAATGATACATATACGATGTAATGGCAGCCACTTCAGCCAAAACACTGAATTATACATGTTTTACCGCAACATGAAACTGAGCATCAATGGAGCATCAACATTGTTTGGTCTTGAATATTGGGTAATCAAGCCATTGCACGGATAATTCAGCTCATAACAATACTATTGACTGCGTATATAGGCAATAATACAATATACGAAATGACAAGCACGGATTGCAAAATAATCGAAATCGCAAACTTCAAGACTGGCAAGAAGACATTATTGGATTCTGAATTAGCGATTTTGATATTATACTATTACCAAACATCAAAACCACCAGCATTATGTGAATTTACAGATGGACCCACAGGACAACCAGTTGACAACCCATCTAATTTAGCAGGGTTGGGAGATATCTATTGAACCATACAAGAATTGACAGTTCGGGTCGATTGACTATGCAGTCTGACATGTTCGCATTGTTTTAGTTTTGACCCTGACCCAGACTCAATGTGACGGTGCTGAACAGTGATTAATACAATCTGGCAGTCATAGCTCTGATTCCTACTAGCGTCTTGAATTTCTTCTGTAATGTTTCCATCTTTATCCCTCATCTTTCTTTCTAGTCTACAATACCAGCATCACTTCAGAATAAAAGGTTAAGCTACCACATTGCATCACTCCCGGCCATGGCCACAATGCAATACCAACTCCATTATCCACCGGAGACTAGTTATCTTCTTGCATGCCCAAGAATCGAAGTTAATGTTTGATTTTAGCTACTACTCCTGATTTTCTCCCATTCATATTGATTTCCATTGGCCAGCTCACCATCTACTCAAACATACAGTCAATTCCATACATTCACTATGCGGCCTCTTAACCTATACTTTAAGATTGCACCCATAATGCTTCTAATCTAATAGACTACCTCCAGGTAAACCCACGCAATGTACTGCTCTGATTTCACTCAATCATAGGCCCCAGAGCATATCTTCAACTTGCTGGCTCCGGGAGTTACAGTGCATCTCCATACTAACTCTGTTCAAGCATCCATATAACCATCCAAACTTAGTTAATCCCCTTCTCCAATTGCATCTCTGCCCACATTTTATTAATTCTTCTACGTTCATCTGCAAACTCACTCACAGACTACCCTCAACTATTTCTGTACAGTCCTCTGAATCACCACCAGCTAGTTTACCTCCAATCTTCGTCAAGCATTGCCTCTGAATGCCTCCCCAAACAAACTCAATCTCAGATTCCAGGTACAGCTGCATGCTTTCTTGATCACGACAAACAAATGAATCATAGAGTGAAATACCTCATTGTGGGCAGGCAGGCTTATAATTGCACTGAAGCACGATCTGCAGCTAGTCCAGAAGACTATGTGTGCATTGATAGATACCTAAATACATATTGACATAATCCAGAATTCATACAGAATACGTATATTTACATCATTAGATGATCTCCAGATTAACCAATAGCATTTCCAATGAAAATGTCGTTGTTTCCAGTTTCCTCTACGGTGATTGATCATGCTTTCCTACTGGTAGCCGCAATTCAAGGGTCCACCCAAGGTTGTTGCCACTTCTCCTGGGTCCTCACAAAAGTGTCACACACACTTCCAGATGCACCTAAAGGCCTGTGTATCAATCAAGTCAACTCTGAGGTTTGACCATACTGCACATCTGGTCCAACAACTCCCCCACACATCCAGAGACTCACAGTGAGAAACAGTCATTTTGCTGATGCAACTCCCTTTCCACTCTAATATCTACACCTGATATTGCCTTATTCACCATAACGAATAACACATGATGAGCATGTTGTCTAGATTAATCAATGACATCATAGTCGCAGTCAGCTAGAATTGGTATTCTGATGCATCTTAAGTGACTTCCAACCCTCCTACAAACCATAACTCTACCCTAGCCACTATTCTCACCACCACTGCCCTCACCGCCACCACCACTGCAGTCCCACCCACACCCTGCACCACTATAACCACCAGCTCCACCATTAAACTCCATACCTCCTTCTTGTATATATTTGCAACTGCCGGTCATTTAATTTCTGTATCCCTTTGTTGGAATCAGTGACAGATCTCAGTGTGAACTTCATCCATTTTTGGCCTGTCTAATCATTTCGACAGTCTACACAGAGTACTGCTTTTGCCCATAACCCTCAAGGCCAAGCCACCTGCATATACATTATCTATTGCCACTTTGTTAATATTACCAATGCTGCCCGCAGTTGCATTGCATGGCCACCAATCCTGACTGAACAAAGTCCGATCTGGAAGATATTGAAATACAAATTGGATAGTGCATTCTGACATGCCTTTCATAGTGCAAGCAATATCACAGAGTGGTCTTGAGTGCAACAAAACTCCCAGCAGTGGAAGACATAATCAATGAGAAAGATGGAAATCCTCTAGCAACACTATCATCAACTTGACAAAAATCTACTTGATTCCAAGTCAACTAAGAAGTGGCAGCAGACAAACCATAGTGGCCAGCCAACCATTCAGATAATTCAAGTTCGCAATAGATGCCTCAATTACTTATACATTCACCATCCAATCATGTTGATTTAGAATTTGTAGACTGACATCTTGTATACTTCTGAAGCGTTTCTGGATACTTATAAGTTATATGATCTTAGTGATTATCAACTAGAAGTTGGAATCAGCAACAAAGCTATGTGGTTAAAATTATACTAGAGATTTAAAACAACTCTCAGACATTACCCAGATATCTATAACTACAATCATGTTTATTAAATTCATACCATCTAACCATCAGTACCACCATCCAACTATTTATCACTTCCACCACCAGCATTCTTTGAAAAGAGCAAAATGAATGCACTACAAATACCAGAAACCATGTAAATGGGAAAGGAAACAGAAACTTACAAGAGTAATTTTAAAGAGCTGTTGATGAATGTAACTAAGGACTAACCTAAAGATGGGGCCAGTGCTACCACCCCAGTTGACAATACCACTGCCAAAAAGGCATCCACCACCATGGTAAAGAGGTAACATCTACCCCAATTACAGAAGCCATGGCCAAAATAGAGAAACTGGGATGCAATAACCCATCAAAATGCTGATTAACATAACCCTTGAGATAGCCACAGATTCAAATGAGAAGGCAACCCAAATGCCCTAAATGTGTGCTGCTCCTCACTGTGGAAGTAGCATATTGAACTTTGGCACAATACATAATGCACAGTGCATTAGCTGCTTACTAAATTGGAACATCCATGAGCTGAGCCACAACAGAATATTGTGTAATTACGCATTGTTGTTAGCACACCATTGGAGAATGATGGGCAATGAAGATGTAAATTACTTGAAAGTAGCAGTAAAGAAATCATGTGAGTTGTTCATAGAGACTCAGGTACCAGATCTGGTAGCTGTATACCCAGTGTACAAGGCAATTGTTTAAATCAATACTTGGCTTGGCCACATTATAATGTTTACCTGTGACAATGGGAGAATAAAACAGGTGGAGACAGTAGTACGAAATAGCAATAGCAAACAATCAAAATTCAATATTTGTTATACCTTTGGGCTTAGGTTTTTCCTATATGTAAATAATGTTCATTCAGGAGTATATTTTGTGATATGGTTAATGTTATTCATATCTGTTGTTGAGTTTGAGAATAAGGTTATATTGAATGTGAAATAAGAGAGGAATTCTCCACACAAAGAGCATGAGAGATATTGAGGTGTGATGACCCATTACCAATAACTATTTCTTACACTGATTGGGGCAGAGTGTGTATACAGTTACACCAAGACAATTAATCTGCAAATGCGCAAATTCACTATAGGCTGCACTACACACATATTCATATCTGCACAGCTCATCGCAACCTTGCTGTGGACCCTTGCCCTCTATGTAGTATATAGTCATCTATCTTCAATTCATGGACACATACACATGGACCAATTGAAATGTATACTGCAGGCGGCCAGAGATAGACCACTTCCTGTCATTACTGCCACTCTGTTATACTGGTACTGAGTCCACTTGAAAGACTACTAGAGCTTAACAGTCTGATTAAGAGCTTACTGCAAAGCCTGCTTGATAGCCTGCTTGATAGCATGCTTGGAAGCCTGCATTATAGTGTACTTGACAGGGCTGTACATCAGCAAGAGTGGAGTTATTGATGGGAACCTTTTTGCCAATCGAAACCTTAAGTGTGTGGAAAGTTTGGCTAATGGAAGGTTCAATAGGTGTGGAAGGTTTGATGCTAATATTGACGTAGCCAACCTGATTGTCTAAGTTCTTCTGGTACAATTATCACCATTGCCAATACCATTTCCATTGCCATTGACATTGCCATCACAATCATCATCATCAGCTCAGGATTGAATCTGAATACATATGCCCACAAGTAGTGGGAAGTGGGCAGTAGATTCCGTGGGAAAATCTCAGTCCAAGACTTGATTTCCCCAAGATTGAATTATGTACTATTCCTGCAAAATTGTGTGCCACAATTGTTAACACCGTGACCATAACTGATGGTCAGATTCCCCCCTGGTAGCTGTGTGGAAAATATGATGTAGTTTACGATATTAGTTGATGTCACTATGTCGGCCAATATACACCACCTACAACCAGCCACATGCGGCACACAATACTTCACCCACTGCCTGCCATACACTGCTCCCCATGGACCACCAGGCTCTTCTCCCCTGGCGACTTAATGTTTGCATCTGACCAAGTCTCTGGATCGAGCATGCAGAGGCATATATAGGAGCATGTAGTCCAGTGAGATTCCAAGTATACCATTGAGTGCAATTGGGAGCATACTTAAGAATGTGCTCAGAAGAGTATTCGAGAGTGACTGGGAGGTGCTCTTGGGAGTGTCTTGAGTGCTTACTTGGGAGCATTCAGTCCAGCAGGCTGGGGGTGGGTCACCGAGTTCAATTGGTAGAGTTTTGGAAAGCATGCCTAGGGGTGTACTTGAGAAAATTACTTGGTGGTGTACATGGGAGTGAACCTATCATATAATTAGAAGCATCTTGTGAGCTTACTTGTGAGCATATTGTCAAGTATGCAGGGAGTGTACTATAGAGTGGAATTAGAAGTGAATTTGAGAGTGTACTGAGGAGTATGCATGAGAGTATCTTGAAAGTTTACTGGGTAGAATTCTGTCAAACATGCTGGGAGTGGGAATTCAAGTGAAATTGCATCTGCAAAATATAAATTGCTCTGGAAGCTACAAGCAAACCTCCCAGATACTCCAGTCGCCCTCACCAGTACTTCTAAGTACTTACAGATGTTCCAATGCCCCCCTGTGTTACGGGGGTGTAAACCCTAAGTAACTTATCCTAGTATCCGCCGATACTAAGTACTCAGGTCCACGGCCGTGGATTCTATTCCTTGCTCGAACTATCTTCTTCTATATTAGATTCATAATTACTTCGATCGAGCTTCAAAGGTTCCTGTCATTGATAACTCTTGGCCTTAGGATATCAGGCAGTTCCTTTTTCCAGTTTAATGGGTCGGAGGCAATCCTTAACCCTATGTATTCCTTTCCTATTGGGAGGCCAAGAGCAACGTAAACACTCGCCTGCTGCTTTCCTTCTGTAAATTTTGTCCGGTTCTATTCCCTCAGTTCTGGAATCGTCCCTTCCTTTACCGCTTTCCTTTAGTGCTTTCTTTGTAGACTTCCGAGGATTAATACGACCACTCTTAGTTCTTCCGGTGGACTTAAGATTGGCAATATCTCGTAACCGTCTCTAGTGTCGTTAGAATTCTTCGCTCTGCTTCAGTATTGTATGTTGTTGATCTTCCTCAGATTCTGGCGCTTCGTCCCTCGACGAAATCATTACTCTGTGTCCTATCTTCTGCTTCTCGGAACGGGATTGTAGATTATCGATATTCGTGATTAGTCCAGGTTGTCATCCGATAATCGAAGATATCCACCAAATACTCTGCGCCCAGAAGATACACTGATTCTCTCTTGCGAAGGAGATAATCTTCTCAAGCGTGTATACGATAACGTCCTTATCATTCTCGAAGGATATGGTCATGAATGCATTCGGGGCGCAGGGTGCGGGGCTGCCGCTACACAAAGCTAATCGTTTCTCAGTACATATCTAATAGGTATAGGTATCATAAAAACGCAATAATAAATAAGGATATTTCTCCGCTGGTAGGTATCGTTTTCTCTCTCTCCTCTCCCCCTTCTTGTTCATTGCCGGAACAATGTGATCTTTTTATAGTCTCTTGGAACCCACTCCAGACTCTGATTTGATCCCTTAATGATAGCCATGTATCTAAGGGTCTTACGTTCCGCGACCACCCCAGACTGCCAATGGCCACGTGTTTCGTTGGTTATCGTGTTCATGCATGATATCATATCGGTTCCTAAATCAGACCATAACTTCAACTTGGACTAGTAGCAATCATTTTTCTTATCGGTAGTTGGAACGCGCACACCCAGATGACACGCCTATTAGACAATTAATATACTATGATATTAATCGCTCATAGTCTTAAGTCGGTTACTATATCCGCTGCTATGCCAACGTAGATCTTATGCGAGTAATCAAAGCTTTTTGATTAACCTTGCAGCACCAGCTCACTCAAGTCAATGAATGATGTCCGCTTCTGGCTAAAGCCAACGCCATAGTCCCTCAGTGGTGTAAATGCTTAGGTTGACCTCATAATCAGGATGTGCCCCGCATCCAAGAGGCTTGGAAACTGGAGAGCCCTTTACTAGCACTTCACTGCCGTGCACTTACGTGCAACCGCATAGTATCTAAGAATGAATCTGGTTGAAAACAATGCGCTCGGCAGGAACTAGTCATCTCGATCTGGCGGCATTGTTGCGTCCTCAAATCAGCTGCCGCGGCACTTTTGCTTTCAATGATTCTGCTGAGCCATGCAAGCCATGCTTATCCGATCGAGACGTGATTAGTATGCCCCCGCTAAAGGACATACCGCATGGTACAAATACCATTACACTGCTAGGAGAGAACCCCTAACACCCTGGAGCATTGGAAGGTGCTCCCAGACTCTGCAAGAGTATTCCCAGGTGATCTGGAAAGCACCCGCAGTTATGAAGGTCCATTCAGATTGATACAAGATTAACTGTCAGCATAGTCAAATGTTGGAGCTGCAGAGACCTTGGCACAGGTCAGCGGGTGACTTCAAGAGCAGCTGAGATCTCTGCGCAAGCTCTGTGGGAGATCAGATGCCACATTCCCACAGCAGTGGCTCTTAGGGTTCCACAACAACATAGGATTTCGTTTACCATATTCGTCTTTGTTACAGCGACAACATTCGCTACCTCATAACATTGCATGCATTATCGAAGTCCCTCCATATATATACATATGGAGATATGGACATAGACTCAGCGACTGGGAGTATATATTTGGGAGTCTCCGGGGTAGATAGACATCATAGCATCATATAAAATACACACTCTATCTTGTCCAGCGCTTGATTTTATGCACTTCAATCGTGCTTGTATTGATCCACGCAATGTTTGTCGTTGCTCATGCACTCTTGCTGAGCTGCCATACATCGATGGAATTTGTGTGATTCCTAAAACACACATGCAGAGTATTCATCGATCCACACAATTTGTGCGGCTCAGTATGGCCGGGTATCACTGCAACAGCTCTCACCCTCTTCTTATGCTCCTCAAGCAAGAACAGCTCTTTCTCAAGAAATCAGTTTGGACACCAAGAAATGTGTGGCAGAATGATGATAACGTGCTGTCTGCCTTCCAGCTCCACTGGTTCACAACAGCATGATCCAGTCAATGTAGGAATGCACTTCATTCTGTTAATTGAGCAAGTTCAGAGATGCACTTGGAGGCCATAACCATGCAAGTGTGGAGATACACTGGGATCCTGTAATTGAGGGGGATTGGGGATACACTTGAAGGCTATGATTGAGCAAGTTTGGGGATGCACATGGAGGCCATGATCAAGCAAGTTTGGAGATGCACACAGAGACCATGATCAAGTGGGATAAGAGGAGTACTTGAAGGTGCTCAATCTGGAGGTGGTAGTTTGGGAGGGAGGCGCAAAGAGAGCTGGGACACTGTTCATTGGTTAACTCGCAATTGTGGGAATGTAGAAAATTGAGGCCAATATGGTTAACTGAGAGATGAGAGACTGGCTGGGAGCAGGAGACAGTCAATGTTGAGATAATGCAGTACACAGTGTTTGCAGTACTTAGTGCATGCTGTACTCGGTGTGTGCTGTACTTTGTGTTTTCTCTTAATCATGGCATTGAGTGATCGAGAGGGATGACTTAACTTTGTGTTCTTAGATGACGGTAGAGTTGAGGATGAGAAAGAGAGTGATGAGAGGAGACGGGACAAACCATCATAATAAACGGGCACTAAACACAATTATGTACGCAGGTCAATTTACGATCCGTTACACGGCAGGTAGAAGTCCCGATTCCACATCTCATAACATCGATACGAGGTCTTCCAAACTGAATCAGTCAACTCAGACACCTGATTTCTCATAAATGCTCATATCATTCACATTGTTCTCATCTCCATCCCCCACGTCACACTTTCTTGTGAAGAACTCTGCCATCATCGCAAAACACAAAGTTGAGTTATTGCTCTATATCTCCCCATGTCATGATCATGAGTTGACACCGAGTACAGCATACACCAAGTATGGCATCCATCCATGATACTTTGTCTTCCCTTTATTCACATGGTCAAGAGTTGACCTCTGAATCCAGCTTCAGCTTCCCCCATGGCTCCCTACCCAATCAACCGCCATCAGCCCACTCTCCTTGAGTGCATGGAGATATAGTGACATCGTCACGTTCGCACAGTTGCGAGTTAGCTCACTCATGAATGGAGTCCCAGCACCCGGCACACCATCCTTTGACCACCTCCAAGTACTCATCAAATCTTGGTTGATTACAGCCTCCAAGTGTATCTCCAAACTTCTTCCATCACAGCTTGCACTTGGATCACTATACTAGCTCAATCAACGCCTCCAAGTATATCATTCGCACTCTCTTGATTACGGCCTGCAAGTTCACACGATCATGGACTCCAAGTGCATCTCCACACTCACTCAATTACGGCATTCTACTGTATATCTCCAAACTTGCATCATTACAGCCTCCAAGTGTATCTCCAAACTTGAATGCAATGATTCCACCAGTCCGAATGGTCCCAGTCTAGGGTCAGGCTCAGTCCAGACTGCCTGTCTTGAACTGGCCAGGCTTGGTCTGGACTAGTCAATACACACTTACAATTTCAACATGGTTTCATAGTCAAGTATCACTGAAAATCTGACTCATTCTCACATCTGATAACAACTCACCTCTGAATACCCACTTTGGGCGAAATTATGGCAGTTCTGTCTGTATATTCGGTACCATCAAGATATATTTCTCCTATTAAAAGACTGATACAGTGAGAAATCTTCTCTAATCCTGGACACAGCGCTGGACTGGTCTAGTCCAAGCCCATACCAGTCCAGCTGAACTTTGGACTGGTCTGATCCTGGTGTAAAAACCTCTTGGACAGGACTGGACTAAACCCGGACTGGTGGAATTATTGCTGGATTGATTGCGGTCTACACGTTTGAACAATCATGGCCTCCAACTCCATCTCCGCACTCGCTTGATCACGGTCTCAAAATGTATCTGTAAGTTCACTTGACTGTCATTTACAGGCGCACCTAGAATTGCTCTCACGCAGCACCTGCAGCCATTCCAGATACACGGTGTGTAGTTGGGTAGCTGTATAGATACATAGATGAGAATACAAACTGAATACATGAGTTTTAAAATTGTTGAACCATAAGTAGTAGCTATAATTCCTAGGTACCCCAGCAGCGTTCCCAAAGAAGATATTGTTTCTCCCAGACTGCTCGACAGTGATTCAAGATGCTTCCAGACTTGTCCCTAGGGCTCCCAGGTTTGTCCTCCACATGCCCAGACTTGTCATTGCCGCTCCCAGGCTGGTTGTCAGTGCTCCCAGTCTTGTTGTCAGCGCTCCCGGGCATGTTGTCGGCACTTCCGCGCCAAATGCGAAGGCTTTCAGGTGCACCCACCCATATTGTCAGCACACCCAGGGTTGTTGGCGGCACTCCCAAAGTTCTCTCCGGCACTCTGAGGTGTTTCCAAACTTGTCATAATCCCTTACATGGTACTTCTGTTCCAGTCATCACAGATCCCAGTTACTCAGAATGCCGGCTGGAGTGCCCACCGAGTGTCTGATACTCATCTGAAATTGACGAATCACAGGTTAGACCACACATTCTCTCACACACTCCAGCAGGCTTCCAGCGACTGAAATATATTTTGCTGCTGTGGGAGCGTCCTAGACAGCATGCCCTGGAGTGTACTTGAGACCTTGTCCTGTGAAGCATCTTGAGATGTAACTTGAAATGGTAAGTCAATCAGGTGTGGAGTGTGCCATCAAGAGAAATGCAAAGCATATACTCAACCTGGCTGCCAGTGTGCAATCTTGTGCTTTCAGAAGTATCCTTCACATCATACTTGGGAGGATGTACTAATGTGCATCAGGCAATTTGCTTTGATGTTTGTTGTATGCAGCATGATGTGTAGTATCCAGCCCACTAAATAGCATGTGTATCATAGTAAACTGGTTAATCCATATGTTTATAAGACCTTATAGTGTCACACCTCAAATATGCTATGAAATACTATCCCATATGCAGCTTCTCAATAAGGTAAGTGTCATGGACGATCATATAATCCTGGTGTTGTGGAAGAAAAATCAAGTGTAGCATATGTAGCTGACTGCCCCAAAGGGAGATTGGTAGTCTCTCTTGACATATGATGATATACAGTCTATTTGTCCTAGATTTTTTCCTCTACAAGTATGTCAAGTTTTTGTAAATCTACACAATGGTTGCTATTACTTACTGTCCAGTATTCTATCAAATCCTAGCACCAGCTGCCTTTACTCCTCAAAACTGAACAATTCATTTCTCATGGATTCCCTGGGGATACTCTGTCTATACCAGCTGAGTAATATCACCACACTCTCTGCTTTCTAGATTTACATTTTCAAGGTAATGTGATGTATGTTTGGAACTGATTCTTATTTATGGCAACAAGGATGTAACTGACATTTTGTTGAACCTACCAGATATTATCATACTTCTGGTAGCAACTTTCAATAAACTACACTAAGTATGAATTGTGGAGCTCATAATCTGTGATATAATGCCAAAGAAGCATTAACTCTCTAGGTAAAGTACTAATATTCAAGGTATTACCACCAATCTTGATTGGAATTCCATAACACTCTCCATTTTGCTGTGGATATGTTTATCAGAATATTGATAATACCAATTCAAGCAAACCAATCATCTGAAGGCAATACCAGTATTCATCGTAATATTTCAGAAATACACCTACCTGATCTGAAAATGTGGAACATATATCTGATATAAACATATAGCAACAACCTTCTCCATTGTCCCCAAACCCACTCCATGACCAAAGTATGCGGTAATGGCACAAGGTGATGCTGTAGTTAAAAATTCAAAATTGATGCTTATCGATTCCAGTACTCGTGAAATACTAATATCTGCAGAGAAACATGCAAAGATGTTTAATGATGGATGATTTTTGTACTGCAGCAAATGTAACTACTAAGTGGTAGATTAGAAGATAGGGAAAGCAGTACAGACAATGAAGATTGCAGCTGCAGAAGTAATGACTGGAGAGATAGGTGAGTTTTCAGGAAACTTAGGACAAGATTATATCCATCAATACAGGATAGTGTAAGGGCACGTATGCCAGCGTTCGGCCTCGTAGGCATACGGATGGTAATTATAGGAATACGGTTGCCAATGTGGATGCGAGTGATATTAGCTGTAGATGTATAGTAAGATTATCGCTAGAGATCTAAGGCTCGTGGCGAGCCGAATATATAGATTAGCCGTTACCCGGCCTTGGGTTACATGCCGCCGTTACATTATCCCCCTCTTTAGGCGCAGACCTCCTGGGCTGCATAAACCGTACAAGAGAAAGGGAAAGGAAAGAAAGCTTTAAACAATCATGCCGCGTACGTAATCATACGAACCCATAAGTCCCACAACCGATCACTACCGCTCAGGGTGACCTTTCGGCGGATTCGGCGCACGGGGAAACTCCACCTCCACTTGGCTGTGATCCGGAGGTGGTAAAAACCCGAGCCGACGCCATTTGTATTGGGCCGAAATCCAAAGAAGTAAAGAAGTATGGAGAAGAGTAGAGAAGAGAAGAAACAAAAGAAAGGAACGCCCAATTGATTACTTTCCTCCGTTCCCGAGTTCCGAAACTCTATTGACCCATTTCCTCCGCTCCCGAGTCTCGGACCTCAATTCCTCCTTATCTTGACTCCCGAACTCATCCAGCATCCGGCCTGCTATGTAGTACCGCGCCCATAGTTCATATTTCGGCATGGTTCTTGGTCGGAATGATCACGGTGGTAGAGCGTCCGCTAATGACTTGGCATCGATGGAAGCTTCCGCTGCCGGCATCGTTCGTTGCCATCGGTAATCATCAATCGTATACGTCAATTGCATCGTGTGTAGTCGCGTCTCATTCGTCGACATCTAATACGTAAGCTTCTCTAAAATGGTTATACTTAACAAGTTCGAGCGGGTCTGCGCTCTCTTGATCCTACGTGCAGTGCTTCACTGCATGCTCTGTGGAATATCTCTTGTAGCCAGTAGTCATCGGTAATTATCATTGACTCGGTAATCGTCTTTCGAAGTCCGCCTCAGTGACCATCCGGTCGACTTCATGGTTGCGCTCTCGATAGGCGACTTCAGTAGAATCTTGGTTGACTCAGTAGACTTTTCGGTGCGTGTCTCGGTAGACTGCCTTCAGGTTGGCTTTTGACTTGTTGATAGGACTTGACTGATCTGATACGGCTATCTCCCTTTTCTGAAAATTCGTTGCTCCGTCGACGACTTCATCATCATATGGATTGTCGATTGCCATCGTGGCTAGGTTGCAGTGTAATTGTGATTCGGGATTGTAATCGTAATCTCTGTGATTTGACACGTAATTCGGTTCGGCTTTTGTTTTATATAGTTGAGTCTAGGCATAGACCATCGTCGGAATTGGCTGGGGTGATATCGGGAAAAGTCGATCATCACTTGGATCTCCTCTTGACTTGGGACATTGATGTGAGCTTCCGCTCCTGGCATCGTCATATCCGTCGGTTCTCATATGTGACTTGCTGGTGACCATTCGAGAGTGGTAGAATTGACGCCAATTGCATTGGGCATGGGCGGTATATCATTGATGCATATCTAACACGTGAGCTTCACAGTAGGTGGTCATACTCACCGTGATTAGAGCACGCTTTGCTCTCGGGGAATTCGCTTTGTGCATTGCATTTGCAAGGCTCAGCATCTCGTAATTCGGCATTCGGCAGGGTCTCGGTGCACCGTTTCTCGGTGAAAGTCATTCGGATGATAGCTTCGGTGCATTCTTAGTCGACTTCTCTGTGGCCATCTCGGTAGGCAGCTTTGATAGAATATTCGTTGGCTTCTCTGTAGTCATTTGGTAGGCCTTGGGTATGGTCGTTTGGTATTCAGTTCGGTATGCGGTTCGGCGATAGTTTGTTGATCCTTCGGTACACCATTCGGTAAGCATCTTCGTATGTAGCTTCGTACGGTAGGGCTCCCGGTAATCCTCTCGATCTCCATTTGACGTCCTTTGGCAGTGATATCCGTCGCTGTGAGGTCTCGGTGATCATCTCTTGGTTGTTTTCTCGGCTGTCTCTCAAGATGCCATTCGGTAGGTTATTCGGTACGCTCGGTGGTCATATTCAATCTCGTTCGGTGGTCCTATTCGGCATCTCGTTCGGGACTGTGTCGGTAGCCGTATTTGCACTCGTTCGGCATGGATCAGGCTCGTTTGACTTATCATCTCTTTCCAGTGCATTTGCAGGTATACTGGACATCTGTCGTATGCTAGGTGCACTTATTGTCTCTAATCGCGAGGTGCGCTCTCTGGCTCTCCACCGGGTGTGCTTGTTGATTCATCTGTAGGTGTGCTTGCCATCACTTGACTCTGTGCACTTATCGTAGTTCTCTGAGTCCACTAGTCGATTCGTCTCCAGGTGCACTTGCCGCTGCTAGTCTTCTCAATTGGTGAATGTATCTCACGGTGTGTCGTTCTGCACTGCCGTTACGGTAATTATTTGCGGTAGGGGTTGCGATTCCTGTACGGTCATCCCCCTCTTTTAAGGATCGTTGCTCGGCCGGCGACTAATCTCATTCTGCTTCGTAGGGAATATTGATTGGAAGGGCTTGATTCGGTGTTAATTCCGAAGTCGATTTGTAGTCGTCAATTGCCAACGTAGTTGTGTAGCTCGAGATCTCCGAGTCCGAGTCGGGATCTCATTCGGGATAGTATTCTCGGTAATATAACTTCGTAACAAATTCGGCATTGTATTCGGTATTGTAATCGGCATTGTAATCTCTTCCATACGGCTGCTTGATTTGGCATCTCGTAATGTTATTCGGGATTGTACTCGGTACGGCAAGGCCGCCGGTACGTATATCTGCATCTGTGCGTTCAATTGCTAGTCTCGTACATTGTCATCGAAAGTAAGTATATTAGATAGGGTAGAATTCCACATAACTTCGTATATATCGCCATCGTCAAATAGATTGATTGTCATCCGTCTCTGAGCATTAATGCATCTCTGGGATGGGCATATCGGTGCTCATAAGACCAATTCTCATAGTCCCAACGATAGCTCTTTCCTCGATAAAGTAGCCTTCTGCAGGACCGTCGTCTCTCATATCTGTCGGGGGTTATCCCATTCCGTGTTGGTTCCAATAACTGAAACTTTCACTTTGTGGGTTAATCGTCGCTCGGCCTCTATGGCCTGCTCGTGCCTGGGCTTCCAATTATAGTTCGTAAGTTCCCGGCCGTAAACTGCGCTTTACCGCTGTGAATTGTCATTTGTCCGTGGGGATTATCTCCAAACTGCAGACCCACACAGATTTGTACGGCTCTGAATCTGCTCCATCTGTGTTAGCCAAAAGAATGTAAGAAGGGATGGAAGCGGTGGAAGGGAAATCCAGGAGGCCTTGCCATTAACGGTTCGCTCACAAGGAGCCAAGCCCCGCCGTCCAGTCACTCCCTTCGTGTCTCGGCGAGCCGGTAGCAGTCATTCAGGATTCCCATGTGGACCCCCGTCTGCCGCAACTACCGCCGCTGCTCCTTGCTCGCTCATTCAGCCTGCGAGGGTTACCACTTCTGCTGGCTCACGATGCCGCATCCATAGGTCCCTATACTGCAGCTCCCAGCAAACTGGTGCAAACCCCAGACTGTTGGGTGAATGCCATGATAACTGCCTTCTAGCTAGCAGTCATCATGCGGTCCCCAAGTTGGTATCCCCGGGAGAGGTATGTCCTACGACGGTCCCGAAGCTTGATGATGCTTGTGGAGAAGAACTCCTCACCGCGATTGTCTCAGTAGCATATCTCGCGCTACAGACATGTTTCCGCTGCACGATAGCATCCGCATATCAACTTGCTCTTGGGCAGTCCATACTGGAGGCTGCGAGAGAAGTATATTGTTTATTTGATGGTAGGACCGGCACAGTGACCGATCGACCATTACCGGGTTTGGGTCCTAAACCGCGGCAGTTTGGTACCACATACATCGAGATGGGCACATCCAGCAGATCCATTCGGAATTCTAAGTCCCTTCCATATCACCATAAGGACTGGTAATGTATGCCGGTTAATAATAGTAATTTTGCTGGTACAGATATATATTGACTGAGTACCGTGGAATGGGTCCCAGCATTAATGAAAACTCGTATTATCCATATCTCCTCGATTGATTGGATTCTCCAATTGGTCTCCCGAAAGTGGTACCTCTGGGGGTGGTAGTCTCGAATCATAATGTCGTCTCCCGTAGCAAATATAGACAATCTTGGATGCCTTTCTTGACTCGCTCGCAATCATAGTTGTGGTGATGCCGGAAGTCCGGAACTTATTTGATCCATAGATAATAATAGTCATATGTAGACTCCGTTGCCGTTAATGTAATATTGCAGTCGAAAATCATTGGTATGGTAGATGCACATTGATCATCCATAATAATTGTGCTCTGAGAGGTCATCGTAGTCGTCATGGTCTTCGTAGTCGGTCTGCGGAATTGTGTAGGTCTCGACTGTAAATGCACTTCACGCTGTGCAATGTATCGCCGCTATGAGTTCGCTTCAATCGAGGGAAAGCTTCTCATCGTAAATGTGGTTTAATTGAGGGGTAGGTTTCTCCGTAAGTGCACTTCACTCGTGGAAACGTTCGTGGCAGTAAGCGTGCTTCATTCGTAGACTGATCCTCCTCTGTAGGAATGCTTCGCTCGAATAGTGTATCCGTAGGTATAAGTGGCCGTAGAATGCCTCCGCAAGTGGGCTTCTTCGAGGTTGCTAGAGCTGTATGTGTACACGCAAACCAAGATAGGTGCACTTCGCTCAAATAGAAGGAAGGTAGTTGTAACTGTGCTGACTCGGAATTCGTCTCTGGACTTCGCCATTGGTTCACGGCATTGCCGATTCAGGGGTAAGATCACTCCGTTGCAGCATCTCGGGCTAATGATCGTGCTCAATTGACTCGCAGGAAGTTTACTCGAACTCGATTGGATCGATCGTATTCTGTTTCCCTCATTGGTAGGATCAGATAGTTCTGTCTTGTACTCGTGATACTCGTCGTAATTGCCGGTGACGCGCCTCGCGTGCCAATTGGTCTCTGAACTCTTCACTGCCATCAGGTGGCTCAATTGAATAATGGAATGATCAATGCTCCATGCTTCGCAGCAATGATGCTTCAATATCTCGTTTGGAGGGCTGTATTCTCAATTGTTGACTCCGTGATGTCACGCGTCGGAAAAAGAGGTAAACTCGCGAAATCCCGTGAGCGAAACGTATCCGTTTACTGAAAAAGGGATAATAGTGTAAGGGCACGTACGCCAGCGTTCGGCCTCGTAGGCATACGGAAGGTAATTACAGGAATACGGTTGCAAACGTAGATGCGAGTGATATTAGGTGTAGATGTATAGTAAGATTATTGCTAGAGATCTAAGGCTCGTGGCGAGCTGAATATATAGATTGGCCGTTACCCGGCCCCGGGTCACGTGCCGCCGTTACAGATAGTTCTTTTCTTGACAAGAACAGTTTTCATGTAAATGTTGTACAACATTTCTGAATTTCTCAGTATGTATTGACCAATGTGGAAATTTTAAAACAATTAATGAATGCAAAATACTTAGCTACAACCTACTGGTTGACTATGAACAATGAAGTCATTGAAACACATACTGTAATCAATTATTACGCAACCAGTATCATCTTTAGGAATCATTCTTTTGCCAGCCATTACAATATTCCTCTAACAGCACAGCAAGCAAAACAATCAATTCAAGTAATCAATATATGATTGATTAATATAGAGGTTATTACATCTCTTCTCTAAGTCCTAATGACAATTATGGAGAATAAACAACAATCGCCTATGTTTATTACAAAGCTTGGCCACTATACAGTTGTCATCAGCATTTCTTAACAGATCTGCATGGAATTGCTGTATAATGCTCCCAACACAGGATTCTGTTCAGATTATCAAAATTCACAATGAAGTGTCAACATGGAACATCTCAAGTGCAAGGAGTACTTAATCAACCCTCAGACCCGGTTAATAAATTTCCTTCAGATAATATTGTACTACAGATTCAATTACCACAATGTCTTTCAGCCTACATTATCATGTCAAATAGAGCCTTATTATTGCCAGCAGTTGAACATGGATTTTTAAAAATCTTGAAACCATCACTACACAATGTATATAAGGCTATCAAAACACAGGATCTAAAACAACAACCTGACAGAAATGTATCTTCAGTGCAGAATTACATGTTTGGTCCACTATTTGGTTACATATTGACAGTCTGTTTACCATCACACCAATTTTGAATCAACTATTAGACAATCCCTCAGGAAGACACAGTTACTCCCTGGGGAATAATTCATTCAACATCAATAGAGGAACTCACTGCCATTCAAGAATAGTTTGAGGACAACATGTTGAAGAATGTTATATAACTAATATTATCCCCTTTTGTAACCCCACTAGAGTAGGGAAAGAAATCTGATGAAGAACAATAATGCTGTATCAACTATTGGGATATGAATAGTAAAACTATAAATAATTAGTACCCACTACAATTAATAGCAGAAGTATTACACTTTCTTTAACCGATCAGAAGTAACACCAAATTAGCTGTTTTATTTATATATAATATTTTCTCAATAAAGGTAGGAGATTAATATAAGTCAGCCATATGGGCTAGTGATAACAAATTGCAACCCATGGCTATGCAGTTTGGTACTACCATTGTTCCTATAGGTTTCCAAGATAACATTAATAGCATTTTCTGAGAACTACTTCATAATTTTACATCTTTATAGTTGAATAACATTTCAATATATATTTTTTCGAAGGTAGTATCTATTGAACATGTTAAGTGGATTATGGAATACCAATTAGTATTAGGTTGTATTTGAAATCCAAGGAATGAGAATTTTATAAGAATACAATCAAATACATAGAACTCATCACATCAATAGTTAGAATCTTAACCCACTCAGATGTTGTTGACTCCTGGAGTAACTAAAGTAAATAAATAAAAGTAAACAGAATTATCAACAGTTTTGAACTCCAATAGTATTTGCACTTTCAAATCTACTATTGGCAGTACATTCTATTATCTGGGGAAAAAGCAGAACTACAAGCCAAGATTACAAAGAAGAATACACAATTTATCTGGGAAGAAGAATATCAGATATTTAGAACCATGGTGCAAGTGTTCAGGACCGCCCCAGTATTCTGAAATTTCAACTACAACATGGAAGTTGTTATTGCAATAGATGTATCTGATTATGTATGCACTAGAGTGATGTTACTGTACTATAATGCAGGTATCTTGTACCTAGCAGCATACTAGTTGAAATGAAACTCCAATGCAAAATGCAAATATGGTATCTATAATAAGATACTCATGGCTAATATTAAAACTATAGAGGAATGACGATCGGAGTGTGAAGGAGTATTACACACCGGCCAGTTGCTTACCAATCTGAAAAACCTAGGGTATGTGATCATGGATAGGCTTTTGAACTGGCGGCAAGCATGATAGCCTGAAGAACTATCCGATCCATCCGCAAAACTGCAAATCGACTATTGACTGCGTTACTTGCCCATGTGCACATGCGCAGCTAATTGCAGGCTTCCCATGGACCCCTGCGCAATTCACAATCTATTGTCATCTATAATCTATTCAGACAGATATGCGCAGGGGCCTATGGTACTCTGTATGACTGGCGGCCGGAGATGAATCTATACCTGCCTTTGCTGCCTGCAGTGTTCACTGCTGTACCAGTACGGTACACTGTATCACTTAGTGTAGTTGAGAGCCCACCGGCGCTTGAGAGCCTGCTTGGAAGCCTGCTTGAGAGCCTTCTTTAGAGCCTACTTGGAAGCCTGCTTGATAGCCTGCTGGAGAGCCTGGTTGAGAAAGCCACGCTTAGGAGCTGCACTTGGCGGAGCAGTTCTTTGGGAGGAGTAGAGTTTTCCACTGAAAGCCTTTGGCTAATGGAAAACTCTGAGTTTGTGGAAGCTTTGGCTAATAGAAGGCTCTAAGTCTATGGAAGCTTTGATGCGGATATAGCCAAGCTGCTTGTCTAAGTACTTCTGGTACAACGATCACCATCATCAAACTCCATTGCCGTTGCCGTTGCCATCGCCTTCACCATGGCCATCGCTATGATCACCATGAGCCCCGGACTGAATGCGCACACACATGCCCACAATTTGTGGGAAGCGGGCAGCAGATTCCGCTGGAATATTGGAGTCGGAAATCCGCTCTCCCTAAGATCCAATTGTATATGTTGCCTGCAGAATCTGTGGCTGCAATTGTCAACACCATGACGGAGGCATTGTGAGATGATGTTATGGTGGCCGCACTAAAGCTACAGTTCATACTATGATATCGACTAACATCATAATTTGGGCCACCATATGCCATCTACCACCAGCCACCCGGCAGCTGCCGCACACCACATGCCAGCGACCAAACACTACTCGCCACACAGCACCTGCCTCATCCTCGTGGTGCCTGGCGCCTGCAACTCAGCATGTCGCAGGATCACACATGCAGGAGCATATATGAGGGTAATTAGTCAAGTGAGATTGGGAGTGTCTTACCTCTTCAGAGTGAACTTTGTTGTTGTTGTTGTTTATTCATACTATATGCACTCTAACTAGAGTATGACAGGACCTAATACCCCCTCCGCCTCCGGGCGAGCCGGCTAGATGGCGGAGCTCCCCCCCCCCCCGCTACCCTTCATCCCCGCTTGAGTGAACTTTGGAGTATAGAGACAAGTAGGCTGGGAGTATGCCGTCGAGTCCAATTGGGGGTATACTTGAGCATGTGCTAGCGAGTGTACATCAGAGGATACTTGGGAGTGTATTCAGAAAGACTTGGAGGTGTACATTAGAGCATATGCGGAGGTTTGCTTGGGACTGTCTTGAGATCTTACTTGGGAGCGTATAGTCAAGTAGGCTGAAAGTGTGCCATCCAGTGCAATAAGGAGCATCGAGTCAAGCAGTCTCGGAGTGTGCCGTCACATGCAATTGTGAGTGCACTTCAGAGTGTACCTCGGAGTGTGCTTTGGAGCGTACTTTGGAGCAGACTTTGGAGCGTACTTCAGAACATGGAATGAAGTGCATTTGGCAGCTTGGTTTCAAGTTTGTTGTATGCAGCATAATATATCCTATCAAACGCACATAGTTCCATGTGGATCATAGTAATCTAGTTACGGAATGGGTCCATAGGACCTAACAGTTCCATTCATCAAATACACCATTGATTACCATTCCAAAATCAGTGTCACTATGAGCTGCATGTTGCAAATGGTTATTTTCCAGCTGTTGAACCTGCCAAGTGGTATATTGCACTGCAAAATGAGATAAAAAAGATGTTGTATTTACAATGAGGTCTAGAGATGTCCCCAAAGGGGATAATGAAAGATGTAAATTAATAGATTAGGTGATTCTGAAGCAATCAAACATACCTGGACATTTGAACATGCTGGCGGACCATCCACCTATACAGGGCTATCGATCCATTTCAAACCTTTTTACCAAAGTATATCTCTTTGGCCAGTGTTCAGACATAATGATCAAAGTGGTCAAGCAATTTAAACACTCGAAGAAACTACAACACTCGAGAACACTTTACACAGGGAGAACTTGTAGTACTGAGAACAGCTGTATGTATCTCAATATGGCCAACTATAACTATCAATAATCCAGTAGTTCTACAATATAGCAATGGCTAGTTACCTAACATCTGCAAAAATGCTGGACAATCTGGTAGGATAGCATTACAGAAATCTGTCAGAAATAATGTTCATGTATGCATTTTCAATTATTATACCAGTTGATAATTTGAATACTTATGAGATACAACTTTTGATGTTGTCCAAATACTATTGCCATCAACTAGACTATTGTCACATCTGCTGATTGAATTTCTAATTGGCCTGTCAAGTGTAAATTATTCAATTTAATCTCCCTAATTGATAGCTTACTGCAAAATGTATACAATATAGTACACAAACAAATTACAGTAAATAGAAAACATCCAATCAACATGTTTATTTGTGAAGAAGTTGGACTCAACCCAGATGTACTATCTTAAGTGTGTGGCAGCAAACCACTGTTGATACTGGTAAGTTGGAACCAGTTATTCAAAGCCTTCATATAATAAGCAAAATGTGAATAGTATTTTACCCAGACATTCAAAGACATTTGGAATGAATGAATACAACTATTATCAGCTTCCTTGGGATATTGTCCATTACAAGCAGGATGACTGAGCAACATAGATACCCTTGGAGAAGTTGCAGTTGTCAATAAATCAATCACTAGAAATTATAAATCCCACCCTCTGCTGTGCAGTACATGATTCCAATCCCCAACTAATATTGCCCTACATAGTTGAACCAAGTCAGGATCTTTGGAAGGTTAGGACTAATCTTGTAGAACAGACTATGCATCAAGTTCAAAAACACCCCAATAGTGAATGGTGCCAAATTTAACATTTTCTGATCGGAAATACAAACTCATTTCATGTATCTAGTTTGAATATTCATGTTGAAACCAAGGAATATCTCATACCTAACATGTAAAGTCAACTCATCCATGCTGAAAGCATGATTGGATGTAGGTTTGACTTCATACTATTCATTGGCAGATCTCTCCCTATAACTATATACTGGACCTTCCAGTCTTGGAACACATTTACAAAGTCAACATCTATTTCTCCACCAGATTATATTGTTGACAACCAGCTTCAGTGTTGGTAGTGTGTTCTATCCCTTCATCAGAATAGAAATAGTGATAAAGAATAGGTAGTATTCAGCGAAACAGACCATGGTAAATCTTGGTACCAGTTATAGTATCTACTCTGCTGGAGAGTATACTCAGTCATCACCTGGAAACCTGCAATGTCATCAATATCATCCAAGCTAGAGATGAATTCCACTACAAATACACTGAGATGTTTGCACAATTGGAACAAGCTGTCAATACACCTAAAGTCCAAAAATGGGATACTCTCTTTCAGAAATAATTCCAGTCCGTGAAGATATCACAGGGAGCAATAGGTGGAAAGATTTATGGACAGCATTTGATATTGCAGAATAGAGAAATGGTATAATATTGACCAATACTTGAAGTAGAATAATTGTGAATGAAGACACAGTTTATTGATCAGTGGTGGCCAAGGGCTACATTATCTCAGTAAGTTGATATGAGTATAGTTAATGCAGTATAAATTGATGGTATGAAATTTAAACTGTATAACAAAAATTGAGGATTGGTCATGGGTAACTGATATACTGGATATGAAGAAAGAATATTCAGTGTGGCAGGATCTGTTTTCTTCTCTCTTTACATGTTCTAGTATATATCAAAGCCACTAACAACTAAGTAAATTACCAAAAATGTCAAGTGCTACATCATGATAGCAATATCGAATTGGAGTTTTATTCCATGTTATGTTTTTCCTTATGTTTCGTCAATCTGTCCATATGCATCACATTTAGAGAGCTTAAGTTCTTCTTCAAGTGACTGATATGTAACCCTTTAAGTAAAACAAGTTAGCAATAAAATTTACCTAATTAGATGTTCCATTACAGTTGAGGGGAAATCGAGTTGGCTTGGATATATGTAGAGTTCCAAATTGGATGCATATTTATTCAAGTGGTAGAAGCTCATATTGTAAGTACGAGGGCAGGAACAACTGGATTTAATGAGACCAGCAGTTGGTAAAGACATTAGAATTTGAAAGCATTTAAAGAAAGTGTATGATGAAGAATCGATACGGTTGAAATAAGTTGTTATAAACCTTCATACTACGAGTTCCATAGGTATAGAAATGATTGACTAATGATAGTAGAATGAATTACTTGAATAGTATTGACAGTAGCACAGGATTATTATAGGATTCTAAGTTTACAATCTCATCCTGTGTTGGAGTGTCAATTGTCAATGACTTCAATTTTCTCATCTAATAAGGTAAAATCTGGATATACCACATTCACTCAAAATACATCAGCTGTTTTGAAGCTTAGCTGGGCACATATTGATTTATATGTGAATACAGTACAATATATATTGCAGTGTATCAGTTTTCTGGGTCTTATTTGATATAGAGCATCTTGATTAATTTATTCTATTGAATATAATTCAATTTAGTATGATAATTCAATAACTCTTAACTCAAACTTACTTTAAATAAGTAAGAGAAATGTTAAATTGCTATCATATATATACACAAGCGGTGACTCAAAAATTTTTACACCAAAAGAGCTGTGAATCAGTATTGTAAATATGTCATGAGTGAAATATCAGAAGAAATTTCATTCGAAACATGATATTGATTTCTTATCCCAAATAATCTATATTCTTTTCCAAATCAGGATCGTATCCTGATATCATTTTCAGTAAATAGCCACTGCTGTTTATATACAATACTTGATATATAATGGCTCAATTTCATATATATCTATGTATCATCCACATACTCCATCTGATAATGTTATAACTGGTCAGCATGTACTTATTCATAATTCCCGTTCATGGAATGCAGCTGAGGGTAAGTGCATGCTGGGTATTGCATCGGGCTTGAAAATATTTTGACAAATTTCTCATGCATATAATGGTAGTGTAATCAATAGTTGGATTAATACAATGATAATTCCATTATATTGATCGCAGAAAATTCCAAAATGATGCATTTAATCGATCACACCAGTTATCTACTTGAGATGGATATTATTGTTCAATATTACTTCACAAACAGTTTCGATAAGATTTTTACTAATATGCATAGTAACATGCGCTGCAACATCATAGCAAATGAGATGCACCTTGCTGCAAGTCTTTGCTGTTCATTTCCCAGTACATGTTGGTATTAGTGCCAAGATCAGTATTATACCCACAGGCTAGTAAGAAGTGATGGTGCAATCTGCCTGTCTAGTACTTGTATTAGTAGAAACATTCAAAAAGCTTGAGAGTAGGCTTTTATGGGAACAATAGTGGAGAAATTTGTTGCAAAATTGAGAGCATCTTTTCTGGTTATATATCCAGCAATATTATTGGAAGAAGAGATAAGAAAATTGTTCTCATGGTTATGCCTTGTAAGCAATGGGATAATTGAATTGTCAATATAGAAGTGCGGAGACGTTAGAAGATGCTGGGATGGCATCAGAAGATTGGGTAGTGGTGGACGGATGATTTGGAATGAACATAAAGAGGGCTGAGGTGTTTCAATATCAGATCATATGGCATGGTTGTGTTGATCAGAATCATGTTGATGGTGTCCAAGTTCAGAAATGAAGACTCAGATGGCACATCAGAGTATCAGAGATTGTTGAAGGGTTCGAGATATACAATCCATAAAAGTGATTGTTTGGTGTTGGACAATTTCCTATTCATCTCTCTTTTACTAGTTCTTTTGAATTACAATGCAATAGATGCCTTTGAGACTACCTTGAGTATTATATTGATTTTTTAATATGTTTCGAGTTTCAGTCTTGATTCTAATAGTAGTTTATTGTTTCCAGTAGCACCTATATCTGACCATGCCATTAACACCAGAATGAGTCATTTACAATGTACCCAATGATGAATACTGTGTACACTCCTCAGCTGGGTGTAAGTATTGTTCTGAACGGTGTTATGTTTCTTTTGGGTTGATATAGCAACCAACTATTGTTGGACACCTATTTGCAATGATTGCATTAACTGTCAGTTTCATCTTATCCAAATTGATATGTGTCAATACCGACATTGATTACCATCTCTGGATGGCAATGTATGACAGTAACCGTACCTTGTGAACATATTTGTTTGTACTTCTGAGGACATCTTGTGGTGTATTTGAACTTAGATATTTGAACTCTTTTGGCCACATTAAAACAATTTTGGCAGATACATTCAAAGAGAAACCTGTGGAGGTGAAAATCTGGGAATATTCAAGTATTCCTTCCCCTTGGAATATGTGTTGGACGGATGCAGTCAGAGAAGGTAGAAGTTTGGAAACTAATGACTCAGAATTTGGACAGCATTGGACTCAATACATAGAAGTACACATGTAGTTCCCCTGCAATTGGAAAGGTCCTTTCTTGTCTAAAGGCCACCGTTGTGCAGGATAATATTTGACAGTTGGACAAGCAGCAGCAATGGCACCATTAGATATGTCCCAGACCATTCCACTAATTGTTATAGTACCACCACCGTTGACCCGTTCCGAGATTGACACGTCGTTCCTGCATCGTAGATCTGTTTAATTTGTCCCAATATCCAATGCACAGCAATAATACCACATGGCCTTGGTGTCGTCCGACGATCAGACATTGATTAGAGCTGTCATCAACCCAACCGTAGTGAGCATGGGGTTTGAACAAATGCAAGAACTGCTGGTGATATTACATGAAGCATTGTATGGGGTGGCCTGGTATGTGGAACCTGTGGAAATGGTTCAGGGAGTATGCGATCACCCTACTCAGATAATCGTGTTACAGGAGGAGATTACAGATCTGGAGGTGCTGCATTTTCTAATTGTGACATTCTACAATGCCATGATAGATGAAAGAATGGGTGCTCTACAGAATGGCCATAAAGATGCCTGGAACAGACCCATTGCAGATGAAACCTTGAAGGGAGCACTGGCAGAGTTTGCAGAAATGACATGGGAAGCACAAGAATCGAGAGAAGAAGGTTGCAATTTGAGAATGGTGTTTACCACTGCACTGACCTGGGTAGCCAGAGTGGCCCTGAACTGATCACCAGGGCAAGAAAGATATGAGCCAGAAATTTCCAGACTTCCCGGAATATTCTGCGTGAGATCACACTCACTTGACAGATGGAATTGCTCAACACTGAACAGTCATTTGATCCAAATCTGGCAGTTTTCCTGATGAACCGTCAACAATGCGGCAAACATTCAACTGTACAAGGCAAGTCAGATGATAACAGACAGAGAGATAGGTTTCAAATCTTCCTCCCAACTCATGACACCCCCGCAAGGCCAGGCAGCGGCTCCCATTGGCAGTGTTGCTAGATATACCGGGCCTTCAACATTGATTCTGTGTGGAGGCAAACCGAGAATTTCAGAGGAAGCGAGGGCAGAACTATTTGTGAATGGAAGATAATTGCACCATAGTGGGTTTAATCATAGTGCACCAGAGTGTTTAGCAAAACCAACAGCTCAAAAATCTGAAGGATCCAGAGCAGAGTTCAGAAACGCAGGAACCACAAGCTGTTCTGCAAATGAAGAAAATGATTACATCAATCATAGCAAAATTTATCATTGATTGACAGGAGAAGTTATGTTGTAGATGTTCTCAAATGGTTTGGAATATCACATTTGTCAGTTGGCAAGGTCGAGGTATTACAAGGATCAATGGAAGGGAAACATCATGTTAAAATCTACATAATGACCAAGAATGATCAACCAATATCAACAAATGCAGCGATCAATTGAGTGGCAAACCGCAATACACTTATGCACCAAGACATCGCCTGCCATCATCAGATGGCACTCCGGGAGTTGACAGAAACAGCATTTGGTGTGGTTATTGATGGAAGACGTATCAAGTCAGGCAATATTACACATTGTGCCAAAACCACAATAATAGTTGATGATCAAAGAGAACAGCTGCTGATGTTGCTTACACAGTTCAATTATAATCCTATCATTCTCAGAATCCCCTGGTTACAATTACCAGATCTGGCAGTTCAGTGTGCATCAAGTTCCATTACTTTGCAGTCAACATACTGTATCACTCATTGTTATGATGCACCTATCATAGTTGAAGTGGTAATAGAGAATCACCCAGAACCAGTGTATCCTCTGAAAGTCATTTTATTTTGAAACAAAAATACAGTCACAATGACCATTTCGAAGATATATTATGCTGCAGAATGGATGTTATGTCCTTTGGACAGTGATGAAAGGGAAGTTAACCATCCTTCAAGTATAAATATACAATATTAACACAGCATGTGATGCAACAGATTGTAAAGAAAGACCCTTGGAGGAGATTGTCCCCAAGCAGAATCAAGAGTTTTAGTTCTTGTTCAGCCAGGTTTTGGCTGGCTAGTTTCCCCCACATTGACTGTAAATTGATATTGGGCTGAGCTACAAAGCAGGTGGGATACCAAGCTGGAGATGATTGTTTGCAATGTTGAGGGCAAAATTAGTCATTCTTAGAGAATGGAGAGAAGACAACGTGTCAAACACTTTCTCCCTTAATTATGGTGACCATTTCTGGTATCTATGCTGTGTGCAATGATACCTGATGGAGGATTTCAGCATTGCATTGAATATCACGATATAAATAACAATACTGTTAAATATCAGTATCTTCTCCCAATGGTATAAGAAATGCTTGACGAGTTTCAAGTACCCAGGATATATATATAGCTTGAAGTCCAAGGGGCTGAAAACTTGAAACGAGTTAATAAAATAGAGAAACATCAGCAAGCCTTCTGAACTCAATATAGCTGGTTTTAGCCTATGATTATGCAATTTGGAATGACAGATGCTTCTGCTGATTTCCAATGGTACATTCATAATACTATAAGGGTGGCCTTGTATAACTTTGCATTAGCTGAACTCACAGATATTGTAACATAAATTAACTCCACCAAAGACCATGTTGAATGTGGAATGTAGATGGTGGAACACCTGTTAGAAGTGGGATAATATTTGAAGCCAGAGAAATGTGAATTCCATACAAAAACTATCAAAAATAATGGCTCCCTAATATCAACATAGGGGATATCAATGTGCGAAGATAGGATGGAGACCATTAGAAATTAGAGTATGAAGAAGAAGACAGCGAATGGAAGGTTGAAAAACCTGTTCAAAGTACAACATCTGGTTGGGTTTTCAAAGTGTTAGAGATGATTCATTCTTATGTTAACCAAGAGAGTAGAGAATTTGACAAGACATACAAATAGGATAAACAATGTTGGTGGGTATTGAAACCAGTATCGGGTTTTGAAACCATGGTGACTGCCATTGAGACACCTTGATCGTAGTAGGGAGGTTGATAATGAAACAGATGCAGCCGATTACATTTCTGGAGGGGTAGCATCATAGTCTCAAGATGACGGGGGTTTACACCCTGTGGTATGCCTCACACGGAAACATATATGAGCAAAGAGCAATTACGATATATACAATAACGTGCTGATTGCCAGAATGATGGCACTCAGGAAACGGAGACATGAACATGAAAGAGCGCTATGCCCCCATTTGATGTTGACGGACTGTAATAATCATAAGTATTGAATTATGGAGAAGCTATTAAATTGATAATGAGTATGATCATCCAGGTTTTCATTACATTTTGACGGCAACATTGTTTACATACCAGGAAAATCACTCCGGAATGCACATACTTTGATGGGGAGGCCTGGAGATCTCCCCATGAGGTGGAGATGAAAGATTGAAAAATCAAGAATAGATTGTACTAAAGCCGCAGTGTTACACCGTTAAGATTGGTCATGGTTTCGGGGTCATCAAATATCACTTGATGATGCTGTCAGGCGGGAATAGCTTATAGTTCATCCATGATAAGCCAGCAGTATCGCCACACCAACAACCACCAGGCACATATTCCTCGACCAAATTATCACTACCCACCTCCAAGCGTTTCCATAATTGCAATGGTGTGTTAATACAATGCAAACACACATCGCTATACACTCTATGGATTCAAATAAAGAAGGACACCAGCTAGCATCACCTCCATATAAGTTAGCTCTCAGTTGGCATTAGTTATGGCAAATAGGGTAAAGACACCTGAGTACGATTTGAAGAAAGGCTGTTGAATGGTACAGAGAGGTAGATATTGCTGAAGACAACAGTCTGATGGATAGCAATTAGTCTGCAGATGTGTATCAGAAGGATACTGTTGGTCAAGAGAGACTGCAGGTTTGGATGGATACCATTTGATTGGAGGACGTTCAGGCTGACTGGATATCATAAAAAGGGGATTGGAAGATCAGAAGATAGTGCAAATATATCTAGAGAAGAGCGAAGTTAGAATCAGCAGTTAGGGTGCAGAGGAAAGAGGTATAAAGATCTCCCGATTCACCACTGGTATAGAGGGCAACCTTCTCATGATGGGAAATGAGCCTTAACAATGTATTCAGATTGGACAGCTATTCTACATTTATTCTATGCTGATTACTTTCTGCACCTAAGTGAAGCTTCAAAGTACACTTGCTATTAGTCATTGTATAGGTCCAATATTAAGTCCGATAGCGAGACAAGGTTAGAGGATACTTAGACGAGATACTTCTAGTTCAGGGTATCTTGGAGTTGATTCTTTCTGCATTACACTATATTGTAATATCAAATGTGTATTAACATATCACCTCATGATTGTTGAGATTCTCTTCATCAATTGCTATATCTTACTTTAGCAATACATTATGCATGCTATCCAATCTAACTTGAATACCCCACCTACTGAAACTAGCTTTGATTGCCAAGAGTTTAAGATCTCTGATCCCTGGGGCTCTCTAACTGAGGAACAATAAATTGAAGCTATTAACAAACACTCTTATGGAGAGACAGACTGACCTGATTATGAACCAAGACCATTCGATGTCATTTGAAATCAGGCAGACAATTACATTGGTCATCACTGTCAGGCAGGAGGAATGACTAAATACTCCATAGTTCTCAGGCAGTAGACCATATCAGCAACAGAGATACAACGGTTCATGGTGGAATGCAGAAGTAACGTCCTGGTCCCCAGTGAGACAAGTGGAAAAGCAGTGGAACAATATCCACCTACTGCCAATGAATGTGTTCCCATATGGGCGGTCGAGTTGTACAATCGATTCACTGTACACTTGGATGAGATGGAGGCTATTGTCTCAGAATCCATATCGAAATCAGTCAATGTATACCAAGAGGTGCGCCAACTAGTGGATGCCAATAAGTCAATGATAAGCAAACAGAACACTATCTATGATCAGATGACCAAGGGAATCAAAACCTTGTGTCATGATGTGTATGCCCAATATACAGAGATCATTCTGCACACTCAAATCTTCGCGGCCAAGGTCAAGGGAGGAATGGCAGTTATTGCAGACGAAACCTCACAACATTACAAGAATCTGAAGGACACATTCAACACCCAAATCACAATTATTAATAGTGCATTGGCCACAATAGCTGCAGTACTTAGGGGAAGACAGAATGCTGACGATGCTTTGGCAGTGCTGTCAGAAGTTGAAAAATTAGAAAATGAACAAAATAAGCTGAACATTGAAAGAGTAATGGCAAGGGTACAGAATACACAATGTATGGAAATGGAGGACAAAAAGAAGAAAGCAGAGAAAGACTTGAGGAAGCAATAGTTAGAGTTGGTGTCAACCAAGAGAGGAATGAAAGCCAATAGAAAACAATGGCAATAGGCATTCGCAGAGTTCCAGAAACAGCTAGAAGAACAGTTGAAAGAAGTTCACAAGGAAACCCGACGCTCAATCAGATCCCTGGTGAAATCGGTTGCAGAAGATGACAAACCTGATCACCCAAAAAAGATCCAAATCCACTACAGGGTCGCGCCCTGATGAAAACTACAAGTGGGATTGAATGGATTTACAGTCGAAAAACTAGGGCATGCGAAATCGTCAAAGTGAAGGGCATTGAAGACATTTCCGTAACACCGTGTACACTACCATCCAATAAGGCTGGTAGTGGAGGACAGGGTCTCTCCAGGGGAAGAGAAGGCAGGGGCGGAAGAGGCAATATCAATTGGGTTGGTAACTCAGATGAGCCGCTGCTTCCCCTATTCCCCAATGGAAATGAGACATATGATAGTTCAGGCATGTTTGAGTGCAGCAACAACTCGAGAAGAGGGTGAGGTCTCGGTGGATTACTGCCACTGCCACTAGAAGGATCTACGCTATAAAATGGTTCTGTTTGAGAATGTAGCCCTGGATGAATGTACAAAATCAAAAAGACCCAAATGAAGCTTCCAAAAGTGTTCAAAGGAGATCAATCAAATGACACCCTCCCATATTGAAAATGGTTGTACTTATTCAATCATAGGATCAAGTTGCATGGTACAAACTTCCAGAATGATATTGATAAAATCATATAAATTGCAGGTGTAAGGGATGGACAGGTTGGAGGCTGGCATGATGCAAGATCTGAATATACGAAAAAATTCTTCAAGGAGGATGAATGGAATCCGTTTGTCAGTTCAATGAAAAAAAGATTTCTTTCCAGACAAGAAGAACATAACGCCGTAGAAAAAATGAGGGAACTCAAATACAAGGAAGATATTGAAAGCTACCTAACAGACATGGAAACCCTGAATTACAGGGTCTGCCTAGATGGCACCTCTTGGAGAACTTTGCTAAGAGACGGACTTTCAGACAATCTCCAATATGCACTGTTAACTACCAAATAAGAACCTCAAAATGACATTAACTATGTGGAGAGTGTTAGAAGGATAGCAACAGGAATGGAGGAATACGAGATGCTGCGAAAGAAGCATTCTTTAAAGGGCAACTCTTCAAGTTTTAAGAACAACTACATGTAGAGAATGTATCAGGATGAAGGAGACCAAAGAAAATACAAACCCAAGGAGTATGGATCGGGAGGGAAGTCTGTCTCCCAGAAACTACAGAAAGAGGACAAGACTAAGAGTCAGACTGCTGCCCACACAGAAAAGAAAAAGCCCCTGGAAGAAATTGCTCCTTCTCTGTTGGAAGCATGATTTGAAAATGGCGACTGTGCTCGCAGTGGCAAGGAGAACTACAGATGGAAATTTTGCTGACAATCAATCCTGTATATATCCTCTAAAGGCAAATGGCCAAAATCAAAAAATGGCCATGAAAAGGATTCCTCGTTCGCAGCAGGAACAGCAGGGAATCAGCCCCAGGTAGAGGTCTCTGCATCTCAACGAGTAAATGTAGTAGACTTAACTAATAAGAAGATCATTGACTGAAGAACCCTTTAGCATAGTTATGTGATATGGAAGCAGTTGTACTGATCAATATGGAAATGAGGGGATGAAAACAGTAGTGTTTTCCTTGTATAGATTGCATAATTGCAATTGAAAAAATAAAAAAAACCATGCCGGAGGATGAGTTTAGTACTCAAAATATGCTGGCCACCTAGTATTCAGTTTGAAAGTAAAGTAACAATACATATATACCTATCAATACAATACACCTCTTATGAGTCAATTTCTCATGACCCATTGTGGCCGGAGCTGTGCCATAACCAAGTTCTCCATGTGTACCTTACTAAAACGAAAGGTTTCACCTTCCAGCGATTCAATCTCCTCCAACAATGTAAAACAATCTCCTTCCAAAAGCAAGTCAGGTAAGAGACCTGAATTCAATATGTTGATCTCATTTCGAAAAAAAAAACACATTCCAGCAAGATTGAAACATCATTCTGGATGTACTACACCTATTGCCTTGGAGAAATGGATCGAAGACCACAATGTCCCATTTGTTACCCATAAAGACCACAAGGAAATACAAATCATTGCTGGAGATACAGTTGAGGATTGCGAATGGTGGTGTACCTTTCCAATTTCCTGTCAACATGAACACCTTTAATCTGAAGAGACAATCAAAATAGGTCCAATGGAAGATTCCTGTGATCTGATGCTTCGATATTGCTGGATCATTAAACATAAAGCCAAATGATTGGGAGATGGAAGAATAATCAGCTTTGAGAGTGAGGAATGAAGGAAGACATGCTCAAGGCATAACGGCAATTCATTGACCTTTGAAATCGATGATACTATATTGAATTTGGGCAGTAATCTTCAATGGATTGGTATTATTGAAAACCTCAAAATCAATGGTAAAGATGAAATTGAAATTGATTGCATTGGTATCATTCCATGGCAGTATCAAGATTACAAGTCCCCGTATATTTGAGAAGTCACCAATGTCTTGCCACCCCTCCAATCATTGTACAATGCCATTGACATCCAAACAGCAATGGAACCCTCGTGGGGACTTATCTATGCTCTCTCAGAGAAACAGTTATCAGTACTCAAGGAATACATCAAGGAAATGATCAACCAGGGAAAAATCCGCCCAAGCAAGTGACCAGCAGATGCTCCTATCCTCTTCATTCCAAAGCTTCATGGCAGGGGCCTATGATTGTGTGTGGACTATCCAGGACTCAACAAACTCACCATGGTGATTCGAAGACTACTGCCCTTAATGAACACACTTTGAAAAAGGATTCAGGGTGCTAAGGTCTTTGCCAAGATCAACCTAAAAGCTGGATTCCACCTCATCCAAGTCAGAGACGGAGATCAATGGAAAACAGCATTTCGTACAAGACCTGGCCTATATGAATATGCTATGATGCGCTTTTGTCTTGTAAATGCCCCAGCTACATTCCAAGATGCAATGGAGATGATATTTACAGATATGCTTGATTGAGGACTCGTCATCCATATGGATGACTTCTTGATCTATATAGAAACAGAAGAAGAACATATCCAGATAGTCCTAGTGGTACTCCGACAGTTAAAGGAAAACAACCTTTCCATTGCACCAGACAAATGTATATCACATACCTCCAAGGTTGAATTTCTTGGACGCATGCTATCATTGGAAGGAATTGAAAGTGCACTGGATAGGAGCGAGACCATTCTGGAATGGCCAAATTCGAACGCCAACAAGATGTACAGATGTTCGTGGGATTCACAAAGATTTATCGAAGATTCTTGAAGGAATTTGCAATAAAGATGAACCCTATTACAGATTTCCTCAACCACAGTATTCCATATAAGTGGTCGCATGAATGTGCTAAGGAATTCCAAAACTTCAAGGACCAGGTTACCAATACTTGAATCTGAAAACACTGCGAACATATGCATCAAATTGGTCCAAACACGATTTGAAGCAATGCTACCATTGGTGTTGTACTCTTTCAAGTTAGTGATGTCCGATTACACTGCATTGCATGCTGTTCGAGACCGATGGATAAAGTCTGAATCAAGTATAATATCGACAGTAAGGAGGAGCTACTTACGATAGTTACTGCGGCAAAGGAGTGGAGACAATATCTCGAAGTAGCTCACCATCAGATTCAGATCAGTACAGACTCTGAAAATCTGAAACATTTCACTACTACAAAAATCTTGAATGGACGGTAAGCAAGATGGGCACACGAGCTTGCAGGGTATGCTGGCAAATTATTCAACAGTTTACGAAGTGTAAATGCAAAACATGATGCATCATCCAGGCATTCGGAGTATCGCCCAAAATGAAGGGAGGTAGCATTGAGACAAACAACTATCAACGTCTCCACCAAGTGGTCTGACCAGACCAACTTATGTCAGTCGAGGGAGACTATGTTTGGACATCAACAGCTAGAGCCACGGGCTAACCAATAATAGTTTCATCTCTCCAGTCATGATCAGAACGTATTATCTGATCATCTCAGATATTGAAAGCCATACATGTGGTTAAATTTGATCAACATATGTACCAGGATGTGCTCTCATTGGGCCAAGATGATGAAGATTGGCTTAAGGCATATGACAGAGTGTTGGAACAAAAGGCAGATTCGGATGTCACACTGGAATATAATGTCCGTTGGTATAAAGAAAGGCTAAGGGTTCCTGATAGTGTGGATTTCAGAAAGGTGATTACTCAAGAGAAATATAACTCTAATGTAGCTGCCCATATGGACCAGGAAAAGATGATTCAACTTGTACGAAGAAACTTCCTATGGCCCATTATGGATCAATGGAGCAAAGACTACATTCGCTCATGTACTGACTGGCAGAAGAACATTGCAGCGCATCACGCTTGTTATGGACTACTGCATCCACTAGACCTAGCATACACACCATCGGATGATATAGGGATGGACTTTTTTCTGGATCTACAACTATCAAATGGGTGCTTATTCATATGTGCAGTAGTCAACTGCTTCATGAAGATGTCACATATTATTCCCCTCTGCAATAAGGACTAGCTGGCACCAGACAAGGTTTGCATATTTGTAAAGGAGATATGGAGATATAATGGCATACCATTTACAATCACCTCCAATAGAAACCTAACATCTGTAAGCAATCTGCCCATACATGGGGTCATTCATCGTGTCGCTGAGTGGAAACAATCTTTCCTACTCAACGTCCTATTCATCTGACTCCAGGGTGCACTTGCATATTGATGTTTGATTATATGGCTCTTTTGGGCATCTGTTGATGTCAGTGAAATCAATCAGCTTCTCCCAGTGCCTGACAACTGGCTTTCGGCTGTTCGGGGGACACATGGTTATTGTGGCTGTTATATACCCTGTGAATTATAACTATAAATATTGTACTTGGCAACACTGGAAGATTGCATCTGCTCTATTTGTACATGCACTCCCCTGAATCCTTCACCAGTAGCGTTCTTCCAGCTTTTTCCTGTCTACTTGAATCCTGAACCTCTTTTGAACAATTCTTTGAAATCACCTTTATCCACCACCACTGAATCTATTCAGAAAAGTAAAACTTTCCCAATTGCAGCCACATCTCAAACTTTGCGAACAAATATCCAACAACCATTATTCTTTGCAGCTGTTCATCTTGAAGCTGTGTCCAACTGTTCAGCGTTTGGATCATGCCCTTATGCATATTCTGCAAATACCCAGCCACACATATATTCTTCCACTTGTTGTACACACTGTTATTAGGCAACTCCATCCACTAGGATAATGGTATCAATGAGAATGTGGTATACATCAAGCGGTAATAGGACTTTGGTATTTGGACCGCCCAAGTCCAATAAACCATCAGTCTTATCATCTGCATCAGATTGATAGATAGGAGAGCTTTGGTAATGGGGCCACATCATCCATCCCGCCGACATCTGGTTTCTGTCGTTCCACTTCCAGCTGAAATCTTTTCATTGTGAGGCTAATGAGTGATGTCCCCAGGGCTACAGAAACAGGTGCTGGTGGTGAAGAGCTGGAAGTGTTTAGCTGAGGGATGGGAAAGTATCTGCGTGGTGTGGGGGGCATGCCAGGAATATATGGAGATGACAGGCCTTGCTGTGAGAAATGCAGATGCGGGAATATTTGAGACATGCCATGACTGCCTTGGTGGAGGTTGGATCCTCGCCAGAGTGGCCCATAACTTGAAAATCCTTGGTATTTACTGGTGCTTGGTTGTAAACTTTGTATCATGTTGACAGGAGAATGGGGGTAAAACGGCAAAGCACCTGGACATCAATACTTTAAAAAAGGGTGACCATACCGATATGGTGGATGAAATTAATTGGTGTATTTTCGAAATGACTGCCTGTGCTAAGAGCTGATTGAAAGCTATTATCCAACAACCCTAAGTTGTTATCAGATCTATGTTGCAAGCTATATCAGCCACCCTATAGTTCAATAGTTACCATCATGCAGAGATATTCATTCACCAACTAACTTAGTAAGTAATTGATGGTGGTCGACCAATCTAGATGAGAAATGTGAGGGAGAATGAATGAAGGTATAGTTCGGTTTGGTTGTGGCAGCGGTGATCTTCGACAAATGAAAGAAATCTGAGATTCCGTATTGTTGTCACAATTTGTGATACTCCAATCTGGATGTGTTCTATAAATATGTGCTGATAAAATTAAATTTTCAACACACCTCAGCAGCCTTTCCTTGTTATATGGACAATTTTGGTATCCCAAGATAAAGGATAAAAAGTCACTTTCATATTGTTGAATATCTGAAAACATCACAGAAGTGATATGGTATGATATTTCAAGGAACGTATTAAGAATTATATCTAGTTTCAATGTAAGCACAGCTAGGGTTGTTCCATATAACTTATGCCTGAATAAGCTGCAACTTTAATTGATTAGAGGCCTGTAAGTCAAGCTTCAAAAGTGATTATGTTGTATTTACCTCTATCTCAAATTATTGTAGTTCACCAACAAATTTACACAACACATCAGCAAAAAATATTTCCGTCCGGACGGAATGGCTCCGTCAGAGTGGACGCGCTCCGTCAGAGCCGTCAGAGACACCCCGGTGGCGGATTACTCCGCACATGGCCTCAATTCCACGAGTCGCGTTGCATATCGCCCTCCGATCGCTGTTTTACTGTTTCTTCTCGCTCTGTCGGTCTCCTATTTTAAACGAACACTCTGGCGGTGAAGGCCAACTGTGACCATACATAGGAATGGGTTCATTGGGCACGCATTTGCATTGGGATTGCAATGTGATGGGTGACGCTGCGAAAACCACTCCACGCGTTCCTTCTACCTGCGCGCAAAATGCAATTCTCTCTTTACTAATTATACACATCATTCCAAGTCGCCAGAACTATGTGGCTATTGACAATCCATCGCTCGTTCCGTCCGTCTCCTGTCTTACTACTATTAGCTATCTCTGGAATTATGTGCACGCAGCTGACGATGTTTCCCATGCTGAATAGTTGCAAAGCAACGGCTGCCGGTGCTTTTCCCATTTGAACAAATTTCGAGACGGGATCCAAGTTACCCGAGTTTTCAAGTATTGTGGTGAGCACCAGGGCTAACCAATACTCAACGAAAGCTCCATCCTCGTCTTGGAGCTTGATCTTGAATAGTCGTTGCAGTTGCCACCTCAGATGCCCATTCCGCGTGCCATAACACCACCCTGGGCGTTGCTTTACCCACACCCAGTCGTTACGTCGATCCCCTCCGCGCCAGCTCTGGCTTCCTGTGCATCGACACATCTGAGATATGCATTCACCTTTTAAACCCTCAACTTGAACCTTAATACCGTGGTAAATACAGAGCTCCATTGTGTGCAGTTGTTCATCCGATATATACGTCTTGTTACGTCTCTTATGCTTTATACATTCCCGTGTGCCTCTGTATATTGCCGCGCGGTGCATTGCGTCTTGCGTATTGTCGAGTAATGCTCTGGAGTCATTGATCATAGGGTCAGGATGTTTTCCATCACGGTGGTTTTGGGGCCCCATGAATTCGGGCTTCGCATATGACTGGGAGCTCAGGGGGGCAGCCAGATCAGCACCGGAAGGGAAGACTTTGCAGGTGGCAGCGCTGTTCTCCCAACGCTGAGCGAGGGCTTGGAGATTTGCCTGGGAGCTCAGGGGGGCAGCCAGATCAGCACCGGAAAGGAACACTTTGCAGGCGGCAGCGCTGTTCTTCCAACGCTGAGTGAGGGCATGGAGATTGAGCTCTCTGATTTCGAAGCAGAGAATGCGACGCTCAAAGGTGATTATTTGTGGCAGGTAGTTGAGATTGTGATTGGAGGCATTCCAACCGTCCTTGAGGTTCGTTTTATGGGCTTGTTCATGTCTCTCGGCAGAATACTGTTGCAAGGCTCCGTATTGAAGAATCTGTTCGGCCCAATGAGACATCAAGTGGATCTTCGGAAAGATGTAGTCGGCATCTAACTCCTTTGAAATATCTATCTCGTGGCTGATATAATCCCGCCAGGCTATCATTTCGCGCCACTTCTTGGACGGCGTGCGAGTTTCAGCATTTGTTTCCTCGTCTACCTTTCGCTTCTTCACGAGTTCTGTTCTCAGGGCATTGGGTTTGGCCTTCGCCTTTTTGCCGGCTCGCCCGAGTAAGAAATCATCTTTGAAGGTGTGAAAACGATGCTAGGCGTCCGCCATGTAGCTCAATGTTGCATCATCGTGAGATTTATATCGAGCATACATATATAATTCTAACAATGCCCGGGTGAACTCAATTGCGCGATTGAATATGGGACGCTGAGCGGGGCTTCCGCCTGGTAGAGACTGGGTTACAACTCCAAGCAGGTACCGACTCATTTCCTTCATCTCCTTCCCATTCCATTGAGAAACTTCCTCATATGACTTATTTTTTGGTGTGAGGTCATGGTGAGCAGGCACGGATAACCAGATTGCATTGTACTTGTCGAGCCGTTTGTGCGTCTTCATGAAGTGGAAAATCCACTTCTGGAGGCGGTCAAGCATGGCGATCTGCATTGTATGGAGGAGGTCGGGCTTAGGGAGGTCGCTTACAATACAGGGAATCTGTCAAAACACGTTGCATCCTCAGTGAACATGGCGCGACGAGAGTTCGGCATCGGCTGCCTTGGTGTTGGCATGGCTGAGCGTTCTATATAGGTTGTGATCCCGCCGGGGGTGTTGCCTGTCAGGATGCACATAATCTCCAAGTTCGTTCTTTGGACACTCGCACCAAAAACAGACATGTTGCTCGAGATGATGTAGGTCGCTATACTCTGGGCAATCTGCAAGCCATGCTGATAAAACCGGTTTGCAACGCCTGAAGTTGCCATCTGCACAGAGAACGTTGTAATACCCGCTCTCGGCGCTGGGATG